>ENA-ORXR01000483-ORXR01000483.1-marine-metagenome-genome-assembly--contig:-NODE-483-length-53921-cov-11.412674_pt1 | contig 53921 bp, 39 predicted proteins | sample MGYA00237866_ERZ511479 | MGnify/ENA metagenome assembly ERZ511479
AAAGAGATTTTTACAAATAAGACCTTATTCATATGGGAAGTTTAGTCTATTAATTGACAGTCTTGAATTTGATTTGAGCACATTTACCCTGAATTATTACCTCGCTTTTAAGGGTTTTTGGCAATAAACGGGGTAACGAATCTAATCCAGATAAAAGCAACCTAAAAGGTATTTGACAGAATTAAATTATACCCAAGTATTTGTACAGATTTTGACATAGAAGTACTAAAGTCATATCAGCTTGACCAACAGTTCTCTTAATTCTGAATTTATTTACTACTACTGAATGCCTATGTGGTGATTGCTTAGGGCTCCTTACATAGATTCTCAGGTCTCAGGACCGAATTCAATACCCTTTCCTCTATGCCTTTACTGTAGCTTTAGGCAGCGCCACTTTGAATACGGAGCCTCCCTTTGGATTAGATTCGATCCAGATTTTGCCCTTATGCTTACTGACTACCTTCTTTGCAATGGACAATCCTATACCTGTTCCAGAAAATTCCATCTGATTATGCAGTCGCTTAAATAATAAGAATACCATCTCCCTATATTCTGGAGCAATGCCTATCCCATTATCAACAACACTGACGATCATATCTTCTTTCACGACCTCTGAGTGAACGGTAACGGTCGGAGGCTTAGATTCATCGCAATAAGTCAAGGCATTAGTCAGGAGATTGAGAAAGACATGGTGTAACATGGATTCATCACCATAAATGATATGATCTGGATGCACTAAAATAACTACATCAGCAGATTTTTCTTGAATCTCATGGCTGAGCTCTTTGGTGATCTGATCTAAGAATGGCTTGAGAAAAATTTTACGAACTTGATAATCTACAGTATCAGATTTAGAATATTTTAAAATGTCGGAGATCAGTTGATTCATATTCTTTGATGACCTGATGATCATATCTAAATACTCTTTCTCCTTTGGCATTAGTCTTTCTCCAGTTTTTGCCCGAAGTAGCTGGCTGAAGCTGATGATATTCCTGATCGGTGTCTTAAGATCATGAGATGCGATGAATGCAAAATTTTCAAGCTCCAGATTAGATTCTATATATCTCTCTAACTCTTCATTCTTGTCGTCAAGCTCCTTAGTCCGATTGAGACGCTCAGCATTGAATTGACGCATGGTGTTAAGCATACTTAGTATCACCACAAATGTCAATATTAAATCTAAGCGTGGTAATGTCAGTATCGCATCTCTAGGTGCATAGATAATAATCAGAGCAAAAATGACAAACGAAATAAGACCACCTACTGAGACAATTATTAGAGCCCTTCTATCAGTAACTGTCAAATATGCGTTGACTAATAAAGTGAAATAGACAGCAACAATTGCATAATTGACATCAATGACCGTACTGAATATTGGTAAAACGATATAAAAATTACTGAATATAACGTAGAAGGATAACTCGTCTTTATTTACATAGACGAGCCCAATGGCTATCATGGTAAGTGAGAAATAAATTGATGCTGGTAAAAGGAGGGGCTTGAATGCATATATCCAATAGATAGCGAAATAGATAAAAGACGTGAAGAAACACGTGATCAAATTTTGACGGTACCAAGAATTGTGCTTTATAAAGTCTATCAAGTTAGTAACGGGTATGTGAACTGAGCCGAAAAGTAAGCTGATAAATACTAAAAGGAAAGAGAATGAGCCAATAATAGTGCAATTGTACTATTATGGGCTCAATCATCGCCGTCTCATTGATTATCGACAATGCTGCTGTGTGCTTAGACAGATGTTTAGGCCCATTAGTCTATCCAGGTGCAAAGCTTATCGGAATTAACAGGATGATAACACTATGTCTTTGTTATCTTTGAGCCCTTAAGCCAAAATAATATGAGTATCCTCATCTTTTTAGTTATTTCATATCTCTTGCTGAGCGCAGCCCTTTATGTCGTATTTCCAAAGTGTGGAAAGCCTGCAGTGAATGGCCTCATCCCTGTGGTCAACTTTATGGATTGGTGTGATATCATTGGTAGACCGAGATGGTGGGCTTTTCTATTATTCATTCCTATTGTAAATATTTTCATTTTTGTCGGCATGGCTATTGATCTTGGCCGATCATTTGGTAAACTTGACTTTAAGCACACAGCCGCTGCCACTATATATGCACCTGCATTTTTGGGATATTTAGGCCTGAGTAAAGATGAGTCATACGTCGGTCCAGTATTAGCCACTGAGAAAGAATACATCAACAAAATGGAGGAGGCTAAAAATGCTGGGAAAGAGCGCACCTTCAAAAAATTAGAACAAAGTAATCCGTATAAAAAATCCGGCATCAGAGAATGGTTTGAATCCGTTTTCTTTGCTGTCTTTGCAGCTGCTTTCATCAGAATGTTTCTTATAGAGGCCTACGTAATCCCTACTCCTTCCATGGAGGGAAGCTTAAATGTGGGTGATTTTCTCTTTGTGAGTAAATCCTCATATGGCATCAGGACACCGATGACAGTGGCTATGATACCACTATTGCACAATCGAATCCCTAAAATGGATGCAGAGTCATACTTGGAAAAACCATCACTCCCCTACTACAGGCTTCCAGCTCTGCGCCAAATTAAACATAATAGCCCATTCGTATTCAACTGGCCCGTTGGTGATAGCGTCTATGTAACACCCTCCCGTCCCTATAGCGTAGCTCAAGTCAGAAGAGAACCGCAATTCGCCATTAATGATAGGGCTTTAGCACAAAAGGTTAAAAACCAAGACTTTATCACGAGGCCCATCGACAAAAAGGACCACTACATTAAAAGATGTGTCGCCCTACCTGGTGATAGCCTTCAGATTAAAGATGGTCAAATCTTCATTAACGGGACACCGAGTAAAAATCCGAAGCACCTGCAGTTCCAATATATGGTCAGTACACCTGCTACTAACATCAATATGAAAAGGCTGGAGGAATGGGGCATAGACGCAGGTGACAGCTGGGGCCGTGGTACTACCAGTGGCTACTTCTTAGATGAGAGGCAAGTGCAACAGCTACAAGGTCTCGGGGACAATGTCCAAATCGTACGTGTGCCTCAGCCGGCAGCTGGTGATAAGCTATTCCCTCACGATCCAAAGAACTATCCAGGATGGACGGTGGATAACTATGGTCCAATATATATACCCGCAGAGGGCGCGACTGTAGAGCTGAGTCTGAATAATCTGGCCATGTATCGCAGAGTCATAAGTGTATATGAAGGTAATACTGTGAACATCAGCAATGGCCAAATAATGATCAATGGTCAACCAGCCACATCATATACGTTCAAACAAAACTATTACTGGGCTATGGGAGATAATCGGCATAACTCTGAGGACTCCAGAATGTGGGGCTACGTACCTCATGACCACATAGTCGGGAGGCCACTCTTCATCTGGTTCTCTACTAAGGAAGGAAATATCAGAAATGGCATCAACTGGGATAGAATATTTATGTCAGCCACGAAAGATTAGCGACCGATTTATTGATTGCTATATACACCTAATTCTACCACCATCCACAGGAATACTAACACCTGTAATGTACGCTGCAGCAGGACTGGCTAAGAATGCCACCATGGAGCCAATTTCTTCGGGCTCAGCGAAGCGATACATAGGTATTTCATCTAAGAATGTCTCTACAATCACATCCTTTTTTCTTCCCGAAGACTCCGTGCGGGCATCTATAATTTGCTCTAATCTTTCGGTTTTTGTGGCGCCAGGAAGCACATTATTCACAGTAATGCCATCTGGTGCTAACTCTGTAGAGAGCGTCTTAGCCCAGCTTGCCACTGCGCCCCTCGTGGTATTAGAGACACCTAAGCCGTCTATTGGTTGGCGTACGGAGGTGGACACCATATTGATGATACGACCGTAGCCAGCTTCGCGCATACCAGGGATCAAGAGCTGTGCTAAGCTGTGATTGACTAACAGGTGGCCTTGCATGGCTGCTAAGAATTGATCCGGTGTAGCGCGGACAATAGATCCTGCAGGCGGCCCACCTGTATTATTGAGCACGATGTGTATAGGCCCATTGTTCAAGTGCTTCTTGACACCTTCACCCAGCGCTGAGCGATCACTCATATCTACCGCTATATACTCATGCTCCTGATCATTAATCTGACTGAGCTCTTTGACTCTGCTCTGAAGCGAAGCCTCTGTTCTGGACACCAGTATAATTTTAGCGCCTAGCTTAGCTAACTCTACGGCTGAAGCGTACCCAATGCCCTTTGATCCTCCACAGACCAACGCTACTTTACCGCTTAAATTTAAATTCATAATTCCTTAATTTTAATATTGTCTGATGACCAAAATATACCGATAATCTCTTACGAACGATGATTAGATATTCTTCAGCTTGACCTTGATGACTATGTGATTCTGATGATCGCATTTTTTGATTCGAAAAGGCTGAGATGATCCTCCACGTTGAAGTCTTCACTTCTAAACTCATTAGACCGAGCTCTGCCTTGCTCTTGGCGCTTGATGCTTCTGAGAAAACGTCTGACACTGTCCACGCTGTCCAAGATCAGGCCGGGGACTTCTACATTCTGGCCCGACTCGTCCTTAGCAATCATGGTGAAGTATGATGAATTACAATGTTTTACCACGCCAGTCTGAATATTCTCAGATTCCACTCTGACACCTACCACCATGGAGGTCCTTCCCGTATAATTTATAGAGGCCTTCATCGTGAGTAGTTCGCCCACTTCTATTGGCATCAGAAAATCCACTTTATTGACAGATGCCGTGACACAATAATGTCGTGAATGCTTAGAAGCACAAGCGAATGCGATCTGATCCATCAGGTTCAGTATATGGCCGCCGTGTATCTTACCGCTAAAATTAGAATATGAAGGCAACATGAGATCGGAAATTGAGATCTGTGATTCCTGCGCAGATTTGTATGTAGTCAAAACGAGTATTGTGGTTGATGGTCAATAGAACAATATAGAGTAAAAAATATAATCCTGGCTGCATGGCGCATACTTAGTAGTGCAGCAGCTATAGAGTACAAGCTACAAAAGTCAGAATCTCGTATCTTCAAGCCATGATATCCAGCAGGCATGGATCGTGATGGTATGCTAATGGGCAATTGAGGCCAATCACGTGCTGAAAGGTATATCCTTTTTAAATTAGTACTATGAAAATAATCTGCAAACTTGTCGTATCCCTATTGACGCTTATCATCGCAGTGCGAAGCCCAGCTCAGCTACCCGTATCTAATCTCTATGCATTCCAATACAAAATCACTGAACAAGGAATAGATCTAAGCAATGCTCAATATCTATCCGCTTTTAATGCTCGGGGCTATAATAATCAGCCACAATTCATCTCGGAACATGAGCTGCTGATCAGCTCTAACTATTTTGATGCACAGCAGACCGACATCATCAAGTTAGACCTAAAGAGGAAAACGCTGACCAGAGTAACAGCCACTAAGCAAGGTGAATATTCGCCAACTGTAACGCCTGACCGGAGGGATTTTACCGTGATCAGGGAGGTGTTAGGTGCTGAGGTAAATCAAATACTCTGGCGATATCCGCTCAGTCAACAAGACGGAGGAAAGCGAGCACTACAAATAGAGACGACAGTCGGATATCATACCTGGCTATCCGGGACAGCGCTCGCCACCTTCTTAGTAGGTGATCCTCATCAGCTGTACTATCATGATCTGAGAGAGGGAACAAAAAAGCTTATATCTAATCAGCCTGGAAGAGCCATGATCAGCTCAGACGGTCTTTTATATTATGTTCACAAGCCAAGCGACGATATCTGGTATATTAAGAAGTATGATCCTGAATTGGAAGAGTCAGTTATTATCTGCGAGACGCTCAGAGGTTCTGAAGATTTTGATATGCTCAGCGATGGCAGCCTCCTCATGGCAAAGGGAAGTAAACTATACTTAATTGAACCCTCACCATCGGCACTCTGGAAGGAGGTAGCCGATCTTAGTGAGCTCGGACTGAACCATATCAATCGGCTAAAAGTCAGCAGAAATAAAATTATCCTTGTTAATGCAAAATAGTATCCTCCTCATGTTAGTCGCCTGCACCATATCATTGTCTTGCAAGAGCGCTATAAAAGTGAGCCAAGAATATAAAACTGAACTCGAAACCTATCGTCATAGCCAGCTATCTGCCCTGACAGAAGGTGATAGTCCAGTGCTAACTGCTGAGATGGCACGACAGCTAAACTTCTATGAGATAGATCCTATTTATCAAGTCACGGCTGAGCTATTATTAACTCAGGATGCGACGCCCTTCTCCATCTCGACCTACAGCGGCGTGAAAAAGAATTATTTAGAGTATGCAAAAGCTATATTCAAGATATACAATGAAGAGGCTAGCTTGATCATATATCGAGACCTGAAGATGATCAACATTCCTGGATTTAATCAGAAGCTCTTTTTGATGTTCAAAGACCTTACTAATGGTGAGACAACGTACGGCGGTGGCAGATACCTGTATTTGGACACCAGAGATATTTTGGATAATAGCATTATCATCGATTTCAATAAGTCATTTAATCCGTACTGTGCATATGCTGATGGTTTCAACTGCCCTATACCGCCTCCGGAAAATCACCTGGCTATTAAGATCAGCGCAGGTGAAAAGAATTTTATAGTGCCTGAATAATGAATAACGATCAGGCAGCTTGTGAAACCGCAGGTCTTTTAGTTAAGCTCTTAATAAGTACCTCCGTCTGAGGGACCAGAGCATTAGCGAAAGCTATTTTAGACAGCATCAATGGAATTTGCAAAACGTCTTTTAGTCCTAATTTTGATCCCTCGACATCATTCCAAGCTTGCAGTGGTATCTCACTTATTTCAGTCATGACCTGCTGAGCAAAGAGTCTTTTCATTCTAAAGAATATCTCGACATCAAACAGCCACTTAGATATAAATCCATCAGCAAAGACTGTTGCTGCTGCCTGACGGCTGAATACCTTAGCGCCACACTGTGTATCCTTAATGGGTAAATTCAGCATAGTAGAGATCATCAGACCTATGGCTTTGCTCATGCTGTCTCTGAAGAAGCTCCTGTCGATATCAGCGCAACTGTCTAACTTCCTGCTACCAAAAGTCATAGATAAATTATTCTCCACCAAAGAGGATAGCAGACACTTGTAATCATCAAAACCAGTGGCTAAGTCAGCATCTAAGAACCCAATAGTCTGCACAGATGATATCGCTAACATCCGACTGACACCTGCTCTGACTGCTTCTGCTTTTCCTCCGTTTTGAGGCATATCGTATATTATAACTTGATTGCCAATACTTAATTGAAAAGCTTGTAGCTTTGTCAGCGTATCATCTTTACTGCCATCATTGACAAAACAGCAGACAAAGTCTGAGTGGGATGTTAAAAAGGTTTTGAAAAGCTCAAAAGGTAATCTTTCACTTTCATTGTAACATGGGATAACGATTGCATTTTTCATAGTACGGATATGTTGAATTGTTTGACTTTAATTCGTTTGACAATTCAAATATCATGGAGATTGGAGCCTGAATAAGCCATCTTTCGTTGAGCTGACATGACTACCCGATTTTCGGTAAGTAATGACCGATTTTCTAATTCTGTAGTTTCAAAATTCTCCTTATGCTTTTCTTTGTTCTATTAAATTGATTACTGTGACACTACTAATAAAGTACACGATTCGTTGAATTCGAATAAGCAATTATATTACTTCTCTTTACTTCTGGCTCTTGTCATTCACGGCCCAATGTTGTTCATTTCGTTTGAGCAGACTTATGATGCTTATGTTCATATATTCTTTGCGGAGCACTACGCTCATCATTGGTTTGATCAGTGGAACTACAAATGGTATACAGGATTTACTGTCACGAGTTATCCACCCATGACGCACCAAGTCATTGCCTTAGCTTCTAAGCTTGTTGGACTAAAAGGCGGCTTCATCCTATGTGCGCTCATTTCTGTTTTAATCTTTATCAGAGGTGTCTTCTATTTCAGCAGACTCTGGGTATCTGAGCGGTCCGCCGCCTACGCCGCATGTGCCGCATCCCTATGCTCATCCTATGTAGAGGCCTTACACATATTTGGGCAGCTACCCAGCATTACTGGTATAGCCATCTTATTAAATACGCTGCCAGTGATCTATCAGTGGATACGCTTTAGCGGCAAAAGACGATTTGCTCTAAGCTTAGTCCTCCTTTCGATCATTACTTGTACACATCATGTGACCACGATATTCGGGATGGTCTTTTTCATCTTTCCAGTCATAGGTTTAGCTCTGCTGGATAATGCAGTAGCTCGAGGAGATGCCATGCACGTCAGAGGATTTTTGATATCACTGCGGAAGGATTTTTTCAGACTTCTCTTTTTCGGCATCAGTATATTGGTCATCACCGTACTCTCCATCTTTCCCTATTGGTATTGGTCAAAGTCAGATCCCATTTCCCAGGTGCCAATTCCGCATGGATCCAGAGATTCATTTATTGAGGTGATGTCCTCAGGATTAATCTTTTTTTTGATTCCATGGGGTTTGATGTTATTATTTCTGCCATTTTTGGCTCAGGCAATTTTCAAGAAGCGTAATATATTTCTCGGCATATCCCTGACCTTGGCTTTTGTATTAGGAACTGGAGGTACGACACCTATACCAAGAGCTCTCCTCGGTGACACAGCTTTTGATATATTGACTTTAGATCGATTTACTTATTGGGCTACGATTCTATCGCTTCCATTCTGGGGTGACTTTCTATATCAACTCATTCAGGGCAGCCTAAAAGATTATTTAGTCGCGCGCATCAGACCCATTGGTTTTAAACTATTATTAATGACGCTTTCGGCGTTAGTGATCGCTTCTGCCATCTTCATAATGAACATTGGATTTTTCAAGCCATTCCAACCAACTAAAATAGATATTAAGCCCATCCAAAATTTTTTACTGAGCGATAATCACGCGCAATGGAGATATCTCACCTTAGGCTTTGGAGATCAAGTCGCCTGGCTAGCAGCTAATACAGAAGCCCTCTCTATAGATGGTAATTATCACAGCGCTAGAAGACTGCCAGAGATGACTACAAGAGTGGTGGAACGTCTAGAAAATGCTAAGTATCAAGGCTTGCAAGGATTAGGAGCCTTACATCAATTTTTGGCCTTACCTGAAAAATATAACTTGAAGTACATCTTTAATAATGATAAGTTCTATGAGCCTATCCTCTACTTCTCTGGATGGAATAATGTCCAACGACTAGAGAATAATATAGAAGTATGGGAAAAACCTGACGTAAGTCCACTAGCTGATATATTACCACGAAAAAACATCCCCCGATATCAACAGCTGATGTGGAGTATCATCCCCATGAGTGTCCTTCTACTATTTTTGATTGGTCTTTTAATAAGTCATTTGTTCTCTATTCCATTTGAAAAAGAATATGACTTTAGAGTGCCAGCGTATCAAGATAGTTGGATAAAACATCTCATTTGGGCTGTTATGATTTTATCCGTAGCAGCTCTCTGGAGCATAGGAGCGTATATTACACATAGACCTCATCATTCGGCTACTAATATCATCGTGGCTTATTTTGACGCGATAGACTACAAATATTTTGATAAGGCCTATTCCTACTTTGATCCGCAGAGTCGACCCGAAAAAGAACAGATTCTATTAGACATCAGCCTTGAAGATGGGATCGCCAACTCCTACGGTAAACTTAACTCTATCAGGACAGATATTAATTATGCTGATGATCAGCAAAGTGCCATAGCTACGGTGCAGGCAGAGTGGATGACTTCTTTAAAGTTATACCAGACCACACATCTCATGGACTTAGTAAATCGAGATGGCAAATGGTACATCATCCCACCGGAACACGAAAAACGAATACCACCAAAAACTACAGCCACAACAGCCACTTATCAATTCTCCTCATTAGGGAAGCGTGAGGCAATTATCAATACCACTGATCACACAGACATTCTAGATAGGCCAGATATCACCATTAAACAATCAAGATTAATATCTAATCATGGTAAGTATTATGTGATCGGTGAGATCATGAATACAGATGTGGTGCCAGCTTACCTGACAGTGTCAGCCATTCTATTAGATGAGCAAGAGAATGAGATTCTGTCGTATCATGTTAAGGATGTCGTGAAACATCGGCTTCTACCTAAGGAGACGACCGCTTTCAGAATTGACTTTGATGAGATCGCTGTCCAAGCGTGCATGAGGATATTTAACTCCAACTATCAGGAGGGTGATGATCCCTGGCGTTATTTAAAAAAACCTGTCGCCGCCAAGCTATCCGTCAAATCTCTCGTCACTGATGAAAATCACTATCCATTCTTCGGCATACAGGATGTATCTATATCTAATCAATTGATAAAATTTGATTTATATAACTATGGTAGTGAAGGGGTAAACATACCTGCATCTCTGACCTCGATGTACCATCAGGATGGCAGTATAGCCTGGGTCCAAACTGACTACATGGAATCAGAAATCAGAGCACTAAGACAAAAGCAGCAACGTATTGTAATTCCCACGATAAATGATATCACCATTATTTCCAATTTGACAAATGATGATTATAAAATAAATGGATCAGTGCCTGTCTCTATTTATCCCGAAGCGTCTCAGGCCACTATCCATAGCTTTGAGACTGAAGAATTTCTTATCAACATAAAAGCACATGGTTATTTAATAAAATGAAAATAATGAATTCACACGTAGCATCTCTGATAGTCAATATCCTGTCACATAAGTGGGAGGTGCTTTCATCCTGTTCGCTCAATATCAATCTGTTCCATCTTGTCATATCATGAGGTTGCACTACTTGTATATAATACCGCTTATCATACTCCTATCGTGTCAATCAGAGTCGGTCATTATTATAGATGAGGTCGTACCTGAGCGTACAAAATCCCACGCTTCTGTAAAGGCTGGCACAGCTCAGCTACCGATTTTCTCAGGCAAGCATCAGCCACATCACCGCTATATATTATCTGGCATAAATGGTAGCGTAGCTCTTAGCTATAATCATGAGACTGGTGCACTAAATATACCCTCAAGCATTAATACTATGGCGGGCGTCTACACACTCACAGTCATAGGCGACAATAATATAATAAGCAACTCCACACTGACAATTACGGCTGCTGAAGCAACCGGGAAAGCGCTCAGCTATTTAGGTCCGAAGACTGTCCCTCACAATGATCAAGAGGGAGTGATGATGACATCTGCATTCTTTGATCGCTTCAATAATATGACAAGAGGACAACTGAATGTCAAGTACTTTCAAAACAGCGATAATCAGTTTGCGACTATTTCTGAGACCACCGATAACGAATACTTCACGTACCAAAAGCTGTATGTCGGCAATCGTGACGAGTCATTAGTCGGGCTATCGGCTGACTCGATCTACTCGGACGAATTAAGTTTTAAAGGTTCATCAGGCTGTCCTACATCTGCCACTATTCGCATTGGAGATTATTATCAAATAGCTGATGGTACCCATACATTTGATGTCATCATAAATAAAATTAAAGATGAGGATGACGAAGATGTAGAGATGGGTACTATCTTGCAAGCAGCTCTATACGACTCAGCCCATCGAACTGCTGCCATATACCAAGTGATGGTCATCAATGGCTCTGCGAAATTCACCATGGAAAATCCCCAAGGCGCAGGGGCATATCACATCGCTATTTCTGCGTGCGGCACTATATTAAGTGATTCTGAATTACTATACTTTTCACAAGAATTCAACGAAATACCATCCAAGTGGATATCAAGTTCGATCCTTAAAATCGGCCCAGTCATCAGCGTTCTAAACCAAAAAGTGCAGAATGGTACTCTAGTAGAATTTATTTATAACGGCTGTCCACAGGCTGAAAAAAAATCATATATTTTAGAAGAAGGTATCTGCCTGATAGATACAGATGATATTATTTCAGAATGCAAATCTAATCATATCACCATCACCATTAATGGTATCAGCTCTATCATAGACATTACTGAATGAGTGAAAAGAAGAGCCATATCATTTGGAAACTTTTATTAATCACGGGCTTCATCGTAGGACTCTATATAGGTAGCAGAATATATAGCTACTACCACACTGGTGCGGACCTCATGTCGATCTACCAGTCTGGGGTCGAGGCGCATCAACATCAGCTCAGCGGCGTCACTTTGCACGAAAATACATTATCAAGACTGCACCCAAATGTAGCTTATGCCATCACGAAAACCATGAGTGAAGCCTGGTATTGGTTAGACCAAAGTTATAATAATCAATCTAATATACAACTGGCTAATTATTTTGAGGAGCACCTATTATTACACATTGAGTCAATGAATCGAGAGAGCATCGGAGTCCGCAGTAGCGTCTCTCACCTATTAGAACTAAAACACGTCAGCTTAGATAAAAGTATCGCGGTAATTAGAGATCATGCAGCGGAAATAATCTATAACTACACGATTGATGAGGATGCTGATATTCCACTCAGGGTGGACACGACAGCCTATACTGCCATCTTAGTGCTAGTGAATGGTAAATGGAAAATCAAGAACTGGATCTCAGAAAATGTCGAAAATATACCTAAGCCTGTCGGAGATCCTGCAGTTAAAGCTTCATTGTTAGAACGAGTCCGCCACATTAAAGGCATCAATTATTATCCAGCTGAGTATCCATGGCAGCTGTTCTGGAATAATTATGACTCGCTAATAATCGAAGCCGATTTTAAAATCATTTCTGAATTGGGTATGAATACAGTCCGCATATTTCTACCATTCAATGACTTCGATCATAAAAAAAATGTAGAAGCTAATCTGGCAAGTCTATCTAAACTACTCGATACTGCGGAGGCGTATAACTTGTATGTGATTCCTACCCTATTTGATCTACCCATCGGCTATGAAGTTCAACAATACGCCAAGTATCATAATCAGCTGAAGCGGATACTGACATCAGTGTCACATAAACCTGCTCTTCTTAGCTGGAATATTAAAAATGAACCTGATCTTGACTTTCAAATCCACGGATCACAAGAGACACTACACTGGTTGCGGTATATGATCAATAAAGCGAAAATTTATGACCCAATCCATCCAGTTACGATATCATGGTCTACACCGGAACATCTGACATTATTAAGTGATGAATTAGATTATCTCTCATTTCATATGTATCTTTCCGATGATAACTGGGAAACTCAAATTAACAACTTAACCGCAACTTTAGCTAAACCAATTGTCTTAGAAGAATTTGGACTGAGTACCAGATCTGGCTTAAAAAATTTACTAGGCGCTTCTGAACATGAACAGGCTAACTATTTAGAAGAGTGCATCTCAAAAGCAAATGACCACCAGATACCATGGATGCTGTGGACTCTTCACGACTTCAAGCAAATACCGGATGGTGTATTCGGATGGAAGCCTTGGGTCAAGGCAAAGCAGAAACGCTTCGGCATTATGCGAATTGATGGTACTCCAAAGAAAGTATATCCCAATATAAAACTCCTGGCTAAATGATATATCGTTGCCATTGAGATATGACTAATACTCGCGACATTAATATAATCAATGGGCGATTAAAAAAAATATAATAAAAATATATGAAGTTAGCGATCGTATCCCCATTCCCTCCGAGTAAAGGCACACTGAATGAGTATGCCTACCATCTGGTCAAGAGTTTTGGCAGGAAGGAGGAAATAGACAGTATAATCATCATTACAGATAAGCTCCCAGAGGGCCAAACTTACGTATCAGAGCCCGACATGGGCGACGTCACCTTCGAGCCAGTATGGGAATTTAACTCCATGTCAAGTGCTGCTAAAATCGTAGCAGCTGTCAAAAAGCACCAGCCAGATATCGTCCTTTACAACATACAGTTTTTATCTTTCGGTGATAAAAAGATACCTGCTACAGTTGGATTATTTAGTCCTGTCATGAGTAAGCTGAGCGGGATTCCATCCGTCGTGATCCTACATAATATTATAGAGACGGTAGACTTTGAAGAAGCAGGCATCACGAATAATGCTGTATTGAAAGGTATATACAATATCACCGGAGCTATCCTGACCCGTACTATTCTTCAGGCCAACCTGGTCACTCTCACAATACCAAAATATGTAAAGATCATCAGAGAAAAATACAAAGTTGATAATGTCGTACTGATACCGCATGGTACCTTCGAAGTCCCTCCGCAGCCAGACTTCAATAGAGGTACTGATAAACTGAATGTCATGACATTCGGTAAATTTGGTACATACAAAAAAGTGGAAGCAATGATAGACGCTGTCATCAAGGTCCGCCACCGTACTGGTAAAGCCATACACATCACTATAGCCGGCACAGATAATCCAAATGTCAAAGGCTACCTAGCTGGCGTCGCCAAACATTATAAAGATCTACCAGACATCACCTTCACAGGCTATGTGGAAGAAGAAGACGTGCCGGATATATTTGGCGATTGCACTTTGTGCGTATTCCCTTATACGAGCACCACTGGCAGTTCCGGAGTGCTGCATCAAGCAGGTAGCTATGGTAAAGCTGTAGCTCTTCCACTGCTCGGAGACTTAAAAGAACTTGTAGAGGAAGAAGGATATGAGGGCGCATACTTTCAGCCTGATGACGCAGAAAGTATGGCCGATGCCATAGAAGAGATCATTGTCGATGATAATTACCGTGACCATCTAGCTAAGAAAAACTATGCTGCTGCCTCATCCCTACCCATGTCAGAAATAGCAGATTGGTATCTTAGTCACTTTGAGATTCTATTAAATCGAATATCATAAACGTTTGCTGACATCAATTTGACCGTATAAATGATAGGGCATCATCACATTTTCATCCAATGTCAAATTCATAGCAAGACGGATATTAGATCCTTTTGTCTATTTATGTTCTACCAATTTATCAATGTCGAATAGATCAATTGTTTGCTCTTTCTTATGACCAAAATAATGTATGCGAATGGGTGTATCTGGTCTCGTAAATATTTGTCAAATTAAAAAGTCATTGTCCAATAGTAGAGACCTCTTAATGTCAGTAATGTCATCACTGGTTGATACGAGAAAACATACCTACATGTAAGGCGGGCTGATTGAGCCTGGCGCTATAACATTTTATCTGCATGGCTCTTTAACATGTTGCAGGTTAGCATTCTAATCTTGCTTGAGGGAGGAGGTCCACCATCTGGAGCAGCAGACCGATGAAAGTCTAATCTCATCGATGCTAATTGCACGCTGGCCTACTTTTGATTTGTAGTTGCATCTCTACTGACTGACATAATCACTGCTTAAGCTGCATGGCTATCTGATCGTAATATTCTTGTGTCAGTACTTCCGTCCATGATGTTGGTTTGCCACCACCATAGATAGCTAAGTATGTTACATCGCTATATTTAGTCGAAGAATGCCAATGCTCTGTATCCTTATTGCATTTAATTACATCACCTTCTTTAAGAACGACTGGCTGCTTGCCTCTTTCTTGGTAGTAAGCCTCACCATCCACGATTATTAATACTTGTGCAGTACCATGCTTATGCCAATCCAAAGTGGAATTTGCCTTAAAAGTCGCTTTTGTAATATTATAACCCAACTCTGCATCATCATGAATAAGTGCATTAAGCCAGGCTTCACCGATGTAGTGTGTATTAGGCGCCTTTGTGCCCTCCTGCTGATACGAAGACAGCTCATATCCAGAGTGCTGGGCACATCCCGATATTGTCGAAAAAACAAAGAGAAGCAAAATTAAATTTTTCATTTTTTAGAATTTAACATCTGGCAGCACGTGCTGACCTTGAAACAAAGATAAGTATGTGGCATTTCGAAATACTTTCAATAAAACTTTAATACGGTAAGGATTCCAGTTTTCATCCATTTAAATTAGTCAATTTAATTCAGCTTTTCTGTATTTCAGTCATGAGTTGAGTCCGCTTGACGTTGGTGATATTTCTGAGATGAAGTTTGTTACAGGACCTGAATTAAATAGCGCTGAATCTTTACTAATAGTGATTTAATATTAAACCCAAACTTAAGTTTTTTCCAGTATTTAAATCATGGTCGTTGATAATGATATTGAATTTGTCAAAACTCCTCGCTTTTAGCTTATTTATCTTTAGTGATTATGGTAGATTCTCTGACACTGGTATTGGAGTCATTTTCCGAACACCTGCACAATTTACTTTACCTTCAGTGTTATTAACTGGTTTGAAGTTAGTTAATTTATATACTGTATCTATTTTCCTCTTCAGAAGTGCCTCATCCAGCTTACGCAGCCTTTATCTACCATTCTTTATTTTTAATCTACCAGCTGATAGGCAGTCGGAAATTCTCCTTCCTGTAATTTTATCTGTCCTTTAAGGATATGGCGAACAGTATAATATCGCTGTAGAAGTGATCTGAATACCAAGTGGTACAGCGATAAGCAAATCAGGAAGGACATCATTAAATATAATTGTACCATGATGATCTCAGCTATGGAAGCATGAAATAGCGTAATCGCAAAGATCTGTAATCCGCCGAAGAGTAACGATAAAAAGACAGGCATATAGTCTTCAAGTGACAGGTAGTAGTAGACGATCACATTAGCTACTGCGAAGAGAGTCGTAGTCATAGCATAAAAGTATAGATGGTGGCCAGCACCTGCATACGCCTGACCGAATAGTAGGTTCAGTAGAAAGTCTCCATAGACATAAGAGAATAGAGTAGCACTAAGCCCGATGGCTAATACAATACCCGTGGTCAATAGCAGTAGCCCGTTAGTATTCTCAGATCGCTCATGAGCCTCTATCACTTTAGGAAATAACATCATCACAAATGTCCACGTCCCGTAGTAAATCATCCGACCGATCAGAGAAATCGCAGAATACATACCCGCTTGATCTGCTGATAAATAGTGCTTAGCTAATAGGACATCGCTGTGACTGATGACTATTTGGCTAAGCTCATAACATGCCATAAAACAAATAAACGTGATCAATGGCCTCAGGTCTAAGGGCTGCTGGTCAGAGCCCGACTTCTCGTTATCTACTTGCTGCCTCAATGTAAATAATGCACTAATGATGAATGATAATACAAATGAGATGGTCAACCATTCCATCAAATATTCACCATCCTTCATCAGTATAATAATAAAAGAGGTGGACGCGAGTCTAACTAAAGTCTCCACAAGAAATGTCATCGCAAACTGTGTGAAATGCTGCCTCCCTTGAAGAATACCTCGATTAAAGCAAAGTAGCAGATAAAACGGTGTACCCAATGATAGCAGGATGAAAGGTACGGATGACTCAAACTGTAGAAACTGAGCAATCGCACCCGATGAAAGAATCATGACTGCCAGAAGTCCTAAGCTGGCTTTGAAGAGGCTCTTCTTTAGCCACGCTTGAATCGCCGCTCCATTAGATGCGGCAGCTACCTTAGCAGCTATCATTTGGACAGCCACGCCTATGAATGCGATCACTAATACTGATGTCGCAATAATGTGATACTCTGCGAACGATGCTGGATCAAGAGATCTGCCGATAATGAGGCTGATGCTGTAATTAAGTAAGTTTACCAGAGCCATGGAAATGACCAGAATGAGACCAGAAAATGAGGCAATACGTTTCATATATTTTATTATTAAAGCAATCTTTTAAGAAAGCAAGTGATGATGGATTAAGCAGCGTAGGAGACATTGAGGTACTGATCAAATTTAGTCAAGGAGAAAAGCTCATACTGTTCTCGGTTGTCAGATAGAAGTAGTCTCAGCTCAGCATTAGATTTAGATAATAGCCTGTGTAATTGAAGCAATGTATTAAGTCCCGCAATGTCTAATTCAGTAACTTCCGTAAGATCCATGGTCATATCCATGTGAGCAGATGTGGGAAGCTTGGACAGCTCGTGCTTATACATCATAGCATCAACAGAACTGAATTTCCCAATGACCTTTACGTACTTAGAATTTTCTAGCGCAGATGTGTGGATTCTTAAATTTCTCATGGTATAGTACTTTGTTTTTAATGATGAACCAAAAGTAAGTACAAGCCAGCACGCGTATTGACTTCATTCGGAGTTTGGTAAGAATCCTAAGTTTTTTGGTAATCCTCACTAATCCAGTGCTTTGCACGTCAATTCCCAAAAAACGGGTAAACCATACCAAAAACTGGGTGTATCGCCTTAACCGTATAAATACGGGCTAGTACTGCAGCTATATGCACTAATTTGCATCTTATAATGACACACAAAATGAAACTAAAATTCTCCATCGTAATCATCTGCCTTATCATCCTAAATAATGTTGCCCTTACACAGAACATGGCAGCTGGATTTAAAATGCTTGACAATGCTCAGTACGATCAAGCACAGACATTCTTCACGAATATACTTTCAGAATCGCCAGAGAACAAAACAGCTGCCATCTGTCTCGGTAGAGCTATAGGTCTTGGCGGTGACGCTACAAAGGCAAGTGCTATGTTCTCGCGTCTATTAGAGAAGCATCCAGAAGATATGGAGATCACGATTAATCTAGCAGAATCCTCACTATGGGCAAATGACTATAAAAGCGCAATCAAACTTTATCAAGAACTTAAGCTACGGGACTCCAACTCTGTTTCCATCCTACTTGGCCTATCGAATGCTTATGCTGCAGACACACAGTACACATTAGCGTATACGGAAGTCAGCAAGCTGAATAAATTACATCCGGAGAATAATCAAATTCTCGGATCTTATAAAAGCATAACTCTAGCCTACGCGCATCAGCTAAAGCAAGCTAATCACCTACAGAAAAGTAAGCTGCTACTGGATAATTACCGTGCAGCATATCCCCAGGATGCCTCTGGTCTAAAGTCATCAGCTTATCTCTATATGGCTCTCAAAGACATACAAGCTTCTGGACTTCTTTTCGAATCCTTACTGCAACTCAATACCCATAATGATCAAGCTCTGTTAGGTTTGGCTTCTATATCTTTATTCTCTAAGGACTTTAATCAGGCTATTAGCTATTGTCTTCATAATGATGTCATAGCAGCATCTACTATTGACAACGCAGCTAGGTCTCAGCAACTTGATATTTTATACGGAGCGTATTTAGAATCAGGTAAACTAAATTTCGCTTTAGAGACACTTGAGCAACTGAAAAGTTTCATCAGCAAAGATGTATACTACGAAAAATTAATTTACATCGATTTACAAAAAGAAAACTATGCTGACATTCCACAATACCTACAGAGCATACAGGATGAGGAGGACAGTTTGAGGATGACACTTAACTTCTACATCCATCAAGAAGAATATAAAAATGCCAGGGTTATATTAGATAAAATGTCACCAACACAAAGATCAGACAAGCAAGTGAATCATTTAGCTGAACGTCTATTAGCTGAAGAATCTTCTCATCTGTCTACTACGATAGATCATACTGAAGATAATGGAGGCTATGCTTCGAGTATCCTTTCAGCCCACTACACAGGAGCTAATGCTACAACTGTACGTCCAATGATAAATATCATGACCTATCAATTAAAACAGGCTGAAAAAAATATAACTTTTAGAAGACATCAGTTAAACGCTGGACTACTTATTAAATTAAATAATAAACATACCACGGGTATATCTTTTGGCCTACAATCAGAAAAATATAATCAATTAGATAGCGACAATCAACTGATTTTAAACCTATCTCATTTATGGTCTATCAGCAAAAGACAGTTCTTTAAAATCAATTTTGAGTCAGGACAGTTGCCTGTAAACTATGAGTTAATTAGAGAACAAGTCAATCAAGATATTCTTCAACTAGAGCATCACATCATTGGTCGCTCTGGTATTGGCAGCTATACATCACTAACGGTAAATAAATTAAGCGATGATAATCTCGGCATCAACTTTGTCAATAGCCTGTATTATAATCTGAGCAGCTCACCTCTTATTCAGATTGGGCTTAATACTAATGTACAATCGTACAAACACGCTGCTGAAAATTACTTCTCTCCTGAGCTCTTATACACCATTAGTTCGTTTGCTAAAATCTCCAATGAATATATCCCCAATAAAACATGGGCCTACGATGTAACCATCGCTTTAGGCAAACAAAGTTCGCCTAATAAGTCTATGAATCAGATCACTTATAACTTATCAACTCAGATAGGCTATCACTTTGCACCAAACATAGCATTATCAATGTACGGCCAATATTCTAAAAGCGACGGAGCTAATCATATTGATTTCATGAGATATCAAGTAGGACTAAGGCTTAGTCATACGCTCAGCAAATAATTGTAAGACCTAATTAATGATATTAAGACTGCGGAGTAGGATTGGTTTATAAGCTCTGCTGATCGGTATCATTTTTCCTTCGATAACAAGATTATTATCTTGAATATCTTTAATTTTTTCCAAGTTAATGATGTATGATCTATGGATTTTTAAGAAGCCTGGATATTCTAATTTGGCATCTAAGGCTTTCATCGTCCCGTACATGATAAAGTTACCTTTAGATGTTTTTACACTAATGTAATCACCCACATTTTCAAAATAGAGTATCTGATCATAAGCTATTCTGATCAGCTTACCATCATCTTTAATATACATTTCTCGAGTTGCGCTAAATGACGCTATTGAATTCATTTTATCTCTTCTTGCTATCACTTTTTCTATCGAAGCAGTGAATCTGACAGGAGTGATTGGCTTTTTGAGAAAGTCAGTTACATCATATTCATAGGCATCAAATGCATATTCAGTATTAGAGGTCGTGAATACAATCTGAGGTAGATAAGGTAATTGATCAAGTAATTCGATACCTGTAAGTTCAGGCATCTCTATATCCAGAAGCATGAGTTCTACTTGGTGGTCTTGCAAAAATTGCAAAGCTATTTTACCATTCTCTGCAAGGCCTATAAGGTTAAGGTATTCATTTTTATTACAGTACCTCTCTAATGATCTACGGGCCATCACTTCATCATCCACAATTAAAGTAGAAATCTTCATAATATTGGTTAGTCTATGTTATGTAGAGTTATAATTTCATCTTTTATGACATCTATCCCACCATTCAGTATGTCAAAAATCTTATGGTCATCATGTAGAACGGAGGTATCCTCCAGACCCGCTTCGTGCTCGATTTTTCTGACTAATTCAGCTATCTTCAATAAACCTACCATCTGAAATGAAGGTTTAATTTTATGACATACTTGGCTAATTAATTGTAGATTGCCTGCGCGATAAGCTTCTTCTAAATCGTGTAAATCCGTAGGTATCTGATCTACGAAAAGCTGAAACATATCCATCTTATACTCTCTATCATCACCAAAGAATTGTCTTATCGTATCTCTGTCCAGATCTTGATAATTTTTTTCCGATATGCTAATCTTCTCATCGTCAGTCGAAAGCTTGAGTGCAGCGGGGTTATACTTTTCAATGACTGCATAAAGCTGATTCGGATTAAATGGTTTCGACAGAAAGTCTTGCATACCAGATGCTATCGCTTCTTCCTTCTGCGCGATGAGTGTGGAGGCAGAGAGAGCTATGATAGGGGTATTAATATTTAGCCCTTCCTTTTTGATAGCCATTGAAGCCTCATATCCATTCATTTGTGGCATATGAATATCCATGAATATGAGATCAAATTTATGGTGTGAAGCAAGAGAATATGCTATCGCACCATTATCGGCAATATGAAACTTAATGTTCTTTTTCTCTAACAATCGGCTGATATACTTCTGATTCATTGAATTATCCTCTGCCACGAGAATGGATAGATGTGATAAATCTTGATCATCAGGTTTAATTTTTTTCTCAATCTTATTCCGATCCAGTATCATCTGAATTGGTAAATTCATAAAAAAAGTAGTGCCTTTACCCAATGTGCTATACACTTCCAATCTGGAGTTAAGTTTGGTAGCTAATTTCTGGCAAATCGATAAGCCCAAGCCAGTTCCACCATAGATGCCGTGGATATAGTCGTTCGCTTGTTCATATTCTTTAAAAATGATTTTGAGTTTGTCAGAAGCAATACCGATGCCAGTGTCCGCGACCGCTATCTGAATCATATTAGGCCGGTCTAATCGCTTTATCTTTAATGTGATGCTGCCCTTCTTGGTAAATTTTACGGCATTATGAAGTAGATTTGTCACGATCTGATGAATCATCTTTTTGTCGCTCCTCATCCACAACTTATCGTAATCAGTATGCTCAAATAGCAACACCACATCGGGATCGCTACTGCGAATTTTAATAGACGATATGCAATTCCTTAAGTGCTTTACCAGATCAAAATCTTCCTCAACTAATTCCTGCTTACCAGACTGAATTTTTGATAGATCGAGAATATCACTCACTAAGGACTGCAGCATATCTGAGGCATTATTAATAAGCCCGATGTACTCTTCCTGTTCTTCAGTTACCTTAGTATCTGAAAGTAGATGAGACATGCCTACGATAGAATTTAGAGGTGTTCTGATCTCATGAGTCATGACCGCTAAAAACTTTTGTTGCTCCTTTTGCGCGTTCTCAGCTATCTCCTTTGCTCTTACTAATTCAGTCTCTAATCTTTTTCGTTCTGTGATGTCATAATGAATCGCTATAGAACCTATTACATCATTTCTTATATTATATATGGGTGATTTGCTAATTAAAACATGGATTATTGATTGATCTTTTAGAATCAGCCTCACGTCATATACATTTGTACTGACTGATGAATCAGAACTGACTATAGATGATTCAATCGGATAATCATCTTTATGTAAGAATAACTCAGCAGGTACTGCGCCTAATAATTCGTCCTCGCTATAGCCAATCATTTTCTGAAAAATCAAATTCGAATACGTTATCCGTCGGTCGGTATCCAGTTCAATTAGCCCTAATTGAAGATTTTTTAAAATTCCTCGATATTTATGTTCGCTCCTCTCTAAATGCACTCGGGCGCTACTCAGGTCTGACTCAATAGATTTACGCTCCGAGATATCTCTAGAGATGGCCGAGTAATATACTCCCGATGTATCATCGACGTAAGTAATATTAGTGCCTGCCCAGATAAGCCGCTTACTTTTAGATACCACAGGAAATTCTATGTAGGCGCTTTTCTTTTGCTTTTCTAAAATATCAGTAAAGAATGAAGTGGCCATCTCCAGATAATTAGGGTGTACTAACTCAGCTACCGTCATAGCTAATAATTCTTCTTCCGAATATTCTAATAGCTCTACAGTCCTATTATTTACGTATAAAAATTGTAGCTCCTCTGTAAAATTATATATACTATCGGTCGCGCCATCAATGAATTTTTTATACCGCTGCTCTCTTTCTTGTAGCTGATTTGATTTTATAGCTACTTCGCCCGTGAGTTTGGCATTGGCCTCTTTTAATAATTGATTTGAATTAAATAATTCAATGGCTTTTTGCTCTAAAATGTGTTCTGCCATTTTGCGAGCAGAGAGGGCTCGCTTTAGCTTCTTCTGTAATAGTTCTAACTCTGACATCCTGTTATTTCATAATCTTGAACAGCACTTTAGATCCGTCAGACTCTAAATTCTCAACTATGATATCAGCTTCTTCCTGATAGTACTCTAAGCCTTTTTCTAATAACCCTAATGCGAAAGTTGACATTTTTCTATCGGATTCATACACCAGATGCAGTTGTCTCTCCTCTTTCAGGATTGTCCTGAATTCTGGTAGCTGAGCATCGGGATAAAGCTTTAGTACCTCTACATGAATATACTCCTGAATCGAACTAAAAAAGTCAAAGGCATTATCTGCCTCTTTGAAGAAGCCTGGATATTTACTCAGAAAGGTATCGAAGAGATAGCGGCCAAAGGTATGTAGTAGGTCGGGTACGGGTATATTTGACCGCTGACTCAGTGCTACAATAAGCTGCACCATCTCGGAGTGCGGATAAGTTCCTACCGCGGTATATATGCCTTCGGACTCTAACTCACAGTCCTCGATGATTTGATCTACCAGTTCATATCCATGTTGGCCTTCCACCATCTCAAGAAACTCGGTAAATACCATACCTTTCATAAAATAAATTTTAATGAACGAAAAAGGAATATAAATGAATCAAAAGAGGATAAAGTATGCGCGCAGAAAGGCCTAAATGTGCCGCAATATAACTGAAATATAGCTTAGAATCAAAATTCTAAAATGTCATGCATAATGCTGAGTGACTATAATGTCATAATGTTACGTTAGGCTAAATCATCCCATCATGACTCAGAAGCATAAACCACGGCGTATGCTTGCCAATCTGTTGGTGTATGATTATTGGTAAGCAGCCATACATGGATATGACTCATCTCATTTATGATTTATATCTAACTAATCAATGAGCCACTCAGACGTTTTTTGTGCTTACAATAAGCCTATATATGACAATTTTTCTGATATTCGAATGACTTAGCTTTAGTTAGAAAAGAAATGACCGAGCTGCCTTACACTGTAAGTTTTACTTCTATCGCTGTACCGCACCGAGTGAGATTACTTTGAATACTTATTGAATTATGAAAACCTTAAGCGAAAGATTAAATAAACTATATGACAAGAGACAAGAACTGCGGCGCTTAGAGTCTCACTTAAAAAATGCATCTGTAGATCTAACCGCTATAATGAAAGACAGGGATTCATTAGAAGAGGAGCTTAATGAGATGGATAGAATTCTTAATCGGCCAGCTGGCTCCAAGCTCATAGGTTTTATAAGTCACTTGTTACTCATTCCTAAGACTGATGCACATGATAAAGAGACTAGTGAAAAATACCTCATCGCTCACGTACAGTTACAAAAGCTTCAGCGGGACATAGACCTTAGGGCATACGAGATCAAGATCATGAAACAAAAGATCGCAGGTCTCAAGCCTGTAGAAGAATTATACAAACAATTATTCAATGATAAGAAACAACAATTAAAATTTAGGTATCAAGATATTGCTGATAAAATCATTTTGCTGGAGTCGTCAATTAGGCACCAGACATATCATCAAAAACAAATTATCGAAGCACTGGAGATTGGTAAAAGTTTAGAACAGGAAATGACTAAGCTATCTAATGGACTCGATGCAATTATAACTCAATCAGCTTTTCATTTTCCGCCAGAATATGCAGGACGACCAGGCACTCAGCTGACTGCGTCACAACGGAATAAAGCTCAAGAGTTAGCGCATCTCCTTCGAATCATCGACAAGCTCTGTATCTCGTTCGCTGAAAAATCACAAAATGTAAAGAAGGAGTATGAATTATCTCATATCCCATTTTCGAGTTTGACTTCAGATCTCTTAGAGAAATTTCACAATGGTTTTATGTCGGATTTTGTGAAAAGAAGAGTTAAGCGCATCACGCTCACCAACATTGATAGCAGCCTGAAAAAAGTCAGAGAGCTACTAGTCAGTTTAAGAATAGATCTTGTAGAATCAAGAGAAATAGAAAGTACTCAACAGGAAAAACTTAGTCTCCTTGTTTTGACTAATGATATTCACTAATATCATATGGCGATCCGAAGATATAGCATAAATGAGGCACTGACTTTACTGATTCATTAGTCATTAGTAGTTACATAATAAATATATTCTTTGCTGACATGCTATTTCGCTCTTCATCAAGTGATACAAGGTATATCCAAATAAATTCTACGGCAATGTATACCCATCGTCAACACATGGTGAGTTTTATTAGTGACTGAATAAGCGGCTAATAATAAGTCTGCGTATGTAATCGTAAATTAATATGGAGAACCTGAAGCTATGGATCAGCTTATAAGCTCACTTTTGTTCCTCTGCTTCAGAAGAAATAAAATAGCCATACTGGTGACTACGGCCGTCACGAAAAACACCGAGCCAAATCTGGCACCATCGTTTTGATAGATGGCAGCACTCATTAAGGCCCCTACTCCAATGGCAAGTTCAAGTCCAATGTACATGGTACCCATGGCTTTGCCTCGATTGTCAGCACTGCTCCGGTCAATGGTCCAGGCAAATAAAGCAGGTGACATCAAGCCTATGGAAAAACCGATCGCACCGGAGGCCACCAGCAGTTCTACTGGCGAGCTGACAAATGCCATCAGCAGGTAGGAGAATGCCAAGCAGAAGGCTGAAAATGTCATGATCACTATCCTCCCATACTTATCTGATAACTTACCCGCCACTAATCTGGATAATATAGAAAAGACAGTGATACTGGTGAAAAACATACCTTTATTGGACATCCCCAGATACTCACATTGATCTGGTACGATCGTGAGGACCACACCAAATCCAAAATACGATAACCCACAAATCGCAGCAGGAATCAATGAATTCCTATCGATCAGATCGTGCCACGTCAGTTTTAGCATATCGAATCGAAACTTCTCTTTGGTTGGAAGTGTCTCCTTCATTCTTACTAAGAGTAACACCGATAATAAAGCGATACCTGAAGACACAAAAAACATCGTATTCAGAGAATAAACTATAGTGAGATAGCTCCCTATGGGTGGAGATGCAGAAGCTCCTAAATTAATGCTGACTCCTAAGATACCCATCGCTTCTCCCCTTCTGTGATCAGGTACGATATCGGCGACATAAGCTGTAATCGCAGTCGGAGTAAATCCAGTCGAAAATCCATGTATCAATCTCAGAAATAAAAATCCCGCGATACCACTGATCAACGGATACATCAGACTACACACGATGCATACTACAGCACCAATAATCATGACAGGCACCCGCCCAATGGTATCAGATAACTTGCCACTGATAGGCCTGGATAGTCCAGCTGTCAGTGTAAATAGCGAAATAATAAATCCTTTATAATTCTCTCCGCCTAAACTCGTCAAAAATGAAGGAAGCTCAGGAATCAACATATTAAAGCTGGCACCAAATAGTGCATAACTACTGCATAGTACTAAGAATGAGAGCGTGTATAGTGTATCGTTTTGCCTAAGCATCGGCGAAAGTAATAAGATTCACTTCTACCGATCAGGATTCCGAGTTCTTTTATTTCATATCTGATTATTAGACTTCACGGTCCATTCTATAGAACATTAACTTAGGATGTTTACTACAATTACAGAAACATGATTTGTTTCGAATTACTATATATGACCAATTTATTGTTTAAAATTGCTTCTGGATACCTAACAAAACACCATAACTATTTTATTTTTCAGATATATTTTCAGAAGAGACAAATCGATTATTAAGGTCCTGTCGCAACTGTCCGCCAATTCTAAAGTTTAAATCTGGTCTAATATTAATCAGTACACTCATATCTGCCAATCTATTTTCTACAGGATCATATCCTCTTATCGTGACATCCTGATTATTACAATCTTCGTAAAAGAATGTAAAATTACCTGTTTCATCTGAAGCGACAAATTCTGAGAATGAGTTGCCATCAAAATCAATTAATACATATCCTGCTTCCACTTTTGTAGATGCATCTTCACAGTATATGCTGCCACTCACAACAAAGGAATTACTCGTCGTCTGAACATCAGTATCATGTGTGATGACATCAGAATCGATGTTAGGAGTATGCTCATAAATCGGCACTTTATACTGGTCGACGACTTCTAACACTATTTCTTTAGCGCTGTCATACGTTCTGAAACTATACGACCCATCTTCTGCAGACTTAAAATACCTTCTATGAAAGCTTCCTTTAAACCCAAAATGGGCATTTGCCTAAGGCATACCATTTCTTGTGACTTTACCTGATACGGTGTAGACATCGAATGGTTCGCAGATACTCCAATCAGTGAAGTGGCTCACTTCTCCAATGTATTGAAAACCAGATTTAATTGCGAGTCCATCCTCAATCCATCGACCTGTACCTGTATCTAAATACCACATCGGAATTTCATCAGGTGCGATCTGCGCTAAGTCGTCCTCTATTTCAAACTTTATTTCCGCAGCCTTACTAATGTCCAGTTTATCCCTAGTATCAGAATATAGCTCAACATTCACACGCCCATAAGGTAATAGTATCTGTGACTCTCCATCTTTATAGGTCTCCATTGCACCAGGTGCAAATAAAGAATAATCTGAATCGCCAACAGCTATCGCAGGACCTACCACTTCTACTGTTCCATCATATGCTACGTCATTCAGCGTATAAGAGTTCTCCTCGAACTTTATACTTGCTTCCTCCACATCAGCAACCCCTATGTGATACGAAGTCTACATGATATTATTATAGCCAGTATTCTGTCTCAGATAAGCCAGTTTTGACTCAAACATCTTACCCATGGTGACGGCTCTCCTTTTGGCATCATCTGCACGATCTCCGCTGAAGTGCTCATCTATCGTGCTGGTAAAGAGGTCTATCCATCTATTGAAATGACGGGCCTCTATCGGCAAATTTCTGTGCTTACTGAAGGGATTGCCTCTATAGTCTGGCTGTCCGAATAAGACACTATGCCAGAAACTGTACATTCGCTCTAGATGTGGGCCCCAAGAGCCACCTTGTATAACTGCGGCGAATACAGGTCCTATGGTAGAATCTTTTCTCACTTTATCATAAAAGGCATCTACGAATATTTTCACATCCGCTTTATTGGAGATGTCTGACTTGTGTTCAATCATAGTAAGACAAACTAATACTACTTTTTAAATGTGTCATCAAATGATATACGTCTTTAGTCTCAAATTTCACTCTACGTAATGCGTCGGTAGGGTTCATTATATGATCAACCTCGTGTAGTGTATGATCAGCTCCACTAATATAGAATGAAAGGATACAGCTCTTCGTCAGTAATACACCATCAGTCTGGATCTTATGCTCTCTAATTTCTGCCACTATCTCTCCTGAAACTTTCAGAATCCTAGTTTGGTCAGTCTTCACGACAAGCTCTATAGTGGTTATAACTTCTTTATATTTCTAAAAAATATGCAGTGTCATGTCTATCAGCATGTATTATATTAATCATACCTTTTAGGTGCGCTAATTATCTACGTGATATAAGTTACGTCATTATTCTATAAGTGATACTTAATTTAAAAAGCCTTCAAATGCTGTTCTCAAGGGGACATCACCGTATAGGACCCATTGATGAATTACAGTTGCTTTCTAAGTTCTGCGAGTTCTACTTTAGTCAGATGCCTATGGGAACCAACTGGGAGATGATCAATGTGGATATTCATGATTCTAATTCGCTTTAGGGTCACTACTCTGGTATCAAGGTATTCGCACATCCTCCTAATTTGACGATTGAGCCCTTGCGTCAGTATGATGCTGAATCTATGACTTCCTAACTTTTTCACTTGACACTTCTTTGTCACCTCGCCTAACATAGGGATCCCACCACTCATTCTTTTAATAAACTGTGGCGTCACCGGCCTGTCTATGGTGACTATATATTCTTTATCGTGGTTATTTTCTTCTCTTAATATTTGATTGACAATATCACCATCATTGGTCAATAGTATCAGTCCTGTAGAAGGCTTATCTAATCTGCCGATGGGAAATATTCGCTTGGGGTAATTGATATAATCTATGATATTATCTCTGTCACTCAGATCTGTGGTGCATGTGATCCCAGGAGGTTTATTGAATGCCAGATAGATATCGTTTCTACGTTTATTTTTAATCTTACTTCCATCGACGATCACTTCATCACCTGGCAGTACTCGATTACCTTTCTTCGCCGTTTTCTGATTCAGTAATACCCTGCCAGATTCAATCATTCGATCAGCTTCTCTTCTAGAGCACATCCCTGTGCTACTGATGAATTTATTTAAGCTGATAGAATCGTCATTCATGCCCAAGTCATGCGAGGCTTATTATACCTATATGATTAATCGTTTAGCTTAAGGACTTCTAAGAATGCTTTCTGTGGGACTTGTACTGTACCGATCTGCCTCATCTTCTTCTTACCCTTCTTTTGCTTCTCTAACAGCTTACGCTTTCTGGTAATATCTCCTCCGTAGCACTTAGCAGTGACATCCTTTCTAAGTGCAGAGATAGTCTCTCTGGAAATGATCTTAGCCCCAATAGCAGCTTGGATAGCGATAACAAACTGCTGTCTGGGTAATAATTCTTTTAACTTCTTACATATCTTACGACCAAAGAAGGCTGCTTTATCTCTGTGCACCAGTGAAGAAAGCGCATCCACTGACTCCCCATTGAGCTTGATATCTACTTTCACCAAGTCGGACGCTCGATAGTCTATAGGTGCATAGTCAAATGAGGCGTAACCCTTCGAGATAGACTTTAGTTTATCATAAAAGTCAAATACAATCTCTGCCAACGGTAACTCAAAACTGAGTTCTACTCGCTCCGTGGTCAGGTATGTCTGTTTAGTCAGTGTCCCGCGCTTATCCAAAGCGAGATTCATGATGCCACCTATATAATCTGGAGCAGTGATGATCTGAGCCCTGATATATGGCTCCTCTACTCGATCCAGTACGGTCGGGTCAGGTAGTTCTGATGGCGTATTTATTTCTATTGGCGTAGCGCTGTCACGCTTGGTATATGCTATATATGATACATTAGGTATCGTCGTGATTACCTCCTGATCAAACTCTCTGGATAAGCGCTCTTGAATAATTTCTAAGTGAAGCATACCTAAAAATCCGCACCTGAACCCAAATCCTAAAGCGATGGAAGTCTCTGGTTCGTACACCAGCGATGCATCGTTTAATTTCAGTTTTTCCAAACTATCTCTGAGGTCTTCAAAGTCTTCATTCTCAATAGGGTAGATGCCTGCAAAGACCATAGGCTTCACTTCTTCAAATCCATGGATGCCCTCTGGGCACGGATTATCATGAAGAGTGATGGTGTCCCCGACTTTGATTTCTTTCGACTCTTTAATACCGGTGATAATATACCCCACGTCCCCTGTTTTTAGCGTCTGCTTGGGCACCTGATTAATCTGTAAAATGCCCACTTCATCAGCAGTATAGTCCTTGCCTGTATTGAAAAATCTTACCTGATCCCCTTTACTCAGTTTACCATTCATGATTCTAAAGTAGGCTATGACTCCTCGATATGAATTAAACATAGAATCAAAGATCAGCGCTTGTAGCGGACCGTCTGGATTGCCACTTGGAGGGGGTATTCTATCCACAGCTGCGGCTAAGATCTCTTTCACCCCAATCCCAGTCTTACCACTTGCTAAGAGTATATCTTCTTTTTTACATCCTAATAAATCAATTATCTGATCAGAGACCTCATCGATCATAGCGCTTTCCATATCAACCTTATTAAGGATGGGTATGATCTCAAGATCGTGCTCTATGGCGAGATAAAGATTCGATATCGTCTGCGCCTGAATGCCTTGCGAAGCATCGACTAGCAGTAAGGCACCTTCGCAGGCAGCGATTGATCTTGAGACTTCATATGAAAAATCAACATGGCCAGGAGTGTCGATCAGATTGAAGGTATATTTCTTACCATCAGTATGATTGTAGTACAACTGAATTGCATGACTTTTGATGGTGATACCTCTCTCTCGCTCCAAGTCCATATCATCAAGCGCTTGGTTCTTCATATCCCTCTGAGATATTGTCTTAGTCTCCTCCAAGAGTCTATCTGAAAGTGTACTCTTACCATGGTCGATATGGGCTATCACACAAAAATTCCTGATTAATTCCATAGACTACAAATATACTGCTATTTCATCTCTAAGATTGGAAAGAATCTGTACCATCTTGGCTTGAGAATGCTGATCATGATCTATAGCAGAAACCTGTCGAGATTCATATCAATCTTAAAAATAATAATATCCTGTTTTGACCATCAACTGACATTTTATGGTAGACTACCACGCTATATCAAAATATTATTTGCACTAATTAAATTGGCATTTTTGTAGAGCTCTATTATTTAGGGTATTACATATCAGGATTTGTTATATGCATTGATTTTACTTTAAAGCAGCATAATTATAGTAAGATCGTTTATCCTTATACTTACTCATATAAGTATATGCTCAATGAAGAAAATTATAGGTTTGCTGGTGCTAATGTCATGGCTGGCTGCTTGTTCTGTCATTGACGAACCTGAGGAAATAACCTTGGTCAATATAGGGACAGAATATTACATAGAGCTTGGTCAGTCTCTACAAATAGGCCCGAACTCACTTCGTATAGATATCAGTACTTTTGATACCAATAACTGTGAGTCCAGTTATATTGACTTCACCTTTGAAGCACTTCCTCATTTGATTCGGATCAACTTAGATGATACTGTACATCCGAGCCCTTGTATAAAAACTGAAGAGGCTATACAGAGCTCTATAGACTTACCGCTCTCACAAGGTGTATATGAGATGAACATTCTATTAAAAGGTATTGTCCAGAATGATGGAGCAGTAGTAGTTACGAAGGATAAATTCAAATTGAAATTAGAAACAGAGAATGGCGTAATCGTCTTAAGGCAAGAGATTAATATCATACCAGATGGGTACGTCTGGGGAAGATTTAAGGTACTTGATGCAAATGACCTGACTGAAGTTAAGAAAGCGGTCCAAAAGATCCGAGACAGCAATAGTAAAAGCGAATTAGCTAATGGCAACTACGGTTACTTCGAAGTCAATGGTCACCAAGTCACCCTACTGACAGGAGCCCCCGCCTCGGGTATCACAGAGACATTCCTGCTGAAGTCAGATCAAGCATTTTCTGCCTTAGAGTCTTTAATGGTTCGTTTCTCCGAGCTCCACCCTAATGTCAAAATAGAATTGTACGATTCACAAGGAGCCTTTTATTTGTCTGAGTAAAGACGAGGCATCTTATCCCACTATGACTTCCATAATGATTAGAATATAATCACTCTAATGATACATTATATGGGTGTCCTGTTATATGCCAAAGGAGAATCCATCTTCTTTCAGTCGATCGTACTTTTTTTGATCAAATTTATACAGTCTGGCAGGTCTGTGAGCTACTCCACTCTGCATGAGATTTGTATCAATGAGAATATTCATGGATAAGATCTTTTTCCTGAAATTTCGCTTGTCAAGAGGACCATCAAGGATCACCTCATAGAGATCTTGTAGATCTGAAAGTGTGAAGATCTCTGGTAGTAATTCGAATCCAATCGGGCGCTGTTGGACTGACTGTTTTAGAGAGAGAAGGCAGTGAGCCAATATCTCATCATGATCAAATGCCAACTTATCCAAGGATTTTATCGATTTCCAGGCTACAGTCTCTGCAAATGATGATGCCTTCAGGTTGACTCTATTGACATTTATTAGAGATAGATACACCGTAGTGATGACGCGTCCGGATGGATGTCTACCCATCTTACCAAAGGTCTTACTTTGCTCTAAGAAGACAGAGTCAATTCCAGTCAGCTCTGTTAGAATACGTTGTGGCGCATCATTCAGATCTTCGGTGGGATACACTAAGTCTCCTGGAAGTGCCCAGGTATTATAGAATGGTTGCTCTCCCCTTTTGATTAATAGTACTTTGAGTTCTTTATCGTCAAATCCAAAAATGACATTGTCTACAGAAAAGGCAATTTTGAAATAATCCTTTTCAAACTTTTTGACCGAGACTATTTTGTCATCAATTTCCAAAAATCAAATTGAATTAGTAATTAAGTTCTCTTAGGTTCAGGCTGTCAAAACCATATACCTATTTGTAAATTTACCAGTTACCATTTATATATGGCAATAGCGCAAATTATCCTATTTTGATCAGAAACCATATACATCAGGTTCAAAAATGAGAAAAATCAACTTAATAAGCGATACGGTCACCAAGCCGACGCCAGGCATGCTACAGGCAATGATGCAGGCAGATGTAGGTGACGATGTATTTGGCAACGACCCCTCCGCAAATCGCCTTGAGGAAAAGGTGGCAAAATTGTTCGGTATGGAGGCATCCCTATTCTGCCCTTCTGGCACAATGACCAATCAAATAGCAATCAAAATTCACACTAATCCGCTGGATGAGATGATCTGTGATCGCAGCTCTCATGTCTATCAGTATGAAGCTGGCGGATACGCGTTCCACTCTGGAATAGCAGTTAATCTAATTGATGGAACCCAGGGCAAGATTACCGCAAATCAGATCAGAGACGCCGTTAAGCCTATTCATGACTGGTTACCCCGGTCTAAGCTGGTCGTCATAGAAAATTCCTGCAACAAAGGAGGCGGTAGTTACTACACCCTTGATGAGCTGAAGCCAATAAGTGAACTTTGTCGGGAGAGAGGACTAAAACTGCACCTTGACGGGGCTAGACTTTTCAATGTTCTAGTAGAGACTGGAGAGAGTACTAAAGATGTTGGAAAGCTCTTTGATAGCATCTCTATTTGTATATCGAAAGGTCTCGGAGCCCCTGCAGGATCGCTATTGATAGGTAATCGAGACTCAATAAGAGAAGCGAGAAGATTCAGGAAGGTCATGGGAGGAGGCATGAGACAGGTCGGCTACCTAACAGCTGCCTGCGAGTATGCTCTGGATAATCATGTCGATAGACTAAAAGAAGATAATCAAAAAGCCAAGAAAATCGCTGAGGTGCTGAATACATTAGAATATATCGATAAGGTAGAGCCTGTGCGTACCAACATCGTCATATACAGTCTGAACTCTAAGATTAAAGTACCAGATTACCTAACGCATCTATCTGCTAAGGGCATCGTAGCATCACAGTTCGGTACTCACGAAGTTAGATTAGTGACTCATTTAGATATTAGTGATGATATGATGCGGGAAGTTATTGAAGTATTGAGCGATGGATATCACATCTAATCGTCCTCCTGTTTGCGCTTATTGATTTCATCTCTGATACGTGCCGCTTTTTCGTAATCTTCATTGTCCAGCACTTTTCCGAGTTCTTTATTTAGCTCTGCAATAGACATCGAAGATATAGTTGAACTTGACTTCTTGGGCTTAGCAGCAGCCATCGGTGTATCTCCTTCAGGATTCTCGAGTAGCACACCTGCCTCTTCCATGATAAAACCAAAAGTATAAACGGGACAGTCGAACCTAACTGCCATCGCAATGGCGTCGGATGTGCGGGAGTCTACTTCATACAGCTCTCCATCTTTCAGGCATACTAGCTTGGCGTAGAAAATGCCGTCGAGCAAGTTGTTTATGACGATCTCTTTCAGCTTAATATCAAAGGAGTCCATAGTGTTCTTAAAAAGATCGTGGGTCAGCGGTCGATTAGGTTTCATTTTCTCCATTGCCACAGCTATAGCCTGTGCCTCGAATCCACCAATAACGATAGGTAACCTGCGTTCACCCTCCACTTCACCTAATACGACTGCATAATTATGCGATTGTGTGACGCTATGCGATAAGGCTACGATTTCCAGTTCAATTTTCTTCATTTAAACCTTGATATGAGCCGCAAAGTACGAAGAAATTGCGAATCAGATTTGTGTGAGAATTGATTAACTGGCCTTAAATTTCTTCAGTGATTCAGTCAGTTTAGGGACGACGTCAAATAGATCTCCACAAACTCCATAATCAGCAGCTTTGAAGAATGGAGCCTCTGGATCTTTATTAATCACCACTATAGTTTTAGACTGATTCACACCAGCGAGATGCTGAATTGCCCCTGATATGCCGATGGCAATATACAGATTAGGTCTGATAGCGACACCCGTCTGACCTACGTGCTCATGATGGGGCCTCCATCCCGTATCTGCCACGGGTCTCGAGCATGCTGTGGTGGCAGAGAGCGTGTCGGCCAGTTCTTCTATTATAGCCCAATTATCGGGAGCTTTCATACCCCTTCCTGCGGAGACGACCAGTTCGGCTTCTGGCAGAGGCACGACACCGTCTACAGTTTTTTGCTCTTTCACCGTGATAGGTGAGCCTGGGTCCGCTACGCTGACTGACTCTACCACCGCTTCTGCTCCCACTTCTTGAGGTGGTATAGAGTTACCCATCAGACTTAGTACTTTAATGGGAGAGTTGACTTTGATGGTAGCGAGCGCTTTACCAGCGAATACATTTTTAGTTACAGCAAAACCGTCTCCGATATCTGGCAAAGAATTTACTCCTGAGACGACCCCAGCTTTCAGTTTGATGCCAAGTCCACCTAATAATGATTTGCCAGTAGACGAATGATTCAGGATAACTACTGATGCGCTCACGCTCTGTGCTACTTCCGCTATAGCTGAAAGATATCTTTGACCATCAAAATGATTGTAGGACTCATCGCTAAGATGATGCACCTTAGCCGCTCCATATTTACCTAACTGTGCTGGATGCTCAGCCTCGCCAATCACCATGGCATGGCATTCAGTCCCTAATAGCTGAGCTACTAAGTGCCCATAATGCACCACCTCAAAAGCACCCTTCTTAAACTTGCCTTTCGTATTATCTGCTACGACTAAAACTGACATATATCTAGATTTAGAATGTTGACTAATAGAATTATATAACTTTCGCCTCTTCGTGAAGTAATCTAACGAGCTCGTCCATATTATCTGGATCGATCATCTTCACTCCACCTTTTTCATCTGGAAGGCTATATGACACGGTACTGACTAATGACTCGCTTTCAGCTGCGGCTATCACTTCCAGCGGCTTTCGCTTAGCCATCATGATTCCCCGCATATTAGGTATGCGCTGCTCAGCCATGCCTTTCGATGCTGACACTACGAATGGGCCAGTGACCTCTATGACTTCCACTCCTCCCTCAATGTCTCTTTCTAACACGGCTACGCTTCCGTCATGATCTAATTTACTTGCTAATGATATAAATGGTAGGTCAAGTGCAGCGCCTATCATTGACCCGACTTCGGCTCCACTGTAGTCTATTGTTTCTTTACCAGTCAGGATGATGTCAAATTCTTTATCCTTAGCATAATTAGCGATTTGTTCAGCTGCCTCCCGAGCGTCGCTCGGATCTGTATCTATTCTGACAGCATCATCAGCTCCTATAGCAAGCGCTTTTCTGATGATCACATCATTGGCGCTTGTACCAACATTTATAGCTGTAATTGTGCCTCCATGCTGCTCTTTCAGCTCGATAGCTCTCACGAGTGCATACCACTCATCGTAAGGGTTCATGATGTAGGATATTCCCTCAGTATTAAATTCTGAATTATCATTTACAAACGAGATTTTAGAGGTCGTCTCGGGCGTCTTACTGATACATACTAGCAATTTCATTACACTTCCTTTTGAGTTATATAGGATATGATTATAATACAAATATATAGGATTAGTTTAGCCATTAAACCAAAATCAATCAAGTAACTGAGATCAAGCTTAGATGCTGGATGTTATTGACTACAATCAAAAAGTATTATTGATGAGATTAGAGCAATTAATGACCATGCTGGGTGATGACCCGGAGAATTCCTTCTTACATTTCGCGATTGCTAAAGAGTATGAGAAGCTGAATGAATTAGAGGCTGCACTTGATAAATATGACTACATTCTGAATCACGATCCTGAATATGTAGGATTATATTATCATCAAGCTAAACTTCTAGAAGAAATGGGAGACGAAGCGCGCGCATTGGATATATATGTCAAAGGAATCGCCATAGCCACAGATCAAAAAGACCAGCATGCACTTTCCGAGCTGCTCAATGCCAAAATGAATCTGGAAATAAGTTAAAGCTATATTTTAAAAGGTTAAAATTGTGGCTTACCAAACAATTAAGCGTCATAATTGTACCTATGATAGCAGCTTCTTGCTGTATCTTACACAGGTTTCTACCCGTACCACTATTACACGTCTGCAAAACACCATTTAGACAGATTTTTTGAAATGCAAAAACTATCCCATGTCAAAATGTTCTAGGTTATTTCTCATTTTATGTTTTTCAATCGCCAGTATGCTATCTGCATCTGCTCAGGGGTTGGTCATTACAGAAATAAATTATAGGTCGGACACCGTTGTTAATAAGGCTGAGTTCATAGAGATCTATAATAATTCCGGACTCAACGTCGATATTTCAGGCTGGTTATTAGATAAAGGTGTTGACTTTCAATTTCCAGCAGGTTCTACTATTGGAGCGGGTAAATACATCGTAGTCGCCCAAAATCCATCCGCCATATATGTTCCACCATCAGCTAAGAAATTTGGCCCGTGGGATGGAAAGCTAAGTAATAAAGGTGACGAAATCATCTTGAGAAATAACACCTTCGTAGAGATCGATAAAGTGAAGTATAATAGCTGGGATGAGTGGCCATCCGTCAGCTTTAAAGACACAGAATATACAACCTTTGATAATAGATCTCAGTGCGACATCTTAGGGACCAGCAAAGTCATGGCATCTCTGCAAAAAATGCATCCAGATCTCCCAGGCAAGCATGCTGGATCTTGGAAAGCAGCATCACCTACTCCCGGAGCTAATAATGCCATCACCATCAACGCACCCAACATACCTGTAGTGAATAGGGTCTCGAAAAAGCCAAATAAACCTAATAGTGGAGAAGCCGTCAACATTGAGAGTGAATTCGAGAATTTAGCTAACGCACCAGGGACTTTCTCCGTTAAATTAGAATATCAAATCGTCGATCCTGGTAGTTATATCAGAAAGTCGGATAATAGCTATGCGACTAACTGGACTGCAATAAGCATGTTAGATAACGGCATGGGAGCAGATAGTACAGCCAATAACGGTGTATTTACTGCCACTATTCCAGGAAGTGTGAATAAACACAGACGCCTTATCAGATACAGAATACATGCTTTCAATAATGCTGGCTACGATGAGTACTTCCCAGACCAAAATCATAATGAGTCTAACTATGCTTACTTTGTCTATGACGGTAGCGCTGACTTTCAGGGATACAGTTTTGATGATCTGGACACGCTCCCATCTATCAGTTTAATCTCTTCAGTCGCGGATGTGAATAAATACATAGAGTCTTCTACATATACGTGTTTTGATTACGAAGGGCAAGGCACTGTAGTGTATAATGGTATCGTGTACGATCACGTAGGCTTTAGAAGTAGAGGCAAGGGATCACGCCATAAAAGAATAAAAAAGAATATTAAGATAGACCTCAATTCTGAACACGAGCTTGCACCTGTCAATGATTGCTTCAAAGAGTATGATGTATCACGTGGAAAAATAGCCTTGTCTGGAGGCTGGGTGAATGATGCTAATGGTCACGGCCTGACAGAATCTCTGATCTATAAAATAGCAGAGCTGACTGATGGCGTAAACAAATATGTGGATTATCATCAATTCAGGATCATTGATGGCTCGACAGAAGCCGGATTAAACGGAGACTTCTGGGGTCTTTACATGGTGATTGAAGATTGGGGCGGGGATTTGCTCTCTGAGCATGACCTTCCTGATGGTAATATATATGGTTATAAGGATTGGTCGCTGTCACATGCTGGCTCTGATGGACCTTATGGAGAGAGTAATGCAGCATATAACGCATGGAATAATGCCTTAGGTGATTCTAAAGATGGCTGTTCGTCCTGTAATGTGCCCCTTCAATCACAGGCGTTCTATGAAAAAAACTTGAACTTAGACCACTATTTTGCTAACTGGGCGATGGAAGAGCTGGTGGCCAATGGAGAGACTAACTACCCCGGTCAGCACAGTTACAGAGAATACTATAACCCAGTAACCAGGAAGTGGACGGTGCAGACCGGTGATTTCGATGAAACTTTTGGAGCACCTCACGGTAGTAGAGTCGCAATGCCGCGAAGCGACTCTAGAGTGAGTCGCTATATAAGAGGTCCATTAAAACAGCAATTACTAAATTACGAAGATTTTAAAATACAGTTCTCTAATAAATTAAGAAGTACGATAGATCTACTCTTCAATCCTGAACAATTAGATCATCTCCTTAATTCAGAGACAGAGAAAATATTTGGTAGTGCTAATGGTATAGACTGGGTAAACTTAGATAAAGTAAGATGGTCCGGTCAGGCTGACCCAAATGGTAATTCAATAAATTATAATAACTACGGGGATGTCATAAACTGGTACAGAAATTGGTTTATCAAGCGTTCCGATCACCTACTTAAATCTGCTACCTCATATAACACAACATCTAATATAGATTATCCTCAGAATCCTGTCACGAATCCCTATCGTCAAGAAGAAAGACTAATACCGACTAAGCCGACCATAGAGTATGTAGGAGCTGCAACTTTTCCTGTAGATAATTTAACATTTAGAAATTCTTCATTCTCTGACCCTCAGGGTAGCAACACGTTTGCGGCCATGGAATGGAGAATCGGCGAATGGAGTGATCCTCAAAATCCTGAATATAATACTAAATGTCGACCTAGATACGAGATTACACCAGTATGGAACAGTGGAGAAATATCCTCCTACTCACAGACATATAGTGTGGATGGAGCTAATCTTAAGACAGGGCGTACTTACAAGGTGAGAGTCCGCCATAAAGACAATACTGGACGATGGAGCCACTGGTCAGAAGCCATTAAGATCATTCCTGGACCTGCGCAGAATCCAGCTAACTATAATATCGTCATAAATGAAATTCACTATAATCCGAGCAACGAATTTGCAGAGTTTGTAGAAATAGTAAATGCTGGGAGCAGTGTAGTCAATTTAGGTAAACTGGAGTTCAACAATGGAATCTCTCACTCATTCGCAAATGGTGACTTAATTAATCCCGGTGAATACCGAGTCCTCTCTAGATATCCTACTGCATTTAAATCTCTATACGGATTTGAACCAGACTATAATTACAGTGGCAAATTAGACAATGGTGGTGAGGTCATCGAGTTGGTGGATGAATTCGGCATTTTGGTAGATAGCGTAAAGTATAATGATAAACTCCCCTGGGATACCATACCAGATAATGGAGTCTACAGTTTAGCCTTGATTGACTATCAGCTGGACAACAGCTTCTCAGCTAACTGGTCTCGGCAGTGCGCTTTTGTGACTCCTAAGGAGGCCAATGACTTTAGCACTTGCAATGGGCTAATTAAAGACTTATCAGGCTTAGTGATAAATGAGATATCATTCAAGCCTTCGTCAGGAAATCCTGTGCACGAATTTGTAGAGATAAAGAATAATGGAACCACAACTATTGATGTATCAGGAATTACTTTTTCAGGTGCATTTGATGTCAGGATTGATGATTATTTAGAAATAGGCCCAGGCGAATTTTTTGTGGTGGCTAAGGATACAGCAGCATTTAGACTTCATTTTGGTGTCGCAGCCCATGCTCAGTATACTGGAGAGCTTTCGGATTCTGGAGAGACTATAACTATGAAGGATTTCTTTGGTACGCTTATCGATCAGGTGTCATATAGCACCTTCCCATTTTGGGATCAGGTGGCAGCTGCTGGTCAGGCTAGTCTTGGCTTAATTGACCCAGAATTTGATAATGATACTAATGTGAACTGGAGACATCAATCGCCAGCATATACGCCAATGGCAGAAAATACCTTTGATGACGTGGATTTAGTCACACCCTATACACTAGTTATTAATGAGATACATTATAATCCTAATGCAGAAAACATTAGCGGTACAGATGTGGTAGGTACCGAATTTGAATTTATAGAAATTAAGAATATCGGAAGTAACTTAGTCTGGCTCAATGATATTTATTTGGGAGGCGGAATTAATTATCAATTTCCCGATTTCAGTTCGATTGCTCCAGGTCAATTTAAAGTGATAGCAAAAAATGATCTGAGGTTTAATCAAAAATTTTCAGTTACAGCTGATGGAGAATTTGATGGTGACTTAGCTAACACTGGAGAAAGAATTACCTTAGAAAATCTCTTTGGCGATTTAATTGATGAAGTCACATACAGCAGTAGTTTTCCATGGGATCAAGATCCTGCTAATGGGGCTTACAGCCTAGCTTTAATTGATCAGTCGAAGAGCAATACAAGCGCGGTAAATTGGGCCAGTCAAAAAGTAGATATAATAGTGACCCCGAGATCAGAAAATATTTTTGATGATAATGCAATTGCCAATCTATCAGGTATTATTATTAATGAGATACACTATAACGCAGCAGATAGCATATACCCGAATAATCAGATTATAAGTGGTGAAAACTTTGAATTCATTGAGATTCATAACACCAACAATTCTTTATTATTTCTTAATGAAATGCACTTCGGTAACGGTATCGACTATACATTTGGCCCTAATAATGTCATCTTACCTAATGGCTACATCGTATTAGCTAAAAATGCAACAAGATTTCAAGAGAAATATGGCTTCGCGCCATACGGTCAATACGATGGTTCTTTAAGTGATTCTGGTGAATTGCTCAGATTACAAGATTTCTTTGGAAATATAATTGATCAATTGAACTATAGCTCTGGCTCGCCTTGGGATTCTACACCAGCTATGGGAGTCTATAGCCTTGCTTATAATTCCAGCACGAATTCTAATAATGCAGCTCTAAATTGGCAAGCTCAGCTTCCTCATGTCACGCCTAATGCCGTGAATGTATTTTCTGATTGCGTAGAGGCTATCGTAGAAAATAATAATCCTCAGATATCATCTGGTACTAAGCATGCCAACCAATATATTAAAACGAATGGATCAGTATCATCTAATAGTAACACCTCGTATAAAGCAGGTAACTATATAGAATTGAATCCTGGATTTATGGTTATGCTTGGCGCAGAATTTTTAGCTGATATTGAACGGTGTAATTAATTTTTCTGGTTACAGGTTTTCGGTACTTTTGAATATACGTTATTTAACATTTTTTAATTTTTCTACTATGTCTCTCTTCAATTACATGGAAACTACCATCCACAAGCATTTAGGTACATTGATTTTGTGTCTCATCAGCCTGATGACACAAGCTCAGACTGAGATTACCTTTAGCTCAGAGCGAGGTTTCTATAATTCTCCTATTTCAGTAACCATCTCCTCCCCTAATGACCCAAATGCTACTTTCAGATATACCACTAATAACTCTAAGCCGTCCACCTCTGTAGGGCAAATCTATACTGGTCCGATTAATATCAGCAGCAGCAAGACCATCAGAGCTATCGCCTATAGCTCAGCGGACACGACAGATGTGATCACACACAGCTATATATTTCCCTCAGATATCATCAATCAGGGATATATGTATAACTATATAACCAATAATCCTACCTATGGTCCATTAATGGAGACATCGCTAAAATCAATACCCTCGATCTCGTTAGTGACTAACTTCATCAATAGTAATGATCCAGTCTCTACCGAAGTGGAGGTATCAGCGGAAATGATATTTCCCAACGGAAAAGAAGGATTCATGGTCAACTGCGGACTACAGACTTGGGGCGGAAGTCCGACTAATCCGAAAAAGAGTTACCGCTTAGAATTCAAAAGTAAATATGGCACCAAGAAATTGGAATACGACGTATTCGACACAGACGAGTACGAAGACCATATATATAGAGTACCTCCTGTCAAAGAATTCGACAAGCTATTGCTCAGATCTGGAAGTCAAGATGGCTTGAACGGAGAATTTGGAAATGATAATCTGGCTCAATTTGTTAGGAATCGTACCATCATGGATGCTGCGATGGAATTAGGCTATCCTTCATCTCATGGACGCTATGTGCACGTATATGTCAATAGTGAATACATGGGACAGTATCACCTTATGGAAAGGCCAGATGAATCATGGTTTGAGTCGTATTTTGGAGACGATAAGGATAACTATGAAGTCAGGAGAAGTTTTGACGATTTTTGGAATGGCAATGGCAATATATACACAGCACTTCCTAATCGAATAAATTTAAACTCAGCATCAGCTATTGCTAATACCAATAACTACATAGATCTAGACAATGCAGCTAATTACCTAATGATGATGTCATACCTTAGTGGATATGATTGGACAGCAGATCAGAATGCACTATGCGGAGGCAACATAACACCTGGAGTCGCGCCTTATAAATTCATCCTTTGGGATACGGATCTAGCTATGGGTAATGGTGGAAAGTGGCACCCATCTTATTCAGGTGATATCAATTTTTTCAATGCACCTACCCGGACTGGTCCAGTACCTGCTAATCTCGTAGGCAATGATGAATTCGATCTAATCATGGCCGATAAAATGCAGTGCGCTTGCTTTGATGGTGGCATTCTGACTCCATTCAAAATAGACAGTTTGTATAATTCAAGAATAGCCCAAATCGATACCTCTGTCATAGCGGAGGCAGCCCGTTGGGGTGATTACACTTTCACAGTAAATGGTGCTATAAATAAGCCCAAATGGAGCCCCGCCGATTTTAATAGCGAACTTAATCGAATGAATAACAATTACTTCCCGCAAAGGACGGCTAAGCTAATTCAAGAATTTAAACGAATGGGCATATACCCGTCTGTCAACGGTGTTTCATCAAGTTTAAATGGAGGAATCGTTGCTGCTGGAACGACAATTACTTTAAATAACACCAACGGATCTGGAACTATATACTATACAATCGACGGTAGTGATCCTCGTGTCTTTAATGGTGGCATAAGTCAAAGTGCGATGGCATATACCGGGGCCATCAGTCTGCCCGCTGGAGTATATGATTTAAAAGCAAGAGTGCGGCGTAGTGGTGTATGGTCGGCGATGTGTCCTAAAAGATTCTATGTTGGACAAGAATATAGTAATCTTCGATTTAACGAAATTCACTATAATCCGATAGATAGCATTCTGCCAAATGGTAATGTCATTGATGGCAAGGAATTCGAATTCGTAGAGCTTCACAATAGAGGCACCTCTGATATATTTTTAACTGACTTAATCATAGATAAAGGAATCACAGTGGTATTTGACGAAGGTGATGTCATTCCTGCTGGTGGATTTTTAGTCTTAGCCGAGGATGCCACTAATTTTCAGCTAAAATATGGTTTTGCCCCAGATTACGTGTTTGATGGAAAACTGGACAATGGAGGTGAAGAATTAAGATTACTTTCGCCAGACCTGAAGACCATCGATAAAGTAAAATATGATGATTCGCTACCTTGGGATCCCGCGCCAGATAATGGCTATTTCAGCTTGGCTGTAATCGATCCATTCACAACTAATAACAGTCCTGTAAATTGGTCCGAGCAAAAAGTCTTCTACACCCCTGGAGCCACTAATATATTTAACCCTAATGCGATACCTAATTATAATGGGATCGTGATAAATGAAATTCACTACAATCCCAATGATAGTATTCTGCCTAATGGAGACACCATCGCTAAAAAGAGATTTGAATTTGTAGAGTTAAAAAACACAACGGGAAATCTTATCTTTTTAACTGATGTAGAATTTACGGAAGGAGTACAGTATAAGTTTAAGGATAATTCTTTCATAACGCCATTTGGTTTTATCACGTTAGCAAAGGATTCAATGTGGTTCCACGAGAGATATGGTATGGCTCCTTTCGATGAATTTAAAGGTCAATTAAGTAATAATATTGATTCTGTATGGGTCCAAGATGTTTTTGGTAATTTCATAGATTCATTAGTCTATACTAACAGTGTCCCTTGGGATCCGATACCGAATAATGGAGATTACAGTTTAGCCCTAATCGACGCTACTCGACCTAACGAAAACCCAATAAACTGGTCTGAACAGGATGTATTTGTCACTCCTAATGCAGAGAACACATTCAACAGTAATGCCTATAAAAGCTATAATGGCTTAGTCATCAATGAGCTACATTATGCTCCATCATCTGGAATCAACGGTGAGTTTATAGAATTAAAAAACACGAGCAATAACCTCTTGCAGATAAATGATATCAGTATATCTGGGGGGATAGACTATACTTTTCCAAGCCAATTTATCTCTATACCTCCCGGACAATTTAAAGTCATCGCTAATAATGCAGCCCAGTTTCAATCGATCTATGGCTTCAGTCCTGATGGCGAATACACAAGAAATCTCAGTAACGTCGGGGAGACAGTTAGGATCGAGGACTTTTTTGGCAGAGTTATAGATGAAGTCACATACTCTAATCTGGCACCTTGGGATACTGACGCTGCGGGAGGCCAATATAGCTTAGCACTTATTGACCCGTCACTCAATAGGATGTCACCAGCTAACTGGTCAAATCAAGATGTCTTCGTAACGCCTAAAGCCGAAAACACCTTCGGTAATGATATTCTTCCAGACTACTCAGGCCTAGTGATCAATGAGATCCACTACTCCCCTGCTGACAGTATATCGCCATCGAATCAAGTTATCCCTGGCAGCCTTTTTGATTTTATTGAAATTAAGAATACTGGAACTACAGATATAGCGCTCACAGGTGTGCAGTTTAGTAGTGGCATAGATTATACATTCGATGATAATGATGTGATTGCAGCAGGAGGATTTGTAGTATTAGCCAAGAATGCGACTTGGTTCGCCAATAAATTTGGTGTCAGTCCGACTGATACGTACACTGGTCAATTAGCTGATGGAGGAGAGAAGATAGAGCTTCAAGATTTCTTCAGTCAATCCATAGACATCGTGACGTATTCTTCCCTCTTCCCATGGGATGAGGATGTCGTCAATAGCGAATTTAGTCTTGCTCTGATAGATGCTAACTTAGTCAATACAAGCTCTGTGAATTGGTCTAATCAGGATGTTGTGGTCAGCCCATTCGCTGAAAACACATTTGGCCCGGATGCCAAGTATAATTATGGTGATATCGTCATTAATGAAATTCATTATGCACCTGCAGATAGCATCACACCGTCTAATCAGACTATAGCAGGTAGCTTCTTCGAATTTATCGAGTTAAAGAATAATAGCCAAGTCAAAATTCCGCTCGCTGACATTTCATTTACTCAAGGCGTCAGTTTTGATTTTGGACCTAATGACTTCATCGCTCCAAATCAGATAATCGTCTTAGCACAGAATGCGAGCTACTTCAATGCCAAATATGGCATGGCGCCTTCTTACACTTATTCAGGCACGTTAAATGATGTGAGTGGTACGATCGCACTCACTGATTTCTTTGGTAGCTCTGTAGATTTAGTCAGCTACTCTAGAAATTCGCCATGGCCAGTTGATCCAGGTCAGTATACAGGCATTTCAGCGGCACTGAAAGATGCTTCTCTTAATAACAATGCTGGCGTGAACTGGGATAAGCAAGACATAGATGTCAGTCCATTTTTGGAGAATTCGTTTGGTTGTCCTAATGACCTTACTGAACTCAATGGTCCAACTATAGCATCCAAAGTTATTCATGTAGATCAGTATATCCAGACAAATGGTATGGTAAATAATCCAGAAATTGTCCTGTATAAAGCTGGAAACTATATCTCCTTAGAACCATTGTTCGAAGTGAAATCAGGAGCTATTTTCGAAGCAAGGATCGAGGATTGTTTATAGTATTTGCTTTGTATACTTTATCTAATGATAAGCTTTACATCTCTGAGGATCTGACATGCTCTTAAACCAGGGATATTTTGCCTGTGAATACCTTCGACGCTGGGCCACAAAGCCATATCTGACTGAATGAGCCAAGCGTAGCTGGATTAAACTTAACTTTAAGATCTCCACCTTTAGAGACTATAGACAGCTCTGATGCGCGGGATAAGTGGGCATAGTGCAGACTGGCGGCGAGAGCGGATGCGGTGACTCCAGTACCACAGGAATAAGTCTCATCCTCCACTCCTCTCTCATAGGTTTTGACATATAGTCTATCCCCTATGAGAGAGGCTATATTCACATTGATGCCATCAGGAAGGTATCGCTCAGCATATCTGATAGACTTGCCGTAATCCACAATATCCATAGCTGCATAATCCTCTACGATAATCACGTAGTGAGGCGAACCCGTATCTAAAATATAAGCATCACCATCTCGATCAATAGCTGTGACATCCTTCATCTCTAACTCCACCATATTATCATCTGTGATGCGCACTTCATGTACGCCATCTATAGCTTGGAATCTGGCCTGAATATCACAGACGCCTTCTTGACGAGCGAAGGCTGAAATGCATCTACCCCCATTACCACACATGGTACTCTCATGACCATTAGCATTATAATAAGTCATCGTGAAGTCAGTCTCTTCATCGTCAGTCAAAATCATCAGGCCATCAGCTCCGATTCCAAAACGACGATCGCATAGCTTAGCTATCTGATCGGTATGAAGCTGTAGCGCATGAGGCTGCTTGATGCCGTTGATGATGATGAAATCATTTCCAGTACCCTGATATTTATCGAAATTAATGATCATAGGTTTTTAGTTATATGCCCAGCTTAACAAAAATTATCCGAATTAAAACTTCATATTATGCCTTCATAAATAGTCTAGCGGAGCCTAAAATAGCTCAAGTACATTTTCAGGAGGTCTACCTATGATTGCGAGATCGCCCTTAATGACTATGGGGCGCTCCATTAATTTTGGATGATCTATCATCGCCTGTATCCATTCCGGCTCAGACAGTTTCTTTCCTTTATATAAAGTCTTATAAATAGATTCTCCTTTTCTAATTAAAGATTCGGCATCTATATTTAGCATCTCTATGATCGATTTCAGTTCCTGTTTAGTAGGTCTGTCTTCAAGATAAAGGATAATTTCAGGCTCAATACCTTTGGATTCGATCAGCGCTAAAGTCTCCCGACTCTTTCTGCATCTCGGATTATGAAATATTTTCATTTATGTGTTTTGTCAAGAATTAGTACTGGTCAGCAAATAGTCATCATATAATACAACTTCAGTCTGTCGAACATCTACATGTGCTTTTTACATACCTGATCACTTTTTTTGATGTAAATGTAATTATTATCCATCTGAGGCGGCATTTCTGCAACATATCCTGAATAAGTGATGACATATAAGAGACTTTAGCCATTTATTATGAATTCTCTTAGCTATTGCCTTAGTAATAGTCGTCATTAGACCGTAATTTTCACTCTTGATTATTTCATCAGTTAAATGAGGTCTTGTAGACTTCACGATCAGCAAGTAAATTTCATGATTAAACAATATATATCCATACTGCTCTTCAGTCTCTTCGTCGTGGCTCAGGCTGGTGCACAGCAAAATGTAGAGCTCGTCTCCCAGTTTAATCCAGATGTCAAATGCAACGATATTTGGGCATATACGGATCAGGCTGGAACAGAATATGCCGTACTTGGTACTTTCGTCTCTACAAAAATCATCAGCTTAGCCGATCCCAATAATCCGATAGAAATCGCTAACATACCAGGCGCGATGTCTACTTGGAGAGATATGAAGTCATTTGGCAATTTTATCTATGTAGTGGCTGACCAGGGTTCAGATGGCCTCTTAGTCATAGACATGAGCCAGGCACCCAATGAGGTGACCCATAGTTTTTACAAGCCGTTAGTAGAGGATGTCAATTTCTTAATCAGAAAAGACAGCTTAGTGATCGATACCTTGATCATGAATCAGGATACCTCATTCGATACGACCACGGTGGTAGTGACCATAGATACCCTGCTGAGTAATCCTCTAAGTACCTGCCATAATCTATACATTGACGAAGGTGGATTCATATACCTCTCAGGCTGTAATGGCGGCTGTGATTCAGCAGTGTCAGGGGCCATCATTTTAGATGCTAACATTAGCGCGACTACACCCCCCATTGTCGGTATAGAAAATGTAACCTACTCACATGACTTATTCGTGCTAGATGATAAGATGTATGCCTCTCAAATCGTCTGCGGATTCGGTAATTTAGGCATTTATGACGTCAGAGATAAAGCTAATCCTACCTTAATTGCTCAGCAGCCGACAGCTCTTAGATTCACTCATAACGCTTGGACAAATGACGATGGCTCGATGGTATTTACCACCGATGAGCGAGCTAATGCTTTCGTTGAGGCATTCGATATCAGTGATCTCGAAAATATAAAGCTCACAGATCAGTTCAGACCCACAGCCACAGAAGGTTTAGGCGTGATACCTCACAATGTGCATTATAAAGATGGCTACCTCTACATATCTTACTATACCGACGGACTCATCATTGTAGATGCTCAGAAACCTGATAATCTTATACAAGTAGGCCAGTACGATACCTGGCCAGGTGAAGACGGTGGTTTTAATGGTGCCTGGGGTGCAACACCATTCTTGGAGTCCGGTCTGGTGCTCGTCAGTGATATATCCACAGGCCTATATGTGCTACAGCCTAAGGTGCAGCGCGCGTGCTACGTAGAAGGATCAGTCATTGATGAACAGACCTCTGATCCCATAAATGGAGTCTCGATTAAGATTATCTCAGATGATCCGAATGGGGTCGCTTCTGATGCTACTGGTGACTATCAGACTGGTCAGGCATCGAGCGGATCATACGCTGTGCAATTTATGCATCCAGACTACATAACTCTGGATACTATCATCGCCTTAGAGCACGGCTCAGTGTCAGAGCTGAATGTATCGCTCAAAAAGCTTCAAGCTGCAATAGTCGGCGGCATATCCTTACAAGCTATAGACGGAAGCGCTCTGGGTAATGTGTCCATAAGACTTCAGAATGAACTGACAAGCCAAGAAGCAGTCACGGATGCTCAAGGACTCCTCAACAACTTCAGCATTAATGAAGGAACATATCAGCTCATAGCAGGCAAATGGGGTTATCAATATGCTCTAATAGATGAATTGGTCATTAAAGGCGATACTCAAATCGAGGTATCTTTAGAAGAAGGATATCACGATGATTTTGCTTTGGACTATAACTGGTCGGTATCGTCTGAGGCAATCTCTGGTGAATGGACCAGAGCTGTACCAGTAGGTACATCTTTAGAGGGTAAAGCCTCCAATGTGGATAAGGACCTACCTGATGATGTAGGTACCATGTGCTACCTGACAGGCAATGCAGGAGGTACCCCTGGTGAGGACGACGTGGATAATGGAGAAGTGACACTAACCTCTCCCTTGGCGGCAGTCAGCAGCTATGCTGATCCTCAACTGAGCTACCACCTTTGGTTCTTCAATGACGGTGGGATGGAGGATTCTCCGCTGGACGATTCTATCACAGTACTCGTAACTAACCAAATAGATACAGTCATCTTAGAAGTGCTCAAAACAGAGAGCAGAGAGCCTGGATTTTGGAGAGATGCCTCCACTTATATGCTGAATAATCTGATCGAAGTCAATGACCAAATACAAGTGATATTCAAAATAGGTGACTACGGGGACGGCCATATTGTAGAAGGCGGAATAGATGGATTTAAGATTATTGATGCTAACATCAGCAGCGTCGCTGATAATGTATCTACCGAGCTCAACTTTATTTTCCCGAATCCTACGACTGACATCATAAACTTTGATCAAGCGCTTCTCGTTCAAGCAGCTGACTGGCAGCTGGAGGTCATCAATATCACAGGGCAGATTGTCATGCAGCAGCAGCGACTCGATACTCACACCGTATCTATGAAAGATATACCAAATGGGAGTTATTATATTAAACTGCGCTCAGAAAGTCTGGAGGATGTCTACATGACTAAGTTAGTGAAGCTCTAATATCTATAAGTGAAAAGGTGGCTATCAAAGATGTCGCTTATCTTACACATAAATTATTATGATTTTTGCAATAGCGCTCAATCATGCTAGCCTTCAATGGACCATCAGACCTGATTACACCCTAACGCGTGCTGGGTATAATAATTAAAGCTTAGTTCTATTTCGGTTCAGTTGCGCTGAAATTTAAATCCCCCAACTTGTAGGCTCTGAACTCCAGATCATTTTCGCCTGGTAGAATGATAGACTTTGGCAGGAAGCCCCAAGTTTGATTGGAGCTAAAATTTGGACTGAGCTCTAAGACGACATTGACCATTTGTACCAGATCCACAGCGGAGGTCCTCTCATCTCCATTCACGTCAGCAGCCAGTCGTTGTAGATCATCTGAGAACTCTCTCAGCCCCAGTACAGTTCGCTGAGCTAAAACTATATCGACCGAGGAAACACCATTTATTGCTGTGTCAGTAATCTCTGGAGTCACAGAAAATACGGCCGTGTTCGGCACATTCTCAAATACAAAACTTCCGTCCATGCCAGTAAATGTAGAACCCATGCCATCCCCGCGCAGCAACATTTCAACATTACTGATACCTATACCTTCACGATTTAACACCCGACCTTTTAAGTTGTAAAACTGGCTATTAGATGCTTGACTCATACCATCCATTTGGGTCATCCCCATTTCCAGAGGATCTAACCAGTCTTTCAGACGATTCTGAATCGAGTCTCCACCCTCCCAAGAGACAGCCACTCGACCAAAAAATGCTCTATTCTCACCACAATCCGTACTGTCTACCTGACCTCCGTGTAACTGACCAACGACTCTGCCAGCGCTATCAAATAATGGTCCGCCAGAAGAACCTATCTCATGAGCTCCGATGTCAAGCACAGCTCTAAAGTGATGATCTGATGGAGTCACAGTGTTATTGTCCCATCGCACTCGCTGTGGATGAATATTTAGATCGTTCGTATCTATGGATACCTTCATAACATCTCCGAGTGGATGATGGAGGTGCTTACTCGGTATCGGTCTATAATCATTACGCCTATCCCATCCATTATAGTAAACATCATAAGATGCAGGTACGATAGTCGCCAGCTCTAAGAGGAGCATATCAGACTCCCTGTAACCGGCGACTTGACGACAGCCGGTAATTCTATTAAATGGTGGAGCAGATATGGGATTTTCACACGTTTCCGTCACGAAATTAAAGTCAAATCTCCAAAATTGGTGTAGTGGCGTGAAGTAATCTTGGCAATGAAATCCAGATAGTACTAAAGGTCTTTGATCCTGCCTGCTATTATTAAGAAGTGAGCCTGTGCAGTAGACCAGTCCCTCATCCAGCACCATCAAAATTCGGCATAGGCTCCTTTTTTGGTCATCTAACCCGTCACCTTCTGGACAATTAGCATTAGGGTGACAAAGATTGCTGGCCAAGAATCCTGTATCGATCTCCATCGATGATGCACCCTGATAAGTCTCCGTATCAGCGACATATAGTTTGTCAATTACAAATGGCAATTTTGGCTGCTTGCTGATCAATACATCATATTCTATAGTAATCTCCTCTCCTGCTATCATATCCGTATAGAACCCAGCGTGATCTCGATTATTTTGGTGGGTAAAGGCTCCCATAACTCGAGAGCCCCTGTCGCTATAGATGAATAGCCGAGCGTGCTCAGGCAACTTAAAGCCACTAAATAAAAAGCTAATGGACTGGTCATCATCAGGTATAATACTGAGCTGCCATACCCAACGCTGGTCGCTGATCTGAGTCCAGCGACCCGCATCTTCTTTTATATCCACGTGGTGTGCTGTGGCGACCAGTTGACTATTATGAGTTGGTTTGTTTTCGGCGTGCACCAGATCCTCTATCGCAATCTTAGGTGCTAATTGATTCGACTTGAGTTCTTTCACCAATAGCCCATAGGGATGCCCCCCGTAGGACTGTTGAGCTCCTAAGGACAGGCTGAGCATCAGGCAGCTCAAGCTTAGTAGTAGGGTCTTTATCAAATTCATCGTAGAGGCCCAAGATAAGTAGAATAGCTAGGATGTAGGCATCGTAAGGGGTGCCTAAATGTGATTAAACAAGACAATCCGTCTGCGATAGCCTTTATCTACCTCTTAGTGGATTGTCTTCAGCCGATACCGTCAAATTGTTGAAGTAACATTAAGTAAAATCTTAACCAGCTTTTTTCAGATAATACTATACACTTAGTCTAAAGAATTATATATTTGCGCTGCTTTAATAGAAAAGCGAAACTCCGGCCCGTTCGTCTAGGGGTTAGGACGCCAGGTTTTCATCCTGGTAGCAGGGGTTCGAATCCCCTACGGGCTACAACTACAACCCTCTAAGTCGTTGATTTAGAGGGTTTTTTTATATAACTTCTTCTCATTTACGATCATATTAATCAAAGTTTAGTCTCAGATAGTTCAGAATCCAGAATCTGCTAATACCTTTCTATATTAAATCTCTAATTTCATCAATATATTCTACATCAAGGTTAATCGTATTTTTCCAGTGATTGTGAGATTTTTTCCAGCTGCTCTAACGATAAGATTGAGTTTCCTTTTATTGCCAAATTGCGGGTTTTCTTTGACAACTCAGCTCCAATTTGAATACAATATTTAAATGTATTCTCATAAATTATGGACCAATTACTTGAATTGAATTGCCTCCTCGCATTCCTATTTTATGAAAAGTAGTGCCAATGAAATTACAACCTGTAAA
>ENA-ORXR01000484-ORXR01000484.1-marine-metagenome-genome-assembly--contig:-NODE-484-length-53892-cov-9.598160_pt1 | contig 53892 bp, 58 predicted proteins | sample MGYA00237866_ERZ511479 | MGnify/ENA metagenome assembly ERZ511479
AACGGCGAAGGCCGTTTGCGCAACGTAGCGAAGCTGCGTTGGGGCACAGCCCCGAGGCGAAGCCGAAGCCATCCCTCTCTCTCCGCCACATACATCGAAAAAACTAAAACCGCGTACAACCATCAATAGATTCTAAGTTTGTCCCGAGAGGGATTTGAACCCTTGGTTCGACAAACGGCGAAGGCCGTTTGCGCAACGTAGCGAAGCTGCGTTGGGGCACAGCCCCGAGGCGAAGCCGAAGCCATCCCTCACTCTCCGCCACATACATCGACATAAACTCGCAGCGTTGTGCCGAAGCCATCCCTCTCTCTGCGCCATATACATCGAAAAAATTAAAACCACGTCACAAAACCCCCGTCGCCGCCTGTCATTATTTTGTATAGAACCGCTAGCGTGTTTAATACGCTACCGGAAGTTGTCCTGATGGCACACCAGCAATTTTTTTCCATAGCTCCATACTCACTTATTCTAAGCACCGCGCTGATAATCAGCGCATGTGGTAACGGCAGCTCGTTTAACGACTCACCGCAAATTGGCGCTGCATCCGCTGGTAGCGACACCCCATCAGGCATCTCTACGGACGGTGTTTCGACAGATCAAATAGAAGGAGTCATTGAGACAGGCACAACAACCAGTGTTGGGAGTGAAAACAATACCGGCGGTGACGACACAAATGGATCGGGTCAGGGTGCTGATGGTGGTTGTTTCAATTGTGCACTTACCACCGGTGGTATCACCGGCACGGTGGACATTGATACCAGTGGTAGCACAGCTGGGTCGATTGATGGTGGAACGAGCGCAGGTGTCACAGCCGGGACTACTGATGCGTCGAGTACAACTGGAAGTACTACCGATTCGACTGATGAACTTGTTACCGGCGGCAACACTGATGGTGCCACCGATACAGGTGATACCACCGGCAGTACTGATGAACCGGACAATGAGGTTACCGAATTTGGGAATCAAATAGATCCTGTTATTGAGGTGGGTGAGTTGCAAGAACCTGTCGGTGATTTTGGTCCTTATGCCGATGCGGCTGAGCAGGCGTATCAAACTTATATTGCCAAAGGTGGAAACAACGAAGCTGCACTTTTAAATGCCAATACTGCAGCACAATTTTTAGACGCGGTTTTATTTGGCGTGCTTAGTGTGGGTGCTCAAGGTCAGCCAATAGATCTGACAACAGCTATCGTTGCAAACGGTCACACCTACGAAACCAACAATTATGTCGGAACACCTCTGCCATTTTTTCAGGTGGCCGCGGTTGAAGAAAGTGGCATTCGTTATTGTAGCTACTATTCTGGTGGTCCCATGACATGGGAGCCGAGTGAGCCACTGGTACACGAAGGTAAAAACTATCGCCAGGTAAACGTTCATTATGACAGATGTATTTTTGGCGAAATTAGCGTGAAAGGAACCGTGACGTATGCATTGTCAGACGAAGCAGGTGGCGATTTAGCCAAAGCGCGTTTCTTTAAATACGATAACCTGGAAATCAGACCGTCAGCTGGAAATAGAACCGTATTGATGGTATCAGGTGTGGATGCGCTGGCGCATGGTATGAGCTGTGATGCGTCCAGACCTATGCGTAGCTACATGCACATTGAAAACCAGTCTACGCAAGAATCCTGGCTGTATCAAAACGTGGTGGCCAGTCGTTATAACTCTACTGCCGCTGATTTATGTCCACAGTTCGTCAGTGATGAAAATGCAGGCTCGGTGTTATCAGGAAAAATTGCTCACTCATCACATGGTGTCGTTAGCATTCCTCAAACAGCAACAGGGTCACAGTCGAGTATGTCATTCGAAATAAACGGCGCTGACAGCCAGGTAGTTTATGAAAAACACATGCTCGCTGCACCAACTGAGATCAGTACGGTCGAATACGATATTGCAGATCCCATTCCTGTGGCCACAACAACGTTACGCTTGTCTGATCAAGTGGTTTTTCAGACAATGCAAAGGCGTGATATTGTTCGACAAGGTGGCTTTTCAAGCTTAACAGACGCTGATGCCGATGGTTTAAGTGATGCATGGGAAAGCATTCACGGTCTCAATCCCGCTAACGCGGCTGATGCAACCTCCAATACTGATCAAGACTACATAAACGCAATCCAAGAATATGCACTGGGTACTAACCCTAGCGACGATTCAGAGGCTGGTTGGTTGAGTGATCATTGGATTTATTTGTCTATTGCTGATAATAGCGTCCAGGAGATTGACGCTGAGAACGATCGATATCCTATGACAGTTCGTGTACTCAACGATTTAGACAGGGTTCGATCAAAGCGATTCTCGTTTACTTTACAATTGGAAGGGGAGGCGGTGTTCGAGTCGGCTGTACCTGTACTGGTAAACCCAGGAAGCGAGCTGGATGAGTTCGGTGAGGTGCTGTGCGAGTTTGGTGATACAACAGCACAGTTACTGAACTGTGAGGCAACTACCGATACCCATTGCGAGTTTCTTAGCACAGATGAAAACAGCGTTGCCACATGCGAAAGCAATTTCCTTGCACCCAGGGAATTTAGCATTGCGCATGTAAAAGGTGCGCTAGCTCAAGGGACGATCATGTTTTTTGCGTCAGCTGATTTAGCGACAGGGTCGCAAGAGATTCACACTATAAATAACTCACACTCCATTTTTGTGGTGAGTCAATAGTGGTTAAGCTATTCAGTTTTTATCCAATCGAATCAGTATACATCTGAACTTTAGACGTGCATCTAATTAGATATTGATCTGAACTTTAGACGTTCATCTAATCAGATATTCATCTGAACTTTCAATGTTAATTTAATCAGATATTCATCTGAACTCTAAACGATAACCTAATCAGATATTCATCTGAACTTTAAACGTTAACCTAATCAGATATTCATCTGAACTTTAAACGTTAACCTAATCAGATATTCATCTGATTAGTGCCGTTAGACAATCATCCCTAGCCACTTTGTCCAATCTGAAGCAACTATATCTAAAGGCATATATTTTTTCCATTGCGTACTAGTGCCGTACAAGTTTAGTGTCTCCGTTGTTATTTAAAGCCAGTTTTCTATGTCAGTTTTCTATGTCAGTTTTCTGGTCTGAGTCAGGAGACAGAACTACTTATTTGCTATATATTATTCATACATTCGAAAAAGTGCATGAATGTTGGCAGCGGTAACTGTTTTAATACCCTCATTAAAGTATCGAGGGTACAAGGCAACACATTTGTTAAAAACGCCGAGCGAGAATAACCTTGCTGTCACAACTTAATGCTGGAACTAAAAGATGAAATCTGAAGATAAAGACAACACCAACAACGCACAAAAATTGAGTCGACGTGACTGGCTAGCACATACTGCGAAATTGGGTGGCGCTGTAGGTGCAGCTTTATCCGGGGCATCAATTGCAAAAGCCGCGACACCCGAACCCCTTATAACGGAGATACAAGATTGGAATCGCTACATGGGCGATGGTGTGGATGCACGTCCATACGGGTTACCATCGCAATTTGAACATGATGTGATTCGACGCGATGTAAGCTGGCTGACCGCTGATGCGAAGTCGTCGATCAATTTTACGCCGATACATAAACTCGACGGAATCATTACACCAAACGGTGTTTGCTTCGAACGTCACCACAGCGGTATTGCCGAAATCGAACCGTCGAATCATCGTCTTATGATTAACGGACTGGTAGACAAGCCGTTGGTTTTTACCATGCAGGATTTAGAACGTTTTCCTCGCGAGAGTCACGTGTATTTTTTGGAGTGTGCTGCTAACGGTGGTATGGAGTGGCGAGGTGCCCAGTTAAACGGTTGTCAATTCACCCATGGCATGATTCATAACGTTATGTACACGGGCATCCCCTTAAAATACTTACTTGAGGAGGCCGGACTCAAAACAAATGCTAAATGGTTATTACCTGAAGGCGCCGACCCATCGCACATGACTCGATCTATTCCAATGGAAAAAGCCATGGATGATTGTCTGGTTGTTTTCAAAATGAACGGCGAAGCCTTACGACCCGAACAAGGCTACCCGTTGCGTTTGGTTGTGCCAGGTTGGGAAGGAAACATGTGGGTTAAATGGTTGCGGCGTCTGGAAGTAGGCGATGAGGCTTGGCACCATCGTGAAGAAACCTCTAAATACACTGACCTGTTGGCTGACGGCTCGGCGCGTCGATTTACCTGGACCATGGACGTTAAATCTGTCATCACTAACCCCAGTCCACAAGCACCTGTTTTGCATGGGCGCGGGCGAACCGTTTTAGCAGGCTTGGCATGGTCTGGTCATGGCAAAGTTAAACGTGTTGATGTTTCTATTGATGGTGGTAGAAATTGGAAACCAGCCAGGCTGGATGGGCTTACTCTGTCAAAGTCGTTACATCGCTTCTATTACGATTTTGATTGGGACGGACGCGAGATGTTTATACAAAGCCGGGCAATCGATGAGCTCGGACAAGTGCAACCCACTAAAAATGCGCTGCGTGAAGCACGCGGTGAAAATTCCATCTACCACAACAATGCGATTCAGACGTGGCATGTTAAAAATGACGGCGTCGTTGAAAACGTGGAGATCTCTTAACATGTTAATGCGTAGTCTTACATTTCGTAGTCTGACATTCCTAGCGTTGTTGCTATCCGGGTTATCTGCTCAGGCTGGCGATGTATTTGAAGGACAAGAACGCTTCAAACAGTGCCTCAGTTGTCATGCGATTGGTCCAGACGCTAAAAATTTATTTGGACCGCAATTGAACGGTATCTTTGAAAAAACCGCTGGTTCAGCGCCTGGATACGATTACTCACAGCCTTTTAAAAACGCTGCTGCAGGTGGAATTCTATGGAACGATGATTCTCTGGATCAGTTTCTTGAAAATCCGTTGGAGTACATGCCCGGGACCAAGATGGCATTCCCCGGTGTTCGTGACCCTGAGGAGAGAGCGCATCTCATTGCATTTTTACGTGCTGTTGGTGTTGATGGCGTATTACCTCCAGAACCGCCTGCGCCGACAAAGGCTGAGTTGGTCAAAGAACAGAAACCCAAAATACTGCCTGCAGATGCGGCTGTGCCTACTCATGGCGTACTCCACTTGGGACGCGTCGCCATGCCTGAAGAGGTTGCCGCCTGGGATATCGATATACGTCCTGATGGTATGGGACTTCCCAAGGGGGCTGGTACGGTAGAAGCAGGCGGTGAACTTTATGATGCGCAGTGTGCTGCTTGCCACGGTGTTTTTGGCGAAGGAACGGGGCGTTGGCCGGTGCTCGCGGGCGGTTTTGATACGCTTGCTGAAGAGCGTCCGGAGAAAACCATTGGCTCTTATTGGCCTTATTTGTCCACCGTGTTCGACTATGTACGCAGAGCAATGCCGTTTGGCAATGCGCGATCGCTTTCAGATGATGAAGTCTATGCAATCACTGCCTATTTGCTGTATTTGAATGATATGGCTGATGAAGATTTTGAGCTGAATTCGGACAATTTCGCGTCGATTAAAATGCCCAACGAACTCAATTTTATTCAGGATACGAGAACTGAAGAAGACTATTTCGCACCGACAGTTGAACCCTGTATGTCAAATTGCATGGACACGCCTGCTAAAGTGACCATGCGCGCAAGAGTACTTGACGTTACTCCCGATGGCGAATAGCGTTGTCTATAGAAAATAAGGGAGTACCGTTTTGCAATTACATTCGATGATTGTTTTGGCGCTCGCGTTGGTGTTGTTCCCGCAGTTTGCGTTAGCCCAGCAAGACACTGTCTCCGACAATGCCGTTGCAAGCTGTATGGCTTGCCATGCAACAAGCGCCGATGGCTCGCCCATGGCAGGGCCACATTTGTTTGACATCGTTGGCAGAGATGCAGCCAGTGTCAGCGATTTTGACTATTCGGATGCACTTAAAGCCGAAGGCGCTAACGGGCTTGTCTGGACGCGTGAATCGCTTGATGAATTTCTTCGAAAACCCAATGACTTTATCGAAGGAATAACAATGCAATACCCTGGCGAGCTGGATGATCAAATACGATCGCGAATACTCGATTGGCTGGAATCATTAAACGCCACTAACGATGCCGCAACTGATTCGAATAACTATGCAGACCCTCGAGTCGAAGAGATACTGCAACTTTCGGCAGACGCAGACTACGGTGAATATTTAGCAGGCGAGTGTGTAACTTGTCATAGTGACAGTGCCGCAAGCGGTGGTGTTCCAGCAATCCGTGGGCAAGAGCAGCGTTATTTTATTTTGGCCTTGCTTGCTTATCAAGATGGTTTCAGGTCGAACACAACTATGCAGCAAGTTACCAAGTCACTGGGCAAAGATGAAATGGCGGCGCTGGCAAAATATTTTTTAATTCAGTAGCCCCGTGAAGCGAACCGACAGATCAAGCCAACAGACAGATCAAGCCAACAGACAGCTCAAGCCAATAGACAGCTCAAGCCGAAAGCTCGTCAAGTTAATAGACGGGTGTAGTTAGATGAAAGGTCAGGTCAATGGTCGCGTCTTGGCTACAACCCGGCATTGAGTCTTTCTGTTGCCGCACCACTACTAATGGCATCGCGCGCTTGCTTTGTTGCACTGAGCATATCCGGCTCGCGGCCAGTATGCCAAAGCGTCAAAGCTGCACCAAGCACGGCGGCATCGTAAACAGGACCGGGTTCCCCTGACAAAGCTTTTCTACCCTCGCTTGCACAGAGCCCGGCAAGCGCATCTATGTCCCACTTCAAGCCCATTTCCTGTTCGCTGACGGGTGGTTTTTTTGTATCACCCGGAATGTCCAAGGCCCGATATTCACGTGCCAGCTCCAGTGGTGCTAACTCAATGTCGAGCTCCACTTCATCGCCCGAGTCAATGTAGTGCACGACATGCGCATCAGCGCGAAACGAAGGAATAACACCGCCCTCAGTTCCGCGAACTAACAACAGCGAATCGTGCCCGCAATGCCTGGCCAGCATCGCATAAGTTTCGCGATAAGGTTTATGAACATACCCGGTAACCAAGTGTGTGCGCTGTTGGCCGCGTATTGGATCAAGTAAAACTTCTGTTGTGCTGAGCACTGGTCGTTTAACAATCAAATTTCTCAGACCATTAAGGCCGCATAAGGGTGGGTTGAATATGGCTTGGTCCATATACCCCCAACCGATTGCAGGATCGGCAAGGCGACTGGCAACCTCGTCGACCGAGCGTAACGGATTGCCACCTAGCGCGCGGACAATGGCATGATGAGTCACACCGTATTTCGGCCCGACCAAGTCCACTCCGTGTGAATAGACGCTCACACCGCATGCGGCCAATACCGGTAAGGCGAACAGAGATGAATGAACCGTGCGATTAAACCCGTTATAAGGATCGGAAAATATCACAACATCGTCGATATCGGCGGTAGTGGTTATGGTGCATTGTCGCAACGCGTCGATCGTGCCTTTTAATTCGATGTCAGTTTCGCGTTTCATTCGCAGACCGATTAAATACACACCAGCTTGCACCGGGTCGACGGTACCTTCGAGAATGGCGAGCATGACCGCGCGGGCTTCATCATAAGCGAGATTTTTACTCAGCTCTGGGCCTGTGGCCACGCGTTGAATGGCTGAACGCATAAGCGCGTCATCGGCAGGTGGGACTGCTTGGTATGGATTGTCAAACATAATATTATTCGTTTAGCTCTATAACGATGACGCCTCCGCGGACACTTGCAGGATACACCTTGAGATTTTGATCGGCAGGGTCGTCGAGTACCTGGCCGGTGGTTAATTCGAATCGGCTACCGTGTAATGGGCACTTGACCACGGTGCCGTTTAAGTTGCCATCACACAGACGTGCATCCTCGTGAGTGCACATTTCATCGGCGACAAAAACCCCGTCGCTGGTTTGTGCAACCAGTACGTTTCTGTCGCTAAGGGATACGCACCGCATCTCATTCATGGGTACAGCACTGAGATCGCACACCGGAATTTTCTTGTCAGCTTGCATGGTTATTATCCGCGTATTGTTGCTTTTACGTTGTGCAGCATGGCATAGACCAACGATCACATGTTGTGTATTGTAGAATAGTAGCTGACGGTTATCGTCTCGTTAGATGTTGAACTCTTTACAAGCGAGCGTCTAAGCGGGCATCTACAAGTCACACACAGCAGAGCGTTACACGTTCTGCCAAACAGATCGCAGAGTACAAGCATGAACGATTCAGATGCAATGCAGTTGGCCAGTGGCATAGCCGCTTTTGAGGCGAAAGAGTTTCGTCGCGCCTGGCAAATGCTTCAACCTTTGTCTGACAACGGTGTTGAAGAGGCACAGTATCGCTGCGCCATGATGATACAAAATGGCCTGGGTGTCATCGCACGACCGAAAGAGGCAGCGCAGTTAATGCTTCAAGCCGCAGAAAAAGATTACCCGCTGGCTCAGCATTCTCTGGGTGTCATGTTGTGTTTCGGGGAGGGCATTGAGCAAGATACTGAAAAAGCGATTCATTGGCTCGAGCGTGCAGGTGGTAACGGGCTTGCAGGTTCTTGGGCAACGTTGGGCATGATCTACAAAGAAGGGCAAGGTGTGGAGCCAGATGCTGAGAAAGCCAGCACCTATTATGAAAAAGCAGGCTTTGACCCGGCAGAGTTTACTTAACTGGCTGGGTAGATTGGTTTAGAAGAGCTTGTTTAGCTGACTGGTATAGTAAACAGGTTCAGTTGATAGATTGAGTTGAAAGGTTTAGTTGAGTAAGTTCAGTTAACTGGTGAGGTGTCTTTGTGTGGAATCACAATGCCACAACCCAGCAATTGGTTGTCGCCAATGCCCGCATCTTGCAGCTGCAGTGAATGCTGCACAGGCACATCGGCCAGTAGCACACTTCGGGTTAGCAAAGAGCCTTCAGAAGACTGAATATGTTGAGTCCGGCCGCACATAAGTTTGTTGGGTGTAAATCCAATCGACTCACAAACAGCAGTCACACGTGACAAAAACTGATCTTCATTTTCTTGCTGCGAGTCAGAGTCGTTAAAAACAGTGTAGCGAGAAAATAGGGTGGCGCCTGCGTAAAGCGTTTTGACATTGGCATTGAGTATCTGCAGGTGCTGGCCAGCAACGTCGATTGGTTGATTGGATAGCTCTGCCATTAGCTTGGATGTACACTCAATTGGGACACGGATGCGTAAACGGGTTCGGCGTGACAGTTCTAACCATTCACCGCTTTGCGATTCAGGGCGGCTCCAGCCATTTTGCGAACCAGCAACGTGTATGGCATGTATCCCTGCCAACGGAAGATCGAACAACCATGGCACCCGTGTGCAAATGCTGTTTGCAAGCTCCGCTGAATGATCCACTGGCAGACGCTGGCAATCCAGTTTGAACACGACATCGGCTGTTTTTGCATCGCTAACGCTGGTATCTGAACCTTTTTCTATCCAGGTACTCATGCCGGTAATTGCCTGTTAGCACTTTGCATAGCGGTGTTAGTTTTCATCTTGCTCTGGTAATTCGTTGCGCAGTTTCTCATGATCAAACCACCAATCTGTTTGCACCATCACATCGATGACGTTGCGTAACCGAACCAAAAACTTTTCTGGCTGATCCAGTTCCAGTCGTTCGACCCATAAATCAAAAAACGTTTTGTCCTTCACATCGCTGTGTCGGAGCGCGACGCGTGCAAGTACACCGCCCGTGAAGAGCGTTAATTCTGTATGATCGGCTCCATCGCTACGCAAGTCGGCAATGTAGTGGGCCGTCGCTGCCGCCACTGCGCCGCCATCGGAATCATCGGGTGTCTCATCGACAATATGGGTGAGTATGTTTGCTGTCAAGCGCGGATCGATCGGGTAGGTTACTGCTAACCAGGCTGCTTGCCCGGCAGCAGCCAGCGCATCCTCACCATCGGTTAAATACACATACTGACACGCCAATGCGGCATCTTCGAATCGCTTGTGCTCTACGAAAATATCAACCGCATGGCGAGCCAAAGGATACGCCTCTGTTTTGCAATCAAGATCGAGCATTAAGCCTGCAAGCTCCAGGCACAGTAATGCTCGCTCTAAATCCGCACTGTTACAACCTAACTCTGCCTGAGCATACTCGGGCAGTTGCGACAAGCGTTGCTCTAATTGTTGGACGCGAACTTCGTGTGCTGCATCAGGTGTCTTGTCCATCAGCTTGCGTTCTGCATCCGACAGAGGCAATGATTGAGGTAAGTCGTTATTCGACATTGGACTGGTAGCCAGTGAACGCAGCTTCAAGTATGGATTCCCAGTCCATTGGGGTATCCGGGTAGGGCGGCTTCAAGTCCATCCGAAAAAACCGTTCTTCTCCGGCGCGCTGTTTGACGACTTCGACCAATTCGGCAAAGGTGGTGACGTCCCGATGTTGCAACAGCAAATCGCTGACTTTTAGCATGTTTCTCTCATTTTTTAAAATTCTACTCACACCTAATTTATCTTACTTTAGATTGTCAAACCGATTTGAATTGCTAAAACTACTGGATTACTAAAACTACTTGGATTACCAAAACTATTTGGATTATTAAAACAACGTGGATCATTTAAACTAACAGCGATTATCGCTGCGTACGTGCGGTAAGTTTGCGTATCGACCGCGTAAAATTTGTCTGCGCGCAACTGATTGATCGTCCTCAAACGCTTCCCGTTTGTGAAGTAAGTTTCGCGTAATAATGCCTTGGTTTTCTTTTAATCTTATTTGTGTATGCCAGCGCGTATTGTCGTTTATCAATTGCGTGGCCGCCGCAGCCGCCTCTTTCACAGTCTCCGAGTACCACTGAATATTTCGGGTGCGTGTGGTGAATCTGGTATTCAGCTCTCCGTCTTCAAACACCGAAAATATTGGCACAGCTCGATCGGGCCGGTGATGACCTTCTTCATCTTTATTAGCAGGCAGCAGCATGGCTTGTGGATGAGCCAGTGCGCTAACCCAGGCCGGGTCAGTGTCATACAGAGCAATCAGCAACAGTTCATTTTTCATCAATGTTAATGCACCGCCGTGCGCGGCCTGCTCGATACAATACAAACTAAAACAACGAACCGATTGCTCAGCATCGTTGTAATAGCCGTCAGTGTGCCAGTTCATGGCGCGGTTTGAGTACGGAATAAAGCGGCTGGTTTGAGTGCCGGTTTTATCCTCCAACAACGAGAGGTTATCTGTGCCAGATAGGATGCCGGTATCAGCGTCGACTAATCCCAACCGCTGATGCAGTGCGAGTTCACGCTGGCGTGGATTGGCTACATTTTCATTCCCTTTTTCCTGCCATCCTTCACGCCACTCATAGAGGGTAAACCCGGAATCCTGTACTTCCTGACACATGCTCTTCAAGCATTGCTGATTGTGATGCGAATCAAGGCCATTATCCAGTACATGCACATGATGGGGATCGTTCTGCCGTGTCAGTTGCTCAGATCGCCACGCCGTGTAGTTGGACGAATTGCCATCAAAGGGTGTGGGCAGTCCCAGGGCCGCGCTACCGGCTAGAGCGTCAGATTGATTTGGCATTGGATAGTGCTTTCTTCGATTTTTGTGCCCTCATCCATTGTTGACAACGCATCAGGTCGACCGGTTGTCGGGCTTAAGGGCTGGTGTCGGATAAGTCTAACGCGGTGGGCAAGGCGGGGTCAAAGTCGGTAAAATCTATGCCTTTAGATATAGATCCATCTGCTATTGTGTACCCTATGGGTGAATGGTTCGATGCGTTGAAAACCTCTACACTTATTCCAGTCATTCATACCATTAGAGAAAACGGTCTTTTAGCGCGTTGTAAGGACTTTTCATGTGCTTTTAATCAGGTGGTTTGAATCAGGTGGTTTGAATGGCGGTGCTTTGCGAACCCGAACCGGATCAATAACACGAGAGTAGGCAGTAAATGACAGACGAGAGCTCAAAGACTTCCCACACTACGCCAATGCTTGATAAGTTGGAAACGGGTCCGTGGCCCAGTTTCGTTAGCGGCATAAAACGACTTCGCGACGATCATCCGAGTGATCGGGTCAACGACATGGCCAACGATCTGTTGGGCCAGTTGGAGCATTCTTACAAAACACGCAAAGGCTACTGGAAAGGCGGCACCGTTAGTGTTTATGGTTATGGCGGCGGCATCATTCCGCGATTCTCAGAAGTGGGGGACATGTTCCCCAAATCACGCGAATTCCATACACTACGCGTTCAGCCACCGGCGGGCAATCACTACACAACCGATGTGCTGCGTAACCTGGCCGACAGCTGGGAGAAGCATGGCTCCGGTTTGGTGACCTTTCATGGGCAAACCGGCAACATCATGTTCATTGGTGCAACCACAGACAACACTCAGCATTTCTTTGATGAAATAAATGAGTATGGATTCGATTTAGGTGGCGCCGGGCCGTGTGTTAGAACAGCCATGTCATGCGTTGGTAGTTCCCGTTGCGAGATGTCGTGTGCTAATGAGCACAAGCTGCATCGTAGTCTGGTTAACAATTTTACCGATGATGTACATCGACCGGCATTGCCTTACAAGTTTAAATTTAAAATCTCCGGTTGCCCGAACGATTGCATGAACTCAATCGAGCGTGCCGATTTCGCGGTCATCGGCACGTGGCGTGATGACATGAAAGTCGATCAAGACGCGTTTAAGGACTATGTTGGGCGTAAAGGCCGGCAACATGTTATTGACAACATCATTACGCGATGCCCGACCAATGCGTTGTCACTTAAGGATGACGACTCTATTGATGTTGACAACCGTAATTGCGTTCGTTGCATGCATTGCCTGAATGTTGTCCCTTCGGCCTTTAGCCCCGGGGACGACAAAGGTGTCAGCATTCTTATCGGCGGTAAGCGCACGCTAAAAATTGGCGATCTGTTTGGTACGGTGATTGTGCCGTTTATGCGCATGGACACCGAAGAAGATTATGAACGCATTGTAGAAATCGCCGAAGAGACCATTGATTTTTTCGCCGAAAACGCGCTAGAGCATGAACGAACCGGTGAGATGATAGAACGTATCGGATTGGTTAATTTCCTTGAAGGCATTGGTGTTGATGTCGATCCAAACATGGTGTCGCATCCACGTGAAAGCTCGTACGTTCGTATGGATGACTGGGACGAAGAAGCGGCGAAATGGTTCGAGCGGCGCGCAGGACAGGTAGCTGAAACTGCAGCGGGGACCAAATAATGGCTGGTACTGCTGAAAAGAAGAAGATGCGCAAGGCGATCGAAAGCGGTTGCCCTGATGGGATGCAGTATGTTCATCCGGTCATGCTTAGAAATTTTGGCCAATGGGTTGATCACACGCATCCTCGGCCAGGCGTGCTTTGCCACATTGCAGAAAGCGGAGAAAAAATTTGGACAGTGCGTGCCGGTACGCAACGCATACTGGACGTTTTTACACTGCGTAAGTTGTGCGACATCGGTGACGAGTTTGCCGATGGACATGTTCGATTTACGATTCGTTCCAACATCGAATACATGGTCGATTCAGAAGCTAAAGTTGAGCCGCTTATCGGTGCACTGACTGATGCCGGTTTTATTGTAGGTGGCACACAAAATTCTGTGGCCATGATCTCGCACACACAAGGCTGGTTGCATTGCGATATACCGGGCACCGATGCTTCCGGGATCGTTAAGTCGATGATGGATGAATTAATCCATGACTTCACCACAGCCGAGATGCCCAATCGCGTGCACATCACCACGTCTTGTTGCCAGATAAACTGCGGTGGCCAGGGTGATATAGCCATTAACATCCAGCACACCAAGCCACCGAAAATCAATCATGATCTGGTAGCTAACGTGTGCGAACGTCCCTCTGTTGTAGCGCGTTGTCCGGTTGCCGCGATACGGCCGGCGATGGTTAATGGCAAGCCATCACTTGAAGTTGACGAAAAGAAGTGCATCTGTTGTGGAGCTTGCTATCCGCCGTGCCCACCCATGCAAATCAATGATCCTGAACATTCCAAGCTTGCGGTTTGGGTTGGTGGTAATCACTCCAATGCGCGCAGCAAACCTTCTTTTCAAAAACTGGTTGCTGCCGGTATTCCTAATAACCCACCACGCTGGCCGGAAGCCACTGCGGTGGTTAAAAAGATATTGTATGCGTACAAGGAAGATGCGCGCGATTGGGAACGCATTAATGACTGGATAGACCGCATTGGCTGGCCTCGCTTTTTCGAGATCACCGAGTTGCCATTCACCAAGTACCACATTGATAATTGGCGTGGTTCTCGTAAAAGCCTGAACTCATCCAGTCACATTCGTTTCTAGCGTCGGATTTACTATCGTGAAACTAGCTCTATTGGTCAATGAAGGCCCGTATCAACATCAAAGCTCTGATTCGGCTTTTCAATTTGCGAAAGCCGCACTGGCGGCGGGGCATGAGGTTATTCGCGTGTTTTTCTACCACGATGGCGTATATAACGGCACCCGTCTGGCAACACCACCACAAGATGATCGGCAGGTGCAGCAACGCTGGTCAGATCTTGCCAAAGAAAAAGAAATTGATCTGGTGCTTTGTGTAGCAGCATGTCAGCGCCGTGGCTTGGTCGATGAGGGTGAACGAGATCGAAACGGTAAGGATGCAACCAACATAGCCGATGGGTTTCGAATTTCGGGGCTCGGCCAACTTATCGAAGTCGGTATAGAGGCAGACCGTCTGGTCACTTTTGGTGATTGAGCTCGTGAGACGACATCACTGGTAAACAAAACACTGGTAAACAAAACTGATTAAACAAGCTTGTTCCAACAAGCTGTTCTTAATAAGCAGAGTAAAAATGAAATGAGCGATGATGACGCTGGTGGCGTAGTAAAGAAGTTTTTGTATATCAATCGCCGGGCGCCACACGGCACTGTCTACGCGCAGGAATCACTTGAAACCGTGTTGATTGGCGCCGCCTTTGATCAGGACGTCAGTCTGTTGTTTCTGGATGATGGTGTTTATCAAATTAAAAAGAACCAGCAACCGGATTCACTTGAAGTGAAAAATTTCTCCAAAACGTTTCGTGCGCTGGAAGGCTATGACGTTGAGAAGGTTTTTGTTGAAAAGGAATCGCTGGAAGAGCGTGGTCTGGTTGAGGATGATTTGTTGATAGATGTTCAGGTAATAGAACGCAATGCGGTAAAGCCCATGGTCGATGACCATCATGTCGTGCTTAGCTTTTAGTTATGGTTTTTGATATTGATTATGGCATTTAGATAAATAAGGGTTCTGAGCTTTAAAATATGAGTACGTTGAACATAATAAATAAATCGCCCTTTGAGAAAAGAACGCTTGAACAGAGCCTGGGCAGAATCGGCAGCGGTGATGGTGTGCTGCTTATTGAAGATGCTGTGGTTGCTGCGGTGTCTGGTACCGCTGTCAGTGATGCACTTAGTGCGGCTGGTAGTCAATCGAAGCTCTACGTGCTTGTTCCCGATCTGGATGCGCGTGGATTTGCCGATGCAAGTTTGCTCGGTGGGGTGAATAAAGTGGACTACGCAGGCTTTGTTGACCTTGTTGTAACTTACGACCGGGTGCATTCCTGGCTTTAACAATTTGAATTGCTCAACCACGGGAGTGACAGCATGAGCAGCATAGAAGTAAACGGTAAAACATACGAAACTGATGAGGAGGGATATTTAGCCGACCTTTCAGAATGGGATACGGATGTCGCAGCTGCGATGGCTGGCATTGATGATTGTGAGTTAACCGACAATCACTGGGAAGTGATCAATTTTCTGCGCGAATATTACGAAGAATATCAAATTGCACCAGCGGTTCGCGTATTAACAAAGGCGATAGGAAAAAAGCTCGGCAAAGAAAAAGGCAACAGTGGCTACTTATACGAATTGTATCCTTACGGTCCTGCGAAGCAGGCATGTAAGTACGCAGGATTACCCAAGCCTACGGGTTGCGTATAAAGGGGATGCATTGTCGGCGGATTTGTTGCCAAGCACGTGTTAAAACTACCCGTGCTAAGCAGATCCACTACTAATCCGCTAACAGCACAAATGATATGGGTTTGCTGATCAGTGTTCTTTTATACGTCACAGCTTTGATTGGTCTTGCAGGCCTTGCTCGCAAGATTTATCAATACTCGAGCACGCCTGCGCCGTTAAAAATTCCGACCACACCTGCGCCTACGACACGACTTGGTGTTGTTGGGCGCATGATGCGTGAAGTGGTGTTGTTTGAAAGCCTGTTTAAAGCGTCAAAATGGACCTGGATTTTTGGATGGTTGTTCCACGCAGGCTTGTTGGTCACATTGCTTGCGCACCTTCGTTATTTTACCGAGCCGGTGTGGTGGTGGGTGGCTTTGATTGCACCGCTAAGCAAGTATGCGGCGTTAGCGATGTTGGTAGGCCTGAGCGGCTTGTTGGCAAGACGATTTTTGGTTGATCGCGTCCGGTATATATCAGCACCCTCGGACTATCTAATGTTGGTATTTCTTATCGCTATAGCGCTCTCTGGTATCGCCATGCGGTTTTTTGCGCACATCGATATCGTCACCTTAAAACAGTTTGCATTGGGATTGCTTCAATTCGAATTCGCATCGCTACCGTTTAGTTTCGCCTTGTTCGTGCATTTGACATTAGTGTCCGTGTTGCTGCTGATTTTCCCGTTCTCCAAGCTGCTGCATGCGCCCGGATTATTTTTTAGTCCGTCCCGTAATCAGGTCGACAATCCAAGAGAGCGACGGCACATTGCATCTTGGGCTAAGCGAGCAGAATCCAAAGATGGCTAAACCGCCAGAATTTCCAATACCAGAGCTGGGCGAGTATCTTTCGGTGCCTGCGCTGAGTGAAGATTCAATGGCGCACAGTCAGCCGTTTATCGCCAAGCCACCCATTCAGGAAGCACTTGGATTTCCGGGTGAATTAATCGATGACTGGCATGACGTTGCAATTGCCAAACTAGGTGAGCTGACAGGTAAATATCGTGGCTTACAGGTTTATCTTGATAGTTGCGTGAAATGCGGTGCCTGTACCGATAAGTGCCACTACTATCTGGGCACCAGCGACCCGAAAAACATGCCAGTGGCAAGACAAGATTTATTACGCCAAGTGTACCGTCGTTACTACACACCGGCCGGCAAATACTTTCCTAAACTCGTTGGTGCAAAAGACCTCACCAAAGACATGCTGGACGATTGGTATAAGTATTTTCATCAGTGTTCGCAGTGTCGTCGATGCTCGGTGTATTGCCCTTACGGTATCGATACAGCCGAGGTGTCTATGGCGGCTCGCGAAATCATGGCCACCATAGGCATCGGTCAAAAGTATTGCAATGAGATTATTGGCAAGGTCCATAAGCTGGGCAATAACCTTGGTTTACCAGAACCGGCTTTAGCCGACACTCTCGAAGGACTAGAAGAAGATGTTCTTGAAGAAATTAACGTCGACGTCAAATTTCCCCTCGACGTCAAGGGTGCCGACATTTTGTTGATTACACCGTCAGCAGATTTTTTTGCTGAACCGCACATTGATGGACTGATTGGTTATGCAAAAGTATTTCACCAGGCAGGGCTTAGCTGGACAGTATCCTCTTACGCATCTGAAGCGGCAAACTTTGGTTTGTTTATTGGTAACTATGAGCAGATGCGCAAAGTCGCTGTGCGTATTCGCGAGGCAGCATTAGAGCTTGGTGTGAAAAGAATCGTGTTTGGAGAATGTGGACATGCCTGGCGTGTTGGCTACAGTTTTTTAAACACCTTGGCAGGGCCATTCGACTTTCTTGATCCAGCGTACCCAGTGCCACAACATATTGTGGAGGTGACACACGATCTTGTGCAACAGGGCAGGCTCAAACTTGACCCTGAAGCCAACGATGACAAGCGTGTGACGTTTCACGATTCGTGCAATGTAGCGCGAGCTTCACGTATGGGAACAAAAGCCGGTGGTCAATTTACGTTGCCGCGCGATGTTATTCGTGCGGCTTGCAACAACTTTTACGATATGCCCGCCAATACCATTGGTGAAGCTACCTTCTGTTGTGGCGGTGGTGGGGGACTATTAACCGACGATTTGGTGGAACTGCGCGTTAAAGGTGCGCTGCCACGAATGCAGGCACTAAAAGAGGTTAATGATGCACATCAAATCACCCACATGGCAGCGATCTGCGCGATCTGTAAAAGCCAGTTTTCCAAGATTCTGCCGTACTACGGTTTTCGTATGGATCAAATCGTCAGTGTGCATCAGTTGGTTGGTGATGCACTGGTTTTCAATCAAGAACATTAATAATATCTGGAGATTCTCATGACCACGCCATGGAGCAAGACTCACAAGATTGAAGATCATACCGCCCGTAAATACAAGGACGGGGACCAGCATTGGAAAAACTGGACGCAGCAAATATTCGTTGCTGACGAATCACACAAGTGCCCCACCTACGTTAATCGTACACCGCCATGTCAAAGCAGTTGCCCATCGGGCGAAGATATACGTGGTTGGTTATTAATCGCGCGAGGTGTTGAGAAACCACCTGAAGGTATGTCCTGGCAGGAGTATGCCTTCAGACGTTCAACCGCGGCTAATCCTTTTCCATCGCAAATGGGTCGAGTGTGTCCCGCGCCGTGTGAGGCAGGTTGCAATCGCAATGATGTTGATGATTTTGTCGGTATTAATGCAGTGGAGCAATACATTGGTGATACGGCGACGGATGAAGGCTTTACCTTTGCGTCCCCACCGCTAAGCTCAAGCAAACGTGTGGCGATTATTGGTGGTGGGCCTGCAGGTGTGGCGGCTGCCTACCAACTTAGACTAAAAGGCTACGGCTCCACGATATTTGATGATCATGAAGAACTTGGCGGCATGATGCGTTATGGCATTCCAGGTTATCGAACGCCAAGAAAGCATCTTGATTCTGAAATCAATCGCATTCTTAATATGGGTGATATCGAACTGCAACTCGGCACGCGAGTGGGTGAAGATATCAGTATGGATGCGCTCGAGGAAAAGTACGATGCTGTCCTATGGGCCATTGGTTGCCAGTCTGGCCGAGCCTTACCGGTGCCAGGTGGGGATGCGCCTAACTGTGTAAGCGGTGTTAAATTTCTTGAAGCATTCAATACCGGGCGATTAAAAATTGCCACCGACAAAGTTGTTTGTGTCGGTGGTGGTGATACCTCTATCGATGTGGTGTCTGTCGCCAGACGACTAGGCAAAATCAAGAACATGAAAAAGCAGGACAGACCTGAACAAGTGGTTCATGGTTATGTTGCGCATGATGCCGCCACAGCTGCTGCGCGAAGTGGAGCTGAGGTCACACTGACATCGTTGCTACCCAGATCTGATATGACTGCCGCAGAGCACGAAGTGCATGACGCATTGACCGAGGGTGTCAGTATTGTTAACGGGGTGATGCCTGTAAAAATAAATAAAGACGACGATGGCCGAGCGATCAGTATTGTGTTGTGTGATTGCACGCTGGACAAAGACGGGCGGCCGGAGGCTGTGCCAGATACCGAGCGCACCATTGAAGCTGATCTGATTGTTGCTGCGATCGGACAGGGCGGTAATATGGAAGGTTTAGAAGCGCTGGATAACGGGCGCGGTTTGATCGATGCAGACGGCTTTTATCAAGTTAAAGATCGACCCGGGCATTTTGTTGCTGGCGATATTATTCGACCGCACTTGCTAACAACCGCGATTGGCCAGGCGGCGGTGGCTGCCAATTCAATCCACTTATATTTAACTGGCGAGCAACAGCATAAGCGTCCCAAGGTGGATGTGCATCACTTCAACTTGATGAAGAAACTGGATGAGGTTGAGCTGGAGCCATCAACCTACGATACGCTGCCCAGTTGGGGTACCGACAGCGCCGAATACGCTATCCACAATTATGAGGATAGATCTGCACAGGAAGTTGCCGCGGCCGATGAGCTTTTTCTGGGTCATTGGAAAACAGAAGCGCGCAACAAACGCTCGGAAGAGGTGCCCGAAGGCGATGCTGTTTTAGGACACTTTGAAGAGCGGCTGCAGGTTATAACCGAAGAGCAGGCCGTTGCTGAAGCCGGTCGCTGCATGAGTTGCGGGATGTGTTTCGAATGTGATAACTGCGTTATTTATTGTCCACAAGATGCAGTGTTCAGGGTTAAAAAGGATAAGAAAACCACCGGTCGCTACGTTGATACTGACTATAACAAATGCATTGGTTGTCATATTTGTGCAGATGTTTGTCCCTCAGGCTATATCGATATGGGCATGGGTCACTAACCATGCAATCGAGTTCGCGACATCGATGGTGTGTTGTGTTTATCGGGCTCGCCTGTGTCTTGTTTGCCTTGTACGCCAATGCGATGGACGGCCCAGTTTTTCCAAAAGGCAAAGGCGATGCCTGTGTAGCTGATACCGATTACATGCGAGCGAATCACATGGACTTGTTACTCCACCAACGCGATGAGACTGTGCTGGAGGGAATCAGAGATAAGCCATTTAGTCTGGTTGGCTGTGTTGATTGTCATGCCAGTGCAGATGAGAATGGTGACATGCAGCGCGTCGATGCAGAGGGTCAGTTTTGTCAAAGCTGTCATACCTATGCTGCGGTAAAAATTGATTGTTTCGGTTGCCATGCTGCCGTACCAGAGAACAACGACACAGCCCAAATACAACTCGAACTATTAAGGATGCGCTCATCACAGACAGACCAAGCCAGAATAAATAAAACCCAATCACATAACGACATCAACATTGGATCCAATACTTCTGGATCTATAGCATCTGGACCTATAGCGAAGCTTTATGGACTCGACCAACATCATTCCAGATAAATCCAATCGCGCACTAGCGGCGCGTCGGGGCTTTTTGCAAAAGCTTGGCCTGCTCGGTGTTGCTGCAACGTCATTGCGTTTGCTTGAGTTGAACCCAGCACAGGCAGCTACACAGGCAGCTACACAGGGAACAGCGGCGGCGTTTGATACGCATCGCTGGGGCTTGCTTATCGATACGTCAAAGTGTGCGACTGGTTGCGATGCGTGTGTGCGTGGTTGCAATGAAGAGCACGGCCTGCATGGCACTGGCAACCCTGCAACCGATGCGCAGTGGATTCGAAAAATTGAACTCAAAGATAATCTGACGGCCCGCGAGAGCTCACTGCCGATGATGTGCCAGCATTGCGAAACCGCTCCCTGCGTCGATGTATGCCCCACCGGTGCATCATTTAAACGAGCCGATGGCGTGGTACTCGTTAACAAGCATACCTGCATAGGTTGTCGCTATTGCGTTATGGCTTGTCCGTACAAGGCACGTTCGTTTATTCACGAGGTGATCACCGATCAAAAACCATCCACGCCAAGGGGAAAGGGCACAGTTGAGAGTTGCACATTGTGTGTGCATCGAATTGATTCGGGTAAAGGACAACAAACCGCCTGTGCCGACGCGTGTACCAGCGCTGGCTTCAACGCCATACTTTTTGGTGACCTGAACGACTCATCAAGCGCGATATCCCAAGTTATGGAGCATCAGGGCAATGTGCAGGCGCGGGCTGACCTTGAATTGAACACCGGTGTGAGATACGTCGGGTTATGAATTATGGCCTATTAAAATTGCCTAACGGTGTGTTCGCATTATTGGTTGCGGGTTTGACGTTATTGGTATTGATGGGTGCCTATTGTGCTTACGTTATGGAACATCATGGCCACATCGTGACTGGCATGAACAATCACGTTGTCTGGGGTTTGCCGCACGTGTTTGCCATCTCCTTAATCGTTGCCGCCTCCGGGGCATTGAACGGGGCGAGCCTGGGCAGCGTATTTGGTGTTTCAATCTATAAGCCCTACGCACGTGTATCCGTTCTATTGGCGATGACATTATTATTGGGTGGGCTCATTGTATTGGTGCTTGATCTGGGACGACCCGATCGCTTGATCGTTGCCATGACCCATTATAATTTTCGTTCGATATTTACCTGGAACATTTTTCTCTACACCGGCTTTTTGGTTATAGGTGTTGCCTATCTAGCAGTCATGATGGACCGCCGATTCAACCAATACATTGGACACTTGGGCAAGCTGGCTTTTGCCTGGCGTATTGTATTAACCACAGGAACTGGCTGTATTTTTGGGTTCTTGGTGGGTCGTGATTCTTTGGACAGTGCGCTTTTAGCCCCGCTTTTTATCGCCTTGTCGTTTGCGATGGGAACGGCCGTGTTCGCGCTGGCGATTCTGTTTATTTCGCGTTGGCAAGGCGCACCGGCCGATGCCTTACTGTTACGCTCAATACAAACTTATCTGCGTTGGTTTTTGCTTGCACTGTTGTATTTTTCTATCGTGCATCACATCACTAATCTCTATGTTGCCGAACACAGCATCGTGGAGCAGTTTGCGCTGCGCAGTTCGTTCTCCGGTTTATTTTGGCTGGGCCATGTTTTTCTTGGCGTACTGGTACCGTGGTATCTGCTGCGCGCAAAGTTTGGTACTTCAAATCTATTGGCCGCGTCCTTTTTCACGCTTGTTGGAGCGGCGTTTCTGCTCTACGCCATTATCATTGGTTCGCAAAGCACACCACAGAAACTTTTTTCCGGCAAAACAGTAACCAGCAGCTCCTTTGGTGACGCCGGCTTTCCACAGTATCTGCCCTCAATGTGGGAATGGGGTTTTGGGGTCGGTGGCGTATCAGCGGCTTTACTATTGTGTGTTGTTGTATTGCGCTTATTTCCGTTTATACCACCGAGCAAACCGCCGATTCAAGTCGGTCAAACGGAGCAATAAGATTGTGGCTAGCGGACATTATGTGGCCGCTCCGTGGCGTTCAAGTGGTAAAACGACTCTCACAGTGGGTTTGGCCCGCGCAGCTCGGCATCGGCATTTAAACGTGCAGTGCTTTAAAAAAGGTCCGGACTACATTGACCCGCAATGGCTGGCCTCGGCAAGTGGCTGCGCCTGTTACAATCTTGACCCACACTTGCAAACCTCTGACGAATTAACATCCACGTATACCCAACACCGCACAGGTGCGAATGTAACGTTAGTTGAAGGTGCTCAAGGCTTGCATGACGGGCTGCATGACGATTGTTCTGATAGTAATGCCAGCATTGCCCAGTTGCTGAATCTTCCCGTGTTATTGACGTTCGATGCTCGTGGTATGAACAGGACGTTGGCAGCCCTGATCAATGGCTTGCAATCCTTCGATCCAGATGTCGTTTATTCCGGCATCATCGTTAACCGTGTGCGATCTTCGCGTCACTTTCAAAAAATTGATGCAACCATCCGGCAGTACACTGACTTTAATCTGATTGGCTCGTTACCAGAATCTGATGACATCGCCTTGCTTGAAAAAAACCTTGGGCTTGTACCTGCGCTGGAATGTAATGAGTCACAACAGATTATAGAGGCGACTGCTAACTTACTCGAATCCAACTGCGATCTTGATACTCTCTTCGCAGACACAGTTGCGGGTAGGTCCAGTAATGTAGCACCCATTAATGCTGAGCTTATAGTTGCTGCAACCAGCGCTGCTGAAACCACAGCCGCGCAAACGATAGCTTCTGAAAAGATAGCTTCTGAAAAGATAGCTGCTGGAATAACAGTCACTCAAACAACATTTTCTGAAACCAGCCATAAGTTTGTTTGTAATGAACACCGTACCCAGTCTGACACTATCTTTACTCCAAATGCAGCAAGTGCTAATCGTTCATTGCGAATTGGGCTGGCTTACGATGAAGCTTTTCATTTTTACTATCAGGACGATCTTAACGTGCTGCACAAGCGTGGTGTTGAAATTGTTAAGGTGTCGCCATTGCGTGATAAATTTCCCGACGCGCTTGATGGCCTGGTTATTGGCGGTGGTTTTCCAGAAAGATATGCTCATAAGCTCAGTGAGAACATCGATTTTCGTCAAAGGCTTGCGCATGCTGTAGAACAAGGATTAGCTGTGCATGCAGAGTGTGCAGGATTGATTTATTTGTGCCGTTCTATCCGGCAAAACGATGATGTTTTTTCCATGGCCGGGTGTATCAATGCGGATGTCGAGTTGCTTGAGCGCCCCGTGGGCCGAGGTTATATGCGTCTGAAAGCATGTGAGTCGGAAAATCGCCCGTTACCTGGCTCGCCGGCAGCTGTGATGACTGGTCTGCCAACGGGTTCGCCATCAGATTCGTCGACTGGTCTAACAGAGCAAGGCTGTCTGTTAGCGCACGAGTTTCATCATTCGAAAGTGACGTTTGATACAGCACCAGAATTTATCTACCATGTAGAGCGAGGCTATGGTATTGATGGTTGTCATGATGGTGTTCGCATCAACAATGTGCAGGCAACATACGCACATTTTCGGCACACCTCGAATACACCATGGGTTGACTGGTTGCTTGGCCGTATCAGTAACGGTTCGACCAAAATTGAGCAACGCCAGTATGTGTAAGGTATCGCGCTATGTTTAAGGTTACTAAGTCTGCCGCAGCTGAGCTTAAGCGAAGTATGCAACAACACGATTTTGATGATATGCCTTTGCGAGTGGCTGCGCAGCGAACAGCAGATGGTTCTATTGAATACCAAATGGGATTTGATGAAGCGGGGCCTGGGGACGCTATGGTTGCCAGCAGTGGAATAGATGTCGTCATCGCCAAGGATCATAAACCTTTGCTTGCTGGTACCGAGCTGGATTTTTTTGCAATAGAAGGGGACACAAAAGAATTTATTTTTCTAAACCCCAATGACCCCTCGTTTGTCCCACCGCAAAAAGACTCAGAAAACAAAAAAGATCCGGAATATAAAAAAGACTTAAAAGACGGGGCCGGTCAAACCGATGATGGTGGCTGATACAGACAATCAGTATTATTTGACTCGACGTGGAAAATTGTCTGCGTATGGGCGTGCCTGGGCATCGTCGCAAACGTTGCGGAACATCCTTATCTCATTGGGTTGCTTGCTGGTAGCGTTACTGTGTTTGTTGATGTGGTATCTGTATCGCGTATCAGGTGCTGATGGCGTACCAGGTGCAGATGGTGTATCGGGTGCAGATGGTATATCGGGTGCAGATGGTATATCGGGTGCAAATACTGTAATGAGTTTTGCCATTGCCGGATTCGCCCTGAGCATGGGTATAGTAGGGTCATTGGTACTAGTTTGGCGGTACACAAAAAATGCGTTTATAGAACCTGATCTGGCATTTCGTATGTGGCTACAGCAGGTCTGTGACGGCGATCTTGAAGCTCGCATCGATTTACCGGCAAAACATCAACATTATAATGAGTTAAATTTTCATACACGAAATTTGGCCGGCTCGTTGAGTAAGCTATCCACTGATATGGAAAATCTGGTTAATGTGCAAACTAACCGACTAGAGCAACAAAAAGCCGAACTAAAGCTGTTATTTGATCTGACAACGGTGGTTAGCAGAGAGTCTGAATTAGCCATTGTCGCGCAAACGATTTGCCCCGCCTTAGCAAATTGGTTTGACGATGTGAGGGTAAGTCTATACAAAGTTGGTTCGGATGATTTTGTTTCGGACGATGCCGGCTCTGGCGATCTAAGCACTGGCGATCAAAGCACAGTCGATCTAAGCTCAGGGGAACGTCGCACTGACGAACTTCACACTAACAAACTTCGCACTAAAGAACTCAGCTCAGGCGATTTTATGTTTTTAGGTTCGGCGCGATCAAATATAAATGTTGCCGAGAACGATTCCACTAATTTTGCGTTCCTGCAAGGGGTCGACAACCGTACTGTTCAACTCACCGGCAAGGACATTAACTTTCGCGAAGTCTCGGTCACTATGGGAGCTGATACAATTAGTGATAACCGCACCGGTGGCTATGCAACGATTAATTTTTTTGATGGTGAGCGCATTGCTGGTGTGATTGTTGTGGAGGCCGATAATATCGACGAACTGCGACAGAATAAATCGCAAAGAATCTTGTCGACTGTCGCTGAGCAACTGACGCTTTTTGTGAGCAAATATTCTGCGGTTGAGCGAGGCCACAAGACCCGCCTGTATCAACAGCGCGGTGAGCTGGCAGCCGAGATACACGATTCGATAGCGCAAACTCTTCTGGCCACTCGTTATCAGGTCACGTTGCTTAGAGAGTCTGTTCAAGCTGAAAAGCCTGAACAATTGTTGCACTCAATCGAAAAAATTGAAGGTTCGATTGGCGAAGCCAACGCAGAGCTACGAGGCCTTATCCATGAATACCGCAGCCAGTTAAGCACACACCGATCAACAGATTCCTTGCAAAACCTGATAGATCAATTCAGAGAGCAAAGTGGAATCGCTGTTTTTTTTCAAAGCAACGACGTGCTTATCCAGTTCACCCCTCGAGAAGACTCGGTGATTCAAGGCATTGTTAGCGAGGTGTTAATTAACGCTCAGAAATACTCACAGGCCAATACGATAAGAGTACTAATGCGTCTACTCCCTTCGGGTCCACGCGTTTTATTGATCGAGGATGACGGGGTCGGATTTGACTACAAAGCAATTAAGTTGCGTAGCGATACTGAAAAACTGGATCAAGGCAATCACATTGGGCTTTGTATCATGCATGAAAGAGCGTTGAGCATTGGTGCAGTACTGGACATTGACTCCGAATTAGGTGAGGGCACCAGAGTAACAGTGACACTGCCACCGTTAACAGAGAAGCTCGAGTCATGAACGACAAGCAAATGAGCGTCGTGATCGTTGACGACCATACTTTGTTTCGAACGGGTTTGTATGAATTGCTAACAGGCAGAGATCTCAATGTCATAGGAATGACAGGTAACTCGCTTGAAGCAAAGCAATTGGTTATGGATAAAAAACCGGATGTAGTGTTACTCGATTTACGCATGCGAGAGCTACACGGTATTGAAGTGCTCGAGCAGATCCGTGCTGAACTACCAGAACAGTGCGTTGTCATTCTCACCACCAGCATTGAGGAGGCTGACTTGCTTCGCGCGCTGGAGCTAGGGGCTGCAGGTTATCTTTTGAAAGACATGGACCCGGATAACTTCGTTCGGTTGCTGCGTCAGGCACACAGTGGTGAGACAGTTGTTGCCCCTGATTTAACGGGACTGCTGGCACGAGCTGCTGTGTCGAAGACCCAGCCTGCAGAACCTGACACACAGGTGCAAAGGGCGTATGGACTGACGCCGAGAGAAATGGATATTCTAGGTCATATCGCGCTGGGCGAAACCAATAAAGATATCGCGCGCGCTTTAGGAATAGTGGATGGAACGGTTAAATTGCATGTTCGCGCTGTATTAAAAAAGTTGGGAGTTCAGTCTCGTGTGCAAGCAGCGGTGCTAGCTGTTCAGGAGAAACTGTGTGAGTAGAAACAGAATGACTGTAATAGCAAGTTGGCTGTGAAATATCGCGCCAAAACCTGTTGAGACACTAGTCAGGTGGATAGGTTAATATAACCAATGGCATATGGATAGTTTAGGACGTTCATTTATAGTTTGTGCCAGACATAAATTGTCAAAACAAGAGCTGTTTTATGCCGTATCACATCTTTGATATCAATTCGTTCAAACAGTATACGTTGCTGCATACCGTTGACAGTTATCGTGAGGCCAAGACGATTGTTCGCGAACTTCGTTCTTCAAAGAGCACGACTGAAAAAGGTGGTACTGGAACAACCTATCGTATGATGTTTGCCGCTGATGCTGAGCTTGCGCAAAAGCTACTCAGCGAAAAACGTGAGGAGCGTCCGATGGGCGAACACGACTAGTTATATTCCTAGTCTTGTTTATCTGGTCATGTTTGTCTGGTTCTATTTATCTGGCATTTTTAATAGTCAGAGATTGAACCAGTCTTTAAAATGTGTCCTTTATTAAAATTATTTCTTTATCAAACATTATAATTAAATGTTCTTTAGCAAATTAGTTGTGTGACTAAATAACCAATTGGAGTTCGTCGATGAGTGAAGTAACTGCAGAAGTTGATGCGAGTGGCTTAAATTGCCCGATGCCAATATTGCGAGCAAAGAAAGCGTTAAAGGAATTGCAATCCGGGGATATTTTGCGAATCATTGCTACCGACCCAGGTTCAGTCAAGGACTTTGAAGCTTTTGCGAAACAAACTGGCAACGAGTTGCTTGAATCGACAAAAGAAGGCGATGCCTTCGTCTACCGATTGCGAAAATCATAACGATGGAGTTCGAGAATATTCATGTTGTTGCAGCGTACGGATTCGCGCTTGCAGTGGTGTTCGGTGCAATAGCTAATAAGACCAATTTTTGCACTATGGGCGCGGTTAGCGACTGGGTTAACATGGGTTCAAAGGGGCGCTTGGGCGCCTGGGTATTGGCCATGGGTGTCGCCGTTATTGGCGTGCAGATTCTCGAAATCTCTGGCCTTGTTGCGATCAATGAGAGCATTTATCGCGGCCCTACGTTTGGCTGGCTAGGCTACGTTCTCGGTGGCTTGTTATTTGGTATCGGCATGACACTCACTGGTGGTTGTGGTCAGAGAACCTTGGTGCGCGTTGGCTCGGGAAATTTAAAAGCCCTGGTGGTGTTCCTGATGCTTTGCATTTCGGCCTACATGACCTTGCGCGGTTTGTTCGGTGTTCTCAGAGTTGACTACATCGACAGTCAGGCGATCGATCTATCAGGTCATGGTCTGGAGGAGCAAGGCCTGGCTGCCATTATCTCCAAATTTTCTGGCATACCGGTTAGTACCGGATTGCGTATGGCTGTGGCAGGGATAGTCGGTTTTGCATTAATGTTCTGGGCCTGGCGTCAACCGGCTCTGCGTGAAAACAAAGATAATTTGTTTGGTGGCATTGCGGTTGGATTGATCATCGTTGCCGGTTGGGTCATCACCGGCATTGTCGGCGCTGATGACTTTGACCCAATTCCAATTGAATCCATGAGCTTCATCGCACCCTCTGGCAACTCACTTATTTATCTGATGACCTACACAGGTGCTACGATTAACTTTGGCGTGGCGGTGGTCTTTGGTGTGATTTTTGGGTCATTTTTGTACGCTATTATTTCCCGACAATTCAGCATTGAAACCTTTACTGACAAGCAGGATATGATCAACCATCTTGCGGGTGCTGTATTTATGGGTTTTGGTGGTGTGCTGGCACTGGGTTGTACGGTTGGACAGGGTGTGACGGGTGTGTCGACATTAGCACTGGGTTCTTTCGTTGCGGTGTTGTCGATTATTTTGGGCAGTGCCGTTACCATGCGATTTCAATATTTACGCATGGACGATTTTGGCGTGTTTAAAGCGCTGTTCATGGCGATTGCAGATATTATTTTGCCATGGCGCAAACTAGCTTGATTTCATTATGAGCGAGCAACCGGTTCGGCTCTATCCGAAGATGCCCGATTTGCTGGAGGGGTTTTCGTCGAAACCCCATGCCGAGCAGACGTCTCCTGCTGGTGTAGGCGACAAAGCAGGCAACTCAGTAGGAAATGATTCAACGCGCCTGGAACCATCAACCTGTGTAGAGGCGGAGACTTTCGCTTTGCGCGTATTGGATGACAGTATGCAACCTGAATTTCGTAAAGGTTGCATCATTCTTATCGACCCTACAGGCAGAGCGACTGTTGGCAGTTACGTGCTGGCTATGACAGAACCAGAGTCGACAAACGGGCAATCTGATGAGGGAAATTCAGGGGGTGTAGATGGTTCGGTTGCCGACAATTCAGAGCAGGTGCTTAAGCAATATCTTTTTCGGCAATTGCGACAAGACGCAAACGATCGTTGGTTTTTACAACCGCTCAATGATAAGTATCAAAACGACACTGTCGAAATTACACTTAAAGACATCGCTGGGGTAATTGTGCAACGAGCCGGTACTCGGCGCAGCTACCACAAGCACTACGATTAGTGCGGCGTGCAAGGTGGCCCTGGCTGACCTACGAGGCGAACGCGGCGCGACTCACGCACTTGCGCGGCGCGACCTAAGCGGGCCCGACCTAGGCGGCCCCACCTGCGCGGCCCGACCTGGGCGGCCCGACCTGCGCGGCCCGACCGTCTAAAGGGTGGTCCAGAGCCTGATTAAATTCATATAAGTGTGATCAATCGAGTGTGTCACCTTCGCCTCAGGTAGCTTTAGTTGTAAGGCTGCTCTGGCATCATCCAACTCTGCAAGAATCTCGCGTTTGTGTGCATCGGCAACCAGACTCTGTGCCCACAGAGCGCACACCACTCGCTCGCCTGAGGTCACTGGCAACACTTCATGAATGCTGGATGCGGGGTAAACCACAGCGCAGCCGGCATCAAGCTTTACTTTCACAGGTCCGAATCGGGTGTGAATGTTCAGTTCTCCACCTTCGTAGTCGGCAGGATCGCTTAAAAAAACGGTGCAGGCGATATCGCTTCTGTAAAGCGCACCAGGTGTACCCATAACCGGGTTGTCGACATGTTGGCCATAGTGCATGCCGCTTGTATATCGTGAAATAAAGGCAGCTGACACTTTGTTTGGAAGAGCCGTACGTTGAAACTCTGGGTGATTGAAAAGGCGCGACACAGCTAAAGAGTTGATCTTCTCCCAGCTTTCACAGCTTTGATCCATTTCTTGATTGTGTTTTTGTTTCTCCGCGTTTTCACCTGCGCTATGCGCACCGGATTGCCAGCGGGCGTTTGAAATTAGTACGTTAATATCACTTAGCTCATTAATCGTTAACAGCTTGTCTATTTCAATCATTTGCAAACATAACCCAAGTTGTAGCAATGTACTTCACACCTGCTTCAAGTGTCACGCCGCGATGCTCGTGCGTCCAGAATGGCGGGAACAAGAGAAGCTTTCCGGCTTCGGGTTTAACGCTTAATTGGTAATGTCGAAATTCTGTTTCACCACCCGGACCTGGAACATCATTTAGATACCAGATTGCAACAAGCTGGCGATGACTAAACGAATGGCTTCCGCTATCGACATGCCAGTGAAAATATTCGCCAGGCTGAGTGCGTTGAATCGCATAGCCGAAGTCTTTAAAAGAGCCTTCGTTAAAAAAGGAATATTCCTGTTTGAGCACATTGAGTGCCTGGGCCAATGATTGAAACAAAGCAGTGTCAGCATCTTTCCAGTGCGGCTTGCCGCTTATAACAAGATCGGTAGAGCGTTTTATAGAGGTATTCTCTTCTATGCTCTGACCCACGCGGCCCTGATATTGCTCTGTCGTGGCGGCTTCAAACCGGTCTATGAGTTGTTCGCAAAGTGTTGGGCTGAGCGCATGGTTAACGGAATAGATATGAGAATTAACACTGAGTTCTTCGAGCATGCTCATGATGCACTGTCTACGCTGTAATCAAGCAAGGCTTGATCGATAATGCTCGATACATCCATGGAAGTTCCCTGAAATTGAAAACGCTCGACTAGCGTTTTGGATACGTTGGTCCAGCGCATTTTCTCGCTTTGGCATAATGGTCCCAAAAGATCGAACAGCTCTGCATAGTTGGCATCGGCGTTTGCGCTAACGTTCGGCTTGGCGATAACATTCAGGTTCGCAGAGATGTATGCATCTTTTAATGCGAGTAACAGACCGGTATCCGTTAACCATTTTTCGCGAATACCTTTCACGTTTGCCAACCAAAAATCCAATTGATGGCCGCTTTGAGATTGCCGGATGGCCGGCAGAGTACACAATGTATCAGCGACGATATCACGCACCGATCTGAGCAGTAACTCACTGGGTTTGCCGACGTAGGCGTTGACCATATCTCCATAAGCTGTCCCAAGGATTTGCCCGGCGCTAACTTCTCCAAGTTCGTGATTGAGGACGACTTCGCTTAAGTCATCCACGATAGATTCTGTTGATGCGTCGTCTTTTTGGTCTGCCTGCCAGTTATAGTGATCCATCAGTCGCTGTACCGGTCCGGTCGTTTTCTGTAAGCGCCATTCATTGATCATTTGCCATAACAAGCGCTTGATGCTGTCACGTCTAATATAGATATCGTTGCCTTGCGCCATGGCAGGCATGTTGATAGAGTCTCGGGCCAATTCAGCACCACAATCAAAACAGTTAGTGTTGATGCTGTATTGGTTGGTGTGTCTGGTTGCATGATTAAGCTGTGCTATGAGAAAGTGGGGTTGGCCCAGACGGCCGATACCCGCCGAATAGACAAGTCCAAATTCATTTAAATAACGGTTAATGGACTGCGTGTCAAATGGATCGAATTGCTCAGATTTTATTGATATGGGTCTAAAATCGCATTTTTCCATATCAGACCACTGTGATTCAGTTTCACCTATCCATGTGCCGACAAGCTTGGGATTGAGTGATTCATGCAGTGGCACATTAAAACGCCACTGATAAAAATCGCGCATGCGCAGCAAATAGACACATAAGGAATAGTGTTGAGCGTACTTGGCGTCTGATATTGTGCAGTTTTGCTGAACGATGTCGCATATGCTGGCCACCAGTGGATCATAAGACACTGTCATGGCGTAAGATTATCATAGTGACAGTGTTGCTATTGTCTATTGGCTCAATGCGTTTTAAATTCTATTGGGTTTTCCTCTATGATGTTTCATTAATTAGGTCTATATCAACTAGGTCTATATCAATTGGGTCTATATATTAAAGGAGATACATTCTGGTCAGGCGGCGCATAAAAGATCGATGGCATAACTCTACGCCAGAGGTAGTAGAGCGCAGAGTCATTGGTGAAAAAAATCTGTTAGATCATGCCAGCGCACTTGCCTATATTATCTGGCGTCAGGCGCTCAATGGTGCAATCGATCTTCATGATGAAGATTTTCGTTACGATGACGACCGACAGCGCATTGCGGTTATTACCGAGATGCTGGCGTTTCAGATACAACACACAGACAGATTGTGTCACGCATTTCTAAACGATGACGAGCGTGCCGATTTAATCCGTGAGTTGTGCGTGAAAGTGTCAGACCAGATACAGGATAATTTGACTGACATTGCCGGTAAGGGTAACTATCGACCGCCGTTCGTGCAGGTTTTAAACGAGCGCTTTAGCCAGTATGCAAAATTTGGATACAACGGCAACGACCCCAGTTTTGAGTGTGTTCGTTTTTTTGGTTTTAATGTGCTTGAAGTGTTAGGAGACGACAATACCAATCGTTGGGTGATTGATCAGATCATCGCTATTGCAGCGCCAGATTTAGCTGGACAAATAACCCAGTCGGTAAGTCGTTTGTTCGGGCATGACGCCTAGCACGGCCTCAATCTGATACGCGTATGACTTTGCCAGGTTCAAAACCGATGGCACGCATTGCTTCCAACTGAATTTCTCCGCTGCCAATAATATAAACGGTTCCTGCAGCAAATTCGCTTAACCATTGTGCTGTTATTAGTTGCGACAGGTCGGCATTGGCATCGCAGGGTAGGTAGGTAAACTGGTCAATCGCATCGTGCCATGCTCTGCATAGATTGTGTCGATAGTTTGGTTTATCGTTTTGCGAAAACCACACAAGACAACTGGGTTGCACTAGTTCGATGTTGAAGATTTGTTCCAGCAACCCCTGAATACTGGCAAATTCAATTCCTGATACTAAAAATAGTTGGGCCGAGTTAATCGGTGACGATAATGTAAAATCACCAAATGGGCCTTTGATAGATACGCGCTCCCGGTTTTTCAGGCTCAGGAGTTCTTCTAAAAATGCCGGGCGACTATTGACGATCTCTGCGTCAGTCTCAGCTTCGGCTAACAAATGAAATTCCACATAAGAGGCATCGCAGGGGCAGCTGCTGATTGGCAAGTTAGCGCTTTGTCCCGAAGGCAAAATAATACTGGCATATTGTCCTGGCAAAAAACGCAAGGCCTTACCGCGAGTAAATTTGAATCGCACTAACAGGACATTAAGTAACCATTCGCGATGACAGAATTTTGCATCCAGTTCTTGTGATGGAATATCGTGGGTGCTGTTGGCTTCAATGACTTCAATAACGGCATCGCTGGACGCTGTATATGAGCACATCAGGCATATGTTCTGGGCTTTCTCTGCTTCCGTAAGCGCGTAGTCGTGAAAGGCTATTTGTTCCAGTGTTCCATCTTTCACACTTGCTCGACAAGTGCCGCAACTGCCATTAGAACAATTAAATGGTAGAGCCAGGCCTGCAGATAGTCCGGCTTCCAGCAGGCTTTGGTTGCCCTGGCAGTCAAATTGTCGGCCACTTGGGGCGAGTTTGACGCGTCTGGTGGAGCGCTCTAAACTCATTAGTAGGGGCTTTTGGACGCCAGCTGCTGATTCTTAACGGATGCAGATCGACGGGCCTCTGGGTTTATATGCACTTGGATATATTCCTACTTTTTATGGTTTGGATTAGGATTGGTCGATGGAAAATAAAGTGTACCACTCAACACTAAAAACAATGCACGAGGCAGGCGTTGATAAAAATTATTATCACGGCTGGGCAGCGGGTGCACTGGGTAATACACCGCTAGAGGAACAGCGAGTAACCGATGCATACACTGCAGGGTTTGACGATGGTTCCAATGGCGTGCAGGATGGTTACCTGAAGTGGCTCGAAACGTCTGCTTGATGTGTGGGTGCAGCCACTGTCGAGTCATCAGTAAAAATTGTCGAGTCATTAAAAAAATGTCGAGTCGCTAGTAAAAAATGTCGAGTCTTTAACGTAAAGCGTTGAGTCATTAAAACTAAGTCGATTGAACAGAAGCATAGAGTTACAAATTCATAACGAGATAAAATCATAACTACATCAACCGATAACTATATACAATCAAAACTACATATAATCGTAACTACATACAAGCTTAGAGGAGCCGTGTCTTGTGAAAAACATTTCTAGACGTCAGTTTAATACTTTGTTAGGTGCAACCGCTGCATCTATAGCAGTTCCGACCGGGCTGCGTGCTCAGACGAAACCGAAACTGGTGGTTATCGGCGGAGGTGCAGGGGGTGCAACGGCAGCGCGCTATGTCGCCAAAGATGCCGGTGGTGATATCGATGTCACACTAATCACGGCATCTGATACTTATTCCACCTGTTTTTTCTCCAATTTGTATTTGGGTGATTTTCGTACCTTCGAGTCCATCACACACAGCTACGACAAGCTTGCATCCGACCACGGCGTTAATGTCGTCATTGGCTTTGCATTGGAAGTAGATCGCGAAGCCAAACAAGTAAAACTAGCCGATGGCACCAGCGTCGACTACGATCGATTGGTGGTGGCCCCTGGTATCGATATTAAATACGACAGTGTGCCCGGTTACTCTGAGGAAGCCTCGTTAGTTGCGCCGCATGCATGGCAAGCGGGTCCGCAAACTCAGCTGCTAAAAACGAAATTAGATGCCCTGACTAATGGCCAGAACATTCTTATGGTGCCACCACCCAATCCTTACCGCTGCCCACCAGGGCCTTACGAACGTGTCTCCATGATGGCCCATGTATTGAAGTCTCGTGGATTAACCGACAGCAGTATTATTATTGTCGATCCAAAGCCTAAATTCTCAAAGCAAGGCTTGTTTCAGGAAGGCTGGGAGACTCACTATCCGGGCATGGTCGAGTGGATAGGTTCTGATGTGCACGGTGGAATTATTAGCGTAGACGCTGAGGCCGGCACGGTTGAAACTGATTTCGATACCTTTGAAGGGGATCTCCTTAATATTATCCCTGGTCAGAAAGCCGGCTCCATTGCTGAAGTGGCGGGTCTGACTAACGATACCGGTTTTTGTCCTATCGACGCCACTTCAATGCGATCCACGGTGGATGAAAATATATTTGTCATTGGTGATGCAAGTATTGCTGGTGCGATGCCTAAATCTGGCTTCTCTGCAAACAGTCAGGCGAAAGTGGCCGCTATGCATGTTCGAGGCGATCTGCTTGATTCGAAAACCTTTCCGGCGAAATACAGCAACACCTGTTGGAGCTTGATCGAAACAGATGATGGCGTAAAGGTCGGTGCAAGCTATGAGGCCGTTGACGGAAAGATAACGGCCACTGATAAGTTTATTAGCCAGACGGGTGAAGAAGCTGCGCTTCGAAAAGCAACCTATGAAGAGTCTGTGGGTTGGTACGACGCTATTAGCAGCGACATCTTTGGGTAACTGGTCGGTAAGCTAGTCTGTTAAGAAGCTCTTTCGACTAGTGTTCAACGACAAAGATACGAGTTAGTATGTTCACCTGCACCTAAGTGCGGGTGAACGCTGACTCTAGAGCTTGTTGAACACTGAATACTACTTCTTCAAACAATAACATTCTGTTGGATGGCAAAGTTGCGCTGGTGACTGGCGCCGCTAAGCGTGTGGGCGCAGCTTCTGTGCGTGCACTGCATACAGCAGGTGCCAACGTTGTTGTTCATCATCACCGTTCAACGGAAGCCGCAAGCGGGCTCGTGGCGTTATTGAACCAGCAGCGTGCGCACTCTGCTACCATGGTTTGCACCGAGCTAGGCACCAAAGCACAGGCTGAATATTGTGTGGGAGAAGCGCTGAAACAGTGGGACCGGCTGGATATAGTCGTTAACAATGCATCGAGTTTTTTCGCCACCCCAATTGGCGACATACAAGACTCACAATTACATAATCTATTGGCAAGCAATCTGGCAGCGCCGCTATTTGTCACGCAAGCAGCTTTAGACTCGCTCTCCAAACACAAAGGGGTAGTGATTAATATGGCCGATATTCATGGCTTGCGGCCATACGAGAATCATTCGGCCTACAGTGCGGCTAAGGCTGGTTTGATTATGTTGACCAAGTCATTGGCCCTGGAACTTGCACCAAACATCCGCGTGAATGCTATCGCACCCGGGGCTATATTGTGGCCTGAAAATGGCGAGTTGGCTGCAGAAGAACTGACCTCGAAAATTGCTGAAATTCCGTTAAAGCGCAGCGGTAAACCCGAAGATATTGCCAATCTTGTTGTGTACTTGAGCAGTGAGCCCGCGCAATACATCACTGGTGAGGTTATTCGTGTTGATGGTGGTAGCGGCGTATAGTTGTAATTGTTTTAAGATACTAAAATTGTGCCGTTAAAGTCTAGGCCGTGAAAGCCTAGGCCGTTAACATCAATGCAGTAATGATTCGTGCCTTTATTATCTGTGCCTTTAACATCTGTGCCGTTACTATCCATGGTGCAAAGACCCAGTTAAAATTCAAATGGCTCTTTTTTCAAACCAGTGGCGAAATCTGCTTGCTCACTGATGCAATCCTCCAGTATTTGCAGATACGTCTCACCGGTCGTTGGGTGCTTGCCTTTTGTGTCAAGGTCAATCATAGGAATCAAAACAAAGGCTGCGCTGGTGAGATCCCCATGCGGCAGTTTCAATTCTGCAGTGTCGATAATGAGCTGGTCATACAGCAAAAGATCTATGTCGAGAGTACGGCTCTTAAAACCGCGCATACTTTGGTCTCTACCTTGCTTGGTCTCTAATTCCTTGAGAATTTTTACCACCTTTTTGACTGGCAGTGAGGTGCGAGCACTTATCACAGCATTCAGAAAGTCAGCGCCACTCATACCAACAGGTTCGCTTCGATAAACAGGAGACCATTTCAGCTGATCAAAATGCTGCTTAAGCACTGACGCACAGGTCCGCAAATTCGCCTCTGGATTAATATTGCTTCCGACGCTTAGAAATACGATCGCCATTATTTAATCGGTGCTAATTCTTTTGATACGAACTCCCACGTCACCGGAGTTGCTAAGTGCGCCAACCTTGTGCAGCGTCAGCGTTAGCCAGGGAACGCTGAACTCGTTCAGGATAAGTTCCGCTATACGTTCTGCGAGTGTCTCAATTAGTTGAAACTCGCTCTTCATGATATAAGCTTCCACTCGTTTGGATAGCACTTTATAGTTCAAGGCATCTTCAATACTGTCATTAGCGGCGGCCTTCGCGATGTCTGCACCGAGCTCAAGATCGATACTGATCGTTTGTTTAATAGAACGTTCGTGCTCGTAGATACCTATAACGGCGTCAGCTCGCAAATCAGTTATAAAAATAGAATCCATGGATTTCATACTATCTTTTTTTGGTTCTGCTGAGTTATAGCATTTGCAGCGACTCAACCGCACATGCTCAGGAAAAATAGTTGCCTTGCCTTTTGATATATTGAATGGCGATGAGTCATGCAGTATAGTAATAATCACACTGTGTAGTGGGCCTGGCAAAACGCGCTTACCAAGATGCGCCTGCAATGACGAATATGCCATGCCTGGACAATTTCCTTTACGTGCGCTGGAGGCGTCGATGACACTTGTGACGTTGCGTAAAACAGTGCCTTGCAGAACGTTGGTTTGCTGCATTGCAATCTGGAGCATCACCATGACCGGTGTTGCCCATGCTCAGAGCGCATTCTCGGATGGACAATCGCTGATTGACGAAAGTGCATCAAGAATAACGAACATCAAAACCGAGGCCTTACGACAACTGTTGCAATCCAACAGAGATGTCGTGTTGATCGATGTCAGAACGCCAACCGAAATCACAACACTTGGCGGTACCATAGATGCCGGGTCTCAAAATATTAATATCAATCGTGGATGGCTTGAGTTTCGAATCGCTGAAGCGGTACCTGATAAGTCAACACCGATAGTGGTTTATTGTGGCATCAATCAACGTAGCCCGTTAGCGGCAGATGCGTTGCAGCGCATGGGCTATGAACAAGTGCTTAATTACGAAGATGGTTTTTTCGATTGGCGCGATGCAGGGTTGCCGGTCAAGCTGTCTGACAATGCACCGGGGACTATGTTGTTTAACAAGCCTGTAAAGGTGCTCGACGGCATATGGTCAGCCATTGGTGCTACTGCACCTGCAACTTATGAAAACTCGGGACACAATAATAATCTATCTTTTATCGTCACGACCGACGGTGTTGTGGTTGTTAACGCGGGTGACAACTATCTGTTAGCAAGCGCTTTACACAAGGAAATCCGCGCCTTGACGAGTCAACCGGTAAAGTACGTTATTCTTGAAAATGGACAAGGTCACGCGATGCTGGGAACTGGTTACTGGCAAGAGCAGGGCGCACAAGTGATCGCCCATGCAGATGCGATTAGTGAGATCGAGCAAAAGGGGCCAAACATATTGAATCGCATGCGAGCGCGCAATCGCGATAAAGCTATGGGCACCGAGCTTGCGGTACCGGATATCTCGTTCACTGAGAACAAAACACTTCAAGTCGGCGAAGAGCGTATTGAGATTTTACATCTTGGACCGACACATAGCCCAGGTGATATTGTTGTCTGGTTGCCGGATCGCAAACTGGTTATAGCAGGCGATATGGCCTTTCATGAACGCCTTTTACCAGTGTTCGAAGATACCGACACAGCCGGTTGGGTAGAGACATGGCAGCAGTTCGCAGAGCTCGGTGCTGATATTGTTGTTCCCGGACACGGTAAGCCAACCACAATGTTAGAGGTGACCAAGTACACCCATGACTATCTGGTGTTTTTGCGTGGCGCGATCGCCGAAATACTGGATGCAGGTGGGAGTCTGATTGATGCGTATAAAATAGATCAATCGGCGTACCGACATTTAGATACCTTTAATGAGCTTGCGGGTCTGAATGTCGATCGCATATTCCGGTCAATGGAATTTGAATAGATGTTCGATTAAATCTAATAGATTGATTGATGCCTGACCATCTTAAATAAGTACCTTTACATCGCATTGATCGTTTTTTTTAGCTATTCCATTAGAAATAGCAGTATACAGTTCGAAATAGAAAATGCTGGCACGGACTGTATAAATGATTGTATTTAATAAGAATTTCGCTTATCAGGAATATCCTGTTAAATTTTTGCTATTGTATTATCTAAACGAGATTTAGTAAGACTATAGCTGGTAAGCTAAGTTTGAATTCTGTGAAAGACGGTATAAAGAAACTATAGCCAGAGACTGATACCAGCAACGTTATTGTCAGTGCTTCTTCAACAGCTGTGTAGCTATAAGCTTGTTAGCTATCTCTATATAGAAATGCTTTAGTTTTACAGAGTTGCTTTGGCGTTGTCTTTACCGTTATAGAAATGCTTAGAAATGCTTAGAAATGCTTTGAAATGATTAGAATGTTGCGTTGATCATACCGATGATGCCAACGAGCATCGTAGAAATTGCACCACTTAACCGGAGAATTTGAGTCATGAAGCAAATCTTGACGTCGCTTAACGCTTTAGGCCTGATATGCGTTTTAGGCCTGATCGGATTGGTCACCAGCGTAGCCGCTGGAACCATTGCTCCAGGCGATGTAACAATTGAAGGCTTATCAATTAACGAATCGCTAACCGGAGTCGCTGGCAACGTCGATGAAGGCAAAAAAATATTCGCAAATAAAAAGTTAGGCAACTGTTTGGCATGTCATGCCAATAGTGACCTTAAAGATCAGCTTTTCCATGGCGAAGTTGGCCCTAGCCTGGATGGGGCAGGTAGTCGCTGGAAAGAAGCACAGCTTCGCACGATTCTGGTTAATGCCAAAGCGGTGTTTACCGAGCAAACCGTTATGCCTGGCTTTTATTCTTTAGAAGTGGGCGCCAATGTGCGCAAAGACCTCATAGGTAAGACAATTTTGAATGCGCAACAAATTGAAGACCTTGTTGCCTATCTGTCGACATTGAAATAGGTGGAGTTATCCGACATGAATTTAAATAGAAGACAAATGCTTGCCCAGACCGTGGGTTTATCGCTGGCAGGATTGTTTGGCGCAACAACGAAGGCGTTTGCAACACCTGAAGCCGTGGCCGAATCAGTCGCGGCGTTTGCCGATGGCAGTGAAGTAGGCAGTGGGTCGCTCACGCTTACTGCTCCAGAGATTGCCGAGAACGGGAACAGCGTGCCCGTAGCTATTAGCGTGGACAGCCCGATGACCGAAGATAATTACGTAACGTCGGTTGTCTTGTACGCTGATGGAAATCCAAATCCGGACGTCATCACTTTTCACTTTACGCCTGCTAGCGGTGCAGCTTACGCATCAACTCGAATGCGTTTAGCAAAAACACAGAACGTGGTGGCAGTAGCAAAAATGAGTGACGGCAGTGTTGTTAGCGACACCCGTAATGTCAAAGTCACCATCGGTGGCTGTGGCGGTTAAGGAACAAGAGGAGAGATTACAATGGCGTCTAAACCAAGAGTTAAAGTTCCGAAGTCGGCCTCAGCAGGCGACATCATTTCGATCAAATCATTGGTCACTCACGCGATGGAATCGGGTCAGCGCAAGGACAAGGACGGCAACGTTATTCCACGAATGATCATCAACAAATTTGAGTGCCAATTTAATGGTGCAACTGTGTTTTCCTGCGATATCGACTCAGCTGTTGCAGCGAATCCCTATCTGGAATTCAAAGCGCGAGTCGATGAGTCGGGCACATTTAAATTTATCTGGACTGACGATGACGGTACAGTGATCGAAACGGAAAAGCAGATAGAAGTATCTTAATAAAAGATTATCTCAATAATAACCATGTCAACGCGGCATGCTAATAGTATTTGCCGTGTCGTAAGTACAAGTTAACTACACGTAAAGTACACGATAAAATCGATTAAGTAATGCCTTAGTCCACTGGAGGATTCTGTGAAAAAACGGTTACAAAAATTGGGTCTACTCACGGTAACTACAGCCGTGATCGGTGTTGCTGGTAGTGTTGCAACGCTGTCGGTGCAAGCTGAACCAGTTGACGAAAAACTGATTATAGATGGCGAATTAGAGATGACCACTCGAGCCAAATCGGTAGAGGGGCACCCACTACCTGAGGTAGTATCGGGCTGGCACTATCGCACACCTGAAACGCGGGCGATGGAAGCTGATAGTTTTCAAAATCCGGGCATGTTGGGGGTTGAGCAGGGTGCGGAAATCTGGAACACCGTTGAAGGGTCTGAGGGCAAGTCTTGCGCAAGTTGCCATGACGATGCAGCTGTGTCTATGAAAGGTGTTGGTGCTGCTTATCCTAAATGGGATGCTGACAGCGGCAAGCCAATCAATATTGAAGGCCGAATCAACAAATGCCGTGTTGAAAACATGGGGGCCGAAGCTTATGAATTTGATAAAAGCGGACAAAAACCATTGACCGCTTTTATTAAACACCAGTCGTTTGGCATGCCCGTAGCTGTCGATTTGTCTGAAGGTGAGATGCAAAGTTGGTGGGACAAAGGTAAAGAGACTTATTATCTTCGCACCGGCCAATTGAACTTGTCTTGTGCATCATGTCATGAGCAGAACAATGGAAAATACATTCGCGCCGATCACCTAAGTCAGGGCAATGTGAACGGCTTTCCAACGTATCGTCTAAAGCAGAACAAGCTAATATCATTGCACAACCGATTTCGTGGTTGTATTCGTGATACCCGTGCTGAATTCCCGGGTGCTTTCTCAGACACTCTAATGGGGCTAGAGGTTTACACCACTTGGCGTGGCACTGGTTTATCAGTTGAAACGCCAGGAGTTCGACAGTAGTTCACCGGATAATTCGACAGCAGTTCCGTTAGGAATGCTAATGGAACTACCATCGGAACTTTCATTGGAACTTACACCGGAAAAGAAAAAGATTTAATGTTTACAAGACGTGATTTTCTCCAGTTCGCCGCCGCTACCACCGCGGCGACTGGCCTCTCTGGCGGACTAACCAAGGTCGCCGCACAGCAAACACTGACTCAAGATACTCTGCTCGACTTTGACAGCAAGGGCAAACTGACGCTGTTGCACCTGACCGACATACACGCGCAATTAAAGCCAGTGTATTTTCGTCCACCGTCTGAAAATTTTGGTGTTGGTGCTTTTGAAGGTGTGCCTCCGCATCTGGTTGGCGAAGACTTCCTGAAGCACTTTAATATCGACCGTGGTTCGCCATTGAGTTACGCCCACACGATGGTCGACTATGTCGATCTGGCACGTACCTACGGACGGCTTGGCGGTTTGGACAGAACCGCTACGCTCATTAAAGCGATTCGAGCCGAACGAGGTGATAACAATGTGCTGTTGCTCGATGGCGGCGACACCTGGCAAGGCTCTTACACTGCACTAAAAACCAACGGTCAAGACATGGTGGATTGCATGGCGCTGCTTAAGCCCGAGGCGATGGTGGGTCACTGGGAGTTCACGCTAGGCACAGATCGGGTGCTCGAAATTATCGACAGTATGGCGTACCCGTTTTTAGCCAGCAATATTGTTGATACCGATTGGGAAGAACCGGTATTTGAGAGCACCGCTTTTTACGACAAAGGTGACACGCGAGTGGCTGTCATTGGGCAGGCTATGCCGTATACACCGATTGCTAACCCGCGCTGGATGTTTCCAGAATGGTCTTTTGGCTTGCGCACCGAGTTGCTACAGGAAAATGTTGACAAAGCCAGAGCAGATGGTGCGGATGTTGTGGTGTTGTTATCGCACAATGGGTTCGATGTTGATCAAAAATTGGCAACAGTAGTCAACGGCATTGACGTCATACTCACTGGCCATACGCACGATGCGGTGCCCACTGCATTGAATATAGACGGTACCTTGGTTTTATCCTCTGGTTCGCACGGGAAATACCTTGGCCGTATCGACCTTGAGGTCAAAAACGGGAAAGTCACTGACTACAGTTCGTCTCTTATCCCTGTGTTTTCGGACGTCATCACTCCAGATGCTGAAATGAAAAGCGCGATTGATGCGGTGCGAGCGCCGCACAAACAAGAACTTGATCGCGTCATCGGTAAAACGGAATCGCTGTTGTATCGACGCGGCAATTTTAACGGCACTTGGGATGACTTGCTCTGTCAGGGCATGATAGAAGAGCGTGATGCTCAGCTGTCGTTCAGCCCGGGTTTTCGTTGGGGTACAACCTTGCTTCCGGGTCAGGACATCACCATTGATGATCTCTATACGCAAACGGCAATGAGTTATCCGTCGGTGTATCGATTGGAATTTAGCGGGACGCAAATAAAAGAGATACTTGAAGATGTTTGCGACAATCTGTTTAACGTGGATCCGTTTTTTCAGCAAGGTGGTGACATGGTGAGAGTCGGTGGCATGGGATACACCTGTTCACCGAAAGAGTCTATGGGCTCACGTATATCCGACATGGTATTGCTTGAAACCGCGGAGCCTATCGACCCGAATCGTAATTACGTTGTTGCTGGCTGGGCGTCAGTGAACGAGAATGTTGAAGGGCCGGCTATCTTCGACCTGATGGAAGACTATCTGGCAAAGCAGGACGTGGTCGATATCGCCAAGAATGAAAACGTAAAAGTCGTCGGCATGTAGCGATGTTTGTTCTTGTGCATTATTCGAATAATGTTGTAGTTGCTGAATTGTCGTAGATTCTAGATTTTTTTAGATTCTAAATTTTCTCAGTCGCTGAAATGTCGTACCAGGAAATTCATGTTCGCACACGTCGGTGGTGCGTGTATTGCGCCCAGCTGATGTTATCGTTGAGGTTATTGCATGACAAATGAATCAAAGTCATTTAAAAGAGTGTCGCGCCGTCAGTTTCTAAATCTTGGCGTATCGGGGTTTGCTGCCTGTGCTCTATCCAACATCGCTGTGGCTGCCGACAAAATCGCATTGGCAGATTCAAACATCATTGTGCTCAGCGATGGTTATCTTGAGTTACCAGCAGATTTTATCTTTCACGACAGCATTGCAAAGGACGAGCGGGATGCCTTTGCGAACAAGCATGGGCTTAGTTCACCATTCAAACCGCCGTGCAATGTGACCTTGTGGCAGGTTGACGATAAGCTTGTGTTGTTTGATACCGGTGCAGGCAGTAACTTTATGTCCAGTGCTGGTCAGTTGCTTGCTGATTTGGAAACCGCTGGTATTGATCCGGCTGATATTACTGATGTGCTTTACACGCATGCGCACCCGGATCATTTGTGGGGCTTGCTTGACGATTTTGATGATCTGGCTTTTCCCAATGCCAATTACTTTATGAATTCTTTAGAGTGGGACTTTTGGCGGGCCAGTGACACCTTGGATAAAATGTCAGAGGCGCGCAAAACTTTTGTAGTCGGTGCGCAAAATCGATTGGCCTTATTAGAAGATCGCATCAGTCTGTTTGCTTACGGCGATGAAGTGATCGGTGGTGTTGAAGCTGTTGACACTCGTGGTCACACACCGGGACATACATCATTTGCTATTCACCGCGAAGGCCAATCACTACTAGTGCTCGGTGATGCTGCAACACACCCCATTATCTCGTTTGAAAAGGCTGATTGGCCATCAGGCTCAGACCAAGATGCTGAAGCAGGCAAGACCACGCGGCTTCGCTTACTGGATAGACTGGCAACTGAGCAAACAGCAATGCTTGGGTTCCATATGCCGTATCCAGGCATTGGACGAGTAGAGCGAGCAGGGGAATTGTATAAGTTCGTCCCGAGTTAACCTAAACTGACCTGGTATGCCTGGGCAGTTTTTAAGTTTCATCGGGCAGACAATACAGCTTATGTAATGTGTCCATCAGCGTGGCCACCTTAGCATCTATAAGTCGGTAGTAGATTTGCCGGCCGTCTCGCCGTGATTCAATAATATTTTTTAGCCGCAGTCGCGCTAAGTGTTGCGATACGGTCGCTTGAGCCAGGTTGATAGTTTCTTCAATCTCGCTAACCGATTTTTCGCCGTCCAGTAGCAGACACAAAATCAGCAGGCGAGACTCGTGAGACATGGCTTTTAGCAAGTCTGTCACCGGCCCTGCCTGAGCTAACATAGCGTCTTGATCACGTTGTGATAATGTTTTTTTATCTATGACTGAAGAGGCCACAATAGTTCAGCCGCGCGCCGCTAAGTTAGCTCACATTTTTGTTCGGTCGGTAGTTTTTGCAGCATCTCGCCGATCAGAAACCAAAAATGTTCATCACCCGGGTAGCCGACTAAGCGATCTATCTCTTGATCATCGCTGACTAAAATAAAAGTAGGGGTGAACCGTTGTACTGGAATGTGCGAATACTGCTCGGGCCAGGGTTCATGCAAATCGAGAAGCCGCAGAGGCGCACATCTGCCTTCGGCTGTTTTAGGGTAGGCCTGCGCAATTTCACGATGAAACTTTTTACAGTACGGACAATCGTCCTGCTCTATGACAAGAAGCTCCGCGGCAGTCACTTTTGCCCCAGCTGCAGCAGCCATTAGGCCGAGGGCCAAGGCCGCATATCGTATGGAACGCGTTAATGAGTTCATGGCTCAATTGTAGTGCTTACAAAGGCAATTTCCCACGAATTTATTCAAAAAATTGAATGTCACCCGGAAATGGGCGACGAAGGTGCGGTTTTGCGGGTGAACACTGATGATCAGCACACCATTCGTGTCAGCCAATCGGTGTTCACCCGCTTTTTACACTTATCCTAGTGTTCTTCTAACGCTTCCTGAACTGCTGTATACGCAGGTTTAGGCTGGTAGTTGCGATCAAACATCAGTGGCGTATCACCTGTCAACCAAGTGTAGCGATCGGTCACACCCCAAGTCTGGATTGCTTTGCACGCAGATTGCTCAAGACAAATTTCGACGATTCTTTTATAGACATCGGCCTGGTCGTCTTCAGTTGTCCCTGCGGACTGACGCACATCCATTTCAGTGATGTAGATGTCGAGACCCAGGTTGGCAAAACGTTGAAACGTATTTTCGATTTTGTTGAAGGCGGTGAAGTCAGAGCCGACATGCATCTGGAAACCGATGCCATCGATAGGCACATCTTTGGCTTGAAGCTCTTCCATCAAGCTGAACGTTGCATCTGTTTTTGCATCGCCATAAGCAATGTCGTAGTCGTTATAAATTAGCTTCGCAGAGGGTGCGCCAGCTCGAGCACGACGAAAAGCTTTTTCGATGTAGTCTTTACCCATGGCTTGAAACCAGGTTGAATTTCGGTAGCTGCCATCGTCTTCAAATGCTTCGTTAACGACATCCCAGATATCAACCGTGTTGTAACGCTGTGTAAGCGTATCAATGTACTCATTCATGATGGCTTCGCGTTCATCAAGATCTGACGTCACGACCCATTGAGGCAAGGCGGTATACCAAACCAGTGTATGGCCATGCAGTTTCATGTTGTTGTCGCTGGCAAACTGCACCAGTGCATCGGCTGCCACAAAGCGGTACTCACCAGGCTGTGGGTTGATGTAACCCCATTTCATTGAATTTTCGGGTGTGACCAAATTAAATTCTGACGCCGCCGTGTCCTGATATAAATCGGCATCGGGGCGGTTGAAGTAATTCAACAATGATGCATAACCAATAAGCAGATCGTCGGCTTCAGCCAGTGTGCGCAGGCGCTCACCACTTCTGACAAACTGGTCGGCATTAACCACGTTGAGCGATGCACTCATGGTGTCGAACAAGCTGCTGTCTTCTGAGTCTACCGCTCGGAAGTTAAGGGTGTTAAGCCCGGCATCACTAGAGGTCGTGGTCCAGCGCAGTACTTTTACGTTCACGAAGCTTGAATGATCAACAAAGGTTGCACCGGTAGGTAAGTTTTCGATGCTTAAACTTGGCTCGGTACCGTTGGCATCGTTTACTTTGACTTCCATGACCACTGTGTCGCCGATGCGAACAATGTGTTCGTTCACCAGGTTCATAATTGGTGGCTCATTGCGAATCGAGGACGGGTCTTCCGGCATTTCAATGGTGAGCGTAAAAGTTCGCACCGTTTGCACCGTGTTTGGTTCAACCGAATCAAATGCTGTGACCGTAATGCTATGGTCGCCAACATCAGGTTGTAGTGGACGCCAGAACAAGGTTCTGGAACCGTTTAAATTGTCTATAGACTCCATACCCTCTGGCAGGTTGCCGATAAACAGGCCTGGTGTATCGCCATCGACATCGGTTGGCCGGATTAATATGTTGACATCTGCTCCTGCAAACGCGGTTTGATCGCCCAGCCCGATGAACTCCGGCGCAATGTTGTCGTTGTTTGGTAGGGTCCGGCTAAGCGATGCACCTGAAAAATTACGCGCAACATCGAAAGCAACTATGCTGTACGAATAAGAATCCGATGGGTTAACAGTAGTTGAAAACGTGTTGTCTGATACGGTTGTTAAATACGCTTTATTTTCGTAGATGTTGTAGCCCGCTACACGATTGTTGTCTGTTGATTCATCCCAGGACAGTGTTACATCGGCGGTTGACCCATTAACATCCCATGTACCTGTCAGGTTTGCAGGGGTGCTCGGCGCTTCTACGTCGTCTACGATGACTATGTCGTCGGGTAAAGCGATTGCCGCAGTTTTTTGCGAAAAATTTCCATCAAAGTCAAATGCGACCACGTAGTAACTGTAAGGTTCATCGGTTGTTACCGTGCCCGAATATTGTGTCTTGAAGACTGTGGTTTTATAAGCATCGTTTTCGTACACGTTGTACCCGGCAACAGCCTGATCATCTGTTGATGCATTCCAGCTAAGTTCCACCACACTTTGTGATCCTGATGCGGAGATGTCACCGTCTAAGCCTGTGGGAGTGCTTGGTGGAATTGTGGTGTCCACATCGCCCTGATCTGGAAGTGTGAGTCGCTTGGATGCGGCTGAAAAATTAACCCGGGTATCGAAGGCCACAATTGTATAGGCGTACGTTTGGCCAGCGATGACTGAACCTGAGTATTGCGTATCAAACACAGTAGTCAGGTATTGGTTATTTTGATAAACGTTGTATCCCGAAACGGCTTCGTCATCAGTGGATGGTTCCCAGCTTATAGATACAACCGAGCCATTGATGCTACCGGTTAGTCCCTGAGGCACGCTGGGAGGGATGGTTAGATCATCAGGTACGGCTGACTCTGGCAGAGTGAGTTGGTCTGATCGTCCGGAAAAGGTAACCGGGTCGTTGGTGAACGCGGTGACGTAAAAATTATACACCTCGCCATCGACAGCCTCAGTCGCGTATTGCGTGGCTTGGGTGGTGGTATGGTAGTTGTTATTAACGTAAACGTTGTAGCCACTGGCGTCACTAACGGCATTCCATTCAATGCTCAACTCGTTGCCATTGATCGAGCCACTTAGCCCTGCAGGAGCATCGACATTAGCCTGTGCTGCGCCATTGAAGCAAAGTAAAACGGCGGAAGTAAAAAGCACAAGTTTTCTAGTGTGTTTTGTCACTCGTTTGGACGCCCGATATTTAAGCGGGGAATTACAAATAACTTTCATTTACGTGTTGACTCGGCGTTACCAGTTAGAGACAGTGAATATAACGTCATTTGAGCTGCAGTTGTCTTACATTGACAACACATTGGAATTAATACCTGTGACGTTAAAACATCTGCGCACTTTGTGAAACGTTTGTTAATAGCTGGTTTGTTATTGGTGAAGTGTAGTTTGGCCTTTCGCTTAAATTTTACCCCAAGCTGTGCGCACGTATAAATGGATCAAATGGCTTACACAAAGTATTTAGCCTTCATGTTTCCCCTCAATGTTGTTTGTTTGCATTTTATTCCCTGCGTGTACTTACGCAAAAGTCAATAAATTGACTTTTGCATCGCATGCGTAGGTGATTGACCAATAAACAAGTTAGAAAACCTCACTGGTTGGCCTTGTTCCTATACCATAGCTGATGCTCGGATAAAAATTGCAGCCGCGCGTTTTCGCGTTAGTGTTTAGACCAACAATTTAATTCGGGTTCGACTTCATGAATAACAAAGTAAAGCGAGGCGTCGCTAATCTGCTGATGGGTATCAGTGTTCTGGGTTTAGCACAGCTAAGCTCTGCAGCCTGTGCGCAGTCACAACCGTTTGATAGTGTTTCAGCTGCGGCTCGTCAGGGACGTTATCTGGCTAAAGATGCGTTTACCAGGAAATTCTACGGTGGAATCGGTTTTGGCATGAGTTGGCTTCAGCCTGATACAACGGACGCACCCGGCTTTGATCCAAACAAACGGGTTAACCCAGCCGGTCAATTAACCCTTGGATATGATGTAAGTAAGTGGCTCTCGTTAGAAGGGCATGCTGCCACATTGGGTGAAGCCGGCCTGGCGCCATCAGGCACAATTGGTTAGCAAACCGTAGGCCTAAGCGCATTGGCGTACATTGGAAAAATCGACACATGTATAACCGCCAGGGGCTGAACCTCTTCGCTAGAGAAGGCTACGGATATTTACAAAACGAACCCAGTGCTGATCTGCCACTTCAAAAAGTCAACGCAACGCATTTGTTACTCGGGCACGTCTGTCGGTACTGCGGTTGATTACTCAGGTGTGCTTTATACAAAAGAGTGATCGAGGATGTTAACTTCAATAGCGGCTCAGCAGAGCTAACCCAGAATGCGCAAAGTATTTTAGGTGGTGTGGTTTACACACTCGATCAATACCCGAATGTGAAGCTGGCGATTATGGCGCACACAGACAGCCAGGGTGATAATAACGCTAGCAACAATTTATCCAGGCAACGTGCTCGATCTGTGGCCGTGTACTTGATTGAAAACGGCATCCCGGCTCAGCGACTCAGTGCAAGCGGCTATGGCGAATCCAAACCTATCGACTCAAACTAAACAGCTGAAGGACGCTTGCGCAACCGTCGAGTTGAATTTCACGCAGTGCAATAGTTCTGCTGTCAGTTGGTGAGCGATAAAGGCTGTTTTATCTAAGGCAATTACAGCATTAGCAAGTTAGCAATTAAGTAAATAGTATGTTAATAAGTTAGAAAGACGAAGCCGGCCTGTAGGGCCGGTTTTTTTGGCGTGAAAAACGATTTGGTTTGCGCTTGTGATGAACAGGCTAAATTATCTTGTCGTTAAAAACAGTTCCTTCCGTTCCCGTTCCCGTTCCCGTTCCCGTTCCCGTTCCCGTTCCCATTTTTACTTTTGTCCCTCTCGTTCCTTCAGTTATTTTCGTTAATTTTATTACTTTCATTGCGTCGTTTTGGGTGGCAGATTTTTTTGCAGAAATCGATCAAGTTGGTTAGCAAATTCACGGCGATCATTTTGGCTCATGGTGGCTTGCCCACCTGTCTGTACTCCACTTGATCGCAAGGTGTCCATGAAATCACGCATATTGAGTCTCTGCCGAATGTTTTCAACACTGTAAAATTCACCGCGTGGGTTGAGCGCATGTGCACCTTTTTCTATGATCTCGGCTGCCAGTGGGATATCACCTGTAATCACCAGGTCGCCCGGATTGCAACGTTTGACAATTTCGTTGTCGGCTACATCAAAGCCAGAGGGTACCTGCAGTAAAGTCACCCAGCTGATGCGTGGGATATTCATCGGGTGATTGGCCACCAGCGTCATGGGCACGCTCGTTCGTTTGGCGGCCTTAAACAGGATTTCCTTTATGACGCCCGGGCAGGCATCTGCGTCGACCCAGATTTGTAATGCGTGTTTCAAGCAGACTCCGTGTGAACAGGGTGCACAGCACTTTGGTTGCTATATTTTACGTGCTATTACCCCATTAAGCAGGATTCTTCGTGAGATACTGTGGCATATGTTGAGAGCGAGACCTTCACTAACATGAAATACAAGCTGCATTGTTTCGCACAATCTGGTAATGCCTACAAAGTTGCTCTGATGCTAAACCTGTGTCAGGCCGATTGGGAGCCAGTATTTGTCGATTTTTTTAATGAAAAAGAACACCTGACTGATGAGTTTCGCGCTATGAATAATATGAGCGAAGTTCCCGTGCTCGAAGCAGGAGATCTGGCTTTAAGTCAAACCGGCGTTATCCTCGATTTTTTAGCTGATGCATTTGAAAAATTTGAAGGCTCCAGCGTGCCAGAGCACCGTGAGGTCATGCGTTGGTTGTTTTTTGACAATCATAAAGTTACGGGCACGGTATCTGTGTTGCGTTTTCTTCGTCAATTTACAAAAACCGGCGAAACGGATGTCACTCGTTTTTTACATGCTCGTGCTGAGCGAGCGCTCGATATTCTAAACCGGCGTCTACTCGAATCAGAGTATGTCATCGGTGCCAAACCAACCATAGCCGACATATCACTATGTGGATATTTGTACTGGCCCGAAGAAATTGGTTTCGATTGGGCTGACTACCCTGGCATTGCGCAATGGCTGGATAGAATCGCGGCACTGGAAGGGTGGGTGCATCCATACGAACTTATGCCCGGCCATCCTTTGCCAGAACAAGCCTCTTAGCTCGGATGACCGGATACAGACTGACAGGCACCGCAAACTTGCTTGGCAAAGGCTGTCCAGCTGATGGACGACTGGCATCGAGTTTCGAGGAACCAGAGGCGTCCAGACATTAGTTTTGGCTTGCTAAAGCTGGTGCGCTACAAGGCGGTTAAACAAACAGCCATCGGAATGCCTTAAAGTTTGAAACGACTTTATGTGTTCACTTAGTCTATTCTTGAAAAGTTCTGGTTGAGCATACGCGAACCCCATCACATAGAGCTGAGGCTCCAGTGATTCTGAGGATGCCGACAGCCGATAGGAAAAACAGGTTTATTTTGTCATTCTTATTATGCCCCACATTGTAAAAATCGCCACCAGTTCTGCCAAGCACCTCAAAATTTTGCTTATGGGATGCTTTTGTGCTGCGATCAGCTTACCCACGCAAACGTTAGCTGACGAGCTTGGCTCCTCAGCCACAGTGGTGCCAGAGAAGCATTTCATTATCGGCGGCACACCGGTTCAGCAAGACAGTTACCCATGGACCGTTGCACTGTCCTCAGTCTCTAATGCCAGTTTGGTGCAGCGACAGTTTTGTGGTGGTAGCGTCATCGCGGACAAATGGATTTTAACTGCGGCACATTGTCTGTTTGACAGAAACGGAAGCCTGCTGACGCTTAACAGTTTCACGGTTGCCACTAACGCCCGGAATTTGCGCGACCAAAATGCCCAGGAACATGTGGTAACTAACGCCTATTTGCACCCCGATTACAATCACAATGCTAATAACCCGCACAGCGATTTAGCGCTACTGGAATTGGCGACGTCTACTGGTGTTACGCCAGTTCAGTTGTCGACAAAAGCTTCTGACGACTTAGTGGGTTTGCAAGGCACCGTAATAGGGTGGGGCGCGGTCGATTTCTCCGACCCAGCTGCACCAATATTTCCTGATCAACAGTACGCGGTTGATGTTCCGGTTGTTACCCTCGATGTGTGTAACGCGCCAGAATCTTACGCTGGTTCTTTGTACGCAAACCAAATTTGTGCTGGGTATGCGCAAGGTGGACGAGATAGTTGTGTTGGCGATAGTGGTGGCCCGATGGTTGTTACTTTTGAAGGTGTCGTGCAACAGATTGGCATTGTCAGCTTTGGTTATGGTTGTGCATTACCCAATTACTACGGTGTTTACACTGACGTGCCCTACTTTACTGGCTGGATAAATCAGTATGTACCCGTTGGCGAACCTGAGTTCGAACCTGAAGTAATCTCTTCACGTGATTCCACAGTCACTGGTTCTTCGTCTTCCGGTAGTTCAAACACGGGGAGTACGTCTTTGCTAGTCCTGTTGCTGCTCGGTGGTGGTCTTTTTGCAAAGCGCCGATCATGAAATATCGCTTTGTTTTAAACAGTGTAGTGCTGGGGTTAAGTGCACTGGTCGGTCTCAGTGCTTGCGCAACAAAATCAAGCATGTCGATCAACGAATCTAACGGGCGCGTCACTTTGGCCGAAAGTCATATCGGTGAACAGTATGATGATGTTATTTTGCGAGCAACAGGCCAATTCGCTGCAGAGCCACAGTGTGAAGCGCGAAAAATTTCTCTGAAGAAACAACGTAAGGCGTTTAACTACGATGTGTGTGGTTTTTCTCCTGAGTCTTATCAATTTTCCGGCGCGTCTTTGGCCGAAGTGGTTTACCACTTTGTGGAAAAAGAGCTCGTTCGCGTGGATGTAAGAGCAAAGGGAGAGGCGGCACTTTTAAATGATGTTAAAGCCGATATGCAAAGCTTGTTTGCATCGAGTACTCAGCAAGCAACAGAGCTGGGCGATGACAGTTACCAATGGTCTGGCAAAAGCCTGCTGGCCGGTGTAAGAGCCGGTGTTGGAGCAAGCAGCGGAAATATCCACGTCAGACTCGTCGACGAAACGATCGCCAAAGACGCACCCTGGCTAGCCGCAGAGTGATTTTGGGGTCAGGTCTTTGATTTTGAATCGGTGGCCCACCTTGGCGTGAATTTGGGGTCAGATTTTGGGGTCAGGTCTTTGATTTTGAATCGGTGGCCCACCTTGGCGTGAATTTGGGGTCAGGTCTTTGATTTTGAATCGGTGGCCCATCTTGGCAATCGTAAGTTTCAGTAGAAACTTACGATTGCCAAGATGGGCCACCGATTCAAAATCAAAGACCTG
>ENA-ORXR01000485-ORXR01000485.1-marine-metagenome-genome-assembly--contig:-NODE-485-length-53865-cov-4.058098_pt1 | contig 53865 bp, 50 predicted proteins | sample MGYA00237866_ERZ511479 | MGnify/ENA metagenome assembly ERZ511479
GCTTCTTGGCACTTCTTGAACTACTAGAAGTTTATGTATTGGTGGCTACACCGGGATTCGAACCTGGGACCCCATCATTATGAGTGATGTGCTCTAACCAGCTGAGCTATGTAGCCAATCGATTTATTAAGGTTGCGAAATATATCGGTATCACCTACCAGTGTCAACCGCGATTAAACATTAAATCTAAAATGAACCACATCTCCTTCTGCCATAATGTAATCCTTGCCTTCTAAGCGCCATTTCCCTGCATCTTTAGCTCCAGATTCACCGTTGTTCTCAACATAATCATCATAAGCCACCACTTCCGCCCTGATGAAGCCACGCTCAAAATCTGTGTGAATACGACCCGCAGCATTGGGAGCAGTTCCACCAACAGACACCGTCCAGGCCCTTACCTCTTTTTCGCCTGCTGTGAAGAAGGTCTGCAAACTTAGCATGCTGTATCCAGCACGGATAACACGGTTTAGTCCAGGCTCTTCAAGTCCAAGGTCTTCCAAGAATTCGGCCTGATCCTCATCTTCCAATTGAGACAGCTCTTCTTCGAGAGAGGCGCAAACTACAACCAACTCAGCTCCCTCAGCTTCGGCCTGATTTTTTACAACATCCAACAATGGATTGTTCTCAAAACCATCATCATTAACATTGGCAATAAACAACAGTGGTTTAATAGTAATTAAATGCAGCTCGCGCATTAGCAAGCGCTCGTCATCAGTGACCTCAAAAGAACGCGCCGGTAACGCGTTACCTAAGTGCTCATACAAGCGTTCAAAAAGCGCTTTTTGCGCAATGGCATCTTTATTTCCTGAACGGGTATTTTTAGTAACGCGTTGAATAGCACGCTCAACAGCATCTAAATCGGCTAACGCCAGCTCAGTATTGATGGTTTCAATATCAGAAAGTGGATCTACTTTGCCGTTTACGTGCACGATATCGTCATTTTCAAAACAACGAACCACTTGAGCAATCGCATCAGTTTCCCGAATGTGTGACAAGAACTTATTACCTAAGCCCTCGCCTTTTGAAGCACCTTCAACCAACCCAGCGATATCGACAAACTCCATCGTCGTTGGGATCACTCTTTCTTGGGGCTTCACGATATCGGCAAGCACCTGCAAACGTAAATCAGGCACTGGAACAATGCCAACATTCGGTTCAATCGTGCAAAAAGGATAATTCTCAGCCGATATACCCGCTTTGGTTAACGCATTGAATAATGTGGATTTACCAACATTAGGCAGTCCAACAATTCCGCATTTAAAACCCATAGTGTTATCCTTTTAACTTCATTACTTTGTGTGAAGGGTGTTCATGACCTTTTGCATGTCCCCCAGCACAATTCGTTCTATTTCGTCGGCCGCCCGGTCAACGCTGTTATGAATTTCAACTTCATCAGATGCAGACGGACGAGACAACACATAGTCAGCCACTTTATTCGCCGCGCCGGGATGACCGATTCCAACTCTCAACCGCCAATAGTCTTTGCCGATTTGTGCATGTAGGTCGCGCAAGCCATTATGCCCGCCATGACCACCACCAGATTTCAGCCGCAATGTTCCGGGATCAATATCAAGCTCGTCATGAACAATCAGAACTTGCTCAGTAGGGATTTTGAAAAATGATGATAATTGCTTAACTGACAACCCACTGCGGTTCATGAAAGTGGTTGGTTTTATTAACCAAACGACAGATCCAGCAATATCGACTTTACAACACTCACCAGAGAACTTAGTTTCTAGCTTAAATGTACCTGAAAAGCGCCTTGCCAACTCATCAACAAACCAAAACCCGGCATTGTGCCGGGTCTTTTCGTACTTAACACCAGGATTACCAAGGCCTGCAATCAGTTTAATCACTGCATTAGTCATCCCTTGGCACCTTTCTTAATCTCAACTATCTTCAGCCTTCGTGTCGTCGCCTTCAGCTGACTCTGGCTCAACAACCTCAGCTTGGTCATCGTCCGATGATGACTCTACTGCCTTAACAATACTCACAAGGGATAAATCGTGATCTTCACCAAGGGCAAGCTGTACGGATTCAACGCCCTCAGGCATCTTCAGATCAGACAAGTTAAGCGACTCACCGACTTTTAGATCGATCAAGTCAACCTCAATATATTCCGGAATATCCTTAACCAAACAGCTGATTTCGATATCCATCATAGATTTAGCAATACGTCCACCTTCTTGCTTAACACCTGCGGCCAACTCTTCGTTCATGTAATGCAGTTGAACGGTGATATTTACTTTCTCTTTGCTGTTAACGCGCAACAAGTCTGCATGCAATACAACAGGACGTGCCGGATGTCTTTGCAAGTCACGCAGAAGCACTTTCTCAGTGCCAGACTCAAGCTTTAAACTAATGACTGATGAATAAAATTGCTCATCTTGTAAGTTACGCACCAATTGATTCTCAGCTAAGCTGATTGAAACAGCATCACCTTCTCCGCCGTAAACAACAGCAGGGATTTTACCGGTGCGACGTAGGCGGCGGCTCGCACCTTTGCCTTCATCTGTACGTAGTACAGCGTCTAATGAATATGTAATAGCCATGATTCTCCATGTAACATTGTGACCTTAAGCGGTCGATATTAAAAAACTACAGCATTCGCGACCAAATCACTGTAATTCACCTTAAATTTTTTAGGGACTGAAAGCGTAGAAACTAAACCTCACCAAACAAATCACTGACAGACTGATCCTGATTTATGTGCAGCATAGTATCCGCAAGGATTTGAGCCACCGATAACGGTCGGATTTTATCACACTGCTGAGCTTTTATAGATAGCGGAATAGAGTTCGTCACTACCACCTCATCCAACTCTGAGCCACTGATATTATCGACCGCTGGACCTGAAAATACCGCGTGAGTGGCATAAGCAACAACTTTAACAGCACCTTTTTGCTTCAATGCTTCGGCAGCGTGGCAAAGTGTGCCAGCAGTATCAACTAAATCATCGATTAAAACGCATGTCTTACCGTTAACGTCACCGATTATATTCATTACTGCTGAGACGTTAGGCTCAGGGCGACGCTTATCAATAATAGCCAAATCGACATCACCGATAGACTTTGACAGCGCTCTGGCACGAACCACTCCACCAACATCGGGTGAGACAACCATTAGATTATCGTAGTTCTTACTTAGAATATCCTGACGCATTACCCCTGATGCATAAACATTATCAACAGGAAGGTCAAAAAAGCCCTGAATCTGATCTGAGTGCAGGTCAATGGTCAGTACGCGGTCAACATGACTAGTCGACAACATGTCCGCAACCAACTTGGCAGAGATAGGTACACGCCTTGACCGAACCCGTCGATCTTGTCTGGCATATCCATAATATGGAATAACCGCAGTAATACGCCCGGCCGATGCACGATACAGTGCATCAACAACAATGAGCAACTCCATTAAGTTGTCATTGGTGGGAGCACAAGTCGGCTGAATGAGAAAGACGTCCTGACCACGAACATTTTCAAGAATTTCTGCATGTACTTCACCATCGCTAAATCGGCTAAGCTGCATTCTGCCCAAAGGCAAGCCAACACACTCAGAGACCTCTTGTGCTAGCTGAGGATTCGCATTACCTGCGAAAATCATCATCCTGTCTATCTCGGACATGATTAATAGTTTCCCTAATGACAAAAGTCTGCGTAAAGCAGACTTTTAATCAGAATTATATGGCTGGGTCGGTAGGGTTCGAACCTACGAATGCCGAGATCAAAACCCGGTGCCTTACCACTTGGCGACGACCCATCAATTATAACTACTAAACAGATGGAATTTTGCTTATTGCATCTAACATCGGAGAGTGAGTCACCGACTTTGCTATAAAACTATTCCAATGTTCAGGAACCTGAGGTAATAACCTTACTGCCGCTTCCTCTGAATCAAAACCAGCAAAAACACAGCTGCCTGTTCCAGTCATTTTTGGCTCAGAAAACTCACTTAGCCAATGAAGTGCATTATCAACTTCAGGGTATTGCTTTCTTGCCACTTTCTCAAATACATTTGAGGTGTCAGCGTCAGGAAAGTCGCGTATTTTAAGTAGGGCTTTGTCTCTTGTCAACTCATCTGATGAAAAAAGATTTGCGGTAGAAATGTGCACTTCTGGATGAATGACTAAATACCATTTTTCTGGCAAATCAATATCCGTTAGTAAGTCACCGATCCCCTCCGCCCATGCATTTTTCCCGTTAATGAAGACGGGTACGTCCGCCCCTAGTGACCGTCCAAGCTTAAGTAACTCAGCGTGGGTCAAATTACACTGCCAGAGCGCATTCAGCCCCATTAGAGTACTCGCCGCATCAGAACTACCGCCGCCAATTCCACCGCCAACTGGCAAACGTTTTGTCACGCCAATATCTGCGCCCCAAGTCGTGTTAGAATATTGCCGAAGAGCTTTCGCAGCTTTAATAACTAAATCATCGGCAGGATCTAAACCAGCCAAACCATTAGTGCGATTGATCTTGCCATCTATACGACGCTGCAAGCTCACCTCATCAGAATAATCAAGTAACTGAAAAACTGTTTGCAGGTTATGGTAACCGTCTACCCGCACACCAGTAATGTGCAGGAAGAGATTCAACTTAGCCGGCGCAGGAATTCGCCAAATATCGTCTAACGAGTTTTCCACTGCTTTGCCAGAATTCTTACATTGACCCGCTCTTGCTTTCTGGAGATATTCACTTTGCGTGGCAAGGCATCAAAGCTTAGATTGGCATAGTTAAAGTAATCCATAACCCAACCTGCCTGAACAATTTGCTTGGGGCGTCCTTTGGCATCCAATGTGACTTTACCGACCGGGTATTGCGGAGCCATCACGCCACGAATCCAATATGGCATACCGTTGACTGGCATTTTAACGCCTAGTTGCTGCTGAAGCAGTCGTTCAGCATCAGGACCAGACGATACCTTACCACGCGACTTGAGCGTTGCCTTTCCTGAATTTTGATCAATCAATGCGACAACCGTACCAGTAATTGGGTTCCTGATTTGCAAGCTAAACTGCTGCTTACTTCGCTGCACCCAATTCAACCCAAACGTCGCGGCGGTAGTTTTGAAGCGCAATGCCGCTCTACCGCCCATCTGCCACCTAGGCATCAGGCTCATCGAAAGCTGGCGTCTCAACCAAGGTGCTTGTGGCCCTGTTACCTTTGGCGTTGGTTTTTTTACTGTTTGTACTTTCGGGGCAGGCGTGACTCTCGGTTTCGCTGCGGGACGTTTCGTAACAGGGCGTTTAACAGCTGGACGTTTTACAACAGCGGGCTTAGCCTTAACCGGTATGACTCGTGCCTTAGCGGCTGCCGGTTTTGGGCGAACCGCAACAGCTATTGGTTTAGCTGCTGGCTCAATGTCCTTTTTTAAATCTTTAGCCGCTACTACAGGCAGCTGCGCGCTCTGTGATTGCTGTGCGTTCGGTGCAACTTGCGATTGCGGAGCCGTTTGCTGCCCATTCGGTGTAACCTGCCCTTGCGGTGTCGTTTGCTGTGTTGAACATCCTGTTACAACATAGCCCACCATTGTCACCAGTGCCAAAGAATTAAACTTATTCATTGATTTTCCATCCGTGGTTATTGTTAAGTATTTTACAATTCCCGTTAATTAAATATCGATAATCTTCTTTTTAATATTCTTGAGTCGCTCGTCATCAGGATATTGTTCCATCATTCTAACTAATAATTCCTTAGCCTGCTTAGTTTCTCCCTGAGAAACAAGCACTTCGATCAAATGACTAGCAATCTCAGGGTCTTCGGTTTTTTGGTATGCGGACGATAACAGCACTGCTGCCTCTTTGAAATTACCTTTACGAAATTGTAACCAACCCATGCTGTCAGTAATAGCGGCATCGCCAGGTAATAATTGGTGTGCCTTCTCAATATAAGCTGATGCTTCCGGTAGTCGATCAGTTTTTTCCAGCAACATAAACCCAATTGCGTTGAGTGCTAATGCGTTTTCTGAATCAAGCCTAATTATTTCAAGCAATAAACGTTCGGCCAATTCAATCTCATCCACGCTCTGCGCAACAATGGCATATTGATAATTCAGTCGAGTGTTGTCAGGGTCAATTTTATGCGCATGCTTAAAGGCAATAAATGCCCCTTTATCATCTTTGTACTTTAGTAGCAGATCAGCTTCCAAGCGCCAGTAAAGGAAATTAGCATCCTTTGAATCACTGGATTTGCGTTGAGTCGTCAACCAATCTTTCGCAACATCAAGACTATACTGCTCTACTAGTAATTCTGAAATCCGACGTTGAGCACTGGTAAAATATTCACCCTCGCCTACCTCACCGTATTCATGCAGCGCCTCATCCATTTCATGGCGGCTTTCATGTATCTCAGCCATAAAATGATGCGCCAAACTTTCATAAGCACCTTGCTTAACCAACGTCTTGGCATGCTTTTCAGCTTCGACATACTTGCTTTCAGAAATATACAGGGCAACCAGTGATTTCAGTACTTCAATATTCTCTGGAGCACTGGCATAGATCGCTTCTAACTGCTTAATCGCACCTGACCTGTCATCATTGAGCATCAATAAACGGGCATATTCCAGCCTGCTAGCATTATCTACTTGGCTAGCAGACACTACATTTTGCATGACCTGCAGAGATTCTTTTTTATTACCGGATTTATAAAGCGCCTTACTTTTTAATACTCTGGCCTCTTCTGAAAGCTCGGATGACAATTTACCTTCAAGGTCATCTACCCGGGCGATCACGTCATCAAACTTTCGCTGATCCAGCGCAATACTCGCCAACTTCAGCTGCCCGGCAGGCGTGTCATTGTACTTCTTTATGTAAATCTCAAACGCTTTAAAGGCACTTTCATGATGAGACTCCAAAGAGATGAGTGACGTCAGAAAAGATAAAGCATCATAATCACCTTCAACGATTAATTGGTGGATTTCATTGAGCTCGCTGGCAGCACGGTCAAACTGCTTATCACGAAGTAACAACAAAGCTAAGTATTGACGTGGTTCAACCTGATCCTTAGCGATTTTAACCCACTGCTCAGCACTGTATACGGCCTTATCAAGGTATTCAGTCTGTGCGGCAGTTTCGGTAGCAACTCTGGCTAACGCAACGTCCTGATTACCCGCAATGACCTGTTCATAGTGCAAGGTGGCCATGGCATCATCACCCTGCAGGCGATACATTTCGGCAGCCATGGTGTGATACATATATCTATTAGGGGAACCCTTCGACAGTGACTTATCGCCAGTTTGCGTCAGGGCCGCAGCATTAGATTCGCTGATCAGCGGAAGGTCGACATCTTTACAGCCGCCGATAACAGTAATAACACTTACTGTTAAAAGAAGCGAAAGATTCCTTAAAATCATTCTCTTTTGCATTAAAGTCACTATAGATTCCGGGGGCTTGATTAGAATTTATTTCATTTCTACCTTAAACCAGTTGGCAAAACCAGTATCCGTGCATGAAGTGCTCAAAAAAGCTGCTAACTGGGACTTTCGTTTACAGCTCACTTTCAGCCTAGCAATCATTAATACTGCCCTAAATAGTTTTTATACTACTAAACCCCCATTAATGAAAGTCTGCTTGTATTCCTGATGCGCCTGCCACAGAATCTGACTTCCTGAAAATTCGTCACGAATTCTTAAATAGTATGTCAATTGTTGTTATCGGAATAAATCATAAAACCGCGCCTGTAGCTATTCGCGAGAAAGTTGCGTTTTCTGAGAAGCAACTCAATGATGCACTAACGTCTGATGACATGCTGTTCGATGAAAAACTGATCCTCTCCACCTGTAACCGTACTGAAGTCTATGCAAACATAAAACAGGATACAACGGTTGATGCTTTAAATAAATGGTATATCGAACAGCACTCTGACAATAAGGATGACTTAGTGCCTTATATATATCAGCTTTCGGATGCTGATGCGGTACAACATACTTTCAGAGTTGCCAGCGGCCTTGACTCCTTAGTATTGGGAGAACCCCAGATATTAGGGCAACTTAAAACTGCATTAAGTACCGCAAGCACACATAAATCGATTGGTAATAAACTAAACCGCTTGATGCAACATGCCTTTTTAACGGCAAAGAAAGTAAGGACCGACACCGATATCGGTTCAAATTCAGTTTCTGTTGCCTATACCGCAGTCAGTCTGGCTCGCCAGATTTTTGGGGATTTGAATGCTCAAACCGCGCTTTTAGTTGGTGCAGGCGAAACCATCGAATTAGTGGGACGCCATCTTCAAGGTGCAGGCATTAAGAACATTATCATCGCCAACAGAAGCTTGAAAAAAGCCAAAACATTAGGTGACAGCCTAGGTGCAAAGATTATTGGCTTAACGGATATCAGTGAACACTTGGCCTCAGCCGACATTGTCATCTCTTCTACCGCCTCGCCTATCCCAATCATCGGTAAAGGCAGTGTTGAAAAGGCCTTGAAACAGCGTAAACACAAACCAATTTTTATGGTCGACATTGCCGTTCCCAGAGACATCGAAGCTGAAGTTGGCGAGCTAGATGATATCTACCTTTATACGGTCGACGACCTTCAGTCTGTGATTGATCACAATATTGATTCCAGAAAGCGTGCCGCTGAAGTCGCAGAAACCATGATCAGTAAAGAAACTGAAGTGTTTTTGAGCTGGCTGAACGCACAGCAGCAAATGGGTCAGGTAAAACAGTACCGCGCGCAAATGGCTGCAACCAAGCAAGAGGTCTTAGACAAAGCCCTGAAGCAACTCAAAAATGGTAAATCAGCAGAAGAAGCGCTACAATTTCTCGCCCATACACTGACCAATAAGTTGGGGCATCAACCAACACGGACAATGAATCACGCCGCTCACAGTGGCGACATTGAAACACTAAAGGCTGCCGAGCGTTTGCTCGGACTGAGCGGCACCACATTACCTACAGCCACACCAACAAAAGAAGATTAAACTTTGAAACCATCCATCCTGAATAAACTTGAGAGCCTTAGTGAGCGATACGCTGAAATCGCCATACTTCTTTCTGAGAATGAAGTCATTAGCGATCAAAATCAGTTTAGGCAGCTATCAATGGAATACAGTCAGCTTGAGCCTGTCGTCAGGGAGTACGAGGGCTATTTACAAGCAAGCGAAGATAAAGCAAACGCATTAGAAATGCTCGATGACCCTGAAATGAAAGAATTAGCTCAAGAAGAATTGCGTGACGCAAACGCAACGCTTGAAAAACTGGAGGCGACTCTCCAAGTACTGCTGTTACCGAAAGACCCAAATGATGATAGTAATATTTTCCTTGAAGTCAGAGCGGGCACTGGCGGCGATGAAGCAGCAATTTTTGCAGGTGACCTATTCCGGATGTATTCCCGCTACGCTGAAGTTCGTGGCTGGAAAGTCGAAATTATGAGTCAGAATATTGGTGAGCACGGCGGTTATAAAGAGGCGATCTTAAGAATCATCGGCAAAGGTGCTTATTCGCGCTTGAAATTCGAATCGGGTGCGCACCGTGTACAGCGCGTTCCTGAAACTGAGTCCCAGGGTCGCGTACATACGTCAGCCGCAACCGTTGCAATCATGCCAGAAATTAGTGAAGTTGAAGCTCAAGAGATCAAAAGCTCTGATATTCGAGTGGATACCTTCCGTGCTTCTGGTGCGGGTGGTCAGCACGTCAATAAAACAGATTCTGCTATCCGCATCACTCACCTTCCAACCGGTACCGTTGTGGAATGTCAGGATGAGCGCTCCCAGCATAAAAACCGCGCACGCGCTATGTCGTTATTGCAATCAAGAATACTAGAAGCAGAAAAGCAGGTGCAACATAATGAGCAAGCCGAAGCTCGTCGAAGCCTAGTGGGCAGTGGTGATCGTTCCGAGCGAATTCGTACTTATAATTACCCTCAAAGCCGTGTGACTGATCATCGAATCAACCTAACGCTTTACAAGCTTGATGAGGTTATTGCCGGTTCACTAGACTCTATTATCGATCCATTAATAAGTGAGCATCAAGCTGATTTACTAGCGGCGATGGCAGATCAGGGTTAATTTCATGCGCATTGATGCCGCAATAAAACACGGCACAGAGGTACTGAGTGAAATATCTTCTTCTGCACGATTAGACACTGAGATTTTGCTCGCGCATAGCCTTGGCAAGCAGCGAAACTATTTATATACCTGGCCAGAAAAATCACTCAGCTTTCAAGAAACCAGTTCATTCAACGCAGTGCTTTCAAAACGCTCAGGAGACTACCCAATCGCTTATATTATTGGATATCAGGAGTTTTGGTCGTTGAAGCTAAAAGTCACACCAGATGTACTAATTCCCAGAGCAGACACTGAACTCTTGGTCGAAACAGCGCTGGAAAAAATTTTTGATATTAAACGACCAAAAATTCTGGAGCTAGGTACAGGCTCTGGTGCTATTGCCTTAGCGTTAGCGACAGAACGACCAGATAGTGAAATTACCGCAACAGACTTTTCTGGAGCAGCCATTAAAGTTGCTGAAGAAAACTGTCAAATCCACCAAATAGAAAACATACAGTTTTTAAACTCTAATTGGTTTTCGAATATCCCGGCAGAAAAGTATGATTTGATTGTTAGCAACCCGCCTTATATCGCTGCTACTGATACTCACCTACAGGAAAGCATTCGCTACGAACCGCTCGGCGCACTAGTTTCTGAAGACAATGGATTACGGGATTTGATGGATATCACTAATGATTCACCTAACTATTTACACGCTGAAGGTTGGTTAATACTAGAGCATGGATATGATCAAGGCGAAGCGGTTATTAACTTATTAAAAAAAGCAGCTTATCGGCAGATAAGCTGCTTAAAAGACTTAAGTGGAAATGATCGGATTAATATTGCTCTAAAGCCAAATTAACTTCTTAACCCCAACACTCTTTAATCACAGCAGCGTTGTAAAACCCTGAGCCTCCAGTCCCTTTTGCTCCTTTCTTACCAGTGTTGTCCAACCTAAATCTTGTGCATTTTTCATCATTATCCTGACCGTTACCCACGATAGGTTGAGCTGTAATCCTATAACCAGAGCATGGGCTGTTGTTAGTACCATCACAGCTGGTAGGAAGACCTTGTGTATTGATCCGATAAAGCTCAGTTTCTGTATTACGCCAAGTACTTGAAAAGCCTAATCCTCCTGTACCATTTAACTTTTTAGCATAGCTTAGATTCTGTACGTAATAACTTTCCTGTAACTGGGCGATCCGCAATACCTCTGTTTTTGCTTCTGTACGCTTACTTTTTGTTACGTAGCTCATATAAGAGGGAACCGCTACCGAGCTAAGAATTCCTATTATAGCGACTGTAATCATCAATTCAATTAGGGTAAAACCTTGTTGTCTAGATTTGTTATTCATTTTTATTCTCGTTATTTTCATTGTCCAAAAGAAACAGGATATCGCGCTCAAAAGGTGACACCTCTCCTGAAAATATTTCAGGTTAGCTAACTTAGTTCATATATACATTTGTACTGCTAGGAATAGGTTTTGCAACGCCAAGAACATGTTCAGTTCTAGCGCCCGTGCCTTGCAATCTAGACTCAACCTCAATCTCATAAATATGACATTTGGCTGAGGATGAGTTCGCGATATTTGTTGATGGGCAAGCGCCAGAATCCAAATACATGATTGTGCCTTTGGACTTTATATTGCCACCGCTGACCGGCTCATTGGGCAAGTCCGCCTGAGGAACTGTATATTTATTACCTGCACCAAGCTTGGCTGTTTCAAAAATATCCTTAACATTGCTTAACCTACCTAAGGCAGATTCAGCACCCTGAAATACCATCATAGAGGCCATACTGTTACCAGCAATTCTGGTACCCATATTGGCTTTTTTCATTGAGCTTATGCCAAGAAGCGTTAGCACCAAAAGTATGGCTAAAGCCCAAAGAAGCACCACCCCTTGTTGTTTTTTTATAGCGGTCCGTTTCATCTAAGACTCCTATGACGTCGCATTACGTAAGCGTATGGTTGTCGTAAAGACTGAACGCAGATATTTATCGTTGGTTGAAATAATGACACCATCAAGCAGCTGATAGCTGCGTAACGATTTTGTGACCGCAACAGGACGAAGTGATCGAACTAATACCGCCACATTGACACTGACAATACTTCCCCAGTTGACCACGTCATTAGAATTAACAAAGCGATCTGCGATTCCATCGCCATCAACATCCTCGCCGTAATTTATCTGCAAGTTTTCAACACCCTCAGCAATCTCATCTTCTGTAGCACTTAATGAGCCTGCACAGGTAAGCACCGGCATGTCATCAGCACGCACATCCACTTTAAAATAACTATAAAGTCTTGAAGCAGCCGGCGGCGGCGCGGTACTGGCATCAGATAAACGACAGTCATTCGGAATGACTGAGCCGGTACAATCAGTGGTTAGCCGATCATCGCCAAGATAAACAATGCCAATAGTGTCGCCGCGAGTCGTATTATCGTTTTGAGTGGTACCGAACAGGCCTGTATTAGCCACACTATCAGCGCCACCAGAGCATCTTGAATTCGATACTGCTCCCAGAATAAACATATCTTGACCAAGGGACCCTCGGGTCGCTTTATATCCGGCATGCTGAATAACCTGAGTCAGCTGCTCCAGAACAGCACGACCATTAGCTTGCAGCAAGGACAGTTCATCCGTCGTCATACTGGATCGTTTGTTGCCAACATAGACCGATGAGATACCAACTGTAATAAACAGGCCAATAATCATGGTGACTAACAATTCAATTATTGAAAGGCCTTTTTGTTTGCCCGGACTGAATAATCTGATCATTTGCCTATCCTCGTATTGAGTGTGAGTTGGCGAGCCACAGTATCACTGCCTGAGGACTCTTTTCCCAGCACCTGCTCACTCCACGAGATATCAATAGTGACACCTGTTGTACAATCTACCGGGCAAGCGATTACCAACTTAGCATTGCTCAAATCTCGTTTGATACCGCCCGATGAGGTATTCTTACTGCCGCAGAACGCCTGATAAATGTCATATTTGGCAATTTGTTTAGAGTCGCAGCTTGAAGTTGCCGCTGTACAGTTAACAGCAGACGCTGCGGCACAATTTAATGTTGAGGTGTCGACCACATAAGCGTTGGCAAATACACCAGGAGGGTTGCCTCGCATACGCTCTAACAAGGCCTGAGTATGATGAGCGGCTTGGTTTTTCGAGAAAGACTGCTGATTACCTTTTAAGCCAACCAGCTGCATTCCAGCGAGCCCGACTAAACCGATAGCGACAACCAGGACAGCAACCAGAACTTCAATAAGACTAAAGCCACGCTGCAAGTGTTGTTTGGACATAATATTAAGGCAGCCTCTTTTTATATTTTTTGGCATGATTATCGAATTTATATAATGATATATTGGCTCGATGATTATTTTTATTTGGGACAATTGTACCGAACTTAGACGATTAAAAGGAAGTACCTCTCATCTGAGGACAATATTTGACCCATTTACGGTGAACCATTAGAGTGATCTTAGCTTGAAACTCAGGACAAGTTTAGACTGGGTTAGAAAATTGCAGAGGCTTACCGGCCGCCTCAATCGCTTTAAACTCTCCATCAGACCAGACTATCTGGCCATTAACAATGGTTGTGACTACAGATGAACGAAATTCATTACCATTGAAAATCGTCCAACCAGCACTAGAAACAACATCCTCATCACGTGCAATGAAACTACCCTCTAGGTCAATAAGCACCAAATCGGCCCAATACCCTTCACGAATATAGCCCCTATCTTTAATAGCAAAGCGATCTGCAACCGCATGGCTGGTTTTTTGAGCGATAAGCTCCAGACTTAGTATCTGATCTTGGAAATGTTCCAGAACTGACGGGAACGTGTACTGAGCCAGCGGCAGTCCGGATGGCATGTCAAAGTACTCTCCCTGCTTATCCATTAATGACAAAGGAATATGCCCGCTGGAAATATTATCGATATTATTATCCAATAACCCCTGAATTAGAGCAGCCCGATCAATATCCGTTTTAATCGAAGGCTCGCACTTTAACAAACCTCCCCTATCAGCATAATCTGCATCAGAAAACGTTAGGTAGAGACTACAGACATCCGCCGATATCCTGGATGATTTTTTACGAACGCTTGCAAGTAACTCTATTTCTTTTGCACTGGAAACGTGTAGCAAATGTGCCGATGCATCAGCTTTAAACGCTATCTCTAATACTTCGGCTGCTGCGATATAACAAGATTCTGCACTACGTATCGAGCCGTGAAGGTGAAACGGAATGGCATCACCATAAATTTGCCGGTAGCTTTCTTCACTTTCTAAAATTGATGGTGCATCTTCAGCATGCAATGCTACGAGTATTGGAGATTCATTAAAAATACGCTCAAGAATTGCTGGATCGTCGATTCTCAAACCATCATGAATCGATGCCATATCAACGTATAAACCACAGCAGCTGGACGGGTCGACCAATGCTATATCATCCAGAGTATCGCTAGTGGTTGGATGGTATAGTGAGAGGTTATTTTGCAATTGCAGGCTTGCCACCTCAATCTTAGTTGCTGGAGCCAACGAACCTGAACTGTAATTAGGTAACAATAAGCTACTGGTAATGCCACCAGCAATAGCGGCTTTGGATTCTTGAGTAAGGCTTGAGGGGAAATCAGTAGACGTTGTAAGCTTGAATTGAGTATCGATAATTCCCGGCACTAGATGCTTACCGGATCCATCGATAAAGTGCTGGGAAGAAAGATAGCTCAGATCAGAGCCAATTTGTTCAATTCGACCATTTCGAATGAATACATCCGCTTCCTGCATCAGGCCTTCATTAACAATCTGGACATTGCAGATTAGCAGTGTACTCATAGGTACTCACTCTATTTGCTAGTCGTAGGCACTCTTTCTAATACTTCAAATCGATAGGGGTAAGGATTCTTGTCATCAGCAGGGTACTTCTTTGAACTAAGCTGTGTCCAATCAATAGAAGTATAGTCTGGAAAAAAAGTATCGCCTTCGAACTTAGCATCTATGTGTGTTAAATATAAGCGCTCAGCTAATGACAGTGCTTGCTGATAAACTTGCTGCCCACCAATGATGAAAACTTCTTGTTCGTGCTTCACGAGTTCCAAAGCATCATCGAGGCTACCAACAACTTCACAACCCGTCAAGGAAAGCTCAGGAGAACGACTGAGGACTATATTTTTTCGTCCCGGTAACGGCCTACCGATGGAATCATAGGTTGTTCTGCCCATAATCACAGAGCAACCCATCGTCGAACGTTTAAAATTGGCTAGATCGGCAGGGAGATGCCAAGGCATCACACCATTCAGACCAATAACTCTGTCATGCGACATCGCAGAGATCATCGAGACAATCATTTTACGACGCGGAGCGTTGGCCTCTTACCCGCTGGAGGCGTTGGCGGAGTGTCATCAGGATCAGGGGCGTTATCAACATCTGATTCAGGCAGTTTATCAAACATCATACCTTCATTATTCTCAGCGGCATAAACCGCACGAATAGCACTAATCGGCGCATAGATGTTGTAGGGCTTACCTGCAAAACGCGCGCTAAAGCCAAGGCATTCATTGTCGATGAGAAAACTTTGAACCGCTCGTGGAGCCACATTAAGAATTATCTTACCGTCCTCAATGTACTGGCGTGGGACTTCGACATCAGGCATTTCTGCATCGATCATCACGTGGGGAGTTAACTCATTATCGAGAATCCATTCGTACATGGCTCTCATCAAATAAGGTCGATTCGAGGTCATCATGGACGTATCGATTTTTCCGCTTCAGTTAATGACTCCTGAAACATCTCACGTGAGAAAACACGATCCATGTAACGCATTAGTGGCTTAACACCCGTAGATGGCATATCAATTCCATACTTAGGTAATCGCCACAGCACTGGGGCGATGGTGCAATCGACTAAGGAAAATTCTGTACTTAAGAAATAAGGTTTGATGGCAAAAACATCAACGGCTGACATGACGCCTGAACGCAAAATATTGCGAGCACGATCCGCTTTTTCCGGCTCGCCACTATCCATGTCACGTAGTAAACTGTACCAATCTTTCTCTATGCGATACAAAGCCAGACGTGAATGTGCTCGTGTAACCGGGTCAACTGGCATCAATGGGGGATGAGGAAAACGCTCATCAAGATATTCCATTATTACCCTAGCATCGTACAGCACCAAATCACGATCGATCAGTGTTGGCGCAGTGTTGTATGGATTCAGTTCTGCAAGATCCTCCGGTTTATTGTCCGGATCAATTTCGATAATATCAACGGTAATGTCTTTCTCGGCCAATACAATCCTAACGCGATGACAATCGGCACAGTCAGGTAATGTAAATAGCGTCATAACAGAACGGCGGTTAGAAACTGAACTCATTCAATTCTCCAAATCCAAATGCAAAAAGGCTGCCCGACGTTTGGACAGCCTCGCGATACTACAGTAAAACGCGATTAATGAATATCTTTCCAGAACTCTTTCTTAAGGAAATAAGATAATACTAAGAGAACCAATAAAAATAGCAGCGTCAAAATACCATAAAATGTTCGATGAAGTTGTGCTGGTTCACCAACGTAGACCAAAAAATTAGTCAGGTCTTTTGCTACCTGATCATATTCACCGGCACTCATCCTACCAGGCTCAGCCAGCGTTAGCGTTTTAGTACCATCATCTGCTACCACAAGCTCTTGTACACCCTGAAGTTCTTCAAGAACATGAGGCATACCAACGTTTGAAAAGTAGAGATTGTTAACGCCGAACGGTCGACTATCATCGCGATAGAAGCCCTTGAAATAACTGTACAGCCAATCACCACCGCCTCTTGAACGCGCGATAACCGTCAGATCCGGAGGCGCAATACCAAACCAACGGATAGCATCCTTAGTTCGTATTGCATTCACCATTAACGCGCCTGGTTTATGGATATTGTCGTCATCATCTCTCGTAAAGATGAGAGGCTTAATGTCCGCCTCTTCCATACCAAGGTCTGCTGCAACACGGTTGTAACGGCTAAACCCCAATGAATGACAGCCCATGCAGTAGTTAGCATAGTATTTAGCACCACGAGCCAAGCTCACTTTATCGCTAAGATCAACATTAGCATCCAGGTTCGGCTCTTTATCAGCAGCACTGTAAGCAGTTGGTGCAACTAAAACACTTAAGAAAGTCGCTGCGACTAGTAATTTAAATGAGTTTAATTTCATCCTGTTACCCTCGTTGGAACTTCTTTCTCTTTGTTTGCACCACCAACAAAATGTGGCAGCAACAAAGTAGTCGCTAAATACGCAATCGGCAACAATAAGAATTGCCAGAACAAACTGCTTTGATTAGCGGTAAAGCTAGCATCGTAACGTAGGAAATCCCAGAACAATACTGAAACCAGTAGAATCACAAACCACATCAAATAGTTAGCCTGCTGTGGACGACTGTGAACGTAAGTAACCGCGAAGAACAGGAAGTATATCTGCGTCCCTCTGGTACCTAATTCCTTCAATGTGTCCGTTACAGCCATAACGCCTAAAAAGCCCAGTACAATGAAAGTTATCGCAAACCATGAAAGGTTAATAAGGTGAGCTTTGTTTCTGTAGCGTACTGATTTAATTGGATTCTTATCCAACCACGGTAGCACAAATAACACAGCGATCGCTGCAAACATTGCCAGCGTTCCGTACCATGGATCAGGCACTGCCCTAAGCACTGTGTAGAACGGTGTGAAATACCAAACTGGCGCAATATGCTCTGGAGTCTTCAGTGCATTAGCAGGCTCAAAGTTAGCATGCTCGATAAAGTAACCGCCGCCTTCTGGCATAAAGAATACGATAAAGAAGAAGACAATAAGGAAGACCACCACACCGACAATATCTTTAACCGTGTAGTAAGGGTGGAAAGGAATACCGTCTAAAGGAATACCCTTCTCATCTTTAAGTTTCTTAATCTCAACACCATCTGGATTGTTTGAACCGACCGTGTGTAACGCAACGATATGGACAAATACCAAACCGACCAAAATTAATGGCACAGCAACTACATGGAATGCAAAGAAGCGGTTAAGCGTTGGGTCAGAGATAACGAAGTCACCGCGAATAGTGGTGGAGACCACATCGCCAATAAACGGTATCGTATTAAACAGGTTAATGATTACCTGTGCACCCCAGAAAGACATTTGACCCCAAGGCAGCAGATACCCCATAAAGGCTTCAGCCATTAGCGCGAGATAAATCAGCATACCGATCAGCCAGACCAGCTCACGTGGTCCTTTAAAGGATCCGTAGATTAGCCCGCGGAACATATGCAGATAAATAACGATGAAGAACATCGAAGCACCAGTTGAGTGCATATAGCGTATAAACCAGCCACCCGGCACATCTCGCATAATGTATTCAACAGAGGCAAAAGCCATCTCTGCGTCAGGCTTGTAATGCATTGTCAGGAAAATACCGGTCACTATTTGCAGTACAAGGCACAACATTGCCAGTGAGCCGAAAAAATAGAAGAAGTTAAAATTCTTCGGCGCATAGTATTCTGCAATGTGCTCGTTCCAGACCTTAGTCGCGGGGAAACGCGCATCAATCCAATTCAGTAAACTCATTAGGTAGCCGCTCCATTTTCACCAATCAGAATCATTGAGTCTGACTTGAAGTAGTAAGGGGGGATTTCCATATTGGTTCCCGCTGGCGCACCTTTGAATACTCTGCCAGAAAGGTCAAAGCGTGAACCGTGACAAGGGCAATAAAAACCGCCTTTCCAATCCGCACCTAAGTCAGCAGGAGCAACCTCAGGTCGGTACTTAGGAGCACATCCAAGATGGGTACATTTGCCAAGCATAACTAAGTACTCAGCATCACGAGCACGGGCTTCATTATTGGCAAAATCTGGTTGTAGCGACTGCTTTGATTCGGGATCTTTAAGCTGAGGCACAATGCTTGGTAGTTTTGCAAGCATTTCAGTTGTTCTATTGACAATAAACACAACCTTGCCTTGCCACTCAACGCTTATCATCTGCCCTGGTGTAACTTTGGAAATATCTACATCAACCGGTGCGCCAGCCGCTAATGCACGCGCACTAGGGGTCAAGGAACCTATAAAGGGTATCGCTATCGCACCGACGCCAACTGCACCAACAGCTGAGGTAGCACCAATAAGAAAGCGCCTGCGCTTCTTATCCACTCCTGTATCTGCCATTATGTGTAACTCCTTAATCTTAAGAATTATTTACTGGCTGTTAACAACCATGAAATTTACGGCTTCCATAACGGCTTGATCGCTCAATGATGGATTACCACCTTTTCCAGGCATAGCCCCTTTACCTTTGATCGCAGCCGTGTGTAATGCAGAGATACCTTGCGCAATTCTTGGTGCCCAAACCGCTTTGTCGCCAACCTTCGGAGAGTTTGCCACACCGCTATCATGGCATGCAAAGCATGAAGATTTGTAAGTTGATTCACCAAGCTCAGTGACCATAATTGCCGCAGCGGGCTTAGCTTCTACCGTTTTAACAGTAGGCTTAGCTGTGACAGATTTCACAGCAGTTTCAGCTGACTTAGCAGCGACTGCCGTCTCTTTTATCGGAGCAGCTTCTTTCACAGGAGCAATTTCTTTTGCTGGCGCGACCTCGGCGACTTTTGCGTCTGGTACCTTTGCTGGCACGACTTTTGCAACCTTCTCATCCGAAGCTGCTACCTTTTTTGTTGGCTCTGCCTCTGCAATCTTAACTTCTGGTGCTGCATCTGCCGCTTTTGCTTCACCCGCCTCAGCGACTTCCACACCGACGGTAGAAAGCATATTCAGAATTGCAGAAGAAATCTCATCATCTGTCAGCGTTGGATCACCACCGCGAGGAGGCATACCACCTTTGCCCTTAATTGCACTTGCTAGCACTGCATCGTAGCCACCCGCAAGACGTGCTTCCCAATCGGCTTTGGCGCTTTCATCAAGCTTCGGCGCATTGGCAAGGCCGATTGAGTGACAAACCTTACAGTTTTTCTCAACAATCGCATCACCAGAGCGTGGGGCACCAGCCTCTACGGCGGGTTGTGCGATAGCAACATTACCAATCGGTTTTAGTGCTGCGGCCATCGTAGGATCTGCTTTAGCTTCGGCATCTGCATGCCCACCCGCACCCGGGTCAAACAACCAAAGTATGCCTATTACTGCAGCCAGTACAAGCTGTACCCAAAATAGACCAGGTAATTTTTCATGAGAACCAGACATGGTTGCCTCCAGTTATATTAATTCTAAAATTTAGTCGTTAACCGTGCCCGATTAGTCAGTCACACGCTTAGTATTTAATTTAAAGTATAAAAACAACGCTATCAGTGCCATCAAAAACCATTGAAGCGAATAGCCATTGTGTTTTTCAATTTTTCCAAAATACGGCTTCCAATCTCTTACGTAGCCGTACTTTTCAACCGGTGCCAGCTCTATCATTAGGGGCAGCAGTTTTAATTCTAATTCTGACGCAAATACGTCAGGTTCAAACGCCTGGAACACATGCGGGTAATCAGCCCCCCTTTGATCCAAACGTTCTGCTAATTGGATGGTATTCGAGGGCGTTTTAATCACCCCTGAAATTGTAATCTTGTCTGACTCTACCGCGATATCCGGAAACTGATCCCGCCTTGCCAGCATCGGAACCCAGCCGCGATTCACCATTACTGCGATGTTCAAACCATCTAACAAAAATGGTGTTAGTACGTGATAACCAGGCCTACCTTGGTAAGTTTTGTTATCCCAAAGATATTGACGCTTATTATCAAACTGCCCTTCCATTATTGCGGATCGGTAAACTTCAGCTGTCAAGTCAGAGTTATATGTCTCATTCAATAGCAGCGGTGTTTTATTTATCGCTGCATTTACATTTTCTTCTATCTGCCGCTTTTCATCTGCCCGATCCAGCTGCCAAAGGCCAAGCGATATCAAAATAGGGAAAACCACCAAGAACGCCAATGTCGGCACAAGCGCTGGTTTGAATTCAAAACCACCAAGCTTAATTCCGTTTATCCGAGTACACCATCAGGCTGAATCCAACCCATCCAATATGAAAACATGACAAATACAAATAATGCGATTGAGGCAGCAATTCTCCTGGCTAAAGACTTCATCATCCGCTGCGAACCAGATTCATCATTCATCATGTAGTATAGGGCAGAACCCAAACTATAGAGAATGTAGAAAAAGAAACAGAGGACTATGATTTTTATCAAAATTTACTCGCTCACTGCATCGGAGCTAATGCTAAGCCATATTCCAGAAGACTGGCTTAGCATCAACTAAATGTTATTAACCTGTAAACCAGTAGACATAGATAAATAGGCCTAACCAAACCACATCTACAAAGTGCCAGTACCAAGCAACCGCTTCAAAAGCGAAGTGATTTTCAGGCGTAAAATGTCCACGAATAATGCGCATTAAGATACAGATAAGCATTACTGTACCCAAGGTAACGTGGAAACCATGAAATCCAGTCAATAGATAGAAGGTGCTGCCGTAAACACCCGAAGTCATCTTCAGATTAAGGTCACCATAGGCGTGAGCATATTCATACGCCTGAAAGCCCAGGAAGATCACACCGAGTGTGATTGTTGCAACCATACCGTAGATCAACTGGTCACGCTTTTTGTTGTACAAAGCCCAGTGAGCCCAAGTCAATGTAGCACCGCTTGCCAGCAGCAGCATGGTATTGATCGCAGGTATACCCCACGCATGAACCAAAGCAGATGGAACAGCAAAGGTTTCAGGGTTTGGCATTTTAACCAGAGGCCAGCTCGCACTAAACTCAGGCCAAAGCAGCTTCCCAGTCCAGAAGTTATTACCTTCACCAGCCAACCAAGGAATAGAAAATTCACGGGCGTAGAACATGGCACCGAAGAATGCCGCAAAGAACATGACTTCAGAGAAGATGAACCAACCCATACCAATACGGAAAGATTTGCCGACTTGTTGATTGTAATAGCCACCTTCGCTTTCACTAACAACCTGCCCCATCCAGCCAAACACCATAAACACGGTAACGACTAAACCCAGTACAGCAAGCCCTGCTCCCAAGCCACTTCCGTGAAGTGAACTAGCAAAGCCACCTAAAAGTAAAGCCATACCCACAGAACCCAAAATGGGCCAGTAACTACCCTCCGGCACATAATACTGATCTTTAGAGTGCTGCATTAAAATCTCCTACATTAAGCGATGTCTTGTTGTACTCAAGCATCAGGTTTAATTCTAAAAAAGTTATAAGAAAGCGTAACGTTCTGGACACTGCCATCCAGTGACGGCTCGACAACAAAACGTACCGGCATTTCTACTGGCTGCTTTGCAGCGAATTCCTGACGCGTAAAACAAAAACATTCTAATTTTTTAAAGTGAGTCGCTGCCTGAAAAGGTGCAATACTCGGTGTTGCCTGACCGACAACGACATCGTTTGAGCGATTTTCAGCAAGATAATTCATGGTGTAGACCTTACCTGGTACTACGTCCATGCTACTTACTTCAGGCTTAAAGCTAACCGGAAAGCCTGGCGCCACAGCAGCTGCAAAAGTCACTGAAACCAAACGAGACTCGTCGATCTCATAGCTGTTTCGAACTTCTTGGTAGCTTTCATTGGTTGTTCTGCCATTAAAGCCGGTGATATCACACAGGATGTCGTATAGCGGCACTAAGGCAAATGCAAAACCAAACATCAAGACGGGTGCAAGAATTAACTTGATCCAGAAGCTTTTAGCAATCGGCTCTCTCATGACTTACCTGATAATATTAACGTCATTGAAAATATGGCGAAGGCCACAGCAGCAACTATCGCTGCTGTAACCAATGCCCCACGTTGCTTTCGCTTCGTGTCAGTCATATCACCTTTCATCTCTAAGAGGCTTAGTGAGCCGTGTGGCTTGATTCTTTAAGAATCAATTCACGAGGTGGCTCTTCAGTGAAAGTGTGATAGGGCGCTGGTGTTGGTAGTGTCCACTCCAAGCCTTTAGCACCTTCCCAAACACGGGCTTCTTTAACGGGCTTACCGTTACGAATACAATCAACAACGATGTAAGCCAACAACAGGAATGACAGACCAAAGGCGAAACCACCGACACTTGCAATCCAGTTAAAGTCCGCAAACTGGAGCGAGTAGTCAGGGTAACGACGAGGCATTCCCGCAAGACCTAAGAAGTGCATTGGGAAAAACAACACGTTCATAGAGATGACCGCCCACCAAAAGTGGATAGTCGCCAACTTCTCGTTGTACATGTTTCCACACCACTTTGGTAACCAGTAGAAAACACCTGCAATAATTGAGAACAATGCGCCTGATACTAATACATAATGGAAGTGAGCAACCACAAAGTAGGTATCATGGTATTGAATGTCAGCAGGAACGATACCTAACATCAATCCGGACAAACCACCAATAGTAAATAAGATAACGAAAGCAACCGCCCACATCATGGGAATTTCGAACGTCATCGAGCCCCTCCACATGGTGGTTACCCAGTTAAATACCTTAACGCCTGTCGGTACTGAGATCAGAATTGTGGCGTACATGAAGTACATTTGACCTGCTACCGGCATACCCGTTAGGAACATGTGGTGAGCCCAAACAACGAATGAAAGAATCGCAATCGACGCGGTGGCGTAAACCATTGAGCTGTAACCAAATAGTGGCTTACGCGCAAACGTTGGGATGATATGAGAGATGATACCAAAGGCTGGCAAAATCATGATGTAAACTTCAGGGTGACCGAAGAACCAGAAAATATGCTGGAACATAACCGGATCACCACCACCTGCTGCGTCAAAGAAGCTAGTACCAAAGTTACGATCCGTCAACATCATCGTTACCGCGCCAGCCAATACAGGCATCGCACCAATCAATAAGAACGCTGTGATAAACCATGTCCATACGAACAGTGGCATATCCATATACTTCATGCCGCTAGCACGTAAGTTCATAATAGTCGCAATAATATTGATCGCACCCATGATGGATGAGAAACCTAGCATGTGGATTGCAAAAATGAAGAAGTCAGTACTGTCTGGTGCAAACGTTGTAGATAACGGTGCGTAGAAAGTCCAACCGAATGCAGGTCCGCCACCTTCCATAAACATGGTGCTGATTAACATTGCACCAGCAAAAGGAAGAATCCAGAAGCTCCAGTTATTCATTCTTGGTAGTGCCATATCAGGCCCACCGATCATGGGTGGAATCATGATATTGGCCAAACCAACAAAGGCCGGCATGATCGCACCAAAGACCATAATCAAACCGTGCATGGTGGTCATTTGGTTGAAGAACTGAGGCTCTACAAATTGCATTCCAGGCATCAGTAGTTCCAGGCGAATAACCATCGCCATTGCACCGCCGATTAACAGCATCGAGAATGCGAACCATAGATAGAGGTAACCAATATCTTTGTGGTTAGTTGTTTTAACCCAGCGCATCAACCCTGGCTCAGGGCCATGATGATGATCGTCATGCGCATGGATATCGGCTTCAATTTCAGTTGTCGTAGTTGCCATGATACTGACTCCTTATCGTGCAGACTTGATCGCTGCGGGTTGAACAATGTCGCCTGTGTTATTACCGAACGCATTACGCTCGTAAGTCACCACGGCTGCTATATCACTGTTGCTTAACTGCTTGCCAAAGGCTTGCATAGCGGTTCCAGCTTTACCATTAATAATAATATCGATGTGATCAGCAATTTTATCTGCCTCTGTAACCATTGGGCTACCTGTCATTGCAGGGAATGCGCCCGGTACACCAGCACCCGTCACACCGTGACATGCTGCACAGTTGGTGCTGTAAACCTTAGCACCTTGAACCATCAGCTCATCCATACTCCACTCACGATCGCCTGAAGCAAGCGCGGCAGCGGCAGCGGCTTTCTCATCAGCCACCCACTTTGCGTAGTCAGCTTTTGACTTAACCTCGACAACCACTGGCATAAAGCCGTGGTCTTTACCACAAAGCTCAGTACAGTTACCGCGGTAAACACCTTCTTTCTCTATGTAGGCCCATGAGTCGTTAATGAAACCAGGGTTAGCATCCTGTTTAACACCGAAATCACGAACCCACCAAGAGTGAATAACGTCATTTGAAGTCATCAAGAAACGAACACGTGTATCAACAGGCAATACCAAACGTTTATCAACATCTAATAGGTAGTTTTCATCTGTGTTACGAATTGCCGCATTCCTAATACCGTCGCGGCTTTTCTGTGCAAGATTACTAAAGAAGTTGATGCCCTCGCCTTCTGCATCGATGTACTCGTACTGCCACTTCCACTGATAACCAGTGATTTTAACTGTCATCTCAGCTTTTGAGGTATCTTCGAGATCAATCAGTGTTTTAGTAGCAGGGAAAGCAATAATGATAAGAATTGCTAAAGGAACCGTCGTCCAAATCAATTCAACTGTCGTGCTTTCGTGGAAATTAGAAGCTACAGCACCTTTTGATTTGCGATGGTTGATCATTGAATAGATCATGACGCCAAAAACCAATACTGCAATGACTACACATACCCAGAAGATGGTCATGTGCAAGCCGTATATATCACGACTTATTGGGGTAACGCCTTCTGGTAGATTCAGACCATATTCTGCAAAAGCCGAACCTGGCACTGCAAGCAGTGGCAAGGTCAGGATTTTGAACAAGGTCGAGAAGAATCGATTGTTCAACATGTAGCCTCCTTCAGTATCGATTTAGCGTTTGAACTGCTAGCAGACCAAAAACATCGAAAGTTTCTAAGTGTAAAATTTAAAATGTTCTGCATTTGTGCAATGCCTCAACTTATAACTCAAATTCTTAGCGTCGCTGAATGTAACAAACAATAAAACAATCTTGCTAATTCACCACGCAGATGCACGGATATCGGACACCCAATGATGGGGCGGTAGTCTACAGCCAAGGTTTAAGTTTTGCTAGTCCGTATTAACAAATTCTAACTACCGCTAAATGGGAATATACAAGCTCAAACCAAATATACCTTTGCCTCAATCCGGCGATTTCTCTGGATTATGATACAAATCTTCTACGCTAGGTTAAACCCTCTTATTTTTAGAAGGTAATTAAGCTATTGAACGTTAGTAAGCACGATAACGTTAAGGTTTTTACAGCCCAACAATAGCTCTCAATGAGTTATTCACTCAGCACCTGCACGCCGCAACGTCAGACAACAATATTGAAAAGCTTTATCCTAAGTATTGTGTTTACTTGAAACACGCCTACACCAACTTATCTGAATCTGATTCACTTAAAATAAGCATGCCTTTTGGCGTAACGAAAACCCCTGCTGCACCTGAGTCTGCTATTCCTTACAGAAGCTTAGCAACCTTGTCGATCATATGGCCATTACGGCTAAAAGCACTTCAAACCCACACAGAAAAATTCCACCTCCTAATTAGTGTAAACATGAGTTACTATCTGCAACCTCTGAAATAGTCGTACAGGCAGGATCCAAAATGGCGATGACCTATGCTAAGAAAACATTACTTCTAATGATATTCGTATTTGTTGCACCTATCGTTATCGGAACACTAATGTTTCTAAATGCTGATCACCTAAAAATGGGTGCGAGCACCGTTAACTATGGAAAGTTAATCACCCCTCCTGTAAAGATAACTGTTGATGGACTGGAAATTGAAGGCAAACCTGCTGATCTTGAGACTACTGTCAGGGCAAAGTGGAGCTTAATGTATCTAGCCCCTGAAAGTTGCAATGACAAATGTAGTGCCCGAATTGCCCTACTCAAACGCTTGCGCTTACTAACCAATGAGAACATGCGTCGAATCAGAACTGTTGCCGTATTTCCCCAAACACCTGAGAATAAAGAAAAGTTAGCGTTTAACAACCCTGACCTGCTTATCAGCACACAAGGAATAAATGCCTCCTCATTCATGGGTCAATTTCCTAATCAGTCCGAAAACCCAATTTATGTAATTGACCCTACAGGCAACCTGATGATGTATTATGCGGGCGACGAACCCGACATTAAGCGCATGTTAAAAGATTTCAAGCGCATCCTTAAGTACTCACATATCGGTTAAACCATGGATACTGCACGCCCCACCCTCAAAGATTTTTTAAAACTCTGCAAACTTAAAGTCGTTGCATTAATTATGCTCACTGCCGTTGTAGGCATGTTATTGGCAACAGAAGGCTTGCCACCAATGGATTTAATGATTCTTGGTTCGATTGGTATCGCTTTAGCCTCATGCTCAGCAGCGGTATTTAACCACGTGGTTGATCAACGCATTGACACTATCATGAGCCGCACCAAAAACCGTCCGATGCCTGAAGGAAAAGTTAACAGTCAGCAGGCCATTATCTTCGGGATTATTATCGGCGTGATCGGTCTTGGCATTTTGGCTATATGGGTGAACTTACTGACCGCAGTTCTCACCTTTCTTGCCTTAATTGGCTATGCCGTTATTTATACGATGTATTTGAAACGTGCCACCCCACAAAATATCGTCATCGGGGGAGCAGCTGGTGCGGCACCGCCGGTATTGGGCTGGGCAGCTATCACCAATTCAGTTGAACTTGATGCAATGCTGTTGTTTTTAATCGTATTTATATGGACACCTCCGCACTTTTGGGCACTCGCCATCCATCGGCACGAAGAGTATGCCAAAGTCGATGTGCCAATGCTGCCAGTGACACATGGCCTACCTTTTACCCGGCTTCAGATTCTGCTTTACACAGTCATTCTGTTCATTGTTACCCTCATGCCTTATCTTATCGGCATGTCTTCGCTGATCTACCTCATTGGTGCGGTATTGCTGGGTGTTGGTTTTCTCTATTATGCGATACAGATGATGCGTCATCCGGATAATATGGAACTGCCGATGAAGACATTTGGATTCTCTATTAATTATCTGATGATCTTGTTTGTCATTCTTTTAGTGGATCATTACTTCCCATTAAATCTAAATCAAATCGTCTAAAACTATTATTTATTTGAGTAAGCGAGATGAAAGAATTTTTAAGTGCAATCAAAAGTGTGATGGCTGCTTTTGTGGGTGTGCAAAAGAAGAAAAATCTGGAAGAAGACTTTGGTAAAAAAAGCGCTGCTCCATTCATTGTTGCAGGGCTTCTAATGGGCTTCTTATTTGTTATCGCGGTCTATTCAATAGTGAGATTGGTACTACCCTAACCGCCCTTACATCAACCATTGGTAAGGTAATAACTAGACAACAGCACTTGAAAGCATTTCACACTCATCATAGAGCGACTGCGGAACGGTAATACCTTCTTTGGGCGTCTTCTCACGTGATACATAGCGCCTATCCGATGGTAAACGTGTGCCTTCCTGACTGAGGATCTCATCAAATAACGTTTCAGCATGTGCTAATTGCGCAACTCCATTACCGCCACTGACACAACGCGTCGGATCGATCGCAATCATAAGCTCACCCCGCTTGGGTGGGCCACCGTCTCGAACATCATTGGCAGTGGCCTCAAAACTAAATACATCGCCAATCATTGCACCAGCTAGTAGTTCAACCATCAGCGCAATTGAGCCCCCCTTATATCCACCAAATGGAAGTTGGGCTCCGGCTAGTGCAGCGGTTGGGTCATTTGTAGGATTGCCTTCACTATCGATCGCCCAATCATCCGGGATCGGCTTACCATCACGCTCATGAATCATAATCTCACCGCGCGCACTGGCACTTGATGCCTGATCAAATACGATTGGTGGCTTTCCGTCGCGTGGCCAGGCAAATGCCATCGGATTGGTTCCGTAAAGTGGCTTGATGCCACCTGCTGGCGCGACATAACTTTTGGCGGTTACAAAAGCAAAGGCAACCAGCCCGTGCTCTGCAAGTCGCTCAGTCTCTGGCCACAGCGCAGCAAAATGATAGCTGTTGGTAATGGCGAGTGCGGCTATACCCTGCTCGCGCGCCTTCTTTGCCAATGCAGCGGTACCCATTTCCAAGGGGAGTGAAGCAAAGCCATTGGCTGCGTCAACCTTAACCACGGCAGGCGCAAGTTCAGAAAGTATCGGCACTGCATCACCCGTGATCTTGCCGCTTTTCAGTGAGCCGATATATCCGGGCAGTCTAAACAAACCATGAGATTTACAGCCATCGCGCTCAGCTGAGGTGATGGTGTCGGCAACCGTGCGAGCCTGCTCGACCGACGCTCCGTGCTGGATTAGCCCCTTGCTGGCGATTGCGTGGACTTCATCCAAACTAAGGCGAACCAAATCACCTTCCTGCTTAGCCATGATTATTCCTCCTGTTTCAATTCCGAAGCTATGTAAAACCGCTGATGCGTTAGTAGACTTGGGTATTTAGGTTATGCGGGATTATCAATATCAATAAACTCATGTGCAATGCCAAACTGTTCGGCCAGATGCGCAGCTAAAGCAGGCGCACCGTAACGCTCAGTCGCGTGATGACCTGCTGCAAAATAATGAATACCGTTTTCACGTGCTTCATGAGTGGTTTGCTCTGAAATTTCGCCGCTGACAAATGCATCTACGCCCAGAGCGACGGCTTGTCCGATGTATGACTGTGCGCCACCCGTACACCATGCAACGGTTTTTATAGAATGCCCACCACCCGTAACGGCGGTCGGTTTGCGATTCAGGCTTTGCTGCATTAGTTGACTTAATTCATCTACGCTGAGCGCTGTTTCAAGATGACCATAGTCACCAACACCTTCAGCATTCATTGCACCATCACGGATAAAACCTAGTCGCTTGGCCAGCTGTGCGTTGTTGCCTAACTCAGGGTGCGCATCCAGAGGCAAGTGATAACCCAATAAGCTGATGTCATTTTGTAAAAGCGCTTTTATACGGCGCTTTTTCATGCCGACAATACACTGATCTTCACCTCGCCAAAACCAGCCATGGTGTACCAGTAGTACATCTGCATTGGCTTCAATCGCCGCGTCGATTAAGGCCTGACTCGCCGTAACACCAGAAACAATTTTGTTTACTTCGGCTTTACCCTCAAGCTGTAAACCATTCGGCGCATAATCTTTAAAACGGTGGATGTCTAGTAAGGAATCTGCGGCCTCAACTAAGGTATTAAGTGCAACCATTTGGCAGCTCCTTATCTGTAAGTTAGATGCGCAATGGTTTACATGCGCAATTGTAAGGTATGGCTTTATTTTTTAATTCTATACTCGGCTGCACGCGCATGGGCAACCAAACCCTCACCTCTAGCCAATACTGACGCGGTTTTGCCAAGCTCTGAAGCCGCTTCTGCGGAACATGCGATCAATGAAGAACGCTTCTGGAAGTCATACACACCGAGTGGCGATGAAAAGCGCGCGGTACGAGAAGTCGGCAAGACGTGATTCGGCCCGGCACAGTAATCACCTAAGGACTCAGAGGTATAGCGGCCAACAAAAATAGCACCAGCATGACGGATTTTCTTAGCAGCTTCCATCGCATTATCAATCGACAACTCCAGATGCTCTGGGGCGATAAAGTTTGCTACTTCCAACGCATCATCCAAATCAGCAGCCACTACGATCACACCACGGTTATTCATAGATTCTTTGATGATCGCAGCACGTGGCATATCCTTGATTTGACGATCAATACTCTCTTGCACCTGCTCAGCAAAACCTGCATCCGTCGTAATCAGAATTGCTTGAGCATCCTCATCATGCTCAGCTTGCGAGAACAGATCCATAGCAATCCAATCCGGATCAGTTTTACCATCACAGATCACTAAAATCTCAGACGGCCCAGCAATCATATCAATGCCCACTGTGCCAAACACCATGCGTTTCGCTGTCGCTACGTAAATATTGCCGGGACCAACAATTTTATCAACAGGGGGTACTGTCTCCGTGCCATAGGCTAAAGCAGCAACTGCCTGTGCACCACCCACGGTAAACACCCGATCCACACCCGCAATCGCCGCCGCTGAAAGCACCAAATCATTCAACTCACCATCTGGCGTTGGTACCACCATGATCAATTCTGCAACACCAGCAGTTTTGGCCGGAATTGCATTCATCAGCACGGAAGATGGATAAGCAGCCTTGCCTCCGGGAACGTACAAACCGACTCGATCTAAAGGATTAATTTGTTGTCCGAGCACCGTGCCATCTGCCTCAGTGTATTGCCATGGCTCGATCTTTTGATGCGAAGCATAGGCTTGTATGCGTGATGCTGCCGACTCCAACGCTTGACGTTGCTCAGCAGGAATTGACACTAAAGCTTGCTGCATTCGCTCGGCGGATACTTCAAGCTCACCCATTGAACTTGCCTGCATGCGATCAAAGCGATTGGTGTAATCCAGAAGCGCCGCATCACCCTGGCTTTTCACATCAGCAAGTATTTGATTGACGGTGGCAAACACATCCTGATCAGAAACGGCTTCCCATTCCAGCATTGCTTTTAGCTCAGGCCAAAAATTATCATCCGACGTCGCTAATTGTTTAATATCCATAACATCTCATCCAACAGACCGACTCTGAAAAAGCTTCTGAGCAGCTAAAAACTAACTATTAATATTACGGCGTGTTTCAACTGCACCCGCTAATTGCTCAAGCACCTTCACTGTGTCGTCCCAACCAATACAAGCATCAGTAATACTCTGGCCATAGGTCAACGTGCTTTTATCAACACCCTCACCTTTTTGGTTACCTTCAACCAAGTGACTCTCAATCATGACACCGCTGACATCATAGCTACCACTGGCAATCTGATTAGACACGGTAGTAGACACTTTCATCTGATTAACGTGATTTTTACGGCTATTGGCATGGCTAAAATCAACCATTAATGATGGTGATAGACCGTTCTTGCGAAGTTCAGCAGACGCATCCTCTACGCTCACCGAGTCATAATTCGGACGAATACCACCCCGTAAAATCACATGACAATCGTCATTTCCAGCCGTGGTAAAGATGGCGGAATGCCCTTCCTTTGTCACTGATAAGAAATGGTGCGGATTAGCCGCAGCTTTGATCGCGTTAATCGCGATATCAACATTGCCATAGGTACCGTTCTTAAAGCCAATTGGACAGGAACTTCCTGAAGCTAGTTCACGATGCCCCTGACTTTCAGTGGTTCTGGCACCAATCGCACCCCAGCTGATCAAGTCAGCCACATACTGTGGCGAGATCAAGTCCAGAAACTCGGTGGCTGCCGGCATGCCTTTTTCAGAAAGCTCCAACAGCAAGTTACGCGCCACGCGCAATCCTTTATTTATATTGTACTCGCCTGAGATATCCGGATCATTGATCAAGCCTTTCCAACCCACACTGGTGCGTGGCTTTTCAAAATACACCCGCATAATGATCTGTAATTGATCTTTTAAACTTTCCTGAAGTACGGCCAATCGATCAGCATATTCATGGGCGGCCTTAGTGTCGTGTATAGAACATGGTCCAACCACGACCAATAGACGGTCATCTTCACCCTTAATGATACGATGGGCTTCCTGACGCGCGTTGACGACCGTTTGAGTTGCTGTTTCCGTAATTGGAAATTCCTGCGTTAAATCAGCAGGCGGCATAACCTCTTCCATGCCGGTGATGCGTAAGTCATCTGTTCCGTGTTTCATATTCCTTTATCCCCTGATTAACCCTTGGCAACTGCACCAGAAACTTTGTCAATTATCTGTTTGAGTTGCTTATGTTTCATTTTCATCGAAGCCTTATTAACCACAAGACGTGAACTTATATCAGCCATATGTTCTTGTGGCACCAAACCATTTGCGTGCAGTGTATTGCCGGTATCGACCACATCGACAATGCAATCGGCTAAGCCAACAATCGGCGCCAACTCCATCGAACCATAGAGTTTGATCACCTCTATCTGACGGCCTTGTTCGGCAAAATAGCGGCGTGCGCAGTTGACAAATTTGGTAGCGACTTTCAGCTCACCCTCCGGTAGTGTCACATCCTTTAGTCCCGCCGTCATTAATTTGCAGCAGGCAATATTCAGATCCAGCATTTCATAAAGGCCTTCGCCCCCATGCTCCATCAGCACATCCTTACCGACAACCCCAAGGTCAGCAGCACCGTATTCAACATAGGTCGGCACATCAGTTGCACGAATAATGACCAGCTTTATATTTTCTGAGGTGGTATCCAGAATCAATTTACGGCTAGTCTCAGGGTCATCCAACGCTTCGATACCAGCAGCTTTTAATAGCGGCATGGTTTCTTTGAATATACGGCCTTTGGACAAGGCAATAGTAATCGTGTCAGTCATAAATTAAGTAACAGCAGCGTCTAGCCTGTTCCCACTGGAAAAAACAAATGCGAATCATAACTAAATTAGAAGTGAATAACACCCCACGATTGGCTGAATCACCGACCTCAATAAAGATTAAGAGTCTATTGGCGCAGCAGTGGCTTCCAGACACCATCCATCAAACCTTCCAGGGGCTGATAGCGGGTTTTGTAGTTCATTTTGGAACAGTCCTTTATCCAATAACCGGGATAGACATATTCCAGACCTAATGACTTGGCATATTCAATTTGCCAAGTCAGAGCAAACACGCCTATACCACGTCTGCCACCTTCTTCGGGGTCAAAGAAAGTGTAAACCGCCGAGAGTCCAGACTCCAAACGATCAATCGCTGCAACACCGATTAGTTCTTCAGCAACAGAGAACTCAACAAATAGAGTATCGCACCAGTGTGCCGTTAGGAAGTCTTTGACACCTTCTGCATCGGTATCCTGATGGCGGCTCCTCAGGTAGTCAGCGTAGAGCCCGATATATTCAGACTTAAAGCCATCTTCATTGAGCACCACCTGAAGGTCATGATTCATTTTTAGATTACGCCGCTGACTTCTGTCTGGCGCAAATTTACTGACTTCAATTCGTGTCGTTATGCAAGACTTACAGTCCTGACAGTACGGCCGATAGACCTGGCTGCCGCTGCGTCTAAACCCTGATTTAATCAGATAGTTATAGACTGACATGTCCATAGAAAAATCAGGATCAATAACGGCATTACGTGCAATCTTACTGGGAAGGTAAGCACAGGCGTGCATGGCGGTTGGATATATTTTTAGGGGTTTTGAAAAATCCATATCGGGGTTTTATACCTTATTTCGACACTAAATTACGAGGTTAGTTTGGGGAACCTCGAGCTGATTTTTAGAGTAAAACGGCGTAACTTATCCATCAATCTAAACCCTGATCGGAGGCAAGCCAAAAGACTACCATCCGACCGAGGGAACTGCTTCTAGCACTTCATCTTAATAACTCGCCACTAATCCGGAATCTGAACGACAGTTAGTAGACTGCTTCTTACCGGCTTTGAGCATCTCTTCAATGGTTGACGTTGCCGGATCACCATACAATCCGATCCAAAGCTCAGTCAGTTGATTCTTTCTATCACAGCGTAAACCAACGCTTTTAGCCGCCCCTTTGCCAAAGCTTTCATCCATTGCCTGACGAATCTTTTTCAATGATACCTTTTTACCTTTCAATGAAGTGATCAACTCATCAACACTTCCCTTGTCTATCGCTTTAGACAAGCGAATTGAGTCAGCGTAATATGTTTCAGGGTCCGGACTGTAACAGGTGCCATGTTTTATCCATTCGTGACGCTGCAAATTGGAGGTAAATCCTGGCATGAATTTTTTTAATTCACGTTTAGTTTTTTGAGAAAGCTTTAGCGGTTTTAATAAATCCCAGCGGCCTCTTCGATCAATTGCTTTGTCAGCGTCGCTTACACCACAGTAAGCATTGTCTCTTGGCTGGGGCCATAAACCGTGTAGCGATAAATGAGCGGAGCTGAAATCACCCCGCCTAGCGCTGCGGCATTCCTTCTTTCTGCCGTGACCTGCACAAAATCCGGGCTGCCAACTCATTGCTAGTAAATAATGCTCTGCTTTGCGCGTCTTTTTTCTAACTGTTGGGGCAGGTTTTGGCTTGCTTGATGACGTAATACGAGTCGCACTGCCGTCTAAAGTTCCACAGTCAACCGACACCCATAATAACTTTTTTGAGGTAATTTCAATCTGGTAATGGCTGGGTGAGGGTTTGTTTTTTTGTCTGGCTTTGTATTTTTCTCCAGACTTTAGCATGACCTTACTCGTTTGCTTGCTGATAGAGCGGTAGGCTGGGCAGTCCTTAGAAACTTCAAAGGTTCCTTTTATTCGTTCGCTGGCATTTACAGAAGCCGCTCCAAAAAAGGCGGCGACCACAATTAATGCGTAAAATATTCGACTCATAAATTTACTTTCCAACTATTTTTAAGATTAGGGAAACTACACTCTATTTAAGTAGGTAGACTCGTTAGATTGAAGGTTCACTGAGCAGGATAGCAATCTTGGTGGGAAATACCAATAGTACGATATTTAAAACGGCAGGATGGTTATTGAGCATAAACACTTCGCCTCCGTTTTGAATGCTGAGCTGTCCGTTTGTAAGGCATGACGTCGGGAGGCGCTTATTCTGCTCAATAACCATCCTACCTTGGTCAAGCCGAGTTTAGTTTATGAATCTTCGGATTACGGTCATGAAGTCTTTGCCGTATCTTTCTAGTTTGGATTCGCCGACGCCACCTAAGTAACGGAAATCATCGTCTGTTTGTGGTCTTGATTGGGCCATTTCTTCCAGTGTTCTGTCGTGAAAGATTACGTAGGGTGGCACGCTTTGTTCTTTGGCTAGTTCGGAGCGTAGCTCCCTTAGTGCTTCGAATAGCATTTCGTCTTCGATGTGAAGTGTTACGCGTGCTCTTGGTGCGGATGTTTTCTTGGCGAGTGCTGGAATGCTTAGTTTGCGCGCTAACAATGTTTCTTCGCCGCGCAGTAAGGGGCGTGATTTTTCAGTTAGTTGTAATGCGCCGTATCGTTCCATGTTGATGTACAAATAACCCTGAGCGATGAGTTGCCGGAAGATGCTTCGCCAATCTACCTGCGTGTGATGCTTGCCTATACCAAAGACTTTTAGCTGGTCGTGACCATTGTTTACGATTCGCTTATCAGTGTCTTTACCGAGCAATATATCGGTAACATAGGTTACTCCGAAGCTCTGGCCACTGCGGTAGACGGCTGACAGTGCTTTTTGGGCGTCTTCGCTAGCATCCCAAGTTTGTGGTGGGCTTAGACAGTTATCGCAGTTGCCACAGCGTTCCGGGGCACTTTCACCGAAGTATTCCAATATCGCACTTCTGCGGCAGCTTACGGCTTCGCATAGCCCCAGCATCGATTCGAGTTTAGTCTGGGTAACACGTTTGTACTCCTCCGCACCGGTACTTTCTTGCATCATTTGTCGCAGGGTGATGACATCTTGCAAGCCATAGCTCATCCAGGCATTGGCGGCTTGACCATCTCGACCTGCACGACCGGTTTCTTGATAATACGCTTCTATATTTTTTGGCAGGCTCAAATGGGCAACAAATCTCACATCTGGCTTATCAATTCCCATTCCGAAGGCGATGGTAGCCACGATGATTATGCCTTCTTCTCGCAAAAATCTTGCCTGTGTGTGATGACGCAATTCAGCAGGTAACCCTGCGTGATAAGGCAATGCTTCACGACCCTTGCCACTTAACCAATCGGCAGTTGCTTCAACTTTCTTTCGTGACAGGCAATAGATGATTCCGGCATCAGTCGGATGATTTTCTCTCAGAAATCGCCATAAACGATCGCGTGGGTTTTGTGCATCAGAAATTGAGTAGCGTATATTGGGCCGATCAAAACTATTGATAAAAACGTTGGCATCCTGCAACTGGAGCTGAGCAATAATTTCTTGCTGGGTGCGATGGTCTGCTGTGGCGGTTAAGGCTATACGTGGAATATTTGGGAAACGCTCAGTCAAAACACTGAGCTTTTGGTATTCTGGCCTAAAGTCATGCCCCCATTGAGAGACACAATGCGCCTCGTCGACCGCAAACAAAGCGATGTCACACTGACCAAGGAGTTGGAGAGTAGCGGCATTACTCAACCGCTCTGGGGCAATGTAGATAAAATCCAATACTTTGTTTCGCAGGTCGGCTTCAACTTGGGATCGCTGTTGGTAGCTGAGAGTTGAGTTTAAAAAGGCAGCGCGAACACCTAACTGATTTAAGGCATCCACCTGATCCTGCATCAGCGCTATTAGGGGCGATATCACGACACCGATTCCATCTCGCACTAAAGCCGGAATTTGATAACACAAGGATTTTCCACCACCCGTGGGCATCAGCACTAATGCGTCTTCGCCACGAATCACTGCATCTACAATGTCCGCTTGATTATGGCGAAAATTGGGGTGACCAAAGGTTTTGTTTAATATTTCCAGCGCTTGCGACATCAACAGCCCATAGATAGATGTTTTTGGGTTGCTAATAAAACCACATCACAGATCGTAATTACATTAAAACATGCTAGAATTCTGATTTTAAATGGTTCGCAAGGATCCATCTTCATATGGAAGACAAAAAAACCTCCCTGACCTATCAGGACGCCGGTGTTAGCATCGAAACCGGCAATGCATTAATCGATCGTATCAAACCTCACGCCAAGCGCACAAAAAGACCTGAAGTACTCGGCAATATCGGTGGATTTGGCGCGTTAATGTCGATCCCGAGTCGTTACAATGACCCGGTATTAGTCTCTGGAACAGATGGAGTGGGAACCAAGCTTAAGCTCGCTATCGAAATGGAGAAATACGACACCATCGGCGTCGACTTGGTGGCCATGTGTGTGAATGACATTATAGTCACTGGCGCTGAGCCACTGTTTTTCCTCGATTATTACGCGACGGGCAAATTAAATAATGATCACGCAGAGGCTGTCATCAAGGGAATCGCTGATGGTTGCGAACAGGCGGGTGCTGCGCTTACTGGTGGTGAAACCGCTGAAATGCCGGGCATTTACCGTGAGGGTGATTTTGATCTGGCAGGTTTCAGCGTTGGTGTTGTCGAACGTGAGCTAATTTTAGATCAAAGCGCAGTAGCCCATGGCAACGTGCTTATCGGCATAGCGTCCAGCGGGCCACATTCGAACGGCTATTCTCTGATTCGTAAAGTGATTGAAGTATCGGGGGCTTCGCTTGATCAACCCTTCAGTGATAAGGATTCCGGCAGTTTGGGCGAAGCCTTGCTGACCCCAACTACTATCTATGTAAAGCCATTATTACAAGCTCTCAAACAGTTTGATATTCGTGCGTTAGCACATATCACAGGCGGTGGCCTTACCGAAAACCTACCGCGGGTGCTTCCGGATCACTGCAAGGCAGAAATCGATCTTAGCAGCTGGCAAAGACCAGAAATATTCAACTGGTTACAACGCGAAGGCAATATCGAAGATGGGGAAATGCTGAAGACGTTTAACTGCGGTATCGGCATGGTAATGGTCGTTTCTGAAGAGCAAGTAGATGAAATAGTCAATAGCTTCAAACTCCAGCAAATTCAGAGTTGGAAAATTGGCCATATCAGCGCCGCAGAGACTGAAGCACCGTATGTTGAGTACATCTAAGCGATGCAATCAATTGTTGTTCTGATCTCTGGAGGCGGCAGTAATTTACAGGCTATCATTGATCATATTGAGGCTAAAAAGCTTGATGTGAACATCGCTCTGGTTCTCAGCAATCGAGCAGATGCCTACGGACTACAACGTGCTGAGAAAGCGGGCGTAGCGACTAAAGTTGTCGACCACACTCAATTCAATTCTCGTGAATTATTTGATCAAGCAATGATAGCTGAGATCGACATCCACGACCCAGATCTAATCGTTATGGCGGGATTCATGAGAATATTAAGCAATGAATTTATTGATCATTACGCAGGTAGAATGATCAATATCCACCCGTCACTGCTTCCAGACTATAAGGGTCTACATACCCACCGACGCGTGTTGGCAGATAAAGGAAGTCGGCACGGTGCAACGGTGCATTACGTTACGTCAGAATTAGACTCTGGAGCAGCCATTCTCCAAGGACATGTGCCTGTACTCTCGGAGGATGATGAATCAAGTTTACAGGAACGTGTGCACCGCATTGAGCATGTCATTTATCCTGAAGTTATCGAATGGTTTGCTCAAGGCCGCCTCAGTAACCGCAACCATCTGGCTTATCTCGATAATAAGCGTTTAGATCAGCCCATCATTATTGATCAGCCTGCAAACCAGCACTAAAAAGCCGCTGAGAGATTGCTTGTCAGCGGTTTGATAAAAACTTCACGCAACTCAATTTTTGCCTACTACTCTGGCACACCTTGCCACAGCATTTCATAACCTGTTTCATAAGCGTCATCGCAGAATTCTAACAGTTCATCGAACTTCTCGCGAAACGCCTTATCAGCATGAGATTTTTCATGCTGCTCGTAAGAATTCCAGTAGGTAACGATAGCCAACTCACCGGGCTTTACTCGCTTCTCTTCCGGCTCGTCTGCAAATGAGCCTTCTTCAGAAATAAACCCGTTGTACTTGAACACCTGCCCTGCAATAAAACCGCCCTTATCGTCACCGTAGGTATTTTTTACCACATTACACATTTCGCCCAATGTCATTTCGACATCATCAACGGTGACACCGTCTTTCAAATCAACCACGTTGAACAACATGACACAGCCAAAAGGAATCGATATTGGATGGAACATGGAAAAACCTCTTTTTTATAAATTCGCTCATGCTAACAGCTCTGATTTGTTCAAGGCTATAACCCTAAAGGGCTGGCAGATTCTTACCACAGTTAGCGTTCAGAAAATATTTTATTCAGCGTTGCCAGATCTTCAGGGGTATCAACGCCGGGGCCTGGAATCTCCTGTGCTTCGGCCACATGAATACGCGTTCCGTACCACATAGCTCGCAATTGCTCGAGCTTCTCTAATTGTTCAAGCTGACAGCTTTCCATCTTCACAAAATTACGCAAATAGCCTGCCCGGTAGGCGTAAATACCAATATGACGCTTGGCAAACTCGGCAGCAGCCATGCCCGGCTCTCGCTGATACGGGATCGATGCACGTGAAAAATACATGGCCATGCCAGCATTATCAGTCACAACTTTAACAATATTCGGATCTTCATACTCAGCTTGGTTCATGATGGATGTGCAAAGCGTGGCAATCATCGCCTCAGGGTGGCTTTCAAGGTTATAAGCAATCTGGTGTAAATTCACCGCAGGCGTCAGCGGCTCATCGCCTTGTAAATTAACCACAATATCTTCATCCGCAAGCTGCCGAATTGCCACTACTTCAGCCAATCGATCACTACCCGTTTCATGCAATGAGCTGGTCATACAAACATCGGCACCAAACAGCTGACAGGCATCGTTTATCCGTTCATCATCAGTCGCAACGATGATATCTGCGAATCCTGCGGCTACTGCACATTCATGAACGCGTTGAATCATCGGTTTACCAGCAATATCCAATAACGGTTTTCCGGGTAATCGTGATGAATTGTAACGAGCAGGGATAACTAATACTGTTTTCATAATTTCTCTACTTCTTCCTGAGTCAGTACTCGGGCATCGCTTTCGATCATGATGGGCTTACCGTCGATGATGGGGTAGGCCAATCTGGCAGATCGCGAGATGAGTTCTTGTTTTTCTTTATCGTACTTGAGTCGCCCCTTAGTCACTGGGCAAACGAGTATATCTAATAACTTTCTATTCATATGTTGATAGTCCTTAAACGTTCCACTTTGCGATTTTTCAGCAGCAATTATTTTTAGTTTTGCTAACAAATCTTGACTAAAGCGTTGATTGAGAACGGCTGATACCGGAACGAACCAATGTTGATCAGCCGCAAACGCTCGACACTTAACAGCATCTTTTTCAGTCATAACAACCGTCAATTCATCTTCAAATACAATATCTGATTCACTAAATTGGTAGTGATCTGGAAAACTATGTTCAATCACATCTAATCCAAAGCTTTTTAACATTTGGAAAAAGCGTGCAGGATTACCAATACCTGTTACGGCGTGGACAGTTCTTGCTTGCCAGTCTGGTAATGGCTGTTGAATATCGGAATTCAAGCGATGCACGAATTGTGCTTTTAGCTGCATACTATAATCAGCTGCCGGTTCAAGTTCGTGCATCACAACGAAATCGCACTGTTTGAGGCGCTTTGCGGGCTCCCTGAGAGGCCCAGCAGGCAGACAACGTTGATTTCCTAGTCCACGAACCTGATCAATGACAGCAATCTCAATATCACGCTGTAAGCGGTAATGCTGCAAACCATCGTCGCTAATCACAACATCCACATCGGTTTGAGCAAGCAGAGTTTCGATATCATGATTACGGTTGGGGCCTGCAACGACGGGAACGTTTGTCCGCCGCGCCATTAGCACTGGCTCATCGCCAAAATCAACAGGGCTGCTATCTGCATTAACGACAGCTGGCCAATGAGTGGATTTGCCACCATAACCACGAGTAATAATTCCAGGAGAATAGCCAGCCTCTTTTAATAGCTCGCAAAGATACACCACCAACGGTGTTTTACCGGTTCCACCAACACTGATATTACCAACAACAATGACCGATATGGGATGTTTAACTGACTGTGCTTTTTTAATGGAGCCGTCTAAGTACGCTAGCGTCCTATAAAGTAACTCCAGTGGATAAAGCAACTGCTTCCCCGCCCCCCCCTCATACCAAATTGACTCTAACCGCTGCTGCAGAAAACTAGTCTGAGCGGTTGCATTGCTGTTGCTTCTTTGTGATACAGCACTAGTCATCGCTTTGCAGTTGCTGAAGCTTGGCGTAAGCACCGTTACTCGCAAGCAAGGACTGATGCGTGCCACTCTCAACGATTTGCCCGTCAGCCATCACCAGAATCGTGTCAGCTTTTTCAATCGTACTGAGGCGATGTGCAATCATAAACGTGGTGCGTCCTTTTAATAATTCATCAAGGGCAGACTGAATATAGCGCTCTGACTGTGTATCTAAGGCCGAGGTTGCCTCGTCTAAAATCAAAATTGGCGCATCGGCCAGAATGGCCCGCGCAATTGCCAAACGCTGCTTTTGACCACCTGACAACATCGTACCATTTTCACCAATAACGGTATCCAGCCCCTTAGGCATTTGCTCAATAAACTCCAAAGCATAAGCGGCTCTGGCTGCATCAGTAATTTTTTCCTCACTGACATTCCTCAGAACGCCATAAGCAATATTATTTCGGATAGTGTCATTAAACAGCGTGATATTCTGACCTACATAAGCAAATTGCTGACGTAAATTAGTCAGCTTATAGTTTTCAATAGCGACGCCATCTATGGAAATACTTCCACCTTGATAATCGTAGAATCGGGGTAACAAGTTGACCAGTGTCGTTTTGCCACTACCCGACTGTCCAACCAGTGCAATCTTATCGCCAGCGTTAACCTCAAAATTTATATCTTGTAAAACAGGCTCACCGTTTTCATAGGTAAATGAGACATGCTCAAAACGCATATCGCCATCGACTCGCTCTGTGATATGGCTGCCAGTGTCTTTTTCCTCAGGTGTATCAATTACTGAAAAGATACTCTCTCCCGCAGCAACCCCTGCCTGCAAGGTTGCACTAATCGATGTTAGGCGCTTCACCGGGTCAAATAACAACATCATCGCCGCCATAAACGACATGAATGTCCCGGGACTAAAGCGTTCTAATAAATCACCCTGTGTCGCCACGTAAATAATGATGGAAAGAGCCACAGCAACAATAAAATGAACGATAGGCATACTGAGCCGTTCGGTAAATATCCGCTTCATAAACGATACGCGATTGCGCTCGTTTACTTCGGCGAAGCGATCTTTCTCAAAATCTTCCGCACCAAAGATTCTAACCTCACGAGTTGCCTGAATTGCTTCACTGCTGATTTGCGTTACTTCACCAGTCGACTCTTGAATTTGATGACTAAATCGACGGAAACGCTTGGATACATAGCGAATGATAAGTGCGATCAAGGGACCAGTGAGCAGCACAATCAATGTAAGCTCCCAACTGTAGTACATCATCAGTGCCAACAATCCAATAATGGCGGCAAGATCTTGCACCAACACAGTTAATCCACTGGTTGCGGCACTGGCGACCTGCTCGACATGGTAGATAAGCTTGGTGATTAGTTGGCCAGAATTATTGCGGTCATAATAGCCAATGGGCATATGAATCAGGCGGGAAAATATTTGTTCGCGCAGCTCGGTGACAACTTTACGCCCGACCCATGACATAAAATATCCAGATAAAAATCCAGACACTCCACGCAATAAAAAAATGACTAATAAGGCAAAGGGTGCCCAAGCAATAATGTCCGGGTCTTTCTCCATGAAAGTCCCATCCAGCAAAGGCTGGAGATAAGCCGCAAACATCGGCTGAGTCAACGCATTAATAATTAAGCCCGATAAGGCTAGTAGAAGATAGCGCCAGTGTTTTAAAGAATAACCCGCAAGGCGCTTATAGATTTCAGCCCCACCCTGAGGTGAGGCTGTGATGTTCGTTGTCCTTGATGACATCCTGTCCTTATGAGTTATTTTCTTGGTGCCTGCGCTGTCGCCATAGAGAAATTAGTTAGGTCTAAACGTCCAGCAATATCCATCGCTGTAACAACAGACTGATAATTCGCATTAGCATCAGCACTGATCACCAATGATGGAATTCCTTCTCTTGAGTCAAGCGCTTGGCTCATTGCTCTAAACAAGGTTTCTGTCCTACTATTCAACACTTCTCTGCCATCGATATAGTAATTTCCTTTACCATCAATCAACAACTCCATAGTATCTTTCTCAACCACAGAAACAGCGCTCTGAGTTTTTGGTAATTCAATCTTAATCTTAGAGTTGCGATCAAATGTAGTGGTTATCATAAAGAATATTAACAATAAAAAGACTACGTCAATCAGAGGTGTAAGATTTACTTCTACCTCATCAGGTACATGCTGGGAAAAATTCATGCAACGCCACCCACACTAGTTTTCTTCATTTTTGCAGCCCTGACCGCTGCCATGGCCTTTTCAGAACCACTATTAGCCGCCTGCGAATTAGAAGCTGTCTGGATGGTGCGCTTTTGAGAGGCCGAAGTACCAACGACATCCACCAACTTCATTGCCGATTTTTCCATTTCTATGGCGAGATCTGTAATCTTGCTGCGAAAGTAACGATGAAAAATTAAGGCTGGAACAGCGACAGAAATACCAGCAGCTGTTGTAATCAGGGCTTGTGAAATACCCCCAGCTAGCTCTGTTGGGTTGCCCACGCCTTGACTGGTAATCACGCTGAATACACTAATCATACCGACTACCGTTCCCAAAAGGCCTAACAAAGGGGCGATAGCGGCAATGGTACCAAGGGTTGTCATATATTTATCCATCTCATGGATAACGTGACGGCCGGTTTCTTCAATATTCGTTTTCATCACGTGACGAGGCTGATCAACACTTTCGAGTCCAGCCGCCAAGACTTTACCTAACGACGAACCTTCACGAATCTGGCCAATATGCTGAGGGGTCATTTTGCCTGAAATTGCTAGCTTATAAGCCATATCAGCAACACCTTCAGGCACTACTTTCTTGGCGCTCAGCTTCAAAAACAGAGCAATGATAATCGCCATGGCAACTACTGAACAAAGCACGATTGGAATAATTAAAATCCCACCTGCTGCAATATATTCAAACATATCCGGCCTTCTAATTTTTTATAATAATAGCTTTTTTGGACTGGTATAGAGTCAAGATCATGAGCTCAGTATACACCAAACCCTCATCGCTATTAAAAGCTATAAATTATAAACCCAAGCTGAATAAATACTAGCGTTCAAAAACTGCAATCGATTCAACGTGAGCCGTGTGCGGAAACATATCCATAACGCCGGCACCACTCAAGCGATAGCCCTGCTTATTGACCAGTTCTTCAGCGTCACGCGCTAGAGTACCCGGGTGACAGGAGACATAAACAATCCGACTAGCGCCTAGTGTAGCAAACTGCTCAATGACTTCTTTGGCACCTGATCTTGGCGGATCCAGCAAAATACGGTCATATTTTTGCTTCATCCAAGGCTCGCTCTTCACGTCAGCGGTCAAATCAAAGGCATAGTAACTGGTGTTTTTAATACCATTATCCAGCGCCGTTTGCTTAGCACGTTGCACCATGACGATATCACCTTCCACACCCACCACTTCGGCAGCATTTTTAGCAATCGGCAGTGTGAAATTTCCTAATCCACAAAATAAATCCAGTACCTTTTGCGAACCATCAAGCTGTAACAGCTCGACTGCACGCGGCACCATTTTGCGATTAATACTGCTATTTACCTGAAAGAAATCCTGCGGAGCGAAAGCAACCTTTGTATCAAATTCCGGGTGTTCGTAATACAAGCCCGGATTCTCAGGCCAGATACAGTGAACGGTCGTTGGCCCTTTAGGCTGCAGGTAGATCTGGAAATCGTGCGCCTTACCAAACTCAATCAGCAGTTGCTGATCAGCATCGATGAGTGGTTCAAGGTGGCGAAATACCAAGGCAGTCGCTGCATCACCCACCGCCACTTCAATCTGAGGAATGGTTTCCTTGGCTTCCATCTGCATAATCAGATTCTGAAAATCGACTAGTTTTTCACCTACCGATGGATGAAGCACTTTGCAGGAGTCGATATCAGCCAGAAACCCGCCAGACCGTTCACGAAAGCCCACCAGAACTCTGTTCTTCTTGCGGACATGCCTCACACCCAAACGCGCTTTACGTCGATAGCCCCACTGATCACCAGTCATTGGTTCAAAGACGGTTTCCGGTGTTACCTTGCCTATGTGCGTCAGTGCATCCAACATCGCTTTTTGCTTGTGATGAATCTGATTTTCAACTGCCAGGTGCTGCATGCTACAACCACCACATATTTGAAAATGGGGACATCCCGGCTCAACACGATCCTCTGATGCCTCAAGCACCTCTGATACGTAAGCCTCATCAAACTTACGATTGATCGATGTGTACTTGAACAGTACTTTTTCGCCGGGCAACGCGCCACCAACGAATACTGCCTTGCCGTCGATATGGGTAATTCCCTTACCCTCAAGACTCATTGACTCGATGACCGCCTCAACAGGTGTTTGTGGCGGTCGTGGAGCTCTGCGCTTTCCCATATTACGTCTCTAGTAAGTTGGGCAGGTTGCCCGATGTGGAGTACTGCCTGTTCCCCAGCGGTTTTCGATGCTGGCATGCGGATCGGATGATACCTTACCCGCTTTTAGATTGCTCCATAACTGACGTAGATTGATGAATTTATTCTGATTGGTTGGGTAAGCCGCTAAACCACAAAATTTATTCAACTCGGCATTCAAATGACCCGGAATTTGTGGATGAAAAATAGCTCTGGCTAGCAGCTCGATAGAAATCTCATCGCGTCTTAATCCACCGCCTGCGTAGGCAATTTTTTCGACTTCGTTAAAGTACATTTTCAAGCGCTTATCGCGTGATGGTGTTGAATAATAATCGTATTCTTTACGATTCATACATTGGCGGCCACCTGCACGAATGCGTCTTAATTGATTCAGACCGTCATTAACATAGTTAACCCGCTCTTTAGCAAATGCGCACAAACCATAGAGTACTCGAGTAGTTTTTTCTTGTAATGGCTCAGGACGACGACGCAATTTTTTGGCAATTTCATCAGTAAATGCGACATAATTGTACTTCACCTGCTCAGCAACCCTATATTGCTCAGGACTGTAGCCTGGTTGCTGCTGCATCGGCTTTTTAATATTTCTTGGCCACTTAAAACGACGATAACCATCACGCATTTTTGCTTTATCCTGAGGAATAAAGAAAGGATAAGCGAATAAACGCACCATATGCTTTGGCGACGCGGGAGTGGTTGAGCTAACAATAGAGGTCACACCAGTTTCAGTAATACCGGTAATAATATAGGAATGCGCTCCGGGCTGAACATACAGATCACCTGCTTTTATGTCTGCTAATGCCATCGGATAAGTATCTAAATGAATACTACGGGTGCCGACCCTATCAGCCACATATTGCATAAATTTTCTAACACGGTTCACCGGATTTTCACGATCCCAGTTCTTCATATCATTTGTCAGAAGTTTGCCTTTTTGCATAATATTATTAATGACAAAAGGCAATTTATTTTCATAGGCAAAAGCTAAGCGGGCGAAATAGATCGAGTCAGCACAGTCGTGTGCCATTCTATAATAAACCGGTGTTTTGGGATTCATGAAGAAATCCGTTGTCATCTTCTCAGCAACCCACTCCTGATATTTAATTTCCCAAGCCATTGACCACTGGTTTTTAGTTTGCCAAACAGCTGCTTGTACGGATGATGCGGCAGTGAACAGACACACTACCAAAAGTCCTTGAAGCCATGTTTTTGCCTTAAATTGAATACTCATATTATTGATCTATAATGATTTAAGTTTATTATTGGTCTGTCAGAGCCTGACTAAGTTCAGCACCGAGTCGATCTACAGACATGATTACGTTATTTAACAGAAGTCGCCCATTACGTACGGTAATATCTGACTCAAACTCGGTTTCATATCGTCGAAACCATTGTCTTCTATTCCATTTTTCTAGCATGCCCAACCATCGTTTGTTTAGCATTTCACGCTGGATTACTGCTTCACCTTTCAACGCTAACTCTGGTTCGTTAGCTCTGCTAATAGTGTTTCCACTCATTAGCAGCCGACTGGCCTCACCTTCACTTCCCGTGCTTAACCTGATATTGATCGCCATTTGACTACGTTCAGCAATCAACAATGGTTTCAATGAATTATCTAGCTGTGATTTTTTGATGCGGTTCGCATCGAGAAATAAGGAACGCAAAAAATCTTGCTGTTCGGGGGTTTCAACTTCCTCCACTGCCCACTCGGCTTGCTGCAATAAACTAAATATCTCTGACTGATTATTCAGATATTGCCAAAAACCACTCACTAAAAACTCTCTGAATTGCAGGTCTACATCCGCTCTAAGCACATCCGATTTACCAGCAATGTCAGCTCCACTAATCTTTAAATTGTCACCACTGGCAATATTAATTTTCCAGTCACTGCTTAATGTATCATTATTAACCCATATTGAGCCATGACTCTGTAAGTTAAACGGTACTTTTTTCGACTGCGCTGGATAAACCAACTCGCCGTTATTCGCACTCAGGGTTAACTTAGTTAAATTCGGCGGTGCTGAAGCAGCGGCGGCTTCCCCTGCACTTCTGGAAACCAAACTAGCGTTGGGTATGTCTATGGCAATCCGCTTATCCCTATACTTAAGCCCAGCAATATTCGTCAGTATCTGATGCTGACTGTTTGCAAAGTCAATGTCGCCTTCAATGGCTAATGAATCGAATACCCAGTTACCCAGTGACTTGACAGGACTTTCAACGCTAAGGTAAGTATCTTTAAAAAAACCTACCCCTAAAGAAGCGATGGGCGGTGGACTTGAAAACCACCCACTCAGCTGCATTGATGGCTCATCAGAGACTTCCAGCTCAATTTCTTTAACGCTTAATTGCCAGCGCGCCAGACCCAGCTGCACGCCGTCATTATTGATAAAGAGGGGGCCATTACTTCGTTGCAACAGGAACTTCCAATCCTCAATAGATTCATCGAGCAAGGCTGAAGTTGGGATAACTCTTAGTTCGGCAGTCGATCCGTGCAGCCCTTCCTGATAATGAATCACCTCAAGCTCAAAAAAATCTTTCGCTTGCCCGGTGGCAATTGTTTCAAGTGCAAGATCAAACTGCTGCCTGGCGGTTTTTGCCATCGACCAGCTGCCAAGACTCCAGACAAACAATAAGCCCAGCATAGCAAGCGTCATCGGAGTCAGATGCGACCTCATTGCCTTAATAACTGCCTTGGGTTTAACCCCATTAACAGTATTGAAACAAGATAAGCCAACATTGCGGCAAGTACTAAACCTCCTAAAGCCACTACTTTTAGCCAGATACCTGAAGCTTGCCACCACTCGTTAGAAGGGTTTATAAACCAGATTGAGAGCGCCATGATGATTGACGCTGCGATAATTTTAAGTAAATACACTGGCCACCCTTTGGCACCTGCAATCAATCCAAGCTTTCTTAGCCCAAGGAATAACAAACCCGCATTCACAAAACCAGATATTGCGGTTGAAAGCGCCAGTCCGGCATGTGGCCCGATATAGCCTAGTTTGTACCAAGGCAGTGCAATAAATAAATTGCAAATAATATTGGCGGCGATGGCAATCAAACCTATTTTGACTGGAGTCCGTGTGTCCTGTCGCGAGTAAAAACCAGGGGCAAGTACCTTAACCATAATAAAAGCAGGCAGCCCTAAGGCATAGGTCATTAAACTTAAACTCGCCATTTCAACATCGCGCCAACCATTGACCCCATTGTCAATGACAGTCGCTAGAATCGGTACTGCCAGCACAATTAATCCCATCGTTGCGGGAATGGAAACCAGAATTGACAGTCGCATCGCCCAATCCAGCGTTTTCCCAAAATCGCCTCCTTTGGCATTCGCATGATCGCCTGACAGCTTAGGTAAAATAACCGTGCCAATGGCAACGCCAATCAGTGCTAGAGGGAACTCTACAAAACGGTCTGAGAAATAAAGCCAACTGATGCTGCCTGAAGCCAGTAAAGAGGCAATCATGGTATTGATAGTAATATTGAGCTGAGCCGCAGAAGAGCCTACCAAGGCCGGTGCCATTAGCTTAAGAATGCGACTAACACCTTGATGTCCTTTCTTGAAGCTAAAGCTTGGCACTAACCCCAAACGCTGCAAGTACGGTAGCTGAAATAAACCCTGAGCAAGTCCGCCAATAAATACTCCCCAAGCTAACGCTTCAACGGGTTGCTCAAACTGTGGTGACCACCAGATAGCCGCTGAAATCATCACCACATTTAATAACACGGGCGTGAAAGCAGGTACGGCGAAATTTCCAAAGGTATTGAGTATGCTGCTGAAGAAAGCGGCTAGCGATATAAAAAGCATATAAAACGCAGTGATGCGTAATAGATAGGCTGCCAGCTCAGGCTCGGCATCCGCTTTTGTTTCAAAGCCCGGAGCAAACACCATCATTAATAAAGGCGCAGCGATCACGGCAACTAACGAGATAGTAAACAGAATGACCGTCAACATGCCGGCCACATGATTAACCAGATCTTTTAACTCAGCTTCGCTACGTTGTTCTTTATACTCTGTTAGTACTGGGATAAAGGCTAATGAAAAAGCACCTTCAGCAGATAGTCGCCGCATCAGATTAGGGATACGAAAGGCAACCAGAAAAGCATCCATCGCACTACCCATAACGAAATAGTTCGCATAGACGAAGTCCCGCACTAAACCTAATATCCGTGACATTAGTGTCATCACGCTGATCATCATGCCAGAACGAAATAGCTTACTCATACAAATTAAAGCGGTGTCGTAGTAATAGGTTTATAAGAGAAGCAACATGCATGACAGGGTTTAAACCTTCATATAATAGGTAGTGCGCATTCTACACAAGCCAGTTAAAAAAGTTAGCGCTGAATAGTTATCAATAGCCATTTACTCAGACGCGCCAACCCCATCACCCTATAAATTCAGCATTGGTTTGGGCGACATAACTTAGTGTTAAAACGCTACTACATCGCTTAACTGAGCCACTTTCCATTGGTCAAAAAATTAGCGCACTTCCACTTAATTATCTTGATACTCCTTTAATCATGCTTTTTAATTGACACTGTACAAAGCTTTACCCCCAACTTAATAATAAAAATAACGAGCGTACAATAATGAAAATAACAAATCGACACTTACGCAAGCTGAGATACATTGCACCCGTCTTCTGTTCGATGGCAGTGCTTTCAACTCAGCTTCAGGCAGGGCCCACCATCCAATTAAACGGTGATGAGCTGCGTGACGGCATGGCTGACTCAGGGAGTCTTGGTTATGTCGGCGGAAATACCCGCGTTGGTGTGAGCATCAACCGTGAATTAGAAGGTCAAGTCGACCTGAATCAGATTATTATGGAAGATGATTCAAGTGCAACCAGTGCAGAAGGTTGGTTTGGTTATAAACTTAAAGACGACGAAAACAGATCACAAGGGCTAACCGGTGGTGGTGTAAAACTAAACCACCAATGGGTAAATGACCAACAGGATACGGTACATAAAGTATTCGGTGCTTACGACCAAGACGTTAACGATCGCGCCAAAGCAACAGTTGGTTATGGTCAAGAGACAGAAGATTTATTCTGGTCTGGTCATGTAAGCAAAAGCATCGCTGACGAAAAAATAGAACATGGTATTGCAACACGTGCCTATGATTATGGTGTTGGTGCACAAGTGGGTACATTCCTCGATAGCACTTTAACAAGAATTCGTGGTGGTCTGGACTATGAGTTCGGTACTGAGTTTGCAGATGGCGAAGATCGCCCGGGCAAAGCCACAATATCTGCTGGAGTTGAGCAATTCTTCCATGACTCACCTCACAGCATCACGCTTGATGTATCTGGAAATCAGGTTTCTGGTGGCAATGATGCAGAAAATACAGACTTTGGCGCTAGGTTGGGTTATCGCTATGAATTTGGTGGTGACGGTGTTTACCGCTCAGCAAACAGAGTTAGCCGCCGCCGAGTAGAAATTCCGGGACAACCTGGCCGTCCTGGTCGTGCGGGCGTTCCTGCTATTCCACCAACACGTGGTACTCCTGGAAGAGCTGCTGTCCCTGGAAGAGCTGCTATCCCTGGAAGACCTGCAATTCCTGGACGTGCTGCAATTCCTGGTCGCCCTGGACGTGCTGCCATTCCAGGCCGCCCTGGTCGCGCTGCCATTCCACCACGTTACGAGCGTCGTGCGGTTAATGCACCGGGGCATGAGTTCGTTAAAACAACGATGAAACTAGAGAATGAAACATTCTTCAAGTTGAACTCATCTAAGTTAACTCAATCAGCAAAGCGCAACCTGGATAAGATTGTTGGTCAGATTCGTGGCCATGGTTACCTTGGTGCAATCCGAATCACCGGTAATACTTGTGGTTTGGGTGATCCTGCCTACGATCAGCGCCTCTCTGAAAGCCGCGCTAATGCTGTTCGTGATTATTTAGTTGATAAAGGCTTCAATCCATCTCACTTGGTTGCTCGTGGTTTAGGTAAAGGTAGCCCGAAGTACGATCGTAGAGATGACGACTTTAGAAACCGTCGTGTTGATCTTGAGTACGTAACAGAGCGTACGGTTAAGAAAGCTGCCAATAAAACACAGTACCGAAATGTATTGGTACAGGAAGGTCGTCCTGCGGTTGCTGCGATCCCAGGCAGACCTGCCATACCCGCTCAACCAGGCCGTCCAGCTCAACCATACCGCCCAGCTCAACCGGGTCGCGCAGCCGTACCGGGACGTCCAGCAATACCAGCGCGTGCCGGACATCCTGGTCGCCCAGCGATTCCAGCGATACCAGCAACGCCGGGTACTCCGTCTCGCTTCATCTGGAAGACGGAAGTTGTTCCATCCGCGCCAGTCTGGATTCAACGTGCGATCAGAAATACAATCAGCCATAACAAATCTATTAGCACCTACACAACACGCGTTTCAACTAAAACAGTTGATGACACGTTTACAGCAACTAATCGTGATAACACGATAGACGTTCTCGCCAATGACGGAACTGGTCTAACCCTAGTCAGAGTGACACAACCTGAGAACGGTACGGTTAGTATCGTAAATGGAAAAGTCGTTTACGTACCAAACCCAGGTTTCAGTGGTACAGATACATTCACTTATACTGTTGTAGATGCAGATGGTAATGAGCTGACATCAAGAGTAACTGTCGATGTTCCTGTTGCCATTGCAGTCAACAACGCGCCGATGGCCGTTGATGACAGTGCCAATACCAGCCAAGCAACACCGGTAACGATTGACGTTCTGCTCAACGATAGCGATAGCGATGGTGACGCGATAACAATTGGTAACATATCAAACCCAGCCAATGGAACGGTTCAGTTGCTCAATGCGCAAATTGTGTATACACCGAACGCTAATTTCACAGGGACTGATACGTTCACTTACACAATTACGGATGGTAATAACAATCAATCAACCGCAACGGTCAACGTGGTTGTTGAAGATGTAAACCAAGCTCCAATTGCCGTCAATGATAACAGCACAACACCTGAAGCAACGCCAGTTACAATTAACGTTATCAGTAACGATAGTGATGCTGACGGTGATGCACTGACGGTTATCACGTTGGGTCAGCCAAACAACGGTTCAGTAGCCATTGTTAATAATCAGGTTGTTTACACGCCAAATGCAGGTTTCATCGGTGTTGATAGCTTCACTTATGTCGTCAGTGATAACAATGGTAATTCAACAACTGCCACTGTTAGCGTTAATGTAACGAATGTTAATAAAGTACCAACAGCTGTTGATGATGCGCGTACCACACCTGAGAACACACCGGTAACAATTCCGGTATTAGCTAACGACAGCGATACCGACGGTGATACTTTGTCTATCGTAAGTGCAACCAATCCAGCTAACGGATCGGTTAGTGTTGTGAATAGCGATATTGTTTACACGCCTAATAATGGTTTCGCAGGTCAGGATACGTTTGACTACACGATTACTGATGGCAACGGAAACAATGTCACAGCGACGGTTACAGTCAACGTCACTGACGTTAAGATGGCTCCTAATGCGGTAAATGACGCTGAAACGACTGATGAAAATACTTCGGTCACAATCAATGTGCTCAGCAACGATTCAGACCCTGATGGCGATACGCTGTCTCTAGTAAGCAATACAACACCAGGTAACGGTACGGCAGTCATTTCTGGCGGAAACATTGTTTATACACCAGCCGTTGGATTTACGGGCGTCGACACGTTTAACTATACAATCACTGATACTGATGGAAACAACGTCACCGCAATGGTAACGGTAACGGTTAACGACGTTAACTACCCACCAGCTGCTAGTAATGATAATGACACAACACCAGAAAATACGCCGGTTACAATCAGTGTGCTGGGTAACGACGGTGATATCGATGGTGATACCATCACTATTACCAATGTCGGAACACCATCTAACGGTAGTGCCA
>ENA-ORXR01000486-ORXR01000486.1-marine-metagenome-genome-assembly--contig:-NODE-486-length-53863-cov-33.196111_pt1 | contig 53863 bp, 37 predicted proteins | sample MGYA00237866_ERZ511479 | MGnify/ENA metagenome assembly ERZ511479
ATATCCACTGTAATTATAGTACAAGTGGAAAGTGTGATTATTTTCAAGTGACGCTTAGAAAGTCAGACTTTCACCCATAAGAAGTTGGGAGATTTGATCGGCCCTTGAACAGAATGCTTGAGGGGTTTCGCTTCGAGTGTCTGCAAGCAGCGGGCCCGTCGTGTCGAAGGACCGCTTCGCCACGCTGTCTGCCGTAACCTTGCTTACCCCGATCCTTGGCGTCGCCAAGTGAAGACCGGGCGAGACCACCCAGCAGGCTGCGAGCAAAGCGATGTAGGCGAGCAGAACAGGTCGCGGCCAATCGTCCTGTGCGTCGGCGCGGCAACTCGTCCGGAGACGCGGTTAGTTTGGAGAGGTTAAAGGCACGAACTTGACTCTGGTATTAACTGGAGTCCTACGCACTGGATGGCTGGGACTGTAAAGGCCGGATTCTTTGGTAACCCACGTTCGGGGATTAGGTAACACTGTTCTTGTGGTGCCTTGAGATGGTCTACGACCTCGTCAGGCCCCTCGGGGCAGCCGGCGGCTGCCGGCTCCACCACTTCAAGAGTCTTTTCCCTTGAGAAGTAAAAAGTAAAAAGCAAAGTGGACTGTTATCCCTAATCCCTACCATCTCGGAGACACGAAAAAGCCGAGAGGGATTTCTCCCCCCCGGCTAGATCCACTTTCGTGGGTTCGCGGGTATGCGACTATTTCTGGGCTTAGATAGCCAGTGAGTTAGCAACTGCGACCTCTTCCTCAACCGGAGGAAGAGGGCTCTCTGCAGTCTCAGTCGGAGCGACGGTGTTCTTGGCAACAGCCGGAGCGGGCTCAATACTCAGCTTCTCACCAGAGGTAGTAGCCACCTCGATGGTAGGCTCCTCACTAACGAGGTCCTGGGCACTGAGATCTAGCTTCTGCACAGACTTGGTCTCGGTCGTTACGGTCTTACTCGTAGCGACGTTCTCAAGAACATTGCCGAGTTCGGCTTCAGTGGTGACAGGCTCCTTGCTGATTTCAGTGGAACCGCCCTTGGTGGCTTCCGCCTCCAAAGTGACACTTACGCTAGCGAACTCACTGCTCAAGCCTTCAGCGTCGATCGCTTTGATCGACAGGCTTGGAACTGCAGTAACACCATCGTGCTCGAAGCTGATGCTTCCGGCATCGACCTCAGCCATATTGAAGCCAGTGACCTCTTGGTTGAGATCCCCTGCGTCCTTGGCAAGTCCGTCTGCAGTCGAGCGCAATGCCGTGGCATCGGTCTCCGCTGCAGTAGCTTCGGTGTCTGCCGTCTTGGCTTCTCCCTCGGCTTTGGCCACAGCTTCGTCGAGAGCGGCTTGCTCTTCTGGTGTCCGGCCTCCGCCCTTCACTGAAGAACTCGCTGATGACTTAGCTTTGACGACCTCAGCGGCCTTCAGGTCAGAAGCCGAACGCAGATCAACTGCGAGCTTCTCCGCAACAGTTGCGGTATCCTCTGCCTTGCTGGCCTCTGCGGCTGCCTTCTCGAATCCAGCCTCGGCTTTGACGAACCGACCGCCTTTGAGCTCAGCCACCTGAAGCTGAAGCTCAGCCTGCGGTGTCTCCTCATCAGAGAACCGGAGGATCTCGGAAGTAAGCTGCAACGACTCACCGCTCTTCAGCGTGAGATCAGCGGCTTCGAGGACCGGAGCGTCGTTGGTCAGAGCGAAGGCGATGGTCGCAGCACGTGCAACGCTTGCCTTGCCTTCCGGATCACGTGCCACCAATTCGAAGCTAGGAGCTGCCTCCTTGCCGTCGTGGGCGAACTTGATCTTGCCGGTATCGAACTCGTTCTTCGTGAAGGTATCCCCTTCTTTCAGAGCGACATCGCCTTCCTTCTCGCTAGCACCAGCCCGGAGGAACTGTCCACCCTTCACGCTCTGAGCGCTAAGAGTGAGCAAGTTTGCATCCTTCGTTTCGGCGTCGGTCAGCGTGAGGTCCTCGGCACCGAAGGCCTTGGTTTCCCCCTCGTTGATCGAGAAGTTAAGCTTAGCGATTTCTGGAGCATCGTTGACTCGAACAAAGGCTTCATTAGCTTGGTCCTCAGTGATCGAAGCCTGGGCACTCTCCTTACCATCGCTGGCTGTGAGAGTGATGGTTGGCGCTTTCTCACCACCATCGGCACGGAAGATGACCCCGCCGCTATTGATGTCCTGCTGGGTGAACTCTCTGACCGGCTCGCCAGGTAGCGAAGCGAACTCAAATTGTCCGCCCTCCACTTGGTCAACCGTGATCGCCAGATTTCCCGGAGCTGTATCAGGGTCAGTGACCTTGATCACTTCAGCGGTGATCTCGGCGGTTCCACCTTCGCTGATCGCAAGCGGCTTCAACTCAAGAGCGGGGCCATCGTTGACAGCCTCCACGTCGAAGTTTACTGCCTGCTTTTCACCCGAGAGACCATCCTTGTCAGTAGCAACAACACCGAACGAGGCCTTGTCCGACTCGCCGCCGTCATGGACGAAGGCAATTTTCTTGTCGATGATGTCCTGTGCAGTGAAGCTCTCGCCTTCTGCTAGCTCGACCTGCTCTTCTCCGGAGATCCGGACAAGCTTACCACCTGTGACTCCAGAAGCCGCAAGGGTCACTTCCCGTCCGTCCTCCTCGTCGATGGCATTGATCTCGGCGACAGTCAGAACCTTCGTTCCACCCTCGTCGATCTCGCTATCTGCAGTCGAGAGCTCGGGAGCGTCGTTGACTCCAGTGAACGTCACCTCAGTAGTCGAGGAATCCGTTACTGTCTCACCATCGCTACCGATTAGATGGATAACTGGCTCCGTTCCGGAACCGTCGGGAACCCACTGCACGGCACCGTCATTGATGTCCTGCTGGGTGAAGCTGTCAATCGACACTCCTGACTTACCAACATACTCGAACTGACCACCAACAGCGCAATCCACGTCGATGTGAACATCGCTAGGATCAACGTTCTCCTCATCACTGACACTGACCGAATCTTCGGTAAGAATCGTCGGATCGTTCTCGTGGAGTTCGAGTGTGTTCTTGTCGATAACTGGCTTGTCATTGTTCGCGACGAACTCGGTAGCAACCTCTTGCGGATCGCTCTCAAGGCCTTCGGAATCCGTGACCTTAACCGTGAACCGCGGTGCGGTGTCCGTGCCATCCTGCACGAAGCTCACCTCGCCGTTGTTGACCTGTTCCTGTGTGAACTCAGTCACCTCTCCGTCGCCGACGACAAACATGCCGCCCTCGACTCCGCTCACACTGATTGTAAGATCGGAAGGACTTTGGTCTTCTTCGTCGCTCGACTGCAGGAAGTCATTACCAACGGTGACTGCCTCGCCTTCCTTAACTGGGAACGGCTTGGCAACCATCTCTGGTGCATCGTTATCTGCTACGAAGGAAATCACTCCTTCGCTCGTGTCTTCGAGACCTTCTGGGTCCATCACGGTCAACGAGTAGGACGGAGTCGTCTCACCGCCATCGTGGACTAGAACAACGCGTCCCTTGTCCACATCTGCCTGAGTGAAGGACGTAATGCGCCCCCCAGGATCTGACTGGAACTCAAACTGGGACCCTTCGATCTGATCAACAGTGTAACTCAACTCAGAATCCGAGTCATCGACGTCTGTGGAACCAATCATTTCGTTGGTCAGAACGATGGTCTCGCCCTCTTTGAGAGAGACACTGTTCTGTTCGATGACAGGCTTTTCGTTGACAGGCGCGAACTCGACGACAACTGACGACGAGTCAGACAAGTCTCCATCGGTCACTGTCGCAGCATAGGAAGGAGCGGTCTCACTTCCATCATGGACGAAACGGATATCGCCACTATTGACGTCAGCCTGACTGAAACTGGTCGTTGACTCGAACTCACCGGATGGTCCGCGGACCTCAAAGGTGCCACCAACGACATCGGTGATCGAGTAGACTAGATCCTCAGGTGCCGTATCGGGATCCGAAGAATTTAGATCCTCGGAAGTGAATTCCTTGGTCTCGCCCTCTGCGATGACAAGTTTATTCACCACGATGGTCGGTCCTTGATTCACCAAAGTATGTTCGATGGTTCCGACAACCGAGTCCGTCAGCTCACCGTCGTTTACAGTGATACTGAAATTGGGGGCTTCTTCGCTTCCGTCATGAACGAAGACAATACGACCAGCATTGACATCGTCTTGACCGAAACTGACAACCGCGACTCCGGGAGCGCCATTGAATTCGAACTGACCACTGTCAACAGTATCAACGGTGTAGGTAAGCTCTGAATCAACGTTATCTGGATCGTCCGAGCCGAGCATCGCAGAAGTAACGGGAACCCGCTCTCCTTCAACGCTGGCAATGGTCGATTGGACGATCTGTGGAGCGTCGTTGACCGGGGTAAAATTGATAATTCCGGCCTCGGTAGTTGTGTTGACACCATCGGAGACGCTGACGCTGAAAGTAGGCTTGGCCTCGTCGCCATCATCGACAAAGCGAATTTGGCCAGAGTCCACAGCTTGCTGAGTGAAGGTAGTAACAGCGGAACCAGGATTCGAGACCAACTCAAACTGACCACCTACGACTTGGCTGACAGCGTAGGTCAGATTGTCGGTTGTTGCCCATGAGTCGGAGCTACTTAGGTCATCGCGAGTGATGATTTGAGCCTGTCCTTCAGTGACATCGAGAGTTTTATCATCGATACGCGGAGGTGTATTATAGAGCGGCGCAACACCGGGAGCAGGACTCTCGAACCGAGGATCGACGCCACCGGACGGCTGGCCTTGAGCACCATTGTTGGTCTGATTGAAATTTCCGCTAATGTTGCTCCAATTATTGCCGTTGAAGCCAGCGTTGGAGGATCCGAACTGAGCCGAGCTTCCGCTATTGCTGTTCGAAAGAGCAGCGGAGTTCGCTGATGCAGCGGCTGCTGCTGCAAGTCCGGCGGCATCTGCTGCCGATTGAGCTGCCGACGCGGCTGCAGTTGCGGCGGAAGCAGCTTCTGTCGCTCCCGAGGAACTACCGTCGTCATCACATGGATCGCAACACGGGGTGCATCCGTCCCCTTCTCCTCCTCCGCCGCCACCAAGGCTGACGCTGGAGGAATTATTAGTCACAGTGGTCGCTCCGCCGGAAAGGCTTGTTGCGACATTCGAGTAACGCATAAGCGAGAATCGAGCAGCTCCAGCGAGGTTACTGATTCCCTCACCTGCATCCGACTGAACTGGGGGCGCGTCGGTGCCCTGATCGGTGGTTGGCTGAAGAACCTGAATCGTGATCTCTTCGGTTTGCTTCTCCTCCCCCTCGACTTCTTCGTCCGCATAGAAGCCTTCGAGTAGAATCTCGGTTAGATCGCGGAAAGTAACCAGAAGGTCCTTTCCACGAGGCTCACGAACAGCCTGAGCTGCCTCTCCCTCAGCATTAACGACACGGATATCGTCTCCAGGCGACACGGAGACGACGTCTCCAGTGGCGACTTCAATTTCTTTGGCGCTGGTGGCGCCCAGTTTACGGATGATCAGTTGGTTCTTCATAGCAATGTATTCTTCGTTAGAACGATTTTAGTTGGTTCGATTAGTTCAGTTTAAGTGGTACTTTGTGTGTGCCTATTGGTTGGTTTACCGCTCGCGAAGAGCGTTAAATCTAGCCCTAGTAAAGGGCTTAGAGAGATACTGGAGAACGGTTCTCCGACCAGTCATGACGTCTACCTCGGCAACCATTCCAGGAATGATTGGAAGCTCCTCCCCGTCTTTGACTAGGGAGCCACGAGTGTTACGCACGGTAATCTGGTAATACAGTTGTTGGTCTACTTCATCGCGGATGGTATCAGCGCTGATGAACTCGAGAGTTCCATCGAGACCGCCATACATTGAAAAATCGTAAGCAGTGAACTTGACGACCGCTTCCTGACCCGGGTGAAGAAAGGCGATGTCTTGCGGCCGAACGTTTGCCTGAACCAAGAGAGTGTCATCGATTGGCACAATATCCACGATCGACTCACCGGGCTGAATGACGCCACCGACTGTCTTGTGGTAGACCTTGTTTACAGTACCGTTTACCGGAGAAACCACTATTGCGCGCTTCACCCGATCTTCATGAGCCCGTACGGACTCCCGCAGAGCTTCGACCTTACCCTTGGTCTCGGTGTAGCGTTGCATGGCGTCGCGCTGAAACTCGGAACTGAGGTCCTGAAGCTTGCCACGGATGTCATTCACGTCCCTCTGTAGGCGAATTTGGTCAATCTTGGAAACAACCCGCTTCTGAACCATCGGTATGGTCATCGTCAATTCCTCGCGGGCGAGCTTTAGAATCTCAGCCAACACATCTTCCCGAAGTCGAATATCTTCTTTGCGCTTCTCGAACAGTTCCGTCTCGCGTTCGACAAGCTCAGCCCTGCCCTCAATGAGGTGAGCAGGAAAGGGAATCGTCTCCTTGCCGGTCCCTTCTGCGTAGAGACGATGCATGAGTGATTCAAGAACATCCATCTGGCCTCTATTCTCGCGGAACGAAGCGTTGCTCATGGTGTCATCGATGCGAACGAGGATGTCGCCTTGGTTCACTCGTTGCCCCTCGGTGACTTTGATTTCAGCAAGGATTCCTCCTTCGAGATTTTGTACAGTTTGGATCGATGAAGAGGGAATAACCTTCCCGTGAGCTTTCGTAACTTCCTCGATTTCGGCCTTAGAAGCCCAAATGATCAAGGCAACAAGTAGCCCGAGTATCCCAAAGAGTAGGAAATTGGCTCCAGGCACGCGATCACCCTGGAGGGCGTCTCGCGCGTCGGAGGAGAAGTCGAGTTCGGAATTTGAAATAGCGGACATCGGTTCAGGTGCTAAGCAGCGGATTGGGTTTCTTGCGACTTGGTATTGAGGCTTTGGATGACCTCTTGGCGGGGGCCGTCGGCGACAATCTGGCCGCCGTCGAGAACGATGACCCGGCTGACCATCGGAAGCAGCGAGGCTCGGTGAGTCGCTAGAATAAGCGTCCGCGATTCGGTTTCCGAATCGTCGCGGAGATACTCGGAGAGATTCGAGGTGAAGATCCGCTCGGTGGCCGGATCCATGGCGGAAGTTGGCTCATCAAGGAGAAGCATGGAGGGCTCCTCGACCAGAGCTCGGGCTAGACAAACCGACTGTCTTTGCCCCCCAGACAAGGACCCTCCCCCTTCACTTACTGGAAGGTCCAGTCCCTGTGGATTTGACTTAACGAAGTCGGCGAGTCCGGAGGTCTCTAATGCCCACCACAGCTTCTCTTCAGCGACCCATGGATTTCCGATGGTGAGGTTTGACCGAAGCGTACCATAGAAAAGCGAAGCCTGTTGTGTAGCGTAGCCGAGATGGCGGCGAAGTTCTGCTGGCTCGATCTGGTTGATGTCGAGTCCTGCAATTTCGACCCTTCCCGAGTCAGCTTGGTAGAGACCTTCAAGCAGACGGATAAGTGTACTTTTTCCTGACCCTATTTTTCCTAGAAGAGCAACTCGCTCACCGGGTTCAATGGTGAGGTTAAGCCCCTTAACAGCCGGAATGGAATTCTCTCCCGGATAGCTGAATGTGACATCGGAAAGAGTAACGCTTGGGATAAAGTTGGGCAACGTCACTCCCGATCCAGAAGACTGGTTCTCAGAAGGAAGCTCCATGATGTCGTTTAACCCCTTAAGCGATCTTCTTGACTGCTGGAACCGGGTAAGTAGAGAGGCTAGGACCCCGATTGGCGCCATACCACGGCCACAGAGGATAACGCATGCGATCATGGCTCCCATCGACATGTTCTCACCAAGAACCTGGTAGAAGGCTACGAGAACAATTCCCATTGATACCAAATGTTGGATGAAGCCGGTGAGATTCACCGCCAACTGAGAGTACCATTTGGACTGCGAATCGGCCTTGGCGGAAACGTGGACGGCCTCTTCCATTTTCGACTGAAGGTGGGACTCAGCCCGGCTTGCCTTGACGGTCTCTAGGGAGTTGATCGACTCAACGAAGAGTGCGTGACGCTGGTTTGAGGCCTGGTAACTACGGGCTACGGCTCGACCTAGTGGTGCCTGCATGATCAGGCCGATGCTCAACGACAAGATGATTCCAGCGATCATTGGAATAGCTACTGGACCACCTAGCATGAAGACAACTCCAACAAACAGAAAGACGAAGGGGACATCGACAATGGCCGCAATCGTTGCACTGGTGAAGAACTCCTTCAGGCTCTCGTAGGAGCGCGCCTGACTGGCCAATGCACCAGCGGACTCTGGCTTGGATCCGTATCGAAGACTGAGCACTTGCTCGAACAATGAACTCCCCATGATGACGTCGATGCGGTGTCCCGCCCGATCGACAAAGAACGATCTAAGGCTCTTGAGGAGAAAATCGAAACCAAAGGCAACTAGGGCACCGGTGGCCATGACATAGAGCGTATCGACGGCCTTGTTTGGCACAACGCGATCGTAGACATTCATGACGAAGATCGACGAGGTCAAAGCGAGTAGATTAATCACCACTGTGGCCAGTGCCATTCGTCCGTAGAAACTCCGAAATCTCCAGAGCGTTCCCCAGAACCAAGACTGCGGACGGTCTTTCTCACCGAAAGACGAGCGGGCTTCGAACTTGTAGGCAGGCTTGACCAAGATGCTATAGCCGGTGTGATCTTTTGACAGATCCTTCAGATCCACTTCCTCAGCGCCGAAGCCGGTGTCGGCATACATCACCTTGGCCCTGGACTTACCGCGCTCCATGACTACTGCGACGGTATCGCCCTCGAGAAGAAGCACTGCAGGGAGCAATCCGTTCGGGATCTCACTGAGCTTTCTCTGGACGATTTTCGCCTCAAGTCCGACATTTCCAGCGGCCCGGACGAACAGAGTTGGAGTGAGTTTTCCCTCTTGCAGAGGTAGCCCCGCGATGGCGGCATCGAGGTTGACTGGCCGCGAGTGTTGCTTTCCGAGAGCAACTAGCGCGTTGAGGAGTGGATCAGAATTCATCAGTGTTTAGCAGGTGTTGGCGCTTCTGAAGACGGCTATTTAGCCGAAGATGGATTCTTGGAAGAACCTTGGCCCACTAGGGATTCGGCAAGGGTTCCGGCGATTCCCATAATCCGATAGCCGCTGGCGAGATGCTCATAGCGAGCATCAATCAGCTGAGTCTTGGCTCCGTATTCCTCGCCCTTCATGTCGAGGATCTGGAGGAGGTCGCGCTTGCCAACCTCGAAGCCTTCCTCATAATCACCGACGACCTTCGACAAGCGACTGTGGTATTTTTTGAGAGACTGCAGTGCCTGGTTCGTTCCAGAACGCTCCATCCAAGCGATTTTGGCATTAAGCTTCCGCTCCCGGTCGGCGGTAGTAATCAGGTCGAGAGCCTTTTCCACCATGGCCTCGGAGCGGTTAATGCTGGCTTTTCGTGTTCCGCCGTCAAAGACGTTCCAGGAGCCGACAACGAGAGCGTGGAACTCGTTATCCCGACCTGCGATGCCGAGAGTGTCTTCGCCAACCGAATAGCCGACATCTGCACTAAGTGACGGCCAACGCGAGCCCTTACTCGACTTAGCGTCCCGAACAGCTGCTGCGTGACCAATACGAGCGGCTTGAAAGTCCCAGTTATTAGCGAGATCCAAGCCTTCCAAGGACGAAGGTAAGGCCGGCTGGGCGATCGGAGTGAGGTCACTGGGAATATCTCCGACCAGGTGCAGATAGCGCCCCTGAGCTCGTTGGAGCTGGAGCTTCTGAGTGTCCAAGGCCGACACCGCCAGACTTAAACGGCCTTCGAGAAGTGCTGAATCGGCCTCCTCGCCGCCGCCCTCGAACTTAGCAACGGCTAGCTCATGGATTTTCCGATAGCTAGCAACGTGAGCCCTTGCCGCAGCAATTTGCTCGTGGTTGCGAAGCACCTCGAGATAGACTTCGACGAGATCGACAGTGCGCGTTTCCCGGGCCCCCATCTCTAGAAATTTCTGAAGCTCAGCTCGCGCTTCCGCGCTCTTCACTCCGTGGTAGGTGCTGTTTCCGTCAAACAGTAGCTGCCGGAGCGAAATTCCTAACTGACGACTGAACCGATCCTGTCCGTTGTCGGACTGCAGCCCATCAACGGAACGGTCCCGGCGTGAGAAACCCGCAGAGCCATTGAGAGCGACTTGAGGTCTCAGCCCCCCCCCTAGCGGCCCTCGCCTGATACTCGGCAGCTTTGGAGTCCCACCCAGCCGCACGGAGTTCGGGATCATTTTCAAGCATCCGGTGAAAGGCCCCGGAGAGCGTCTCGGCTTGGATTCCACCTTGAAGCGATATGACGCCGACGAGCGCCACCCAATTTATGTTTTTGCATACCCAGTTCATCTTTTTTGAATGAGTCAAAGCGTATTGTATTTATGGTAATTATTAAATAAGTTTTTAATTAAGATTTAGTGGACTCCATTTATATTATTAATGTCTCTAAACTAAATGACCAAATGCCGATCTATAACCCAGAAAATGAATCAACTAACCTTTTAATTTTTAGCAGGTTACGAGTTACGCCACCGAAGCTACAGCGCTCAAATATTACGAACATTCAGACGTGCTTAAAAAAATACCGTGTCATAAACACGCCTACTTTTCCTGACTGGCACTTGTAGATCGCTTGCGCACACACCTTGTTCACCAACCAAAAAATGTCAGCGCTAATGACCAATCCTCTCCCCTTGCAGCACGCATTCATCTGCGGATGTTTGCGCCGATGACTTCCATCCCCATTTTTCTCGCTGCCGGCGGAGCACCGACCGGACCTGCGGTTTATGACCCGTCTAGCGCCAACATCACCATGCTTGTCGCCTGGGTCTGTGTGGCTCTGATTTTCTCCTTTCTTTGCTCGATCTGGGAGGCAGTCCTTCTGAGTTCTACTGGAGGGTTCGTGGCCAGTGAGCAGGACAAGGGCAAGGCCTATGCGACGAAGTTAGCGAGCATTAAGGCCTCGATCGACCGACCACTCGCTGGAGTCCTCACCCTCAATACCATCGCCCATACGGTCGGAGCCTCACAAGCCGGTGCCTACGCAGCCAAGGTATTCGAAAGTTTCTGGGTTGGTATCTTCACCGCACTGTTCACAGTCGCCGTATTGCTTGGGTCTGAGATCATTCCCAAAACCATCGGCGCTACTTATTGGCGTAAGCTTGCGCGGTTCACGACCAAGTCGGTTAGTACGCTAACTTGGATTCTCACCCCCATCCTCATTCCCTGCGAATGGGTGACCAGGCTCATCGGTGGAGGTCACAGCCACGCTATCAGCCGGGACGAATATGCGGCCATGGCCAATGTGGTCACAGAGTCCGGCCATATGGAGGAAGACGAAGGCCAAATCATCCAGAACCTCCTCCAACTGCGCTCCACACCGTGCCAAGACGTCATGACGCCGAGCACGGTGATCTTCTCTCTCCAAGAGGAAATTACCGTCGAAGAGTTCGTCAATGAATATGCGGAAGAGCCGTTCTCTCGTATTCCGCTCTTTGTTGATCGCCAGGATGACCTAGATCATTTCGTGCTGAAGGACGATGTCTTGCTGGCGCAAGCGAGGGATCAGAACGCTACGACCCTGAAGGACCTTCAGCGAGAACTCCCTTCCATCCCAAAGCACACGACCATCTACTCGCTGTTCCAGCAGCTCATCTCCGAAAAGCAGCACCTTGCCGCTGTCCGCGACGAGTTCGGCGGTGTGATCGGCTTGGTCTCCCTAGAGGACGTGGTCGAAACGCTCCTCGGACTGGAGATCGTCGATGAAGGAGACATGGCCGACGACATGCGCGAGAAGGCCCGGCGCCTCTGGGCGAAGCGTGCCAAGGAGCGGGGAATCGACATCTCGAAGGTCGAGGTGAATGCGCCCAACACCGAGACCGGCTCCTAAGGTTGCCGCTTTAGCCGAAGTCGTGCGCGCCCCTACCCCTTGATCTGGCCGCTACCAGTCACTAGATACTTATAGCTGCACAGCTCAGGCAAGGCCATCGGGCCACGTGCATGGAGCTTATCGGTGCTGATCCCAATCTCTGCACCGAACCCAAATTCTTGGCCGTCGCTGAATCGCGTCGAGACGTTCCAGAAGACCGCCGCCGAATCGACACTCGCCATGAACTCGCGCGCCGCTTCCGCATCCGGTGTGACGATGCAGTCGCTATGCTGCGAGCTATGCTCGTGGATGTGCTCGACCGCCGCCTTCAGGTCGGTGACCACACGGACGGCGATGACAAGGTCCAGGTATTCGGTCTTCCAATCCTCCTCGGTAGCCTTCGTCGCGAGGTCGTCGAGAAGCTCCAGAGTCGTGTCGTCGCCACGGATCTCCACTCCCTTCGCCTTGAGAGCCACCGCTACCTTCGGCAGGAACGCCTCCGCGATGTCGCGGTGAACGAGGAGAGTCTCTAGCGCATTGCACACCGACGGCTTCTGCGTCTTCGCATCAACGACGATCGCCGTGGCCATCTCCAAGTCGGCGTCGAGGTGGACGTAGGTATGGCAAATTCCGTCGTAATGCTTGATCACCGGCATCCGAGCCAGCGAGACCACGGTTTCGATCAAGCCTTGGCCGCCACGGGGGATGATCAGGTCGAGGTGTTGATCCATTTCTGCCATGTGCTTCACCGACTCACGGTCGGTAAACGGGATTAGTTGAATGGCATGGTCGGGCAAGCCGGCAGTAGCGCCTGAGTCCTGCAGTGCCGCCGCGATGGCGCGGTTCGAGTGGATCGCCTCAGACCCACCGCGTAGAATCGTCGCATTTCCCGACTTCAGGCAGAGCACAGCCGCATCGCTGGTAACGTTGGGCCGGGATTCGAAGATGATTCCGATCACCCCGATGGGCACACGTATTTTTTCAAAACCGATACCGTTGGGGCGTTCCCACTTGTCGAGAATTTCTCCCACAGGATCAGGGAGTTTTTCCACTTGGCGAATGCAGTCAGCGATGAAGGCGATACCCTCCGCATCCAATGCCAGCCGGTCGAGCATCGCAGCGGTCAGACCCTTTTCTCGGCCAGCCTCCAAGTCGAGTTGGTTGGCCTCGACGATCTCGGCCGTCTTCGACACAAGCCCATCCGCCATAGCCAGAAGAATACGATTCTTCGCTTCCGTATCGAGTTGGGCCAAGCCGCGGGACGCCGCAGTCGCCTGCTCTCCCATACGGGTGATTTCGGCCTTGATATCCAGGGATTCAGACATGCTTCCTTAATTAGATGAATTCGAGTCCTTGCCACTTTCAGCAGCAGGAAAACGTGTACAGATCCCGCCACCATCGACGAGATCCGAAAGTTGCTCGAGCCGATGCCCGCTGGCAATAATGGCAGCCACTCCGCCCTCAGTAGCAGTGCGAATCGCGGCCAGTTTCGAGGCCATACCACCCATAGAGAAACGCCCCTTGATCGGAGCCACCTCCGCCATCGCAGCGTCAATGTCGGTGATCTCGGCAATCGGCTCCGCCTTGGCACCATCGCTCATGCCTCCGGCCGGGAGAAGACCATCAACTCCGGTCAAAAGGATCAGTAAGTCAGCTTCGATCATCGTAGCCACCCGGGCAGCAAGCGTGTCGTTGTCACCAAATTTCAGTTCCTCCACCGCCACTGAGTCGTTTTCGTTGATGATCGGCACAATTTGCGTGCCCTCCCTATTAAGAAGGGCACGGATCGTAGCAAGGACCCGCTGACGGCGATCATCGGTCTCGATGTCCTGCCTCGTCAGGAGGAGTTGGGCGACCTCGATGTCGTGCTCGCGAAACAGCCGCTCATAGCGCTGGACCAGCTGAATCTGCCCAACTGCCGCGCAGGCTTGCCGGGTGCTGGTCTCCTTTGGGTATTTCTCCAAGCCCAGCACGCCGATCCCCGCGCCGACGGCTCCGCTCGATACCAGAAGGCACTCGTGCCCAGCTTTGACCAGAGCCGATACCGCATCGCCAATTCGCTGAAATTGCTCCTCGTCGAGTTGAGGTCCTTCGGTGCAGGTTAGCACACCCGTCCCTACTTTAACAACGAGACGCTTTTTCAGATTCTCCATAGGTCGATTCCGCTACTCCAGAAAGAACTTAGTAGGATAGTTCGATTTCCTCTTGCCGCAACGTTTCCAGTAAGACTAGACTCATTTCTGCGGGGCAAATTTTATCCAGACCCACTCCAATCTGAATAGAATTTGTCCTTTGGACGATTTTTCCTTTACTAGCCACGGAAAAACCACCAAAACGCACTAGCACAAATACCAAACAACAGCACCTGATCGCGTCTCCTACCATGCAGTTTCTCAAGCCCAATCAATTCGTCGCCTCCAAGTGGATTTCCACTCTTGTCAGCGGCGGCTTTCTCCTCACCGCCCCCGCTCTCTTTGCACAGGATGCCGAGGATGAGAAGCCAGTTACCCTCTTCGCGCAGATTATGGAAGCCGGCATCTGGATGTGGCCGCTTTATCTCTGCTCACTTCTCATGGTCGCCCTGTATGTCTACAATTTCATGCAGCTAACCAAGAAGAACTTCAACCCGGCTCCACTTGAGGCCGCCTTGCTTGAGCACATGCAGGCTTGCCGTGCTCGCAGCGCCATCGAAGTCGCTGCCCAAAGCCCATCCTATCTCGGTCGGATGGCTGCTGTCTCGCTTCCCCATGTCGATGCCACCGACCCGGAGTCGCTTGGCAAAGAGAAAGTTGAAGACGCCATGGCCGATTTCTCCGTCAAAGAGAACCGTGGCTACATGACCCTCATCGGTTACTTCTCCCTGCTCGCCCAGTCCTCTCCGATGATCGGACTACTCGGAACTGTCGCTGGTATGATCGGTGCGTTCGCCACCCTTCGGACCACTGGTGGTGCCGACCCATCCGCTCTTGCAGGAGATATCTCGACCGCACTACTCACCACGGCTGGTGGTCTCTGCATCGCTCTCCCATCCCTGTTCGGCTACTTCTTCTTCAAGAACCGCCTGAACAAGCTCGTCGCCGACTGCCACCACGCAGAAATCGACATGCTCGACGCCAGCATAGCCACGGTGAACGCCGAACAGCAACTGGCCAAAGTCCCTGAAGGTCTCCAGGGCTAAGCCCGATACCGACGCGGAACCCGCTCTAGTGCTTTAATGACCGGGAGGTGCACCCTCCCGGTCTTTCTAGAGCCTCCCTACTTCCGACTCCCAAACCACTTTCCCACGGTCCTACCCGAATGGCTTCCAAGCTCAGCAAGACCAACGCTCCCGTGCTCGAGGAGATGGAGATGGATATGTCGCCCATGATCGACATGGTCTTCCTCCTCCTTATCTTCTTCATGGTGAACTCCACCATGATCGTCAACCGTCTGGATCCGCAAGTGAAGATCCCGATTGGTAACGCCTCCAAGCCGCCTGATGTCGTTGCTGGCCGAGTTGTGATCAATATCTACGAGAACGGCGACTTCTACGACGATCAGGAAAATCTCCTCCCCGACGCTGACGCCATCGTCGAATACGTGGAAGCCAAGGCTCGCCTCCACAAGCTTGACGGCCAGAAGACCCGTATTCTCATCCGTGGCGACCTCGGTTGCTCTGTGGATCAGGTAAAGCGCGTGGTCAAAGCCGGCGCCGATGCCGGTGTCATCGATGTGATCTTCGCCTCCTTCCAGAAGTAGATCGAGGAATTCTCCGCCTTACCCAGACCCGACCAACCAAATTTTCCCATGGCAAGAAAGCGTAAAATGCAATTCGAGGCAGGCTCCGAACCCGGTCTCGATATCTCGTCCCTCATTGACGTTAGCTTCCTCCTCCTCATCTACTTCCTCGTCACCTCCACCCTTCTCCCGAAGGAAGGTGACCTTGGAATGCAGTTGCCCTCTAGCACTCCGTCCAACAACCCGATCAAGCTTGACCCAATGACCATCAAGGTCAGCGAAATGGGCCAAGTTTATGTTCAAGACGAACTTCTTGAGGATGACCCCGAATCCCGTTCCTTGGATAACCTCCACAGCACGCTGAAGAGCTACAAAGATACCTGCGACGCCACCGAGTCCGAGCCAATCGTCATCGTGGCAGCGGACGACAAAGCCAAGCACCAGCGCTTCATTGATGTCATCAACACCTTGGCAAAGGTCGAGATCACCAACGTCACGCTGACCGGTTTCAAGGACTAGTTTCGAACTCTCGGCTGAACATTCTACTGCCCAGAGTGGTCAGATCTAAGGAAGGACCGACGGTATCCGTCGGAACCTTGTGGCTTAGTGGTTGTGAATAAGCACCGCTGGAAGGTAGAATTTCCATCACAAGGAACACAGTATGAGAACACAACAGAATCAAGAGTCTGGAGAGCACCCACAGACCATCGCTATCTCTTCGCTTATCGACGTCGCCTTCTTGTTGCTAATCTACTTCCTCGTCACCTCGACTCTTCTTCCCCGCGAATCTGACCTAAACTTCGGAATCGGCGGACCTTTGGGCGACAGCCCACCAATGGCCAACGACCACTTGCCTATTTCGTTGCAAGCAGACGGCTCCATCCACCTTCCCGAGCTGAATCTGGGATCCGGCACCAACGGCGCTTTAGAACTGTCTGAGGAACTGAATGACTTCCGCACTGCCTGCAATGTTATGGATTGCGAAGCAGTCGTCTCCCTCGACCTGAACGGCGGCGCCAGGCACCAAAACTTGATTCAATTCCTCAACGAATTGACCCGCGTGGGTATCACCGATATCCGCATCCTCGACAACGAGCGGATCTAGACAAAAGCAGTTCCGTCACCTCACTTTATACACTCTCTCTCTCGACTCCACTTTTCCCTAACGACATGAAGAAACGAAGCCTGAAGACCATCTTCCTTGCCATCGCTCTGGCCGGCATGGTCGGACCCTGGGTCCTCCCGCAGCAAGTCTACGCGCAGGACGCCGTCGAAGACTACACCAAGGACGAAGACTACGAGATTGGTAGTATCTTCATGAAGTCGACCGACGCCATGGGCGAAGAGGAGTGGGACAAGGCTCTGTTCTACCTGAACCGGATCATCGACGAATACGGCGGCGAAGGAGTCGTCGAAGAATTCGGCCCCAAGTTCGGCGTCATGCACTATCGCAAGGCCTTCTGCCTGAAGAACAAGCAGGATTTCGAAGGAGCGCTCGCTGCCTACAAGGTCTGCACCGAGCAGTTCGCCAACAAACCGGATACCCCAGCGGAGATGAAAAACCCGCTGGTGGCCAACGCCATTCTCGAAAGCGCCGGTATCAAACAACGTCAGGGCAAGTTCGACGAAGCAGTCGCACTCTACGAGACCTTCCAATCCCGCGCCGCCGAGGCTCCCGACGGATCGTTTTCCAAGGTAGGCTTCTTCATCCAAGCTGGATCGGCTTACATCGAAGCTGGCCAGACGGACAAGGGGATGGAGATCATCACCCGCGCCTTCGACCAAGGTGCCCAGCTTGGAGCGAAGAACCGCGACCTGTTCACCGGCTTCCTCTCCGTCATCGACGGCTGGACCTCTGCCGGTGGCGATCCAGTAGCCACGCAAAAAGCTGCCCACCAGTTCATCGACAAATACGAGTCCTCTCTCGTCGTCACTCCCTACGACAAGTACCAGCGGAAGTTCGACCCCCAGCTCGTTGAAGCTGCCCGGTCCTGCTCGATGAAGGGAATGCACACCCTCGCTCTGCGCCTTTACGCCATGGTGTCGAGCCCTAGCGACTTCCTTGAATATCTGGAAGCCCGTGGCGACCAGCTCGGCGGCATCAGCCCCAAGCTTCAGGAAGCCATGGACGACGCCAAGAAGCAGGCAGCCGATCCGGAAGGCTACGACTTCGCCTCTCTATTCGGAGTGGCCAACACCTACCAACAGCTCGGCAACTACCGTGCGGCCTTCGTAGTCTACGACTACATGGAGAGCGCCTACCCCGAGTCACCGCACCGCGCGGACATCCTCTTCGGAGCATTCCAGACCTCTGCCGCCATCGGTCAGGACAAAGCCGCCGTCTACTTCGGTGACACCCTGCTCACTCAGTTCCCCGACTACAATCAGCGCGACAAGGCGATCGGTCTATTTGTTACCAAGCTGTTCTTCTCCGGAGACTACGAGCAAGCACTCGAGCGGGCCACCGGTATGCGTGCCGACGTGTTGCCTGGCACTCCCGAGAAAGAGATCGTCGATTTCGTCATCCCAGGTTCGCTCTTTTACCTAGGCCGTTACGACGAGTCGATTCCCGAGATCGAAACTTTCATCGAAACCTACCCAGAAAGTAGCTACCTCGACACCATGCATCGTCTTGACGGACTCGGTGCAGTCATCAAGCAAGATTGGCCAAACGCCGCGAAGAAGCTCGACTACTTCATCGAGAAGTATCCCGACTCTAAGATGCTCGAGGACGTTCTCGTCGACCGTGCAGTCACCCACTATTCGATGAACGAGTATCCGGAGACTCTCGCCGTTGTGCAAAAACTCCGTACTGAGCACGCAGGTTGCGCCAACATCGACCGCGCACTCAACCTCGCAGGTGATGTCTACTCCTCCTATGACGAGCCCAATGTGGCCAAAGCTGAGGAAGCCTATATCAAGGCCCGCGAAGCCGCTGACCGCCGCGAACATGCAGATCCTCACGCTCACGCCACCGCTCAGCTAGTCTCCATCCTCGGCCCCGTGGAAGGCAAAACTGCCGACATCGTTGGCTACTACGACGAGTTCTTCGCCAAGCACGAAGGTCACTGGCGCGCTCCACAGGTCGCCGTCGCTGGTATCGAAGCACTCCGCGCCAACGGGCGGATCGCCGACGGCCTGACCAACCTCGAGAAGGTCATCGTCCGCACCGCGAACTCAGACACCGCCGGAGACAGCGACGATCTGGAGCGCGGCATGGGATCTTACGTGCAGTTCTACACCGAGGAGAACGGCGCGAAGAAGATGGAGCAACAGCTACTCGACTTCCCTACCCACGGCATGCCGAAACCACCGTTGCTCAAGGCATGGCTCATCATGTCCCGCATCGACTTGGTCGAAGACCCCGCCAACAAGGATGCCTTCGCAAGCCCTGAGGCCACTTCCAAGGTCGCCTACGGAGAACTACGCGAGTTCGACAAATCGATCCTACCACCCTACATCCTAGTCAAAGTCGGACGCCAACTTCGCTCCAAGGGCAATCCTCTTGAAGCAGTGCCATGGTTTGAAGAAGTGCTGAAGCGTGGCGAAGGCGAATTCACTGGAGGTGCCGACCTCGGAATGGCTCAGATCTACGCGGCCTCTGGAGATCCCTCCAAAGAGACCGAAGCACTAGCCAAGTTCGCCACCGTCGCCGAAAACTACAAGGGTCAGAAATACGAAGAGGAAGCCCTCGTCGGCCGCGCCCACCTTCTGTTCAAGCAAGGCAACTGGAACGAGGCCGCTACCGCTTACCAGACGATCTTCGAGAACAAGGGATGGAAAAAAGATCGAGTGCTAGTCGTCTACAACATGGCCAAAGCCTTCGAGAAGGCCGGAAACACTGAGATGGCCCTCAATGCTCTAACCGCGTTCTTCGCCCCGCCCTACCAAGGCCAGGTGCAGTACTCGGCCGAGGCCCGCGTTCGGGCAGCTGAGATCCAGTATGCCGCTGGCAAGAAAGACAAAGCCTACGAACTGATCAAGGCGACTGCGACACGGATGCACAAATTCCGCACCCACCCCGTCGCCGGTCCGCACATCCTCAAGGCACTCAAACTCTACAAGCAGTGGCAGGCGGAGCTCGACTTGCCCGCCGACGAACTCGCAGAGGAGGGAATCGAGTTTTAGAACCCGAAAACCCGATTACCCACACAACCAACCACTTCCCAGCTAGAACGATGCTTAAAAACTACATCCTCGGGACCGCCCTCTTCGCCGGAGTCTGCTTTGCCTCCATCCTCCCCGCCAGCGCCAAGAACCTGTCCGCCTCGGTCACCGATACCAAAGGCAAGACAGTGTCCGGCTTTATGGTCTCGGCCACTGCCCAGTCTCTCAAACTCGCCGTCAATGAGAAGGGACAAGGGATCACCGAGATCCCTATGGAGACAGTCAACCAGGTGACCTTCAATGACATCCCCGAAGGATGGAATGAAGCGCTCCAGCAATACAATTCAGGTGACTTCGTCAATGCCGAGCGCGGCTTCACCATCCTCGCTGAAGAGCTCAAGGAAATCGCCGCGATCAAAAACCAATATGGTGCCCTCGCCCGCTTCTACCAGCTCCAGAGCCTGCAGAAAAATGGCAAGCTCTCTCAGCTCGCCACGGGCTTGAGTGGAGTCAGAGCCAACCCGATCGCCTTAAGCGACGGCTACAACGCCCAGCTCCGGCGCCTCATACCTTGGGGTCTCGCTGGCAAGGAAGACTGGGACGGAGTCGTTGAATTTGTCGGTAACTTCCAAGAGCAAAGTGGCGACCGCCCACGACCTAGCTTCAAGGCGGGTATTCCTCGCTCCCAAATCGTCGAGCTTGCCTATTTAAGTGGCCTTGCCAAGCTACAGAAGGGTAACAAAGACGCCGGACTCGAAGATCTCTACCGCGCATTAACTCTGAACCGGGGTAGCGACAAGGTGATCACTACCGCCGCGCTCAAGGAAGCAATGACCCAGCTCACCGATGCCGAAGGCGAAGCTCTGAAGCGCGAGGCTTTCTCGCTCGCTTCCTTCTACCGGGACAGTATCAACAAGGGTGTCATCGAGCCGAACTTCCAGCCGCTCATCGACAACGCGCCAGCTCCCATCCCGGTCATTGCTCCTCGCGAGAACGAGCCCGCCCCCGCTGAAGGTGCTGAGGCGGCTGAACCTGCGCCAGCCGAAGCTGAAAAAGCCGAAGCCAAGTAGAGCCCTCTACTCAAATCGCGAACCTCCGGGTTCCTTTATTTACTGGACGCCAAGCCCTCTTACCGGAGGCTTGGCGTTCGTATGTCTGGAGTTCATCACTCGCCAAAAGCTCAGTCTGGAATGACAAGGCAGCCCATTCCCCTGCCGGACCGCGAGCGTCTCGCTCGCACTCGGAGCCAAGCGACGAGTGAATTCTAGAGGCCAAAGGCCTTCTATAAGACCTCGTAGAAATTTACGCCTCCCACGCCATTGAGGAGAAGAGAAAGAAGGTGGGAACCGCCCTCATAAGCCGGATTTTGTCGAGGATGGCCATTTATCTAGCCCTCGCGAACGACGACTCCCGCCGAAGCGGGTGCGACTATTACCCGGGGTCATGCTCGAAAGCGCCGGGCGGACGACCCGTTTCCCCTGTTATGTCTTGCACCATATGGGGTTTACCTTGCCTCCTAACTCGCGCTCGGAGCGGTGGGCTCTTACCCCACCATTTCACCCTTACCCACCGAAGCGGGCGGTATATTTTCTGCGGCACTGTCCGTCACCGGTCTCTCGCGATTCCGGCGCCCTCGCTTTCACGAGGCATACTGCCCTATGGTGTCCGGACTTTCCTCTCCCAACCGGAGTTGAAAGCGGCCATCACGGGGCGATTCCCACTGCGAGTGTCGGGCGGAACTTTGCCGATTCAAGAGAGAACAAAGCTGTGCTACCTTTTGTCGATGGCGCAAGATTCCTACCCAATCTGGCAGTCCGGAGAGTCAACCTACAGAACGAGGTCGGCCGTCCGCGGACTTCCTTGGTGGATTTTCCTCGCGATTATCGTCTCGATCGGCGTCCACATCGGACTCTACATCGCCGTCGTCGAACTGCCCCTCGGCGACTACTTCGTCAGTAACTCTTGGCGGAAAACCCACGACCAAGATCACGAGCGTATCCAGATCAGCCCCGATCTTCTGCGGGAAGCCGACCGGCTGAACGATATTCCCCTCGATAGCACACCAGAATCCGAGGTCCGCGAAACCGACCTGACCATGGTCGACCAAGAACTCGATCTGCTCGACGCTCAGGAAAACATGCCGGACAAGGAGGTTAAACTGACCCCTGAAGTCAGCGAGGTGACCAACTTTCTCAAAGGCGAGGGAGACGAACCGAGCAACGCCGGAGCCGCCAGCTCAGCTTCGCTCATCGATGCCCTCGAAGCCGCCTCCGCCTCAGAAGCCTCCGTCTTCGAAGCCGATATCTCTGCTTTGAAGAAGTCGATGCTCGCCCAGGGAGCCGCCTCGGAGAACCAGAAGCTCCTCGATATTTCGGATCTCGAGGAGAGCTCCGTCCCGCCAGACACCGATCTTTTCAAAGACCTGTCCAAGGCCGAAGTCGCAGACAGTGGTGGAGTGAAGGGCTTGGACGGATTCAACACCCTCGACGGCCTGCTCGGTCGCGCCGGCAAGCTCCCTGGCAATCTCGATCCAGTGCTCATGCCGACCGACCTGCTGTTTGGCTACGACGAAGACCAACTCCGTGAAGGTGCCAGACTCAGCCTGATGAAGCTCGGCCTACTGATCCAAAAGAACCCCGACTCCGACTTCATCATCGAGGGCCACACCGACAGCTACGGAAGCGATGACTACAACCTCGCCCTCAGCAACCGCCGCGCTACCGCAGTGCGCAACTGGCTGACCAACTCGCTTCGCCTGCCCACAGATGGCATCCGCGTGCGTGGCTACGGCAAGGCCCAGCCACTTGCCGATCCCGCCGGAAGCCGCGAAGCCCAAGCCCTCAACCGGCGAGTCGAAATCGTCATCCGGCCGAAGGACTAACGAATCGGCACCTCCCGCCGGATTGACAACCCCTCCGACCTGAATGACGGAAGCCACAAGCGATGCCCAAGTCCGATTCCCAGCCCGAAGACGAGCCTTCCGACTCCTCAAAACAGGATGACAAGGAACAGGCAAAAAAGTCCCACCCCACTCCGGACAAGCCCACCAAGGCTCCCGCATTTCCCGGGCTGAAGGCCATCGACCTCAACACTCCCGAGGTCATCGAGCCCGACAAGACCGACCGGCTTCGCAAGATCAGACGCATGATGAAGTTGCCATCGTCCTCAGGAAAGAGCTCCGAAAAACAGGACGAGCCAGCGGAAGAGGAATCCCGCGACAAAGACGAGTCTTCGAAGGAAGACCTGCCAACAACCGCTGACCAGATCCCAGATCCAATCCCAGACCAAGCCGAACCCAAAGCAGAATCGAGCAAAGTCGCCCCCAAAGCGGAGGAGCCCAAAGTAAAAGCAGAAGCGGAAGCTAAGTCCGAGTCCGAGTCCGAGTCCGCCATTGCTGAGGAGGCTCCCGCGCAGGCCCGCCCGCCCATTACTTGGCCAAGCTCTGGACGATCGCTTCGAACGATTCTCGCAGGACTTCTCCTAGGCCTCTTTGCCGGTGCCTATCTCCTCGTCGGCTCAGCCCTCATCGGTAGCACCAACCGCACCGATGCGGACATGAACGGCGGTGACCAACGCCACAACATCAAGCTGGCCGCCATGACCATGCAGATCCGCCAAGGCGAAGGCGAATTTGCTGGAAGTAGTCAGCTCAGCGGCTGGGCGCGCAAGCTCCCCCACTACACCGATGGAGTCGTCAGCCCGCTCTGGCCTTGGGTATCGTCGTTTCTAGCACCGGGGAGTATCTCCTCCAATGAAGGCCCCATCGATGACACAGAACGCCTTCTCTTCGCCCGGGGAAAGTGGTTCCTTCTGTTCGCCAGTTGCCTAGTTCTCCTCGGCTTCGGTGTCATTTTGCTCCGCTATTTTACGATTCCCGGAGTGGCCACCATCCTGCTCATGGGAGGCCTCGGCGCCGTGGTTCAACGTTGCGCCTACTTCCAACCCGAGGTCCTTTCTTACCTATTCCTCACCGCCAGCTGGATTCTTGCTCTGCTGATCCTTCGCCGAAACGGGTTGGTTGGCTATGCTCTGCTCGGAATCACCCTAGGCTTCAGCTACCTCGCGAAAGCATCGATTCAACCGTTCGTCCTGGCCTTTGTCCTCGCCACAACTTGGAGAGCGATCGCCGCCTGGCGCGCTCGGCGACAAGAACGGCTCGTCATCGGCTGGAGCCAACTCGGACACCTTCTCGGTCTAGTCAGTCTAGTCTTGGCCTTCCTCGTCATCACCGGTCCTCGCCTACTACATTCCCACCGACAGTTCGGTGATGCCACGCACACCTATCCTTCCTACTGGATGTGGGTGGATAGCTTCGAAGAGGGCTTCCTGTGGATGCAAAGCCACGGCGACGCGACGACATTGAAAGCCGGTAGCGAAGATGCTCCCACCGCCCTTACCTATTTGGCCAATCACACACTTGGAGACCTAGTCGGACGAATCACCTCAGGGACAAGCCTGACCGTAAAGTCCTTCCTCGCCCCTCCACAAGCCATGCGCGGCAAGGAACCTCCGAGACCATGGAAGCGCGTACTCGAACGGCGCGGCCTCTATCTCGGCGCCCTATGCCTCCTCGCCATCGGTATGATCCTAGCCACAGCAATCCCGCTCGGCTGGCGTCGGGGCCCGACCTCGCGAGGACTGGCACCCGTCATCTTCGTGCTCACCACAGTTGTTTTCTCCGCACTGGCCTACGGCTGGTATTCCCCGATCGGAAAAGGCGAGCGGTTCATGCTCTCGCTCTACCTGCCTCTGGTGCTTTCTCTCGTTTGGCTCTGCGAAGTTCTCTGTCGTCGACTTCCCGACACACGCTGGGGCAAGACGACACGTTGGTGCTATCTAGGTGCCCAGGTCATCCTCTCCGCCTGCCTCGTCTGGCGAGTCGTAGAGATCCTCCGCCACCCAGAATTTAGCTAGGGAGAAACACCTCAGCCTTTAGAAAAAGGCAGTTCCTACTGGCCACCTCCGCGCCGACGAACGAATTTCTCCGCTCCTTGACGGGGCCACACCTGTGTATACACCCCTTCCGCGCCGCATCCCGCATCCCGCATCCCGCATCCCGCATCCCGCATCCCGACACCCAAATCCCCGCATTTCCAAAGCCATTACAAAATAGGGTGCCAATTCTTGTTAACAATTCGTGACTACTTGCCTCTCCTGCCCATCTAAAGGGATAAGATGAGTTCCCTATACGCCAACATCCAGAGCCCCGAGCTTCCCAGCCTCGGACGCCTCAGCACCAAATCCGGTACGATCACCGATGACCTGCTTCTGTTCCGCGCGCGGAAAGAACGTCGGGCTTGGGCCCGCCGTGGCCCACTCCCTCGTCTGAGCCTGCACCTGCGGGCCATGTGGCGGGATTTCAAGGACCTCCGCGCAAAGTAAGTAGACCGGATCCGGATTTCCCTGTCGCAGACCGCCACCCCTCCCCCTAAGATGGAGGGATAGATGTCCGATACCGGCGACAGCCAACGCCCACCGACCGCCCAAATCGAGGGTGGGGTCGAGCGCGGGGGACGTTACCCTCAAAGCCTAGAACGCTAGGAAAAAACCTATTGACTGTTCCCATGAACAGTTTAGATTAATCTCTAGAGTCAGAAAACCTTGCTCAAATTTGAGGCAACGCTTGTCATCGCCTCAGCCGAAGTGTACTAAGAAATCGTCCAAGATCAACGGAACACTGAATGCTCTATGCTGACGTCCACGACTGGCTAGGTTGGCCTAACCGAGATCAGGCTTTCACGCCGTCCGGAGCAGGCGTGCGCGTGAATACGGAGTTTGCGCGGAAGAAAATCCAGCGTGGAATTGAAGCCGTTCACCAGGGAACGGTTGTTGATGTAGGCGTCATTTCTACGGATTCCACATCCTCAGCTACAGATCACCCTCTCGCGGTGGTCTGTGAATTCCCGCGGGGGGTAAGCGACGAAGTTCTCGATCTCACCCAAAAATTCGCCTGGAATTTTTCGAAGACAGCTTTGCTCATCACGCTCGAACCGCATCGCCTCATCGCTTGGAGTTGCCTCCAAGATCCTTCTCAACCCACCGAAGATCGAATCGTCTGTCGCCTACCAACTCCAGCCAAATTCACCCCAGATGGTAGCCCCGCTCAGAAAGAGGTGCGCGATTTGCTACACTGGGTAAATCTGATCAACAACAGAGTTCAGCTAGCGCGACCTGAACAGTTCCCCGCAAGCGGTCGCGCCGACGTTCTTCTTCTCCAAAACCTCCGTTACGTTCGCCGTAGGCTACGGGACGAACTCAACCTCGCTCAAGAACATTGCCACGATCTTCTAGCACGGCTCATTTTCACGCAGTTTCTATTCCACCGGAAAGATTCGGACGGGAACGCATTTTTCAGCGAGCGCAAGATGAAGCGCTTGCAAAAAGATGGGACACTCAAGAATTACCACCCCAGCCTGGCGTCAGTCCTTACCCACAAAGGTGATACATACGAGCTGTTTCGCTGGATGGACGATTGCTTCAACGGAGATTTGTTCCCAGGCAAAGATGTGCAGAATTCCCCAGACGGTCACGGAACCTGGTCTCAGGAGAAACATGCAGTAAAGAAAGAACATCTCGACCTACTCGCTGGCTTTGTCAGGGGTGATCTAGATGCGGCTAGCCAGCAACAGTTGCTTTGGCCTCACTATTCGTTCGACACCATTCCGCTAGAATTCATCAGTAGCGTGTACGAAGAATTCTTAACCCCGGACGAACGACAGGGTGACAAGGCTTATTACACCCCGTCCCACCTTGTCGACTACGTCCTTGACGCAGTCTTACCTTGGAATAGCAAGAAGTGGGACATTCGGATTCTTGATCCTTGCTGTGGTTCTGCAATCTTTCTAGTGAAAGCCTTCCAGCGCTTGATTCACCGCTGGCGCCTAGCGAACAAACGGGACCCCCTTGCCAGCGACCTGCGCCCAATTCTAGAAAACAACCTGTTAGGTATCGACAAAAATTCAGAGGCAGTCCGAGTTGCTTGCTTCAGTCTATACCTAGCAATGGCGGACGCCATCGAACCAAAGCACTACATCACCCGCGACAACACTAAGGTCTTCCCCCATTTACGAGGCACACGTCTCATTCACGGCGATTTTTTTGATGAGGAAATTTCTGGAATTAACTCGGTGACCGATGCCCACTCCTACGACCTGGTGATCGGCAACGCACCTTGGGGCGACGGGTCAATTCTTCTTGAGAAACGACCCGACGAATCGAATAGCGAGCACCGCCTACGAGTAAAGAACAAGAACTCAGCCGCCCAGGCGTGGGCACAGACGAACAAATGGTCCGTCCCAAACAAAGACATCGGGCCTGTTTTTCTGGGAAAATCCAGCCTACTCGTTCGTCCGAATGGATCTGTCGCGATGTTAAACACGGCATCCCTGCTCTACTGGCGTAAAGAATCGGCGACTAAGCTACGAAACAAGCTCTTTACTGAGTTTACTTTCGAAGAAATCACCGACCTCTCTGCCCTAAGGCGAGATCTATTTGCAGAAGCCACCGGCCGTTCGTGTGTGGTCGTATTTCGGAATTCCCGCCCTGCCCCCGAACAACTACTAATCTACTACACGCCAAAGCCGAACCGAACCGTAACTCAAAAGAGTGGGCCCCTAAGCTTTCCAGATTCGATTCCAATCGAACCTTACGACATTAGCACACTCTCTCATCTGGAAGCTTCAAGCGATCCCTTTGTCTGGACCATCTTAGCCATCGGAGGGCATCGGGATGCGTTGCTGATCCGGCGGCTCCAACAATACCCAAATATTGAACGCCTAAAGTTCGAAGGAAAGGTTTATAGCCGCATGGGAACAATTCCTGGGAATCGCAAGAAGACAGTAAAGGAACTCCAGGGCAGGCGCTATTTCGATGCCAAGAAGTTTCCAGAAAGCATTTTTCTCGAACTCGATGCGAGCACCGTTCCAACCGTCGACGAACTAAGGGTAGATTCTGGCCACGGGATCAGTGACCTTCGAGGTTTCAAAAACCCTCAACTCCTGGTCAAGCAATCGCTCGCCGCTGCCAGCGGACGTTTTCGCGCGGCACTTGTAAGATCGGACGATCCCGATTGGGGTGTGGTCTGCAAAGAGACCTATCTGACCATCTCAGACACCTGTCCCAATAAGAGCAACATTAAGAACGCCTGCCTATCCTACAACAGCGGAATTTCCGCTTACTTTCTGAGCCTAACGAGTAGTCGTCTAGCTCATTACATCCCTGAGGTACTATCAAAGGAACTCATCACCGTTCCAGTTGCGACGTCCCCTCCCCCCGACCTTAGTAAGGTCCGGTCCTTCGAGGACATTGATAATCTTGCACGCAAGATGTTCGCGCTTAGCGAAGCCGATTGGCAATTGGTCAGTGATTTCCTCGTATTCACCTTGCCAGAGATTTTACGGAAGACAGCTGGGCATGGCCACGCAATGACGAGCAGAGAGAACGAGACAGAGCTTAAAGGCTACTCGGAAACGTTTCTAAAAGTCGTCACCGGTACCTTTGGTAGCTCAAAGACGGTGTCAGCGACCATTTACAGCGACCTCGCCCAGGGGAGTCTGCCGGTCAGGATGATTACGATCCAACTCGGTGCGGGAGAGAAAAATCGCATCCAATTAGAACCGATCGAAGCCGACGGCCTACTCGATGAGCTATCTCGTCTTCATGCAGACCAGCTAGAAAAACGAGTAAGCGAAGTGGGCAGTGGTTTGGGTTTCCAGCGGGTCGCATTTTTCTTTCACCCAAATGTGCAGGGCCAGCCCCCATCGATGAACCTCACCATCGTCAAGCCGGATCAACTACGCTACTGGACCCGCTCGATGGCAATGCGGGATGCAGACCAGCTTGCTGGCGCCATCGCAACCGCCGCTGGCAAAGCTGGGCTGAAATGAGTCGACCGACCGCGAGCGAACTCCGATGGCCGATAGACTGCGACGAATCCAAGCAGCAAGCGCTAGATTGGGCTGAGGGAATGTCTTCACAAGCGATCGACTACGTCTTGCGTTCGTTTATTCAACTACGCTCAAATGCTTTGGACTCAATCGATCTTACCCAGGATCTTGAACAGCTGGAGCGTGACCTGACTTCCAACCATTTCGTCGAGATTCAAAATCTCTGGGTAACCGAAACCGATGGGTATCCTTCATTTGTCCCTCACCACGAGTATCCGGAGATGGGGACTAGATCCCCCGCTCCTGCCAAGCCTCCAGCCTACGATTTCGCGTTTGTTTGGCAGGTGAACCACCGGGTCGCTTGGCCGATTGAAGCAAAAGTATTACCCACCCCTAAAACGTTGGCACTTTATCTTAAGGACACTAGCAAATTCATCGACGGGACAGCCGCCCCTTTCTCAAGCCAGGGTTCCCAACTTGCCTATCTACTGCGTGGCACATGTGAGGAGTTTTTTAGCGAGCTATCACTAAAGCTAGTTGGGTCAACGCTTGTATCCACAGCTCAAGTGGCTCCCGAACATCGGATCAGTCATCACTCGCGAAAGGATCTCCTCCCTCTGAGTATCCATCATCTAGCCCTTCTACTTGTGCTTGATGGGCAAGATTAGCCGTCAGCAAAGAAAGACGCCAACCTCGCCCGTGCTTAGATCGAAACATCGACACGACACCTGTGGGATTCAGGCTCGCGCGAGGTTCGAGTGGCTGCTAGACTGGTGGTCCGTAGATGTCTGATACCGGCGACAGCCAACGCCCACCGGCCGCCCAAATCGAGGGTGGAGTCGAGCGCGTGACCTTCCACAACGAAGAAAACGGATACTCCGTTCTTCGCGTTGCGATCAAGGGTCGTTCCGAGCCCATCACGGTCGTCGGCAACGTCCCCAGAGTCACCGCCGGTGAAGTCCTCGAGGCCTCCGGCGAGTGGATCCAATCGACCGACTTCGGCAAACAGTTCAAGGCCACGGCAATCACCACCCGTCCACCGACTTCAACGGCGGGGATTATCCGCTTTCTCGGTAGTGGACTGATCGCCGGTGTGGGTAAAACCTACGCCAAGAAAATCGTCGAAAAGTTCGGCACCGATGTCTTCAACATCATCGAAAACCAGAGCGCCCGGCTCGAAGAAATCGACGGCGTCGGCAAGAAGCGCCGCCAGGAGATTAGGGAATCCTGGAAGAAGCAGAAGTCGATCCATCGGATCATGGTGTTCCTGCACGAGCACGGCATCAGCACCGGTCGCGCCCTACGGATTCACAAGCACTACGGGCCCGATGCCGAAGACATCCTTCGCTCCGATCCGTATCAACTCGCACGCGACATCGCCGGCATCGGCTTCCAAGGAGCGGACAAGATCGCGCGTAGCCTTGGCATCGCCTACGATTCGGATCGCCGGATCCGAGCCGGTGTCCTGCACGCGCTCAACCTCGCCTCGGGCAATGGCCACGCCGCCCTACCACGCGACGAGCTACTCGCACAAGCAGCCGAAGTCCTCGATGTGGCCCAAGAACCTGTCGTGGTCGAACTCGAACGACTCCTCATCGACGGCGAGCTGACCGCCGAGTTCGGGCTCGTCTATCTGGCCCCACTCCACCACGCCGAATGCCAGATCGCCGAACGCCTCCGAGAGCTTTCGCGTGCGCCCTCGGTCTACCCAGAAATCGATGTCGAACGCGCCTTGGGCTGGGTGCAGAATGAGATCGGTATCGACCTCGCCCCCGGCCAACTTTCAGCAGTCCGCTCGGCCTTGACCGAGAAAGTCTTGGTAATCACTGGTGGTCCCGGAGTCGGCAAGACGACGGTGCTCAACAGTATACTCAAAGTCCTGACGGCGAAGAACATCGATCCCGTGCTCGCCGCTCCAACAGGCCGCGCCGCGCGGCGCATGTCCGACAGCACTGGGTTGGAAGCCAAGACACTCCACCGCCTACTCGAATACCGGCCCGATGACGGCTGGGCTCGTAACCGGAAACGTCCGCTTCAAGCCGACCTCATCGTCATCGACGAGGCCTCGATGATCGACCTGACGCTCATGGGCTACCTGCTCGATGCCTTGCCGCCGAGCTGTCACCTAGTCCTCGTCGGTGATGCCGACCAGCTCCCGTCCGTCGGCCCGGGCACCGTACTCCGCGACCTGATCGCCAGCGAGTCCGTGCCCGTAGCGCGCCTAACCGAAATCTACCGCCAAGCCGCAGAAAGTCGGATTATTACTGCCGCACACGCGATAAACTTAGGCCAGGTTCCCGATCTCAAAACCCCCGCCGACTCCGACTTTTTCTTCTTCGAACGCAACACCCCCGAGGACATCCAACAACTCCTGATCCAGCTCGTCAGCAAGCGCTTGCCGGAAAAGTTCGACTTCGATCCAATCCGCGACGTGCAGATCCTCACGCCGATGAACCGGAACGCGCTGGGCACGCACAATCTGAATAAGCTTCTACAGGACGCTCTCAACCCGGCGGACTCGATGAAGTGGGAGGTCGATCGCTTCGACCGCACTTACCGAGTCGGTGACAAGGTCATCCAAAACCGGAACAACTACGACAAAGAGATCTACAACGGCGACATCGGCCGGATCACGCGCATCGATTCCGAACCGACCAAGGTCATCGTCGACTTCGACGGCGACCGCCGCGCCGACTACGAGCCCGGCGACCTAGACGAGCTCAACCTCGCCTACGCCATCACCATCCACAAATCGCAGGGCTCCGAGTTCCCGGTCATTGTGGTTCCGGTGAGCACGCAACACTACGTCATGCTGCAGCGAAATCTAGTCTACACCGCCATCACTCGCGGCAAGAAGTTAGTCGTCCTACTCGGCCAAGAATCGGCTCTAAAAATGGCTGTCGACAACCTCAGCGGCGGCGATAGGCATGGTGGGTTACAGAAGCGGCTACGGGAGGGCTAGATTTTTGGGAATGAAGTTACTGAGGTGGTTCAGCGCGAAGATGCGAAGAATCAAGAAGCAACCCTAGAAACGGCAATGGGATCGGCAGTGAACTGTGAGACTGGCACCTGCCTAGACAAAAGACATACTCCTTCCCTCATCCCTCATCCCTCATCCCTCATCATCATAGGCAGGGCCCTAGCGAGCTCAGCCCGAATGGGAGCGTAGCGGACATAGCCGAAGGCAAATCTCCCGCAAACCTGTGATTCTCGATATCCCCTAGCCTTATCCGCCCACACCGTCTTTTCTCCAAAGCCATCCCCATTTCCACACAACCGGTTGCCCCAAGATTCCAGACTTAGCTCGCTAAAAGCTCGGTCTGGAATGACATGAACTCACAACCGATCTTCATTACGGCTAATTCAGCAATTCAGCTCAGCCTCAGGGGGAACGAAAATTGAAGCTTCAGTAGTATCGCCCACTTACCCGACCCGAACCCGATATAAGCTCGCTGGCTCCCTCGAAGCTGCGTCGCCCCTGCGGGTCTGGGATCATCAGCTAGAGATTCGACAGCGGCCAGAATTCTTGGCACATCGACTCGGTCGATCCGCCGCAAGTCTCGACGGGTCGAGCGGCGCCACTCAATCCGATAGGATTCCATCTTCCTTCAACTGCTGAATGAAGTCGGCGTGTGGCACAGTGTCGTCACCTCGACGATCTGCTATCGCGGCGAGGTCCTTGAGATCCTCCAAGATACTCTCATAGTCGCCAATAGGAATAGCGACAGCTGTTCGATCCCCTCCATCGTTGGTCAGAAAGTTCAATCTTATGTTCACTTGACTACCATGACAGAAAACTAGTTCTTGTTTAGTTAAGACGCTGGCTAGCCGGTTACTGAGGTGGTTCAGAACGAAGAAGCTAAGAAACAAAACCTTCCTGACTTTGTGTCTTTGCTTCTTCGTGCCTTCGCGATACCGACTTGTGCTCCGCCCAACTATCCGTCTCCTACGACAACCCCACAATCCGGCCATCCTCAGCCAATCCAATCCGCTTAGCCGCAGGCTCTCGCGGAAGACCGGGCATGGTCATGATCTCGCCGGTCAGTGCGACGACGAAGCCTGCTCCTGCCGAAAGTCGCACATCGCGGACTGGGACATTGAAGCCACGAGGAGCACCGAGCAGTTTCGGGTCCGTGGAGAATGAATACTGGGTCTTGGCCATGCAAACCGGAACATCACCAAAGCCGGCCTTCTCGAACTGGCGGAGCTTCCTGGCGGCGGCTGGATCCAAGTCGATGTCGTCGGCGCGGTAGATCTCTTTAGCAACGGTGCGGATCTTGTCGGCGAGGGACAAGCCATCGGAGTAGATCGGCTTGAAATCGGCTTCGCCCGAGTCCGCGACTTCGGCAACCTCCTTGGCCAATTCCTCGGCACCCTCGCCTCCCCTCGCCCAGTGGTCGGATTCGACGCAGCGAACGCCGATGGCAGCGCACATCTCGACCAAGCGGGAGCGCTCGGCTTCGGTGTCGGCAGTGAATCGGTTGATGCCGACGACCGTCGGAACGCCGAATTTAGCGACGTTCTGGACGTGCTGCTCTAGGTTGGCGAAGCCCTTCTCGAGCGCGGCGATGTCCTCGCAGCCGAGTTCGTCTTCCTTTACCCCGCCTTGCATCTTCAGCGCGCGGATGGTGGCGACAAGGACGACGGCATCAGGCCGAAGCCCGGCAAGGCGACACTTGATATCAAAGAATTTTTCGCAGCCGAGATCCGCACCGAAACCAGCCTCGGTGACGACGTAATCGGCCATCTTCAGCGCAGCCTTGGTGGCAATCGCTGTGTTGCATCCGTGGGCGATATTGGCGAACGGGCCGCCGTGAACCAGTGCCGGGTTGTTCTCCAGCGTCTGCACTAGATTCGGCTGGATGGCGTCTTTAAGGAGCACGGCCATAGCTCCGGAAGCACCGATAGCACCAGCGGTGATCGGCTTGCGGTCGAAGCCCTGCCCCACTTGAATCCGCGACAGCCGGTCCTCCAAGTCAGCCAGGTCAGTGGCGAGGCAAAAGATCGCCATCACTTCCGAAGCGACAGTGATATCGAATCCGTCCTCGCGGGGCACACCTTGCGTCCGTCCACCGAGCCCGACCATCGTCTGGCGCAGTGCCCGATCGTTCATGTCCAAGGCCCTCTTCCATGTGACGGAGCGTGGGTCGATCTCCGGCTCGCTACGCCAGTGAAGGTGGTTATCGATCATGGCCGAGAGTAGATTATTGGCCGAGGTAATCGCGTGCATGTCGCCGGTGAAGTGGAGGTTGATCTCCTCCATCGGAACGACTTGAGCGAAGCCCCCACCAGCAGCTCCGCCCTTGATCCCGAACGACGGGCCAAGGCTGGGTTCACGTAGACAGATGAGCGTCTTCTTACCGATCCGATTGAGCCCGTCCCCCAGACCGACCGTGGTCGTGGTCTTGCCCTCGCCTGCCTTAGTCGGGCTGATCGCAGTCGTCAGGATCAGTTTGCCAATAGGCCGATCGGACAGCGAGGCGAGGTGATCGAGAGAGATCTTGGCCTTGTTCTTACCATAGGAAAGTAAGGCTTCCTCGGGCAGGCCGAGGCGGTCTTCCGCAAGCTCGACGATGGGGCGAAGAGTCGCTGCCTGAGCGATCTCAATATCGGATTGAGGCATCGCCCACGAAGCACCCCAAGCGCTCCAAATCAACCCGATAGCGCAAAGTAATCACCCAACGATCACCAGCTGAGAAGACTCATGAACCCGTTATTTCGCAACAACTCATCCCGAGTCCAGCCACTGGTGGCCTTACTGTTATTGGAAGTGGAAAAGGACTCCCGCCTGCCATCCTCCTTTTCCGGCGAACCGATATCGAAGGGAAGAGGTGGCAGGGCCAAGGGCATCGGCTCGGAAGCGATGTTCTCGGCATCGTGCCAAGCTTGAACAAAATCGAACCGCTGACGGAATCGGTCGGGAAGATCTGGATAAGGGGTGATGTCGATGAGCTTACCGATGAGCTCTGGATGCTCCTGCGCAACGGACGGATACTTGGAGAGATAGCGTTCCATCCGTTTAGCCGCGTTGTAGTAGCTCGGGTCTCTCTCGAACGCCTGGCGGAAGAACTCGAAGGCCTCGGGCTTCTTCTTCATCTGCTCATAGAGCAAGCCCATGAGGTAGTATGTCCGAGGATTGTCCGCGCTGTCCTTGATCGTCTGGCGGAATACTCTCTCTGCCACCGCCTGAGCTTCGTCGCTGTCAAAGATCCCCTCACAGCCGAAGCAGTGGCTCTCGACCGGGCCGAAGCTGACTGGCATCAACTGGAATACTTTCTCAAAGTGCTTCACCGCACCTTCGACGTCGCCTTGGTCCAGCAGGGTCTTGGCCAAGCGGGACTGCAGGCAGTAGGCATCCTCGAAGTGCCCGAGTGCTTCCCGGTAGCGGCGGATCGCCTCTTCTTTGAGGCCGGCATAGAGAAAGTCATCTGCCCGCTCCCCCTCCCGGATCGCCTTGGTTACTTCACGAAAGAACGATGCCTTCTCGTCGTCGCCCTTCGCCTCTAGGATCCGAGCAAGGACATTGTAGACTTCCATTCTGGTCTCCTTGCCCTGCTCCCCGTCGGACGGGTCCAGAGCAATTGCCTCGTCCACAAGTGCCTGAGCCCGATCAAGGTCGCCAGCCTCCAAGGCTAGATCCGCCAGCCAAATAAGTGGTCGCTCCTGATACGGATCGTAGCTACGTAGTTCCTTTAGAAAAGGAATCGCGGCATCGCCCTCACGAGCGAGGAGGGTTCGATAGTAAAGGTCGTTCCCCCGACTCGCGGCGATGAGGTATCGGAGCAGCACTTTCGCCTCGTCATCTTCCTGCAAAGCATCGACTACTTGAATGCCGAGCTTCGGGGAAGCGTTGAGAACAGCTAGAAGCTTCTGAGGTTCCTCGACTGCCCAGCTCGACCGAAGTTCCTCAAGCAACTGCTCGGGTCCATTCAGAGCGGAGAAGGCCAGAAGCCGGTAGGACTCGAGATTTTCATCGCGCCGGACGTATATCTCGGAGGCATCTCTTTGATGATCCGCGATTCGAGAAGTAACCGCTAATAGCTCCGCCCATCTCTCTTGCTCAGCGAGGTGCCTGAAAATTGATTGAGCGTAATAGGGAAGGTTGGAGGAAGAACCAGCAACAAGTTTGTCGAAGGCTGGCCCTGATGCTTTGATGACCTTCTCGGCCAATTCTGGTCTCTCTAATACGTCTGCGAGCCTTAAGAGTTGAGACAATGCATCGAATACCGTGTTATCGCTTTCGTCCCTCGTTCCGACCCACAACTTCTCAATCCCCTGATCGATCCTGCCTTCTGCCAAGTCTTCGTCCCATGGCTTTGGCGAAGACTTGCTCGACGAACTCGGCTTCTCTGGACCGAATTTTGCCTCCAAGAGAGCCTCGGCGTCCGGGCGCGGCTTGCCAAAGGCGATGAGCGTGGCCAGCGCCTGCTCTCGCCTACTGAGACTAATACGCTTTTGTAGCCAGGCCTCGAGAGGAGCCAGGGACTCCTCACCCGAAAGGATCGCGGCCACCAGCCGGGCTGCCGCAGGCTGAGCGGCGACATCCCGTCCTGAGCCCTTCCGGGACGTCGATCCGTCGGACTTGAGAAAATCTGCAATTTTCACCCAGTGAGAAGCTTCTGGAAGTTCGGCATAGAGGTCATCCCAGGAAATGGAATGATGTTCGCGATGCTTCTCAAATCGCACGATCCATTCGTCGGCATCTGCTGCCGGCGGGGCATCTTCGGGCATGCTCGAGGAAAAGCTGTGGCGGCTGGAAGTAACCTTGGCAACTTCGGCAACTTCGGCAACCTCGGCAACCTCGGCAACTTCAGCAACTTCAGCAACTTCGTCGCAGCCCGAGAAGAGAAATGGCGGCAATAGCAACAGCGCCATCAGCATGGCAAGGCGGGGGATATTGTTCATACGGTGACAGAATGTCTTGTTCGGCACTCTTGCACAATCATCGATTGGCCCTTCCTAGCGACCTGCTAGACCCAAGCGACGATCCCATATGTCGCGAGACCACCGGAGAGCATGATAAACGGATTGTCCCAAGTATGCGGCGACTTGGCCTCGGCAATGGTCAGCAGCAGAGGCAGAACGGCGTAAGCGACAATCAACTGGGCCGGCGTGAACGTGCCCCGGCACAGCCAGACGCCGACGACCGTGGTCAAGAGCACGCAGGCACTGCCTTCTAAGCTTCTGCTGTAGGTCCGATCGCAGAAGAACCCCTTAGTGCTATACTTGTGCTTGCCAAACCTTGTGCCGACCGGCTCCGCCAGACTGTCTCCGACTCCAGACGCGAGTAGGCTGATACTGATCAAGGCCTGAGCTTCAACAAAACTCAGTAACTTCACCAGTAACAGAATCACCGCATAGGTCGTCAGATTCTGACTCGTCAGCCACCAAAGCGTGAACGGACGGTCTTCGGGACGGTCAATCGACGCAAAACAGACTTCTGAGAATCGAAAGCGATCACGAAACCACGTCGACATCCCCCAGATCCACAGACAAAAGAAGAAGCCCCGCACCAAAATCGCCAGCGTGTACGAGGGAATCTGTTTGGGGAAAAACACCTCCAAACCAGCAACCGCAAAAATCCACAGGAAGACCGCGCCTTTCCTCGTGTAGTTGACCTTCACCCCTTTCTTCAGAACCAGCAGCCCAAGGAAGTAGCTGGTGACAAACATCACCAACAGGAGCAAGGACTCGACGATTAGGAAGTTCTTCATGCCTAAGATTCCTATGGTAGCAGATGAACGAGATCAGGCTCAGACGGGCAGACGAAACTCCGTAGCCCCCCGCCTCCCTGTGCACCCCAGCCCCCTCGCTCTGCCTCACAGCAACGAAAAGCCTTCCGCCCCAAACGGGACAGAAGGCTTTGCCATCATGAAAAAACGTAGAAATTTGGGGTTCCCCCCCTGCGCTGGCGCGCTGAGCCTAGCGGCGGCGGAGCGCCAGTGTTGCCATTCCAGCCAAGCCACAAAGTAGGGCACTGGAAGGCTCCGGGATAGTCGGAGCAAAAATGAGGGCCGAAGCGGATCCAGCAATAGAAAGAAGGAGGGAGGTAATAAGGATAATGCTCTTCACAATTTTATTGCTGGTATATTATATAGCCATTAGCATAATCATCAAATAGTTACTTCATGTAATTATTGGACACTCTTTGATTTCACAAAGTATTCGTCTAATTCACCGACATTGTCTCCATTGAGCCAGAAGTCGCGTTCCTTGTGATCGTCCTCCCCAGTGAAACGAAACAGGTGAGCATCGTCGTAGTGCGAGTAGCCCACATATTTCTGTAACACGACCATCTCCCCTGCTCGAAGCGAGCCCGCGGAACGCTGAGATGACACCGCTTCCGGACTCGATAGGTCGCGTTCGGTTGGAAGGGATGTGGGAGATTTGCCATTCGGAATTCGGAATTGGGATGTCGGATGTCGGATGTCGCTCACCACCCGTAATTAGCGTCCATTAGCGTCCATTAGCGTTCATTAGCGTTCATTAGCGTTCATTAGCGTTCATTAGCGTTCATTAGCGTTCATTAGCGTTCATTAGCAGTTTCAAAAAGTCTGCTCCCCATGGTTCGAACGACCTTTTAGTCCTCTTCTCCCCAATCACCCGAACCGATTCGCTGCCTATCGCGGCGCCGGTTCTTGCGCTGCTCCATCTGGCGTTTCTGCTTCGGAGTGAGAAGGTCGGTCTCGTCACGCCCCAGCGACTTGCCAGCCATGATCGAGCCGATTGGGTCGATCTCACCGACGACCTCGGCGAGGCCGAACTTCTCGATCTGGGCGCGGACGTGGGTGGCATTTTTGTAGCCGATCGGGGTCTCTGTGACATCGGCCTTGCCGGAAAACCAGCGGACATCAATGCCCTCGGTCGCACGGGCGATGACCTCGTCGATCCGGGGGCCTCCCCTGCGGTGGGCACGGCGCAGGTCGCGGAGGATGGCACTGCGGCTTTGGTTTCGCCCAGCTCCGTGAGGGCAAAACGACAGATAGTCTTGGTTCCCAGATCCAGCGACCAGCAGGATCGGCTCGGCCATGTTCAGCGGGACCAGTCCGAGTAGCGGGTTGCCGGAGGCGTCGGCCCAAGCCGGGGTCGCGCCCTTACCGTGGAGGAACGTATGGCCGCGTTTCCAGACGAAGTTGTGCGGGCTCCACAGATGCCAGGTCGGGCTGGCGCCGATGGATTCGAGAAAGCGACGGTGGATCGACTCGTGGTTCGCCTTGGTCCAGCGACCGACGTACTGCAGAGCATCCCAGTAGGCAAGGCCTCGAGTATCGGTGGCATCGAGCCAGGCGGCGGCATCGGGGATTCCTTTGGCGATTTTCTTGGTGTGCTTGAGGGCGGCGTTCTGGCCGCGCTTGAACAGGTGGGCTCCAAGACCACGGGATCCGTGATGGGTGACTACCGAGTAGAAGTCCCGGCCTTCCATCTGCTCGGCGACATCAGTGTGACCGGCGGCGATGAGCAGACTGGCCCCCTCCCCTGCCAACCGAAACCGACCTAAATAGGCGAAGTGATTGCCGTCGCCTTGATCAGCCATGTGGATGCGGGCGTGATTCGACAGCCCCTTGAGAAACGGATTGTCCCAGACGGGTTCATCGAGGACGGCGTGCGGCACCAGGTCATCGGTCGGCCTTCCTCCCGGTCCGAACCGAGTGGCGGCGAGTAAGGCATCGAGTAAGGCTTTTGGGTCTCGTTCGCCCTGGCCGTCGTCCGCCGGAAAGAAGCTAGCCGATACCGAACAGCAAATGTCCGATCCAGTGGCGGAAGGAATGAGTGCGTCGTTCACGGCAACGACACCGCCGACCGGGATCATCGCCTCTGCCGGACCTACGGGACAGGCATCAGGCATGAGCACGCCACGCTCGACCACCGGGACGCGGAGTAGTTCGCCCATGGTGCGGCGAACGGCAGCCAGGTTGGTCTCCTCGATGTCGTCGCCCGGTGTGGCTTCCAAGGCGCAGGCCAGTGGCGCGGCATCCTCAGCTGCCCGACGAGCCAGCAAGCCGTCGCCGCCGAGTTTGCGCCGAAGTAGCTTCAGCGCGTAGGCGCGGTCGCTGACGCCGCGGGCCTCGAGATCCGCCAGTTCTTCGGCGGCGGATCGTAATTCGTCCTCAGTCGTCCATCCCGCTTCTCGGAGTTCCTCTCTAGTAAACAATGCCATACTTGATCAGTCGATACGCGTCACCAGAGCTTCTTCGCCGTGGCATCCTGCTGGTAGTTGCGGAGGAGAATATTGTCCGGCTCCTCGCGGATCTGGCGCTTGGCGAACATGGCCATGGCCACTCCGGCAAGGAAGCCGCCGATGTGCGCCAGGTAGGCGACGCCACCGGCTTGGGAAGTGACCGCGATCGACCCGAGCCCGGCCATGAACTGCGACGCCGCCCACAAGCCGATGACTATGAAGGCCGGAATCGAAACGATGAACACCATGCAGATACAGTTCACTTTATTCCTCGGGAACAGAACGATGTAGGCCCCAAGGATTCCACTAATGGCCCCCGATGCCCCGAGTGTCGGAATGATGCTGTCGGCGTCGAACAGGATGTGCGCGAAGCTGCCGGCGAGACCTGCCACGAGGTAGAACATCAGGAACCGTTTCGAACCAAAGCGATGCTCGACATTGTCCCCGAAAATCCACAGGTAGAGCATGTTCGAGGCGATGTGCATGAATCCGCCGTGCATGAACATCGAGCTGAACAGCGTCAGCAGAAGCGGGCTCGGCCCGGGGGCGTGTGGGATCTCAAGGGTTCGTCCGTCAACATCGATCATCACCGGACCAGTCAGATCGACACCGCTGGTGATCTCCGCCGGGGTCGCGCTGAACGCATAGGTGAACTCCGGATGAGTCAGCTGGTAAAGAAACACTACCAAGTTCGACCAGAACAGGCAGTGGGTCACCACAGCAGGCTTGGACAAGGCGCGGTCGTCGTCTTTGATAGGGAAGAACATCGGCTAGACTACTGGGCTGGAACAGGTTCTACAAGGAGGTCGGTTTGTTGGACCCGGGCTGGCTCCTTGGGAGGATCGATGGCGAAATCCCAGGGGCCGTCGTCATACCAGTTCTGCGAATGCGGGCGCGCGATGGTGTAGACCCAATCACTGCCACCGCGGTGCAAGGCGATGCCGAGATCCTCGGCGAGCTGCTGCAGGAAGTTGACGAACTTCAGCTGCAGATCACGACCGGGGTCTTTCGATGCGTAGATCTCGAACGGCACCAGCCGCCGCTCTTCCGACAGGGCCAGAAGCATCCGCGCCACGACCTTGCCCTTGCTGTCACGGGCAAAGACGACGCGCTTATTCACGTCGAGCAAGTTAGCGGCGGCGGAGTGGGCATTGCATCCCCCGAGCGACAGACACGAGCCGACGTAGTCGCCCATGCGCAGGACTTCCTCCGGGTCGTTTTCGAACGCCAGAACGTGCTCGTCCTTGCCCGCTCCGAGGCTGATCGAGTAGTCGTCGATCCACACTTCCCAGTCGAACCAGCTGTGGGTTTCGATCCAGCGCCGGTTGCCGGATTGGCGCAACAGGTAGTCGGAATCGCCGCTCTGGTGGGCACGCAGAAACCGCTTCAGGGCACGGCGATTGGCGTCGGCCACGCGGGCCATCTGCATGGTGTGGGTGGCAAGACCACGCCCATCGACACCGCAAAGCCGGAACGAGACTTCCTCCGCGAGCAGGGCCAGCCGAAGCACCCGGAGACCAGTTAGAACAAGGCTACGGTCGTGGGCGAGATGACGGGCCTCGAGAGTCCGCTGGCCATCGACGTGGGCACGCAGACGCTTGCTCACCGGCTCGACTACCGACCGACCAATGCGGGCGGCATCACACAGAGCCACCAAGTCGCCGACGGAACGCTCCTCGAGTCCCTGATCGAACACCGGGTGCTCCTTGAGAAGACCCAGAATCTCGCGGACCTCGGGCAATTGCAAAGTTCCCAGATCGAAGGCGACCCGGCAGAACTGTCCAGGCGCGGCCACCAGAGCCTCTGCCATTTCTGACTGATCGGTGAGAAACAGCGACAGGAAGCCTGACTTAAAATGATCCGAACGATTCATCTGGTTAAGAAACTTAGTCATTGCCCGAAGGGTGCCGAGAGAGTCCGACTCGAGCACCGCCCGAAGCACAACTGTCGGAAGCTTGGCCAGCAGTAGGACCAAGTCGGAGTCGGCCTTGAGCACGACTTTGCCGCGCTTGCGAAGATAGGCTCGGGTCGCCAGCTCCAGCACCAGCCCCCATCGTTCTTCCAAGGTATCCTTCGGCCCACGGAACTGCCGGAACGTGCAACCGAGCGCGTAGAGAAACGAGTTCAGATCGCGACCGTCCATCATCTTGGCAGCCGCAACGATCTCGTCCCAACGTCGGTCGATCCGCGCCCAGCCCTCGGCCTTCACCGCGACATCGTCAGCGTCGTCGGGAACGAGATCATCGAGAAAGCTCAGCCAGTCGGTGACCTCGCGATTGGTCATCTGCGAGAGCGGCAGCTGCACCACACGCTCGGCCATCCCAGGCAGTAGCGCACACCCCTGCCAGACACGAAGTGCATGCCACCAGTTATCGGCACGAATGGCCAGCAGGCGAATCCGCTCGAACGGTGCGTCCTCGCCGGCGGGAAGATACGACACTTTCGAGTTGCTCCGCTTCCACAACAGCGCTCCGCCGAGAGCATACGCTGGCGACGCGCCGGCAGCGATCCAACGGCAGAAATAGCTCAGCGCCTCCCGCCGAGCCTTCGGCACACGACGACGGAGCACCGCCAGCGATTCCTGTAGGCAAGCACCACCGGGCATGCTGGTGAGAAGCGACTCTTTCCGAACAATGCGCAGGATCGTCTCGGCCTCGGCACCGGACGACAGGGCGAACCCGACCCAAGCCGCAGCACAGTCCCCCGGAGCTTGCTCGCAGACCCGTGAGACCTGAAACCGCAGCTTCGGATCGTGCGACACCCGGTCCACCCAAGTCGCGGCCTTGCTCGCCTCTTCCCAAGTGGCTCCACGGAGCAGCGGAAAGTAGCCAAGGACGAGGGACTGGCTCATCCCGGCCGTCTTGATATCACCTCGATAGTCGTGGTGCACCGCCAGATACGGGTCAGGACAGAAGCCGTCGCTCGGAGCGACATGCTCGAGCTTGGACAATTCCGGCACCAGATCGGACGCCGTTGCCACCGCCACCGACCAGTCCTCGGCCAACCCGACGAGAAGGGCGCGGACATGGTCTCGATCCCCCAGCCAGCCACGCAGATCGATCGACCGCTCGGAACGGTCGCCACGTGGACGGAGCGGAGGCAAGGCCACGACATTACGCACGTCGGCCTCGACCGACATACCGAGAACCAGGAGCAGATCCGCCAACACCCAAGGGCCTAGCTCACGGACATCACCGAGGCGTTGCCAGGCGGCATGGACATGGACGAGAACCTGGCCGCCGGCACGGAACTCCGCGCTTCCCGGGCGAAGCGCCACACTGGGAAGGTGCGGCAGCGTCGCAGGTTGGATGGGCGTCGCGTCGAGATTCGCATCGGAATCCCCACGGTGACGGTGCTTGTTCTTTGCACGCGACTTGGCCTTCTTCGGCAGAGCTGCGACGGGGCGGACAAGGCGGAGCTGGCCGCTTGCCCGAAGGAGAGAAAATTTCGTTTTCAAAAAAATAGAGATGGATCGAATTGCAAAGGCATCCCTCCAAATTCGGATCTGGGCGCACGAAAGCGCGCGATCCCGAATGGGAAGATGCAATGGGTTCCGCTAGCCGAAATTGGCTATCTGCGGAGCTTGTGCCCGGCTAGAACATTGCCGGACGGACGAACCACCCGACTCAGCTCCGGCCGGATATCGGCACAAGGAATCTGTTGAGTCGTGTATGCATGATGAGGTGAGCTTATCCAACAATTCAAATCCTGCAACTAGAAAAATGGGATTGTGCGAATCACGAGCCCAGAGACACGATCGCCCACAATCCGGGCTAGTGTTCCGCAAGAGACCGTCAGTGGGTCTAGTCTAGAGTCACCCTAATAGGAATTACTCCCCTGCCACCTCGACGTCATCAGGTGACAGGTCGAGCCCGAAATTCCCAGGTCGTGGCAGAAACGGTAGAAGCCGCTGGGTCGCATCGTTCTTGCTCAGCTTGCCACGTACTCGATGAAGTAGCCTACTCAGGTCCTCCACAGCGAAATAGGGATCGGGTTTTGCCCGCTCGAGCCAGCCTGCCGTTGTCCCCTCCTGATCGTGAAGCTCAGTCCAGAACCGCCGGAACAGATCGACCGCCGCACCATAGTCGCCCAGTGCCCCACTGCCGCCGAGCAATCGGTCGGTAAGAAACAGAACCAGCAAGTGCTCCTTCGGCGCGAGTTCGACCGCCTGGCCGTCCACCGTGAGCTTACACCGTTCGGACCAGACGCAGAGCTTGGGAGAGGGCGCGCCGCTGACCCGGTCCCGGCAACGCGCGGCCAGGGCTCGGAACGCTCCGGGTGCGCGGCCATACTCGGTCTGGAATAGCTCCCGCATCGGCAGAAGTGGCACATCAGCGACCTCGATCAGGGCCTTCCCTGCCTCGACAACCGAACCGTCCTCTTGGACAAGCTCCCCCTGTGCCTGTTGCGGAAAGTAGAACCGCGGCACCAGAGTTGGATTCTCGTAGGGAGCGCTGACGAGGACGTGAACAGCCCTGTCGTGCGGCCCCCCTAGCATACACGCAGCCGCATAGAGCAAGACTCCCATCGTTTTGCGGCCACCTGCCAAAGAAGCGATCAGCGTGGTGTCGGGATCCTCAGTGATCGAGCGAAGCACCTCGACCATCGAATCGCCTACCTCTTCATTTTCGCGAGAGCTTCGGATATCCGGAAGCTCGCTGCGCTCGCCCGTTCGCTCGTCAGTGACCGTCAGCACGTGAATGTCCCTACCCGTCTGCCCGAACCGGAGCTTCCCTTCCACATCGTGACCATTGGCCGCGAGCGCCTCCCGCAGCTGGCTCCAGACCGAGCGACTCGTCTCCTCGCCATCCGGGTTCTCCAGTAGCTCCTCGATCACCCTCTTCCGCCCTTCCAGCGTGGTGACCACGATGACCCGGCTCGGGATGGTCCCCTCCCCTTCGGCCAGCGCCCAAACTACCTCAGTCAATACTGCGGGACTCGTGCCTAGAGCGGCAATGAGCACGGTCTCCCGGTCTTTGCCATCCTGCACTTCAGCCATGCGATCCACGCAGTAGGTCCTCGGGTCGAGCGACCGTCTGTAAGGCCACTCCGAAGCCCTCCAGATGGCGCTCAAGGCTTACGCACAATTTGCCATGAAGATCGGTCACCTCTTCCTCCGACACACTGGCCACTCCGTGCCCGACGAAGGTTTCATTACGACGAACCAGCCCAGCCCGCAGAAAATCGAAGAAGTCCCTCGCTAGCGGGTCGTTGAACGTCTCTAGGTATTCCATGGTGGCATGCAGCCCGAGGCGGACTTCTTCGCCCCGCCTTCTGTCAGGCACGGCACCGGCTAGCCTAGACGACACTTCATTCAGCTGGGGATAGCTGTAAGGCGGTGCCACACCGTAGCCCCCGGCCAGCCGTTGCTTCGCTGCCAACTCAGTAGCCCGATAGACCCGTGCGAGGGCGTCCTCCGGATAGCCGAAGCGTAGACACTCAGCTGCCGATGCCAGAAGATCTGCCACAAGCAGCACATCCATTTCTCCGTCGGCTACCGCCAGAGCCTCCAGAGCACGACGCACCGGACCGATCCCGTCCAGCGCGCATCCTGCCGCAAGCTGACGCGCCTCGCTGTAGCGCTGCCGATGCCACGCATGCAGGCAAAGAGCTGCATTCTGCGCTTCTTCGCAGTTCTCTGAAGTCTCCACGTAAGGCCTTAGGATCTCCGCCGCCGCACGATAGGCGCCACCTCGGGCCAGATTCTGGGCATCAGCCAGCGCCCGGTCGGCAAAAAATCGCTCAGTGGGAAAGATGGCCAGTTCTTCGGTCCCGCACTGCACGATCCCGTCCCGCCGTTTCCCCGTGGTAAAGTGCAGTTCCCCCACTTCCTCGACCAGCGCCGCCAGCACAGCTCCACTGCTCATCTGCTTGGTCCCGCTGGTTGGATTGACCACCAGCCGGTCTGTCGGGCCCATGCTGTCACGCGCCTTCCGGATCACCTCTCGGAGCACCGTGCGGCAAGCGAACACATCATCCACGGCCTCGAATTCGCGAAACGGCACACCATCGGCCCACGGCAGGAACGCCCCAGACAGGCCGTCCGCCTCGGCGAGCAACTGGGCGATCGCCCGTGAAGTCGAATCAGTACTGGGCACCAACCAGAATCCGTCCGGCGCCAGCAACCGTAGAGTCGTCTCCAGGCCAGAGTGCAGATCAGATCCCGCCGTCCCCGTCCCGACCGTCAGGATGCAGAAGACCCGATCTTTGTTCTTTCCTTTCTTAACCGCCATGTTCGAAGAGTCCTTCCAGTCGACGGTTCATTTCCCCGGCAATTCGGCTGCGCACCTGCGGACCGACAAACGCCACCTCTAGAGCATTGCGCTGCAGCTTCAGGACTTCCGCCCGCGTCAGTGGCTGCCGTTCTGGACACAGCCGGGCAGCTAGTAGCAAGTTCTCGGTTAGCGTTGCCGACGAAATTCCCGGGTTGTCCGTGTTCACCGTCACCCGGATCCCCGCGTCCAGAAACTCCCGCAACGGATAGACCCGATCCCCACTCAGCGGCGCGAACCCGGCGATTTGCACGTTGGCATACGGACACAGCTCGATGCCGATCCCCTTCCGCGCCACCACTCGCTGCAACTCCTTCGCACCCGAAAGCGCCAGAGCATGGCCCAGCCGGTCGGCCTTCAACTCATAGATCGCCTGCCAGACCGACTCCACATTATCGTTCTCTCCGGCATGCACCGTAATGTTCAAGCCACAGCGATGCACCGGATGGTAGTCGGTCTTGAAATACATCGGACGAGTTTCCTTGATCTCGAACCCCGCCAAATCCACACCGACCACACCCGGGTAAGACTCCCCAGCCTCGCCAACAGGTACAGCATCCGCCGCCGTCACCGCCAGCGAAAGGTGTCGCGAGATGTCTGACAAGTCGCCGTCCCGCTTGCGGCTGGCGATAACGATCAGGCGAATCTCACACACCGCCCCACCGGCAGCCAGAGCTTCGCCACGGGCTGCCACGAAGGCATCCACGACGTCCTCCAATACCGTCCATGCCGGTCGTCCGGGGCTGCTGTAATTGTTCGGCGAACAGCGGATCTCCGCGTAGCAGACATGGTCCTCCACCAGCGCTTCGTAGAGCATCTTCACCTGCAGGCGCAGGGCGGCAGGCGACGACAGAATACGCGAACCATTCAAGTTGCCCAAGTTCATGTATGGGTCCAACCCGACCGGCTCAGTGGGTAACGGCCAGCCGTCAGGGAAACCGACATCGCCCTGCCGTTCTTCGATTTCCGCTGCAGCGACCAACGCCTTTTCCACCGTGCCACCCTCGCTACGCACTGCGGCAGCCAGAGCCAGAAGCCGCTCCGGGTCCAAGCCGAAACCGCCCAGGTGACAGTGAAGCTCGATCTTGGGCAATGCCCGCACCCATGCGGCATCAGCGGCATTGTCAGGATCCAGCGGCGCGTTCAGCGACTCGACCTCGCCTTCCGGCCAATACGCCAGAGCAGCGAACAGCTCCTGCTCGAAGTGCCTGCCACGGGCCTCTGTCTGCAGCGCAGCCTGAGCCCGCTTCAGATCCCGACGATAATAAAGGGCAGTGGAGTCCCACTGGATCACACCCAACGACGTGGCTCCATCCCCGAGACACCTGTCGACCACTCCCGTCCACGGCGGAGCAGAAACCGCCCGAAACGTCGCCCAACCGGGCTCTTCGCCCAGAGGAAACACTTGGATCTTCCCCGCTTCTGCCGCAGCCCGGACAGAACTCCGTTCCGCCAAAGGAAACTCACCTTTGTCATTCGGAGCCGCAATGACATGAAACAGCTGACGCGCCCCCAACTGAGTCGCCGCCTTCTGCAAGGTAGCCGTCATCGTCTTGTAACCACCGGCGATGCACACCAGCAACTGCGACGACCCGCCAGCCTCATCCAGAGCACGGCGGTAGGCCAAGTAGATCGCCTCCTCCAGAACCATCTGGTCCTCCATACTCTCGATCTGCGCCAATCCCTCGGGAATCCACAGCTCTAGCGGAATCCTAAATCCTCCGTCGGATTCGGCACCGAATGCTGCTGCCAGTTCGTCCGCAGACGACCGCAAGCTCTCCGTCCCAAGAACGTGCACCTTCTCCGGACGAGCAAAGCCCCCCTCCTTCCAGATGCCAAAAAATTGGCTATCCGGTTCCTTCCCGCTAGGCCCAGAGCCAAAGCCCCCCTCCGCCCCCAGGCACCACTCCACCGCCTCAATGAGGATGGCTGGACTGGTACCCACGGTGGCGAACAGATGCATCCCCGACCCTAACCACCCCAGTGTCCGAAGCGAGGAGAATCCTTAGCAACGTAAGGTTCAGTTGGGGCTCTATTTCGCAGGCGCGTCCTTCTTCACAGCTTCACATTCGAGATCTAGCTCGTCAGCAAGCCGTGTTTTCTCTGCCTCCCGTTCCACTATCCGCGCGTATCGCGCCTCAGTAGCAAGGGCCGACCTCTGGCGCGACGCCGTGACCTCCTCGGGAGTCATTTTCGCCTCCCGCTGCATCGTCCGTCTGTGTGCTTCTTTTGGCGACATTGTATAAAAGTAGCATTTTATTGGTTAGCTGAATAGCCGTTTCTCGATTTTTACAAGGTCACCAATGGTTTCGGCTGGGTCGTTTTTTCGCAGTCTCGCGGAAACCTCACACTTACGTGCTTGGACTTGTCACCAATGCCTTTCGGCTGAGTGGTTGTTCCGGAGGAGGAAGTCGGCCAGTATATTGATAAGTAGAACGTTGTCACCAATGCCTTTCGGCTGAGTCGTTGTTCCGGAGAGAGTAGTAGTTTTTCCCGATAGTTCCCTTGATCCTAGCGTCACCAATGCCTTTCGGCTGAGTCGTTGTTCCGGAGGTGCTCCCACCCGCCGGAACGTCCCGGCGAAGTCCTTCGTCACCAATGCCTTTCGGCTGAGTCGTTGTTCCGGAGGTCAACCTTGTCAACCAGCATTGGCGCTACTCCTTTTCGTCACCAATGCCTTTCGGCTGAGTCGTTGTTCCGGAGACCAGCAACATTCTCACACACCTAGCCAGCGTCACCCGGTCACCAATGCCTTTCGGCTGAGTCGTTGTTCCGGAGCACGTTTGGCGGGACTTCGAAGGCTCCACGATACTCAGCCGTCACCAATGCCTTTCGGCTGAGTCGTTGTTCCGGAGAAAACATCAAAACAGATGAAAACTAAGAAAAACACGACCGGTCACCAATGCCTTTCGGCTGGGTAGTTGTTCAGGAGTGGCGCGTCGCTCCGAGATACCAACGAGGATCAATGGGTCACCAATGCCTTTCGGCTGGGTAGTTGTTCAGGAAGTCTACAGGATCTTGGGCTTCCGTTCCGCATTCCGAGCGGCCATCCATTGCTCGGATTCCACCTCGTGACCTATGGCGCACCTTCGAGCTTGCGAATCAACGACTTGAATCGCTAGGAATCTGCTGGCCGAAACCGAGCTCAAATCACATAGCTGACCACCTTGCGACTGCAGGCCATGGTGCCCGCCGTTCGTGTTCGCTCGCTGGTCTTGGCATCCAACCGATAGGCGACAATCCGGTCGGATTGCGGGTCGATCAAGTCGAGCAACTCCTCCCACAGGTCTTCGAATCGGGACGGAGTCAGGTGACACTCGAAAATACTGTATTGAACCCGAAGACCGTAGTCTTCACAGGTTTTGGCTACCTTCGCCAGACGCTTCTGATCGGTGATGTCGTAGGCTACAAGTGCGAGCATTTGTTTACTTCCCGGTGGTTTCCAAGACGGCGGCATGGGAGGAAAGGCCTCCTCCCACCAACCTTCCAACTGAGGATCTGATAGCTTCTGTTTCAATCTCTTCGGGATCAGGGTCACAGAGTTGCACTCACTAGCCTCGACTTAGGTAAATCTTAGTTCATTCGGAAGGGGCGGAAGGCTTCCTTGGCCTCTAGGGATGCCTTGAAGTCGCTAACGGTCTGGCGCAACTGCGCCCGCAACGTAGTCCGGTGACCTGCGTGCTCAGACAGAAACTCCCGCTCGAGCCGTCTCTCCAGCTGCACCAGTAGGGTCTTTCTGCCTCCAGCTGCCAAGTAGATCCCTCCGTCACGAGGCTCAAAGTCCGCCGTATCGACCATGCCCCGTCCGAACAGGTCCAGAGCCAGTGGCTCGATCAAGGCCGGGCGAAACGGCTCCATTAGGTCGAGCGCCAGCGACCAGCGACCGTTCTCTGTGGAATGAAACACACCGACTCCAGGGTCAAGCCCCGCCGTGTGGATCGTCGAAACCGTCTCCCCGTAGAGCACCGCCGAAGCAAAAGAGATCACCGCATTCACCGGGTTGTGGGGCGGCCTCCGAGAACGTCGTTCGAACGGAAATTCAGCGGGCAGGAATTCCGCCCAAGCAGAAAAATACGTAGCACTGGCAGCCCCCTCCAAGCCGAGCAAGGTCGGCGCATCAATGACCCGCTCCACCCGTCCCAGCAAATGGTTCAGCCTGCGGACCGCCGGCAGATCAACTAGGTTCCGTCTGGCGGCTAGCCGTTGAATGACCCTGCGTTGGTTCGCGATCTTGGCGGCGATAATTTCGCGCGAGGCCCCCAGGGCGAATGAATCCACAGCGGAATCTGCCGTAGCCCGGCGGTATTGCAGCAAGCGCCACGCCGCATGAGCCGGTGCCTCTGGCAATACCGATCCGAGAAACTGTCCCGACCAGCCGAGCAACGAGATCGGAATATCTCTACGCATCAGCTCAGCCATGGCGGCTGGCGAGATCCTACACCCCTCCATCAGCCCAACCCGGTCTAGGTCGAACAATGGGATCTCCCGCAAAACCACCGGCCGGCCTTCCTTCGTATCAGGATTGGGACCAGTGACCTGTAGGCGCTTTCCCTGAAGCGCAACAGAGCTGCGAGGAGACGAGATGTAGGCAGTAGGCATTCCACAAGACTACTCTCCCACATTGCACTCTGCCAGAAATCGGATATCCACGGATGTCCACAGAAAGGACAACAACACCACCGCCAGAAGGGTGCGAGGAGCGGCGATGGTGGCAGTTTGCCTTTCGGCGGGGAGACGGTTGGGAGTATCGCTCACTCATCAAAGAGTTCAGCAACGAAACATCGTCACCAATGCCTTTCGGCGGGGAGTACGGTTGGGAGTTTCGACGGCATCGTATACGACAAGGATATGCACCAATGCCTTTCGGCGGGGAGTACGGTTGGGAGAAGAAAGCCACCCAGAAAGACAAGCTCGCACAAGCTGGTCACCAATGCCTTTCGGCGGGGAGTACGGTTGGGAGCTGAACCAATGGCGTTTTGGCGACGAAGCCCTTGATTCAGTCACCAATGCCTTTCGGCGGGGAGTACGGTTGGGAGAGCATCTCACTCCCCAACTCCCCAAGGTCGGACCCGCGAGTCACCAATGCCTTTCGGCGGGGAGTACGGTTGGGAGCCGTTCCCCATCCGACAAAACCTTCTGTGGATTCATAGTGTCACCAATGCCTTTCGGCGGGGAGTACGGTTGGGAGTCGAGACAGCCGACACGAATGACGGCTACCTAGTCGAGTCACCAATGCCTTTCGGCGGGGAGTACGGTTGGGAGTAATCGCGGAATCGCTTGGGTATTTTGCCTAGCTAGGCGTCACCAATGCCTTTCGGCGGGGAGTACGGTTGGGAGAACACACTTCACACAACTCTTACCTCCTACCTTGTCACCAATGCCTTTCGGCGGGGAGTACGGTTGGGAGACCTCACAAAAACTCGAAGCCACAGGTGGTCAACCTCTGTCACCAATGCCTTTCGGCGGGGAGTACGGTTGGGAGAGAGTCCATTATGGAATCCGCCCCTAGTGGTTCGGGTCACCAATGCCTTTCGGCGGGGAGTACGGTTGGGAGATACAACGTGACACCGTGTCCCTTTTTCGAAAAATGGTGTCACCAATGCCTTTCGGCGGGGAGTACGGTTGGGAGGACCTCCTCTTAGAATGGGCGTGCGAAGAGCACGCTCGTCACCAATGCCTTTCGGCGGGGAGTACGGTTGGGAGAAGCAATCAGATACGGTCCAGCAATGGGCCGATGAGTGTCACCAATGCCTTTCGGCGGGGAGTACGGTTGGGAGAAACACCATGAACACCATGAACAATGACTCAATCGTCCGTCACCAATGCCTTTCGGCGGGGAGTACGGTTGGGAGATTCGGATGGAGAGAAGGCGTTGCCTTCACTTCATCCGGTCACCAATGCCTTTCGGCGGGGAGTACGGTTGGGAGAATACTTCGTAACACACTTCACACAACTCTTACCTGTCACCAATGCCTTTCGGCGGGGAGTACGGTTGGGAGAGTGGGCGTGCGAAGAGCACGCTCCCACCCGATGGGAGGCGTCACCAATGCCTTTCGGCGGGGAGTACGGTTGGGAGTGTTGAGACCAAGAGGTCTCATATCAACGACTACCGTCACCAATGCCTTTCGGCGGGGAGTACGGTTGGGAGAGTGGCTTGAAAGTCTAGAGAACCGATACCCATATAGGGTCACCAATGCCTTTCGGCGGGGAGTACGGTTGGGAGCGGCGAGGGTATGCCGAATACAATCTACATCGTATCGGGTCACCAATGCCTTTCGGCGGGGAGTACGGTTGGGAGTGCTACCTTGCCAGGCCACTATGAAATACTACGCAATCAGTCACCAATGCCTTTCGGCGGGGAGTACGGTTGGGAGATCATGCCTGTCTCCGACGAGACCGGCTCCATCTCTCGTCACCAATGCCTTTCGGCGGGGAGTACGGTTGGGAGGGATTGCGCCCTACGAAGTCGCCACCGACCCGTGGGGTCACCAATGCCTTTCGGCGGGGAGTACGGTTGGGAGTAAAGAGTTCTTCGCAGCCGCTTCCGTCAAGGGGGTCACCAATGCCTTTCGGCGGGGAGTACGGTTGGGAGATTTTTTCCAGCGTCGAATACCCCCCCGCAGTGAACTGTCACCAATGCCTTTCGGCGGGGAGTACGGTTGGGAGAGCTATCCACTACTGGCGATGTCGTCGGACTACCTCGCGTCACCAATGCCTTTCGGCGGGGAGTACGGTTGGGAGATCCATCTCTACCAGTTCCTTTCTCTGTTCCTTGATGAGTCACCAATGCCTTTCGGCGGGGAGTACGGTTGGGAGGCGGGGTGAATCACAAAGTGGCATTGAGCAAGTAGCGTCACCAATGCCTTTCGGCGGGGAGTACGGTTGGGAGGAGAATACTTCGTAACACACTTCACACAAATGCTGTCACCAATGCCTTTCGGCGGGGAGTACGGTTGGGAGCTCGAAAGCCCAAGCGGATTATCTATGCCGAGTCTGAGTCACCAATGCCTTTCGGCGGGGAGTACGGTTGGGAGGCAGCCCTAGCTGGTAGGGCTGCCACCCGGGCTAACTGTCACCAATGCCTTTCGGCGGGGAGTACGGTTGGGAGCTACGGAGTCGCCACCGACCCGTGGGTGTATTCCGACGAGTCACCAATGCCTTTCGGCGGGGAGTACGGTTGGGAGACCGTGAGAGAGTCAAAAGCTGACGAGTGGGTGATCGTGTCACCAATGCCTTTCGGCGGGGAGTACGGTTGGGAGTTGCCGTCAGAAGCATAGACGTCGATCCAGAGTGGGGTCACCAATGCCTTTCGGCGGGGAGTACGGTTGGGAGAGCCAGATAATAAAAACACCTTTCAGGATCTCCACGGTCACCAATGCCTTTCGGCGGGGAGTACGGTTGGGAGCCGCCACGGCAACGGCAGCCCTACCAGCTAGGGGTCACCAATGCCTTTCGGCGGGGAGTACGGTTGGGAGCCTTAATATTGAAATTCATACCCTATCCCTAAATGATAGTCACCAATGCCTTTCGGCGGGGAGTACGGTTGGGAGCCAAACTGGAAAATCTGCGTTTAAGTTGGCTTAGTCAAGTCACCAATGCCTTTCGGCGGGGAGTACGGTTGGGAGATGTTGGGAGTAAAGGTGTATCACTATTGTTCTATCAGTCACCAATGCCTTTCGGCGGGGAGTACGGTTGGGAGAGTGCATCAGAACACTCCACTTCTGCGGCTTGTATTGGGTCACCAATGCCTTTCGGCGGGGAGTACGGTTGGGAGTAAATGTGCTGCGGGATGCTTAATCTCTGATAAAGAGTCACCAATGCCTTTCGGCGGGGAGTACGGTTGGGAGTGAGAATCTATGGGTGAAAGTCTGACTTTCGAGAGAATTTAGGCTGCTTTGTCCCAGCATTGGCGGCGGTAGTCGTTCCAAGTTTCGT
>ENA-ORXR01000487-ORXR01000487.1-marine-metagenome-genome-assembly--contig:-NODE-487-length-53810-cov-6.303817_pt1 | contig 53810 bp, 40 predicted proteins | sample MGYA00237866_ERZ511479 | MGnify/ENA metagenome assembly ERZ511479
GACCTCGTTCTCATGAGGTTACGCCCGAAGGGTTTGCGCAGCCTTCGATTCGGCGAAGCCGCTTTTCTATTCAACAACTCCTTCAAAACGACAGGTTGCCGAGTTTTTCAACACCCTGCTAGGGTCGCATTGGCCTGCTCTTCAGTTCCGCCGTCACCGGTTGATCGGTGGTGGAGGTCGGTGAACAGGGCAATTGGCTCAGGTTCTTCCGTCATCTCGCTACATATCGAGACCCCATTTCATCTGGGCGATGGCGTCGTTCCAGAGGTAGGTCGTTTTTGTCCCCAACTGAACCAAAATCACTTCGCGACCTCGGTAACTGGCGCTCGAAACCAAACAGCGTCCAGCAGCACGGGTGTAGCCTGTTTTCATGCCATTGCACTGGGGCATCCGGCTGAGCACTTTGTTGGTACTGGTCAGTGTCTTCCGGGCTCCGGTTGAGAATCGGAATGAGTATGACTTTTGGCGAACGATGCTGCGGATCGTTGGGTCGCGGTAGGCTGCCAGAGAGATCCGGGCCATGTCTTGAGCGGTTGAATATTGGCCGCTGACCGTCAAGCCGTGTGGGTTTTTGAAGTTCGATGATCGAGCTCCAAGTTGGCGTGCTTTGGCATTCATCGAAGCTGAAAACCCGGAGATGCTGCCGCTGTGGTCGCGGGCTAGAACTTGAGCGACGTCATTACAGCTTTTGACGAGGAGCGCATTGAGGAGTTCTCGGCGGGTGTAGGTCTGGCCGGCTTTGACATAGAGTTTGCTCGGCTCAACACGAGTGTCGGCGGAGGTTACGGTGACACGCCCGTTTAGATTACCGCGTTCGACGACGAGCAACGCTGTGAGCAGTTTTTGGGTCGAAGCGACAGCGCGTTGGCTGGTCATGTTGCGTGCCGACAGAATGCCGCCGGTTTTTGCATCGATCAGAACCATGGCCTGCGCGGCGCATCCAGGTGGGTTGCTGTTGGGGCCGCGTTGGACTTCGGTGACTGGGAGAACGGCGGGTTGAGGCTGAGGGCGAAACGCAGGGAGAGAATTACCGTAATTCTGAGATGCGTAGGGGTTGATCGGTGGCCGCTGGTAGACGGTAACTCCACCCGGGTTTGACCGAAAGAAATTGGGGTCGACTTGCGGGCTGCCGCCACTCGTCTGGGTTGGCACGTCATCCTTTGTCGAACCACAGCTGGTCAGTAACAGGCTGATCATGGCGCAGAACATCATGGAGGCTGTGACAAAGGGGGACGGCTTTCGGTGTTGAGAGATCAAGGCGGCGTGTTGAGTGACTAGTTAAATTGTGGGGGAGGCGCGTGGAACTTGGTTGCGCTTGCGTCGGTTGGCAAGTCCACCCACCCTGTGTATGGGTTTCAGTCCCAGAACTCAGACTTTTCAAACCATGCCAATATTCGAATTAGAACGTGCAGGCTCGCGCCGATCGCAATGGGGTGAAGGCCCGATTTTTCATGAAGGTCGTCTCCTTTATGTCGATATCGAAGGCCACGACGTCATTATTCTCGATCCGACAGATGAGTCCGAGAAGGTGATTCCCTGTGGCGAACGAGTCGGAACCGTTGTTCCTCGGTTGAGCGGTGGGCTGGTCATCGCAGGAGACAACGGCTTCTCGGCCGTCGACCCAGATACAGGTGCCGTGACTCCGATGACCGATCCGGAAGCAGATCAGCCTGGCAACCGCTTCAACGACGGCAAATGCGATCCCGCAGGGCGTCTGTGGGCAGGTTCAATTTCCCTCGACCGTAAACCGGAGGCGGCCCTCTACCGGTTGGACACTGAAGGCGTCGCGACCAAGATGTTCGGCCCAGTCACCAACTCGAATGGCCTTTGCTGGAGCGCGGACAAGGCCACCATGTTCTATATCGACACCCCGCGTAAAGAGGTGACGGCCTTCGACTTCGACAATGCGGCTGGTGAAATCAGCAATCAGCGTCAGTTGGTCGATACCAGTGCTCTCGATGGAGTGCCTGATGGCATGACAATTGATGCTGATGGCAATCTCTGGGTCGCCATGTGTAAGGGATCGACGGTGCGCTGCTTTTCGTCGCAGGATGGAGCCTTGATTCATACCATCGACATGCCGACCAACTGTCCGACCGCCGCTGCTTTTGGGGGAGACGATCTCGGCACGTTGTTCATCACAACTGGTCAGCATTCGAGTGCTCCAGACGACGAAAATTCGGGCTATCTCTACGCCTATCGCCCTGGTGTTCAAGGCGTGCCCGCATTCAGTTACGCCGGCTAATTCGAGGCGATGGGAAGCGACGAAAATAATCATCCACTGAAAGCTTGTCTGGCCTGCGGTGCTGGCAAGTCAGAGCTCATCACTGAGACGTTGGTTCTCGATCGTGATCAGTCCAGTGGGCGTGTAGACTCAACGCCAAAAGTGAGGGTTTATTCCAAACCCGACGCTCTCATCATGAAGGGACGTCGAACGGTTGGGACGAAGGCGATCGTGTGTGGTGAATGTGGCTACATTCATCAGTTCGCGGTCGACGTGGAAATGCTCAAGACAGGAGCTGAAGAAGCTCAGAAATTTCAGAGTGAACATTCGCAACCGCCACCGCTTCCAAATCAGAAAGAGGGGACTTTCGAGGCTGGAGTTCACGATTGGGGATGCACGACCTGTGGCATGGGAAATTACGAAAGCCTGTTTCGCTGCTGGGGATGTCAGACTCCCAGACCTCCGGAAACTCCCATGGTCGACTAGCGACATACTGGAGGTTAAGGTGAGTGTGTCATGTCCGCTGAAACCGAGCGCATTGTTCTCAAAGGCCTAAGCCCTCTCTCCTACGAACACCCCACGGACAGCGCAGCGCTGTCGAGTTTGGGGAAGGTTCCTGGCATCGACCGCGTGTTGCGCTTTGCCTTCCGATTGATTCACGAACGCCGAGCGCGTTTGGAGTTTTTGTCCTGTTCGGTTCGTGTCAACGAGCGGCAATTTCCTCGGGTGAATGCCTTGTTTGAGGAGGCTTGTCAGACCCTTGATCTCGACCGGCGGCCGGAGCTGTTCATTACCCAGACACCGATCCCCAATGCCTTCGCCTATGGAATCGACAAGCCATTCGTCGTCGTTCATTCCTCGCTGATCGACCTACTTGATGACCGTGAACTTCAATCGGTCTTAGGCCACGAACTGGGACATATTAGTTCGGGACACATGCTCTACTATTCGGTGCTGACCGCGTTGATGAACGTCATGAAAATGGGTGGGCTCGGTATTCCATTCGGCAATCTCGGATTGCGAGCCTTTCTCTTGGCCTTGTTTGAGTGGTATCGAAAAGCCGAACTCACCTGTGATCGAGCCGCCTTGCTCGTCGTTCAGGATCCGTTGGTCTGTCATCATGCTCAGATGAAATTGGCTGGCGGACCGAGGATTGAGCAAATGGATCTCGGCAGTTTTATGGATCAGGCAATCGAGTATGAAGACCAGAATGATGTTCTCGACTGCATTTATAAAGTTCTCAACAACTGGGGAACGACTCATCCTCATCCGGTGGCGAGAATCCGCGAACTTCAGCGCTGGATTGACCAAGGCGATTACCAGAGAATACTCGACGGAAACTATGTGACGCGGGACGATTCACGTCACGTCAGCGCCGCCGGACAATGGAAGCGGGCTGCTAAGGACGTGGCTTACGAAGCCAGCAAAACCACCGGTGATGCGGTCACCAGTTTGGTCAGCGAGGCCAAGCAGTTCGGCGATAAATTCAAGCGTGGTGGCGGCGGCTGGTTTTCGCAAATCATCGAAGCCGCAGAAGACAAGCTCGACCGAAAGCGGGACGATTTTGGTGATGTCTCAGAGTCCCCTGATATTGCGTTTCCGGATCCACCGGCACCACCAGACTATCCGTGGGATGATGGCGGAAAGGCAGCTCGTGAGAGAGCTCGCGACCTCGACCGTGAGGAACCGCTACCGGTACTCCCTCCCGATTTTTCTGAATTCGAAGACGAATTGGCTGAACATGCCGAGGAGTCGAAGCCGAAACCGAAGAATCTACCCAACGACGGCCCAGGCGGTGACGGCCCCAAGGCTCCCCGCAGAATGGGGCCACAGTAGGAACGTTATAACAGGTTTTTACAGCACAAGTCCTGCGGCGATTTCTGGCCGGTCGGCACCGAGTTGTTCCCAGCTCTCGGCAAACGCTTCGGCCGAGTCTGCGAACAGCGGCGAAATTTCGATCGGAAACGCAGGTAGGCCAGTCTCATCGCATGGGATGTTCTCACCCGCCGCATTAATCCATCGTGCCCATTGCCGCATCTGATCGTCTTTAGAAGTCTGGGGAGAATCGACACCTTCAGCATTTTTAACTGGGCTGAAATCGTCGGCGCGGGCGGTTTCGATGATCACCGGATTCTTGGCGAATGGTAGTGCGTCGAAAACAAACAGCTCAAACTTCACACCGTTGGGTTCGGTTGGGCTGACTGGATTGCCATCAGCATCGATCGTCGGCACTTTCTTGTCGGCTCGGTGAAACGGCAGAGAGGCGGTGTCTTGATTTCCCCCTCCGCCCATGCGCCGAACGAACTCGCGGTCGAAGAGATGAATCGCGATACTGCCACCTCGGAAAACCAGATTGCCGTTGTCATCGACGGCGTTCATCAGATCGTCTGGCATATCGCTGTATTCGATAACCAGACTGGTGTCGTTCTGCGTGCAGAAAATCCCGACCTTCTCAGCAGCGTAGGCTTTCGGCAGAGCCTTGCTGGTCAGCTCGGATTGACCTAGGACATGGAAGCCGATGAATTCAGGATCGATGCAGCGGACAAGGGGATTGTCGACTTGGAAGTAGCTAATGATGTCAATACCAGCTTTTTCCATGGCATCGATCGCGCCACTGCGAACCAGTGCCCGCAGGGATCCACCGTGGCCATCTGGGCTGAGAGCGATCTGGTCACGATCAGCCAAAAGGATTTTTCCTTGGTAGTCGACAGCCGGCATCAAGCCCTGCCGGAAGAGATGAACGGAGTCCGCAGGAAGTCCGTAGAAATTGCTTTCCTGGAAAGCAGCTTCGGTCTGGGAGTGGTTGATTTCCGAAGTCATGATGAACCATGGAATCGTCACGCCGTAGCGTTTGGAAGCGGCTAGGAGCTTTTCAGCGAATACTTGGAACAAGCAGTTTCCGTTGATCGGAGTGACTGGGAATGTCCCCTTCGGGCCATCGTAGCCGAGCCGTGTGCCTTGGCCGCCGGCAACAGTAAAAGCGGCGACACGCCCATCGCGCAGAGCCTCTTCTCCTGCTGCTCTCGCATTGTTCCACGCTGCTTCGTCACCGCCGTTTTCGGGGAGGGAGAGAAATGGTGCCGGGCCTAAACCGCTGAGGTCTGGACCGTGATCCGAACCCTCGCCACCCAAAACAAGACTGGCATTGAGGGATTCTAGTTCAGCAAGATCGATGTCAGCGGCTTGTTCTAGCAGGCGCTGCTTAGAAGGATCGTCCAGCTCTGAAGCAAATTTGAAAACGTGCTGTTGGGAAAAATTGCAATATTCTGAGCTGAGATCGTTCATTTTTATCGGAGAAAGTTCGGTATTTTTCTAACTTGGTGTTAACCTTGAGTGAGGCAAATCGCCAAGGCGATGAGCGTAGCCGTCGAGTGAGAGCAAAGCAAGTTAGCCTAGACACCAATCCCGATAATGAGCGACGACCCGAAGCCGGCAGACTCCCCCGTCGATCGGGGGTCATTTCCAGAGACGAGATGGAGTCTTGTCATCAAGGCCCGAGGGCAGGGCGAAGTGGCCGAAAATGCTCTAGAGGAGCTGTGCCAACTTTACTGGTATCCGCTCTACGCTTTCGTTCGTCGGTCGGGCAAGTCGCCCCATGATGCTGAGGATCTGACCCAAGGATTTTTTAGCCGAGTTTTGGCTAACGAGAAATTTGGCGATGCGGATTCTTCAAAGGGCCACCTGCGGAGTTATATGCTGACCGGGTTGAAGCATTACATGCACAATGATTGGCAGAAGGGGCAGACCCAGAAGCGTGGGGGAGGGGTTGCTCCGATCTCTATCGATCAACAACTAGCTGAAGACCGTTATCAGTATGAGCCAGTTGATGAACTCTCTCCAGACCGGATGTACGACCGACGCTGGGCTTTGACGATTCTCGGTCAGGTCATCGTCCGCCTTCGCAGTAATTTTGACGCTCGGGGTAAGGCCGAACAATTTGAGGTTCTCAAACCGCATCTAGAATGGGGGTCCGATGACACTGGTTATGCAGAGGCCGCCAAATCGATCGGAGTGACTGAAAACAATTTTAAGCAGTTAGTTTACCGTTTAAGGAGAAGCTACCAAGCCTATCTGCGTGAAGAGGTTGCACAGACTGTGTCTGATCCTACGGAGGTCGACGATGAATTGCGGGGGCTTTTGCATGCTCTCCGTGGCGGACCGACAACGAACTAATCAGGGTTTGCAAGGGATAAACGCTAATCGATATCTTGGTGATTGCCCCTTTGCGCTTGTGCGATTTCTGCTTATTGGTTCATAGGTTGGCGATTAACGCCGAATCGATCTCACCATCGAACAATCGAAATTATGAAGAACATCATCAAGTTTGCCCTTGCCGCTCTCGCTCTCGTTTCTGTCACGCTTCTTTCAAGCTGCGGTGGAAGCGGTTCATCGGTTCCTTCTTACGCGCCGAGTACACAGGGTGGCGGTGGCTACATCATGCCACAGAAGTAATTCTGACTGTGCCTCACAAAGGGCACTTTAAGATACTCATTAAATTTCCGACATTACTGTCGGCTGTGCGACCGCCGGTCTCGGCGGTCGTTCTATTTTTACGGTAACTCTCTCCATGTCCGATCCGTCCTCCACCACTTCTACGGCCACCCTGTTAACTTCTTGTCCAGACCAAGTGGGATTGGTCCGGGAAATTTCCCGTTTCGTGAACGAGCACGAAGGAAATATTGTTCACCTTGATCAGCATGTTGATGGCCTTCACGAACAGTTCTTCATGCGCGTCGAATGGGAGCTCGGGGAGTCGGATGGCACAGAAAAAGAGCTGCCAAGTGCGTTCTCTGAAATCGCGGAGCGTCATGAAATGGATTGGTCGCTTCACTTCTCAGAGGATCGTCCAAGGCTGGCTCTGTTTGTCTCGAAGGAACCGCATTGCTTGTATGACCTGTTGTCGCGGCACGCCAGCGGGCAGCTTCCAGCAGAGATTCCGCTCATCGTGGGAAATCACGAAGATCTTCGCCCAGTAGCTGATCAGTTTGGAGTGCCCTTTTATTGCTTCCCAATAACTAAAGCGACGAAAGCTGATCAGGAGGCCGCTGAGATTGCTCTTCTTGAGGAGCACCGGATCGACACAGTGATCCTCGCTCGGTACATGCAGATTCTAAGCCCGGAATTCTGCACGCAATACTCCGCTAGGGTGATCAATATTCACCACAGCTTCCTACCTGCCTTCGCCGGAGCGCGTCCCTATCATCAAGCCTACGAGCGTGGCGTGAAGATCATTGGGGCGACCAGCCACTTCGTAACCTCAGATCTCGATGAAGGGCCGATCATCGCTCAAGACGTGACTCCTGTGAGTCATCGTCAGAGCGTTCGAGATCTCGTCCGTTTAGGGCGTGATCTGGAGAAGAATGTTCTGGCCCGAGCTGTGTTGGCCCATGTCGAACACCGAGTGCTAATCCACGGTGGTCGCACCGTGGTATTTGGATAGGACGGAGCGACTATTTGGCAGGCGCAGGTGCAGGAGCGCCTGGATTGTCACCAGTCGGGGTCGCATCCGCTTCTAGATCACCAGCTGCGTATTGAACGCCATCCAAAATATGCTGAAGCACAGCATTGTTGGCAAAGGTGTCTTCGCGGTGACCGAGGTTTGTGTAAAATACTCGTCCGCCTCCGTACTCTCGTACCCATGAGACTGGGACTGGTCGAGCACCTTCAGTCCCATAGTCCTTCATAGATTTCTCTTTGTTCTTCTTCTCGCCAAGGATCTTTGTGTTCTCCTCCTTAGACATATCAAGCGAGACCAACAGGCGAAGTTTTTTGGCTCCGGCAAAAGTACTCGGCTTGTACTGATAGATTTCGTCCGTATGCCAGAATCCCTCGCCGTTAAACGCTTTGTTCACTGGATGGCTAGGATCATCGAGTTGGAATGCCCAGCGACCTCCTTGATTCCATGGGTGGCCGTTGAACTGACCACCGATCATTTCTGCTCCGGCCTCCCAGTTGTTGAAGTTGTCGCTCGCCGCGTGGATTCCGACGACTCCTTTGCCGGCTCCCATGAATTCGAGGATCGCCTCGCGCATCGACTCCTCTGGGAACTTGAGGTTGGTCGTGTTGTTGAAGACGATCACGTCATACTTCGCTAAGTTCTCTTTGGTGAACACCGCGTAGTCGTCTGATGCATCGATCTGATAGGCTCCGGTTTTCGCAGCCATCTGCTCAAGAGCGTAGTTGCCGGCCGGAATTGAGGTATGGATAAAACCGCCGCAGCGCCAGAAACTGAGGATTCGGCGAGCCTTCTTTGGCGTCGCCGTGGCTTTGCCGGGAATCGCGGCGTCGATATTATCTTTGAGCTGACCGGCGACGGGTTTTAGTCGAGCAGCTGCCTTTTCCTCCCAGGTTTCAGGCTTCTTTTTGTCTTGGGCATTGAGCGTTACGACAATGGCTAGGGCGCCAAGCAGGGCGATGGGAAGGGCACGGAGTAGATTTTTCACGAGATTGGAGATGTTTAGTTAGAATTACAGATCGTAGTCGCCTCCACCATCACTTTCTTCAACGGATGACTTCCATTGGTTCCACGCTTTGACCATTGAGGTGACCCATTCAGGCATACTGGACGCTAGGTTGTTGGTTTCGGAGGGGTCATTCGACAAATCGTAGAGTTCCCATTTCGACTTCTTGCTCTTTCGATAGATCTTGAAATCACCGTCATGGAGGGCGGCTTGGCCCAAAATATGAAATCCCAAAGGGCGGGGACGAGTAGCATCACGGGTCGCCTTAGTAAACAGAGGGGCCAAGCTGACGGAGAAAGCCTTTGTTGGCTGTGTAGATTCCAGTTCGATCATGGTGTCGCCCAGTGACAACGCTGGCTCTGGTCGGTGAACAGACCGGAGCCTGAGCATAAAATCGGTTCAGCTTCAGTCCTCTTTTTGCCATCTCGTCCAGATGAGGAGTTCGGATATGAGTGCCACCATTGAAGCCGACGTCGCCCCAACCGAGGTCATCGCACATGATCAAGACGACATTCGGTTTGGTTTCAGCAACCAGTATCATTGCGAGAACAAACGCTGTGATAAGGGTAGGAAGATCTCGAAATCGAAATAATGGCACACTTTGAAAACTCTAAGAGTTGTGCCAGACTTTCGTAAATCGGTTCTGCTAGAATCTTTCGTCAAGACTGGAAGGTCTGATTGAGAACCAATATCAGAACGTGAAAAGGGGTTCCTCTGTTCGAGGAACCCCTGACGTGATCAATTTGAATTTATCGCTTAATAGCGACGACGGCGGAGAGCCAGAGCACCACCACCAAGCAGGCCGAGAAGAGCTGCTGATGGTTCGGGGACGGGGCAGTAGCAAACAGTATTGCTGTTAGCTCCAAGCCTAATTGTGGCCGACTTCGGGTTTCCTTCAAAGTCAGAATTCGTCGTAATGTTCCACTGGCTGGATCCATTGCCAGCTACCAAACCGGCACCACCGTTTGAGCCGCCCGACGTTGAGCCAACGACCGTTCCAGTGCCAAAACCTCCAGTCCCGGGAGCGAAAAGAAGCCCTTTCATTGCGCTAGCCGAAAGGCTGCACTGCTCATAACCGAAAGGAGTGCCTGGCCCGGCTGATGAAACCGACCAATCAAATGTACCAAAGATGTTCGAATTAGCTGCCGCTGGAGTAAGAGCTCCGTCAATCGTCAGGAAGCCTTGAGCGTTCTGGGTCAAGGTTCCCCCACCTAGGTCAATATTGCTATAGTCGACTGATGTAGTGAATGAGCCTAGTGGATCAACACTTCCGGAACTAATATCCCACTGGTATTTGATCGTGGCACTGTCAGTGCCAGTGATAAAGGTGCTCAATACTGAGGAAGTATAGCAGAGTTCGTCCTGTGCTTGAAGTTGGAGCGAAGTAAGAAGAATAATTCCTGATAGGAGAACTTTATTAATTTTCATAGTTATTTAATATACTATAATTAAGTAATATATCAAAACAATTTTTTCATAATTAAATATATTATAATAATTATCATAATTTAGCCATCATATTGTGGGGTTGACGCAGTAGCGATACTTCCAGACGATCCCCCCATGCATTGGGCTAGGTTCGTTCAAACAACCGACCTGCCGATATGGCCCTTGCCATGGCTGAAGTCGGCGAATCCGAAGTTACAAATCTGCCGGTACTGTTGCTGATTCAGCGAGCCGACGGCTCATCCACTGACCTTCGGCATCGAGGTCGTGCTTCAAATAGAATTTCTGCAGATCCTCATAGCGGCTGATCATGTTGAAGTCAGTCGCATGGTGAAGCTTGCGCAGGCACACTGGACAGAGGTGAACAGGGCTTGAATCACTTTCGGCTAAATGGTTACTCCCACCCATCAGACATTCGTGGAAAATGCAGTGTCGAATTCCAAACATGTGGCCGGTTTCATGAGCTGAAACTCGAAGGCACCGGCGTTCGAACTGAGCTCGATCTTCGTGGGAATATCGGGCGAAGCTAAATACCCCAACCCGTGCGCGCAGAGAAGCCTGTCCGAGAACAAAGTTCCAATCGTCTGAAGGGTAGAGATCCGTCAGGGAAACGGCGATTCGGCAATGCGCATCGCTCGGAAGAGTCGCTTGGAGGGCTTGAAGAATAGGTCCGGTCTTCAACTGAGTCTGACCATCGTTTGGGTTCTCTCGACTCTGTAAGCCAAGAGTTTCAGTCTCACCAAGTGGCTTTTGGATGATCGTTTCTCCACCAAAATAGATGCAGGAAAATTCCTTGAGGAGTTTTAGAAGGTCGTCTCTCCCAGAGAAGTCACCAATCGGCTGAATGTAGATCTTGTCTCTTCCATCGACTCCCAATTTGTTGGGTCGAGACTGGACATATTGTTCGAACGTTTGACCGGGTTCACTGTGTTGGGCAAGCCAGTCATTGGGGCCTGGTTCGCGCTTGGACTCGAACAAATCGGAAGTTCGATCGAAATATTTTTCTTGGACTGAGGCGGATTTTCCGTCGTCTTGGCCGCCGCCTCCCGAAGCCTCAAGTAGGTTAGGCTTGTCAACGACCGTGTCGGGATCAGCCAAAAAGTCGGTTTCGCTCTTGTCGCGGTTGAGCATCCAACCAGCCAGTCCCGCTCCAAAGACCGCTGAAAGCAGGGAGATGGCCGCAATTCCAGCGAGACCAGAGCCGCTACCACTCCGCGATTTACTACGACCACGACTGAGGAGACTGAGCGTCTTATCTTTAATCGTCTTCGTCCGGCTATTTACCTTACCAACCTTATCGCTGACGGATTCCAGTTTGCTCTGAAGACGTCGGAATTTGTCGTTAAGGTCGCGGATCGAGTGTGAGTGGCTCATCACGAAACCTAAGCCAACTCGATTCTCTGAAATTTCCTGGCGGAGCTTTTGGTTAATCAACAGCGTCTCGAAGAAGCGGTGCTTATCGCCCGAATGGTATTGGGTGTTTGAGGCGTCGCCGTCGTTGATTTTCGGTCGCAGATGATAGTGCGCGAGATAGTCCTCGATCACCTGAATCTCGTGGGCCATCAAGAACCGGAGATTGAAATCCCAGTCTTCCAGCACTGGTAGCGAGGCATCGAAGTAGCCAATCTCTTCGTAGACGTCCCGGTGATAAACAAACGAGTTCGGAGAGAACCGGTTCATTCCCGCGAGCTTGAAGATACTCAAATTTCGAAGGTCGTCGTCTAATCCGTAGGAGCGGTTCTGAATGAACTCGCCATCTACCAGTTCCTCTTCGATGACCCAAGTCCGGGTGATCACGCCCTTCACATCGCTGTGGAAGGGGTCTTCCAAGGTGGCAACGCAACGCTCCAAAAACGTGAACTCCCAAGAGTCATCATCATCGAGAACGACGACGTATTTTGCGTCAGCCGCACGCGCTCCAATATTCAGCAGTTCGCCCAAACGCGATTCGCCACGGGCGTCGAGCATGAGGAAGCGACCGTTTAGTCGTTCGCTGCGCTCCTCGAAAAGGGCGTCCACCGGCTCTGGCTCGCCGGAATTTACCAAGACGATTCTCCAATCTTCAAATGACTGCGTTAAGATGCAGTCTAACGCGCGAGCTAGAAAGACCTCTCGGTCTTTCGTGCGCATGATAATGTCAATTGTAGCCGCCATCTGGTTTTAGGTGGGCGCGTTGAACTCTTTAAGAAACGTTCATTGTTTGAAAGCCCGACCGTCCCTCACAGTAGCTTAGATAGAGGCGAGATGCCATTTGGTCAGCAGAAAATCATTTATTTCGACCCTGCCAGAATTTTCTTCTCCGTTTGCTGGGCTCACTCGGTTGCTCACTGGCGCTCAAGCGGTTGCGAATCTCCTGCTCAAGCTTGGTCTCAAGTTTGTTGATTCGGGCCTCAAGAGCTGCTTTGGGGGCTTTGGCCAAAAACAATTCCTGCTCCAGACGAAACTGCTCAATGACTTCGTTGAGGTGGCGTCGGATGAAATGGTTGCCAGCGGGTGGGGGCGATGGTTGGGGTAAATCACGAATCTTACTGAGGATCTGATCGACGGCGTCAGCAAGGCGGAACCTCTCGCAGATTCGCTGTCGAGCGGCGGTTCCCATGCTTTTACGCTTCTCTGGCTCTAAAATAAGGCACTCTAAGGCGTCGACATACTGAGTCACCAGCGCCTCGCCTGATCCTTCCGGAGAGATGAGAGTGCCGCATTCGGGGGAGATTAGCTCCCTCTGCCCTCCGACATCGGCCCCAACGACCGCACATTGCATGGCCATGGCCTCAAAGTTGGCCAGGGCGATGCCTTCATTCTGCGACGGAATAAAAAAGATGTCCGCTGTCGCCATCCAAGCCCGTATTGCCCGTGGCGAAACTTGCCCGAGCATCCGCACGCGATGGTTGAGTTGGTGCTCGTCCCAAAAGGCTGTGAGCCAGTCTCGATCGGGACCATCCCCTGCGACAACGACGGTAAAGTCGTCGGCACCCCGATTTGAGAGTTCTCGGATCGTCTCTGCTAGCACTCGAGGTTGTTTCTGCTCAACCAATCGACCGGCAAACAGAATCAAGGCGTCGCTTTCAGAAATTTCGTTTTCTCTGCGCAAGTCCGCTCCGTCTTGCTCCGATCGAACTGGATCCCAGTCGTCGGGATCGATATTGGTCGTGGCAACGGTGGTCATTGCCTCATCGCCGCCACGACTCGCGAGCCATTCCTTTAGGTGCTGAGAACTCGTAAAGGTGTGATCAAGGAGTTCGGTGTACTCGGCCGACAAACCGGGGTAGCCGCCGTCTCGCCAATCTGGTTCGTCAATGTGGAGGTAGTCGACAAACGGAGTCTCTGGGCACTCCGCGCGCAAAAAGGGGAGCAGTTGGTAGCTAAGTTGGCTGTGGGTTACGATGACTGCCAGTGGCTGAGTCGAGCGGATATGCTGAGCGATGAAACGCGGGAAATCCGGTCGGTTGAGGAATCGCTGGAGGGGGTAGACTTGATCAGACAAGTCGGTGAACTCGCCTTGCCAATCATCGAGTCGCGACAATGTCGATACGAAACTGACCGTGCATTCGTGGTCGTTCTGAAGTCCACGAGCGAGATCCAAGGTGAATTTGTCAGAGCCCCCCATGGCGAAGTGCGGGACGAGGAAAACGATGTGATCAGAGCCACTCACGCTTTCAGTTGCGATCGTTGCGGGGCTCGTTGGAACTTGAACAAAGCGATCGTGTTTGGGACGAAAGGCGCACAACGTCCGAGATTCGACAATGGCATTCCGAAGATCAGGATCGGAAATCGCTGCGGGCTTTTCATCCGTCGCGATGAGTTCTCGCCCGAAGGGTTGGCTAGTGAATAACCCTTCGCCACGACCGAGCTGCTCAGCGGCAGCGACGAGTGGATCGGTCGCGCTCAGGTCGGATCCGGGATCCCGCAAGACAAACGCGGCACCGAGGATGCCGGGGTTCTTGAGAAATTCCTGGGCCTGAAAGTCATTGGGGAACGGCTTGGCTTCCGTCGGCCGGGTCAGCGTTCCGCGCGTCAAGCCGACCTCGGGATGGGAATCTAGAACCCACAGAGCACATTCCACAGCCGTCGGATCGAGCGTCGCTGGCTGTCGCACGATGAGGGATGCGCGGCCAGCTGGAGGGATGCCGAATTCGACGTTCAACGGATCGGATTCAATATCCCGCCAAGAATCGACCGCAAAACATCGGACATCTGAGACAGTTTGAGCGGCAATCGACTCAAGAACCGCCCGGCAAACTGCGGGTTCGGTCGGTGGCGGGCAGGCGAGAAAGACGATAGGCCCTGTGGTCTGAGGATCGCTCATGGATCGGATCAACACACTGAAGCCACGATCTGGGCCTCATTCAATGCCGGTTCGCATCGGTTTTTGGGGTAGGTAACGCGATGGTGGGTTGACCCGGGCGCGCTTGAACAGCATGGAAGGGCCATGTCAGAAGTTCAGTCAACATTTACCCTTGCCCCCGGCGAGCCTGCTCCACCATTCTCGCTACCTGATGGAAGCGGCGAATTCCATGCGCTCCGCGATTTGGCCGGTGAGCAGGGAACGATTGTGATCTTTGCCTGCAATCACTGCCCCTACGTCATTCACTTGGCCGAGGCGATTGGAGAATTCGCTAATGACGCTGGCAGTCGCGGAATCGCTACCGTCGCGATCAACTCCAACGACGTTGAAAACTATCCGGCCGACTCCCCGGACAAGATGATCGAATTCGCCGAAGAATACGGTTGGGATTTTCCCTATCTTTATGACGAAAGTCAGGACGTCGCTGCGGCCTACTCAGCAGCATGCACGCCGGACTTTTACTTGTTCGATGGCGATCGGAATCTGGTCTATTGTGGCCAGTTCGATGGATCCCGTCCAAAAAATGACAAACCGATTACCGGCGACGACTTGGGCAATGCCATCGAAGCGATGCTCGAAGGCGAGGCTGCCGACGAGCGGCCTGTTCCGAGTTCGGGATGCAATATCAAGTGGAAGGACGGTAACGCACCGCCATATTTCCAGTAGACTCCGAAAACCGGAGGCCCATTCGAATCCTTCTTAAGACGGCATGTCCAGTACTCACGGATCTCTCTTTCGAATCACCACATGGGGTGAATCCCACGGCGGTGGTGTCGGTGTTGTCATCGATGGTTGCCCACCTGGGATCCCCGTTGATGAAGACCTGATTCAAGTCGAACTCGATCGGCGTCGCCCCGGTCAGAGTGAAATCGTCACACCTCGCAAAGAAGAGGATCGGTGCGAGATCCTTTCGGGTTTGTTCGAAGGCTCGACGCTAGGCACTCCTATTTCCGTCATGGTGCGCAACAAGGATGCGCGACCAGAAGCCTATTCAGAGATGTCGGAGAAATACCGACCATCTCACGCGGACTACACCTACGACGCCAAATACGGCCGTCGTAATTGGCAGGGTGGCGGGCGTTCATCCGCTCGGGAAACGATCGGCCGGGTCGCCGGTGCAGCCATCGCTAACCAATTTCTCGTTAGTGAGCAACCCGGCTACGAAGCCATTGCTTATGTCAAAACGATCCGCGATTTGGAAGCGGATGTTGATACCAGTTCGGTGACTCGCGAGCAGGTCGAATCCAATATCATCCGCACAGGAGACACGGACGCGGTTGGGCCAATGACTGATCTGGTGAAACAGATGCGCAGCGAAGGGAATTCCGTCGGCGGAGTTGTTGAGTGTGTGGTTCGCAATTGTCCAGTCGGACTTGGTTCGCCAGTGTTCGGAAAATTGGACGCCGAACTCGCTAGAGCCATGCTCAGCCTTCCTGCGACCAAAGGTTTCGAAGTCGGATCTGGTTTCGAGGGAACTCGCCTGACCGGTGCAGAGCACAACGATCCGTTCCATATGGACGGCGACCGGGTGCGTACCAGTTCGAACCGTTCCGGCGGTGTTCAGGGTGGGATTAGCAATGGAGAGGATCTAATCTTCAGGGTCGCCTTCAAACCAACTGCCACGATCATGTCGGAACAGAAGACGGTCTCGATCGAAAACGAGGACACCGAACTCAAAGGCCGCGGACGTCACGATCCTTGTGTCCTTCCGAGAGCCGTTCCGATTGTCGAAGCGATGGTTCACCTCGTCATCGCAGACCAGTTTCTTCTTCAGCGCGGTCAATGCGGTGCGGTTGGTGACAACCGCCCGGCAACCTAGTTCGACCTTCTTTCTTACCCCCAGAGCCCATGCCAATTGTAGTTGCAAATTTCTTCGACTCCGTCACGCCTGAGCAGGCGGCCATCGGAGTGGCTGTGATTGTCGCAGTGTTGGCTTTTGTATGGGGAGTGATTCGGCAGATTGCCGGAATGGTTGCTTTGGCTGCTGGATGTGTTGTTGGTTGGATAGTGTTTACTCAGGGGCCAGACTTCTACTGGATGAAGGAGCTTACGGCGCGTTATCACCTTGGGGTATCGGTGATTTCAGGCGGTGCAATATTTCTTCTGCTGCGCGTCCTGACGAACTGGTTCTTTAGTTTCGGGAGTGTGTTTAATTTCTTCTCGAAAATCTTCGGAAAGAGTGGTGGAAAGGGAATTGTTGGAGCGATTGTCAGTTTGGTGCCGACCTCGTTTTTGGTTTTGGTTTCGGGCTTGGTTCTTCGCCTCGGTGGTGCGGTCGATGGGCTCGATGCGACGAATTTAGCTATCCATCAAACGGAGGGGACGGATCGTCCAGAGGCAACATTGCTCAACCGAGCGTCTCGATGGATTGAAAATAGTTGGTTTAATGAGTTAATCGATAAGGTGGATCCCATCGCTGCTCCTGAAATCGAAAAGCTCGGACGCATGCTTCTTCTGACTCAAGACGCTCAGGCGTGGCAAATGATCCGAACCGACCCGACTGCCATGGCAGTTCTAAATCACCCGGACGTGCTCGCCTTTGCCCGTGATCAGCACGCCAGAGATTTGCTTACCTCGAAGAACCGCGCGGTGTTCTTTAGCGACCCTCGGCTCAGAGAACTTTCGGAGAATCCCGAGATCCGTCCACTGCTGGCAGAGGTTTCGATTGATGCGCTGATCGGTAATACTCTCTACGGTTCTGTTGAAGGTGCTCCGGACGATCAATCCCCCGTCCGCCGTGCCTACCAAAATCCCTATCGATAAACTGATGAAAGTTACTCTCTCATTGTTTGTCATATCGAGCATTCAAATCATCTAGCCATGCCCTTAGAAGATTACATCACAACCATCGGACTCGAGGTTCACGTTCAGCTGAAGACGCAGACGAAGATGTTCTGCGGTTGTGAAGTTTCGTTTGGGGAAGAGACAAATACGAACACTTGTCCTGTTTGTCTTGGATTGCCTGGTGCGCTTCCAGTGCTCAACGAACAGGCGATCGAAGATACCATTTTGGCGGGCCTTTCTTTGGGTTGTGGAATCAATTCGATCTCTAAGTGGGATCGAAAGAATTACTTCTACCCTGACATGCCGAAAGATTTTCAGCTGACACAGTTTGATTTGCCGTTGTGCATCAATGGTGGAGTGCCGCTGTATGATTATTCTTACCCGAAGGATGCTCAGAAGAATATTTCTGAGCCTGGTAAAGTCGTTCAGCTAAACCGCATTCACTTGGAGGAAGACGTCGCAAAATCGACCCACCATGCGGCTTACACTTCAGTCGACTTTAACCGTGCAGGGACACCACTCATGGAGATTGTCTCCGAGCCAGACTTGGATAATGCCGAGCAGGTCGTTGCCTATTTAAACTCTCTTCGACAGATCCTTCTCTACTCAGGAGTTTCCGATGCCGATATGGAGAAGGGGCAGATGCGTTGTGATGTGAATATTTCACTTCGTCCCAAAGGCACTGAGGAATTGGGTGCCAAGGTCGAATTGAAAAATCTCAACTCGATCAGCGCAATTCGCCGGGCAGTGCATCACGAAGAGTGGCGTCAGGCCAAAGAGTTGGATGAAGGGATTGCCCAGATTCAATCGACTCGACGCTGGGATGACGATCGCGGCGAAACCTCGCCGATGCGGACGAAGGAGGATGCTCACGATTACCGCTATTTCCCAGAGCCTGACTTGCTTCCAGTTGATACCACAGAGTTACACGAGGCTGCAAAGAAACGCGTTCCGGAGTTGCCCCACGAGAAGGCTGAGCGCTTCCAGAAAGAGTTTAAGGTTAGTGAGTATGATGCATCCGTGTTGAGTAGCGACTATGACCTAGCGGTATATTTCGAGGAGGGGACGAAGACGACAACTCACGCGAAGAAGTTGGCAAACTGGATCATCAATAACACCTTGGGTGAGTTGAATGAGCGTTCTCTTGAGCTCGCTGAGTTTCCAGTCAAGTCACCCCAATTGGCTGCACTAGTGAATCTTGTCGAAGGCGATCAAGTCAGTGGCAACCAAGCCAAAGAAGTGTTTTCCGATATGGCCGATACTGGTCGTGATCCCGAAGTCGTGGCCAAAGAAAAGGGTTTCGAGCCGATGGAAGACGATGGCTCTTTGGCAGAGTTCTGTGATCAGGTCATCGCCGAGAATCCAGACCCAGTTGCCGAGATCAAGGGAGGTAATGCGAAAGCGATCGGCTTCCTTGTCGGTCAGGTGATGAAGCTGAGCCAGGGGAAGGCTAACCCCAAGACGGTCAGCGGACTTCTTAGAGAAAAGATTGGTTAGCGGAACGAATATCGAGAGTGGAATTGCACTCCGCTTTACCGACTTCGAATCAGCGGGACAATTCCACTCTCCATATTGGCCGAGCGTCGTACCGACTTGTAGTCTGTCGCGTGCAGAGAGGAACTCAATCTTGATTGCTTCCCACGAACCGCCAACGTGGAGGCAATGAATTTTGGTCTGCCCGGCTTTTCGACTCTCGTTCGCTCACTGGTTGTCGCTTTGGCGATTGCCGCTACGTCTGTTAGTTTTGCCCAACGAAATTTAAAGGAAGTTCCGGATACCGACGTCGCCGCTCAACTGGCTTCATTCACCGTTGCGGAAGGCTTCGAAGTCTCGCTTTGGGCGCAAGAGCCGATGGCGGCCAAACCGGTTCAGATGAACTGGGATGCCAAAGGCCGACTGTGGGTGGTGAGCTCGACGCTCTATCCCCAAGTCGCACCCGGTCAGGTCGAACGTGATCAGGTTCTGGTTCTCGAGGACACCGATGGCGACGGCAGCGCCGACAAACATACCGTTTTCGCCGAAGGGCTCCACTTACCGACTGCGGTCATGCCCGTCGATGGAGGTCGCGCTTGTTATGTAGCGAATGCGACCGAAGTCTTACTGCTCTCCGACGACAATGGAGATGGGGTCGCTGATCGGCGCGACATCGTTCTGACCGGTTTTGGAAGCGAGGACACTCACCATCTGCTTCATACCTTTCGGCGCGGTCCCGGTGGGCTCCTCCACATGGGGCAGTCGATCTACATTCACAGCCATATTGAAACTCCCCACGGGGTGCGTCGGCTTCATGGAGGAGGTGTTTGGACATTCCGTCCGGCTGATCGCCGCCTCGAGATTCTTTACCGCGGGTTGATCAATCCTTGGGGTTTCGATCATGACCGGTGGGGGCAGCCATTTGCCAGCGATGGGGCTGGAAGTGAGGGGATCAATCACATCTTTTCTGGAGCGGTTTTCCGCACGGCTCCAGGAGAGCCAGAGTTCATGCCCGGTTTGAATTCTGGACAGCCTAAGCTTTGTGGTTTGGCCATTCTGGATGGGCCTGGGTTCCCTGACGACTGGCAGGGATCGATCGTCGCCAATGATTTTCGGGGTCATCGCATCAACCGCTATGTCTTGACCGAAGACGGCAGTTCCTATGTGTCGACTCAAGCGGAAGACTTGCTGACCTCAACCCACGGCGCGTTCCGACCGATCGATGTTCGCGTTGGCCCAGATGGGGCGCTGTATGTCGCTGACTGGTACAATCCGATCATCCAACATGGTGAGGTCGACTTTCGGGACGAGCGGCGGGATCACGTCCACGGTCGCATCTGGAGAATTGCTCGGAAAGGAACTGCGGCGCTTGCTTCCAGCGCGATTCCGGATTGGACGAAGATGGAGATCGCCGAGCTGCTCAACCTGATTGGTGGCCCCGACAGCTGGCGCCGTGACATCGCGAAAGCCGAACTGCTGCGTCGGCCGACTGACGACGTTGAGCTGGCGATTCACGTCTGGAAAAATGGGCCCGATGGGAAGGATCGGTCGGGAACCGATCTCCTTCATTTACTCTGGCTGACCCGCGCCATGGGCGAGATCGATATTGAGCTTCTGGGCCGATTGACCGCCCATGAGGACCACCGAGTTCGAGCTGGTGCGTTGCGTGCGGCGACGCGGCTGGGCGAGCCGATTTCTGGGGCGCGAACGGCTCTCGCAGTTGGGGCAGGGGATACCCATCCGCAGGTTCGGCTGATGGCGGTCTGTGGATTAGCGGAAGTTGGTGATCCGGATGCTTTTCGGGATGCGCTCAGTGTGCTTGACCATGACATCGATCGTTCAATTGAGTTCCGCTTGGCGCGTTTTGCGCGGCAGTCAGCGTCGGTGTGGCTTCCGGGTTATTTGGCTGGCGAGGTCGACTTGGGTGACGACGATGAGCGGGTCGCGTGGGCGCTGGAAAGAGCTCAGGATTCGCGATCAGTTGATGCGCTCTTGGCCCTCATCGAGAAAGGTCGAGTCCAGCCTGAGACGGCGAAACGCATCATTAAGACTGTGTCGGAGTTAGCGAATCCGAAGCAACTCACCCAACTGCTCGCCTTCTCACCGCGCCAGCGCCCCGAGGATCGCGAGCTGACTTTGGCGCTTCTCGCCAAGGCGGCCTCGACCCGGAAAGTGCTCCCCGACGCACAGACCGAAACCATCCTCGATCTGGTTGGAGAATCGGCGGCTGCGACTGAGCTCGCTGGCTTGTGGAAGCTGGAAAAGGCGCGCCCGCTACTGGAGTCCATTTCTCATAGGCCGCTCGTTCCGACGGCGACGATGGCGCTGGCCCGATTGGGTGGGGACGCGAGCAAGGCGACCTTGTCCGAAATGGCCAACGACTCTGACGCCCCGGCCCCGAGACGTGCCGCGGCTGCCATCGCTCTGGCCGAGATGGATTCCCCCGCTGGAGCAGCAACTGCTGCGGGAATACTCGGTTCGATCGAAGCCGCATCTGCGGACTCAGGCGCTATCTTTACCGCCTTCCTCCGGCGCAAGGACGGCCAACGGATTCTCGCTGATGCTCTCCAGAATACCGAAGGACTGAGTATTGATGAGACAGTCGCCGTGCAGGGAATTCAGGCGATCGGTCGTAGCGGAACCAAGGCACCGGAACTCGATCGTGCCTTGCGAAAAGTCGGTGGTGTCCGGCGCATGGATCGCGCTCTCGGAGCCGAGGAGTTAGCTGCTCTCGTCGGCCGCGTTGGCAAGAGCGGCGACCCAGTGCGCGGCGAGGAAATCTATCGCCGCCCTCAGCTGATGTGCGCGACTTGCCATGCGATCGGCGAAGCCGGTGGAGCCATCGGTCCGGACTTGGTAAGTATCGGTGCCAGTGCGCCAGTCGACTACCTCATTGAGTCGATGATCGATCCGTCGAAGAAAATCAAAGAAGGCTACCATACCACGATGGTGCGTCTGAAGGATGGTGGAATGATGGCTGGCGGTGTCGTCAGTGATACCGCCACCGAAATTCGGCTGCGTGATGCGGCTGGCCAAGAACACACCATCGCGCGCGATCAGGTTGAAGGCGTGGATGTCAGTCCGGTCAGTCTGATGCCGCCGGGATTGACTGGTGGATTGCGCGAGGACGAGTTCGTCGATCTTATCACGTTCCTTTCGAAGCTAGGTAAGGAAGGCGATTTCAAGGTCGCCAAAGAACAGCATGCCCGAACCTGGCGCATCCTTCCTCGGCTCAATGCCGCGCAGCTTGATCCCGTCGGTCACCAGGGTCTCAAGGCGTTCGCCGATCCGAGCATCGAGTTTCCCTGGAAGCCACTCTACAGCCTCGTTTCTGGGCAGGTTCCGCTCTCGGAGGTCGATGTCCAAACAGGACGAAATCTTCAGACGAAAGTTCTTCAGACCTCCTTCACGACATCGCGAGCGGGAACCGCCAGCCTGAAGATTCCTCCCGCCAAGAACGTCCGCATCTGGGTCGATCAGACCGAAATCAAGCCGACCCCAGATGGTGCGCCGGTGGAGTTTTCTGTCGACTCCGAAGGTGACCACCGAATTACTGTGTTGGTCAGAGCCGGTGCGAATCGGAAGTTTCCAGCTCAATTTCGCCTCACTCTGGTTGATGCCGGTGAGTCTGGCGCTCGTTTGGTTGGTGGCAGATAGTCCGACGAGTTAATCTGTGTTGCGAACTCGCTACGCGACGTAACATAGGGTGTGTCTGATCACTCACCTTTCCATCTTGGTCTCGTCGCTGCCGTTGCGTTCGGGAGCTTTGCACTGTTCTCTGCCAACGCTCAGGACAAGCCGAACCCTCACGCTGCTTCGAATCAGCATGCCAAGCCGAAATCCAATCCCCACACGAACCCACACGCAAATCCCCACGCTGTTCAGGATGACCAAGGCGACACCGACCTCGGAAAGCCCGACGCCTTCCTCGCCAATGCTAGGCAACTGACATTCGAGGGTCGCCGCTCAGGCGAAGGCTATTTCTCGGCTGATGGCTCGCAAATGATTTTCCAATCTGAGCGCGAGGAAGGAAACCCGTTTTACCAGATCTACCTACTCGATTTCGAGACCGGCGACACGGCCCGAATTTCGCCAGGAAATGGCAAGACGACCTGTGCTTGGATTCATCCTGGCGGTGCCAAGGCGATGTTCGCATCGACCCATGCTGATCCCGATGCAGCAGCTGATCAGAAGGCGGAGTTCGAGGAGCGGGCCACCAGCCGGATTCGCAAATACTCGTGGGACTACGATAAGGATTACGAGATCTACGAAGCGCCAATTGATGGCTCAGGCCCTCTGAAAAACCTGACCCAAACCCTCGGCTATGATGCCGAGGGTGCCTACTCGCCGGACGGTTCGCGGATTGTGTTCGCGTCCAATCGCCACGCCTACACCGAGGAACTCGACGAGGCGACTCAGAAGCGTTTTGATCTGAAGTCATCGTACCTCATGGACATTTACACCATGGCTTCCGACGGCTCGGATGTGAAGCGCCTGACCGACACGGTGTGCTATGATGGTGGCCCGTTTTATAGTGCTGATGGCAAGCAGATCTGCTGGCGGAGATTCAATGCCAAAGGTGATCAGGCGGAGATCTACACCATGAACTCCGATGGTTCCGAGGAGCGTCAGCTCACCCAGTTGGGGGCGATGTCTTGGGCACCGTTTTTTCACCCGAGCGGCGAGTATCTGATCTTCGCAACCAACCTTCACGGGTTCGCAAACTTCGAACTCTATCTCGTCCGGGCCGATGGAGGCGAGCCGGTTCGCGTCACCAGAACCGATGGTTTTGATAGCCTGCCGAGCTTTTCGCCCGATGGAAAACGGCTCAGTTGGACATCGACTCGGACGTCGGACAAGAAGAGCCAAATTTTCCTCGCCGACTGGGATCACCAAGCGGCTCGGTCTGCGCTGGGGATTTCGGGTGAACAAGGCGACGCGGATGGTGGCGACGGAACGTCATCGGTGACTGGAGCATCGATTGAGGTGCCAACACCCGACCAACTCGTGCCTGAGATCTCGGCCGAAGATCTGCGAAAGCATGTCGTCTACCTGGCTTCCGATGAGCTCGAAGGCCGCCTGACCGGAAGCAAGGGTGAACGGATCGCGACTCAGTACACTGCCGACATGCTTGCGGCGTTTGGGATGCAGCCAGATGGTGATGATGGCGGATTTTTCCACGAATTCGAATTCACCGCTGGGGTCGATTTGGGAGAGAAAAACATCCTGTCGTCGACGCCGGAAATCGATCTCGTCGCTAACCGAGATTGGCGGCCCCTGTCGTTTTCGGCGACTGGAGATATCGAGTCAGCAGGCGTCGTTTTCGCCGGTTACGGCTTGGAAGTCCCGGACGAAAATGGTGGCGATGGCGCGGCCTATAGTTCGTATTTCCATCTCGATGTGAAGGACAAATGGGTGCTCATGCTGCGCTACCTTCCCGAGGACATCGACAAAGAAACCCGGGCGATCTACAACCGCCACGCCCAGCTGCGGTTCAAGGCTCTCGCGGCTCGTAAACGCGGGGCTCGCGGTATCATCATCGTGTCCGGACCGAACTCAGGCGTCGTTCAACAGTTGGTTCCGATGGGCTTTGACTCGTCGATGAGTGATTCGGGAATTGCCGCGATCAGCATCACGGATGAGACGGCTCAGAAGTGGTTGGCGATGGCCGATAAAGATCTTCAGACTCTCCAAGACGCCCTCGATGGTGGCGAGATGCAGGCTGGGTTTACCATCCCTGATCTTGAGATCGGTTGTTCGATCGAGATCCTGACTCAGAAGAGGATCGGCAGGTCGGTGGTAGCGAGGATGACTTCGGATTTTCCTGATGAGCCGGCGTTGATTATCGGTGCTCATATTGACCACTTGGGAGCCAAGGCGCGGAGCGGTTCGCTGGCCCGAAGCGGTGAGGAGGATAGCATTCACAATGGTGCTGACGACAATGCTTCAGGGGTTGCTGGCATGTTGGAGATTGCACAATATCTGGCTGATCAGCGGAGTGCCGGAAAGCTCGATCTCAAACGCGATGTCGTCTTCGCTGCGTGGTCTGGCGAGGAAATGGGGCTTCTGGGTTCGGCCACTTATTTGCGAGATATTGCGACCGCTAAGGGTGATGCCGATGCGGATTTGGCGGATGTGTTTTCGGCCAATCTGAACCTCGATATGATTGGGCGGCTCAAGGAGAAGCTCGTCCTGCAAGCCGTTGGCTCGTCATCTATTTGGCGGGGCGAAATCGAGCGCCGAAACGCGCCGGTCGGGTTGCCGCTGACGTTGCAAAGCGACTCGCATCTGCCAACCGATGCGTCTTCGTTCTACACCCGTGGGATCCCCGTGCTGGCCGCCTTCACTGGAGCGCACGAGGATTATCACTCTCCGCGCGACACCTCTGACAAGGTCAACTATGAGGGCGCCGAGCGGATCTCCAAGCTCATGGGGCTGATCGCTCGTTCGCTCGCCATCTCGGATAAAGAGCCAGACTACGTCGAGATGGAGCGGCCGAAGAACAAGTCCGTTCGCGGCGGTATGCGAGTCTATCTGGGAACCGTTCCCGACTACTCGCAGGGCGACATCGAAGGCGTCAAACTCAGTGGAGTCGGCAAGCTCGGTCCTGCTCAGAAGGCGGGTGTCGAAGGTGGCGACGTCATCATTGGGCTCGCTGGAAACCCGATTAAAAACATCTACGACTACACCTACGCACTTGGCGATTTGAAGGTTGGCGAAGAGACGACCATTAAGGTGCTGCGCGATGGCGAAGAGATCGAAATGAAGATCACGCCCGGGTCTCGCGAGTAGGGGGCTATCCCTGGGTCGTCTTGGAATCGATATCGACAGGAAGATCCGAGTCGCTGCCCTCTTCGACCGGGAGCACATTGATCTGCACATCGACCGGCACCGCGCGGAGTGAGGCGATGATCTTTTCAAGTTGTTCGATCGTCTGATCGCCGAGCGTCTGGGGCGCGGCGTGGGTTTCGGCAGACCGAGTGATGGTGTCGCGGATATCACCGAGGCCTTGTCCGAAATCTGACAGCACGCCGACCAGCCGATCGACGGGGTCGGTGTCGCCACCCATCAGTTGGTTACGGTTGAAGGTCTTCTTGATGTCGTCCCAGCGGGCCGTGTCCTCGTCATTCTGAATGCCGAGCATCTCACGGAACTTGAGGAGGTTCGCTTCGGCTCCTGTGGTCAGGGTCTGGCTTTCGTTCTGGTAGTGATCGAGAACCAAGTCGTCGACTTCTTCGTCGGTCATTAGCGGAATCACCTTTTCGGCGATCCGGTTCATGTTCCGGTAGGAGCCCTGGAGTTTGAAGGCGGGCTCGGTTCGGTAGTCGTCGGACTGGGCGGCAGAGCGAATGTATTCCAGATTCACTTTGAGGATCACGTCGCGGATCCGATAGAGCTTTTTCACAACATTGGTGAAGTCGGCAATCTGCTCTGGCGAGTAGCTGCCTTCGAGATCGATGCCTTCCTGCGAACCGGTTTCGGCCATCCGCATGATCGCGTAGATGTCCTTTTGCGAACGCGAAGATAAGCGCTGAAGCACCGCATTCGAGGTGAGCGAGTTCTCGATGTAGCTGGCTTTGAAAGCGTCACCGTGGCCTCCAATGATATCGCCGAGGTTGTAGGTGTCGGCTCGGTTGGCGAGCATGTCGGGGATTTGGAAGCGGCCACCGGATTCGGTGTACGGGTTTCCAGCCATCACGACAGCGACCTTCTTGCCTCGCAGATCGTAAGTCCGAGCGCGGCCATTGTAGACACCTTCGATCTTTCGCTGGGCGTCGCACAGCGAGATGAATTTCTGCAGGAACTCCGGATTGCAGTGCTGGATGTCGTCGAGATAGAGCAGGACATTGTCACCCATTTCTAGGGCGAGATTGAGCTTCTCGATTTCTTCCCGAGCTCCGAGATTGGGTGCGTCGCCGGGATCCAGCGAAGTCACTTCGTGGCCAATTGCTGGGCCGTTGATTTTCATGAACGTCACGCCCAGGCGGTTGGCGATGTATTCCATGATCGTGGTCTTACCGTAACCTGGAGGCGAAATCAGCAACAGCATGCCCATCCGATCCGTGCGCGTCGAATCTCCTGCGGTGCCGAGCTGTTTGGCCAGGTTGTCGCCGATCAGAGGTAGGAAGACATCGTTGAGAAGCTTGTTGCGAACGAAGGCCGACATGACCTTCGGTTTGAACTCCTCGAGCCTCATGTCATCGCGCTTAGCGTCAATGATCTGAGTTTTGACGTGGTGGTAGTCGCGGTAGCGAGGGACGGCATTCTCCTCAAACCGACGGAGCTTTTCGAGGAAGGTCGGAAGTGAAAACGCCAATGTCTTGTCAGCCGTGATCGTCGGATGGGAGCCGAGAAGATCTGCCAAGTCGACGGTCAGCGGAGTATTGATCGTCCTTGGGCGAGCACCGTGGAGTGCTGCCAACAGATAGTGAATCGAAGGCTCGGCGCGCTCTTCATTGTCCGAGGTCGTTGCGATCCAGTCGTGGACCAACTGGAACTGGTCGACCACCGAAGGGAGTTGTTCGAGCGCTGCCGCGAGCGACTTGGCGAGGCGTTTGCCAGTCAGGGTCGTTTTGAATTCGGCCAGCGTATCGTGGGCAGCTTGCGACTGGGCAGGGTGGGGGACTGCGAAGCCCTCAGCAATCGGGGTTGCCGAGAGTTCTGCCAAGAGATATTCCGCGGCTTGGTGCGCGTCGGCATCTGGGAGCAGAGCAGCGATGGTCGGGTGCTCGGCGACCGGAGTGGTCAGTGCTCGGAGTTCGGGAAGGTAGGTCTGAGCGTGAGCCGTCGAAGCTTCGGACACGGTCGAACGGAGCTGTCCAGAGGCGCGAATTTTTGTGATCAGTGCCGGTAGGTCGAAGCCGCTCTGGACTTGCCACAGCAGCGCCAAAAGACCGAGTGCGCGGTTCTGGGGAGCGAAGGTTAGCAATCCGGCAGCGGAACGAGATGGCAGGAGAGTGCTCAGAATCGTCGTCGCGTCTTCGTCGTGAACTCCCTTCGTGTAACCCTCAGCGTAGCGGGGCCCCATGAACGTCTGGACGTCAGCGAGCAGGGTCGCCTTGTCCGTGAGTTCGTAATTCGGATGCCCCTGAGCAAAGTGGTAGGCGAGGTATTCGGCGCGGAAAACCGTGTCGTCTTCCGAGACCAGAGACTGTTCCCAGACATCGCGGAAATCCAAGAAGCGGTTGTCCGTGATCGGCTCGAAGTAGTCCGTGCCGCCGAGGTGAAAGCACATTTCGCCCTCGCGAGGAACGATCGAAAGTTCGAGCTCCGTGGTATTGACCGTGAAGCTGTTGTTGCCGAACCGGATGATGTTTTCGCCATCGACGAACAGCTCCTGCTTGTCTTTGAGTTGGCGGACAGTGTCCACGCCGATGGTCTTCAGCCGGGTGCGCAGGTCGTCCGCTTTTGTCGAGTCGCCGAGCTCTTCCAAGTCCGCGATAATGTCGCGCACCTTATCGACCATCAGGTCGGCGGCGAGGTAGCCGTGGATGTCCTCGAGGTTGTCGAACTGTTCAAGGCGGTGCCCGACTCCGGAGAGGATTCGTTCGGCAGAAGAGACCAGTGAGTTGGAGCGTCGGTCGCGCTTTTCGATCAGGGTCTGCTTTCGTGTTTCGAAGGCGGAGTAGATCTCCTCACGGCGGTCGCCGATCTGCTCGGCAAATTCTGGGACGTCTCCAAACTGCCCGTCCAACTCTTCAAGCTGGACCATCGCCTTGGTCAGATATTCTTCGGTCGCGTTTGGGGTATCGGCGAGATCGAGAAAGTTAACGACCGACTGACCGAGGAGCTTCAGTTGAGCGCCGAACTGGGCAGCGCCTTCTGTCCGAGCGAGCTCATCGCGGCGGTTGCGAAGCTCGACTTTGGCCTGGTTGAGAGTGGCGAAAATCGTCGAGACGTCGTCAATGATCTGAGTCGTCTGAGTGGCGTCCTCGATCTTCAGATTGCCGACGATGTCGATCAGCATTTCGAGCTCTTCGCCCGTTGCTGACATCTGTTCTTCGAGCTCCTTGGCCTCGGCAACTTTCGTGATGCCAGGAACTCCGTCTTTCTTTTCGCTGACTGATTCGCGATACGGATCGAGAGCAGTTGGCTGGAGCAGGAATTCGACGCAGCGACCCGAGACGGTTTCGGTGGCGGCGGCGATCCGTTCCTCAAGAGCATCGACCAGTTCCGTGTCGACATAACGCATGTCGCGCAGGCCGATGGTTTCACCTCGGGCGCGTCTGAGGTCGGCCAGCAAGTGGACGAAGGCGTCGATGTGATCGAGCGAGGAATGCTCGGCTTGCGAGAGCAGCTTCTGGGCTTCGGTCTCGATGCGGGAAGTCTCTTCGCGGGCGTTTTTGCGCAGGCGTTTGACCTTGTCGAACTCGTCGATCGCCGACTGGGCGGCGCCCCGAATTGCGGTCAGAGGCGTCGCTAGGTCTTGGGCCTCGGGCTTGCCGACCCAGAAGTAGGCGTCGGTGATGTCACCGGCGCGTTTGGCCAAGTCGATGTAGAGATCGCCGTAGGTGTCGTCTTTAGCTAGGAGGCCGAGGATCTCGTGACACTCTGCCATCGCACGGACGAGCTCCGCATTGCCGATCTTAAAGAGAAGAGAGTCTCGGTCGCCCTGAGCCGCAGCTTCGTTCTGGGCTTCGTCACTCAGATAGGGAGTCTGCCAAGCCTGAATCGCATGGTGCTTCCCAGCTTCCTCTTCCGTCCGGAAGTAGAGCAGAACACCGTCCGGGAACAGCGAATAGCCGTTGCAAACAATCGGTGTGTCGACCTGCTGACTGATCAGGTTGTAGGGTAGGAGAATGTAATGACCCGATCTCCGGTTGTAGAAGATATAGAGGAAGTCTTCCCCGTTCGCGCTGGCGATCCGGCGCTCGTAATGCATGTCATCGAGATCAGTATCGAAGATTTTTGCCTCGCCCGTATCGAGCAAATAGCCGTTGGCAAAAATGATCCCGTGATCCTCTGGGAGTAGGACGCAGGAGTCCTCGATCGCATCGCAGCGGGTGACCGTTTGGACTTTTTCGTTGTAGACGAAGTAGCGGTAATCCTTCTCGCGATAGGGGAGGATTTTGAGAAGAATCAGCGCACCGATTTGGGCGTAGAGAAACTCAGCATCGTCCAGACTCTGATCGGGGTCGGTGACGTCCTCCGCGTAGATTCCCTCACCAGATTCCGTGTTGTCTTCGATTTTGATCGTTAGATCGCCGCCCACGGTTTCGACGAAGATCTTGTCCTCGATCGAGACATGGGGGTGCTGACCTGGGCGCTGCATTTCGCGATGAGCGCGTTTCCAAGTGAAGTCTTGCTGGGTCGGAAAAACGTATTCGTGGTCGGAACGGTTCCCGATGTATTGGATGGAGCCGTCGCCGGGAAACAGGAACTTGAAGGTCTTGAGATCAGTGACATCACGACCGACGTGGAAGGCGGCGTAGAGATGCGGCCCGATGACCATGAACTTCGCGAAGACCGCATTCTTGTAGTACTTAAAGACCTCTCGGAAGTCGGCGAGAAACTGCCCGTCTACAAGGTCTGCAAGGTCGGTATCGCTGGTGAATTTTTGTTCTTCAGCGTTCCAATGATAGACGGCAAATACGTCAGCAATGTCGGTGGTCGACTTGAGTCCAAACTGAATATTGTAGCCGAACAGGAAGCGACCATTGCCGATCGAAACCATGTCGCGCGGAACACAATTGTGTTCTGTCGAGACGCGCTCGGTGGCGATGAGAGCGGCATCGACCGCACCGAAAACCTTCTGCCGATCGGTGTTGAGAGCATCTAAACGCGACCGGAGATCAGAGGCCTGATCGGTCAGGCGCTTGCGGATGACTTCGTAGGTGCCGCCTTCGAGTTGTTGGGATGACATGGACGTTTTGTGGGCCGCGGGAACTTCGCTTAGGCGCGAAAAGGGGTGGGAAATTCAGACGATAGGGATTCAGGAATCGTCTGGCCTTGATAGCCAAGGCCAGACGGTTGATCTAACTAACCCTTTGGGTAGGGCTACTTCTTCGACTTCTCGTCAGTGAGCAGATCGCTCGCTCCGAGTTTGGCCATCAAGGCTGCGACACTCAGGTTTTTCAGGTCGTCGCTGCTCATTCCGAGCTTGTCGACGAGCCCAGCAACCTGGTGTTTGAAGTCGTCGCCGTCGCCGTTGAGGAAGACGTCGCGGGCGTTCTCCAAGGTCTCGCTGTTGGTGACTGTGCGTTCGATGGTTTTGCCGCGAGTGATGGCATTGGTGATCCGGTCGAAGAATTCGGTCTCGCCACCGACGATGTCGATGTTGGCGGACTTCAGCGCTTCGCCGACGACCACTGCCTGTTCGGCGGCGATCAGACGCTGGACGTCGATCTCTGCGAGTTCGATGGCTTTTTCTTTTTCGAGCTCAAGCTTGAACTCCTCGTGCTCCTGACCGGCTTCTTCGAACAGCTTCATGGCTTCCGCCTTGTCCTTGATTCCGTCAGCTTCGGCAGCTGCCTGCGCACGGGTGACCGCGGCTTCGGCTAGCCCGATGGCTGCCTCTTCCTTGGTGATTCCCTCGGCGAGCTTGACCTTGGCAGCGGACTGCTTCTCGGCAGCAGCTTCTTCGGCTTCGGCGGTGATCACAACCTCTTCAGCCTTCAACTCAGCGGCCTGCTTGGACGCTTCTGCTTCCTTCAGGGTGTCATACAGCTCGGTGTCGGCTTTGAGCATGGCAGCGTCCTTGGTCGCCTGAGCTTCCTTGACTCTGCTAAGTGCGGCAGATTCAGCATCCTTTTCAGCGAGAGTGATCGCCACCCGCTTGGCCCGGTCTGCGCCTGCATCAGCTTCGGTGTCTTTGATCTTTTCCTGCTCAATGACCACCGTCTTCTCGACAGCCACACGCTCTTTGATGACGTCCTGGATCTCCTTCTTCTCGATCTCGACCGCCTTCTCTTTTTCAATCTCTTTGAGGGCGACAAGACGCTCGCGATCGATGGATTCGAGTTCCTGTTCCTTCTTCACCCGCTCGACCTCGACCGCATCAGACCGCTCTTTGTTGCGCTGGGCGATGAGGATCTGACGCTCCTTGTTTTCCTCGGCGATGGCGAGTTCTTCTTCGGTGGTGATCCGAGCCTGTTCGGCTTTGTAGCGTTCCTCCTGCTCGGCCTTGTCGGCTTCGGACTGTTCGCGAACCTCGACGACTTTGACTTCGCGGGCCTGCTTGGCTTCGGTTTCCGCGAGCTGGCGTTCGAGCTCGAGAATCGCTTCCTGAGCTTCGACGTCCTGCTGTTTGATCGTCTTCTCCTTGTCGCGTTCGATGTGGTTGGCCAGAGCCTTCTCTCGAGCGGTGATGTCGGTGATCTTCTTAATACCCTCCGCGTCCAGAATGTTGTTCGGGTCGAGGGCTTCAAGCGAGGTCTGCTCGAGGTGGTCGATCGCGCAGTCATCGAGCACGAAACCGTTCAGGTCGGTGCCGATCACTTTCAAGATCTCGTCCCGGAAGGTATCTCGTTCCTCATAGAGTTCGGTGAAGTCGAAGCGCTTACCGACCGTCTTCAAAGCTTCTGAGAACTTCGCGTCGAACAGTGCCTCAATTTCCTGAGGCGATGAGGCGCGCTCGCAACCAATTGTGCGGGCGACTCTCAAAACGTCCTGTTCCTCGTCGTTCACCCGGACAAAGAAGGCGACCTTAATGTCCGCTCTCATATTGTCCTTACAGATCAGGCCGTTGGTGCCTGTTCGGTCGGTTTCGATCCGCTTCAGCGAGATGTCCATGTACTCGTGTTTGTGAATCACGGGATAGACCACCGCTCCACGGAAAGCGACTTTGGTTGTGCTGGGCTTGTTGATGATCAGAGCCTGTCCCTGTTCGACCCGCTTCCAGCAGTTAATGATGACGTAGATCGCCACGATGATGACGGCGATGACAGCGATTCCCCCAACGGAGAGGATCCACTCGAGCCCGAGCGCTAGGTGTGCATTCATAAATTCGATGATTTGAAAAGGTGAGGGTTGGTTGATGATTGCCTTTAGAGATGGCGGACGAAGTAGAGGTTCAGTTCCTTGTCGTGACGGAGAACAACGACGCTGGCGTTTTTTGCGATCGGTTCTTCGATTCCGTCGGCTAGGCGGGCGTTGACTAGGAGCGGAGCGCCGTCGGTTGGGATTTCGACCTGTCCGAAAGAATCGGTGATCTCAGAAGATTTGACCGTTCCCGTCCGCCCGACAACGGGTTCGTGGGTTTCGCCATCCAAACTGATCTTAGAGAACAGGGCCTTGAGGGGCTGGGTAATGATCTTGGTCAAGACCAGGCTGCCGATGAGGTTGGGTATGAGAAAGAGCATCGCCTTACCGAGGGAACCGTCTGCATTGAATGAGGAATTCAGTGCCAGAGAGCCCATCCACAGAAAGATGGCCAACAAGCTGGCGACGATCATCACTGGGACACGGTCGGCATTGACGAATTTCAAGAAGCCCCCCAGAGCTGAGATCGAGCTCGCATCTCCCTCGACGTCTGCATCCAGATCGACATCAACATCAAAGGAGTCCAAGTCGACCATGCCGATGGCGGCGGTCAGCCAGTAGAGCAAAACCAGTCCAAGCAGCACAGTGAACGGGAGATTGTATGAGGTGATTGATTCCTGAATGAGCTCTAGCATTTCCCTATCCGAATTGTGCGATGGTAAAGGTATACTGCGCGTTGATACCGAGAGCTATTATAATGGAAGCGCGCTTTTCTATTCTTCACCGCAATTCGATTTAGGAGTATCTAATTGTTATTAGATTCGGCGACCAAGGCTTCGTCTTTTTGCCTTGGATCTCCGGATTGCCCGAAGTGCCAAATTCCTCTGCTTGTGAAATTTTTCACAAACTCGCTTGCTGGTAGGGAACAGAGGTCGATAATGCTCGGGAATCTGGCTTACTAGATAGGTGGGAAAAGACCCGCCGCCTTAATGGTTCCAAAATTCTCAGTCAATTCGACCCTGACCGATGCCCGCACCAGAGACTGCCACGCCGGAAGCCACGGAGGAGGAAAAGCCTGCCGTTGATATGGTCGACGTTGAGATCGACGGCGTTTGGCATCAAGTGCCCAAAGGAACCCGGATGATCGAAGCTGTGCGCATGGCGCGCGGAGACGGTTCTACGGTTCCTCACTATTGCTACCACCCTAAGCTGTCGAGCCCTGGTAACTGCCGGATGTGCCTTGTTCAGATGGGGATGCCGCCACGCCCAGCGCCAGGAGCCGATCCTGCCAAGCCTGACGCTGACGGACATGTTCCGATTTCTTGGATGCCCCGCCCGGTGATCGCTTGTGCGAATACGGTGGCTCCTAATATGGGCATCCGCACTGGCGGTGAACTGGTCGAAGAGTGCCGAAAGGGCGTGATGGAGTTCCTCCTGATCAACCACCCTCTCGATTGCCCGATCTGCGACCAAGCTGGCGAGTGCTCGCTCCAAGAGTTCTCTGTCGAACACGGCAATGGTGAGAGCCGATTCCGTGAAGGTAAGGTCAAAAAGCCGAAAAACGTCGAAGTCGGGCCTCGAATCCGCCTCGATGATGAGCGCTGCATCATGTGCAGTCGCTGCATCCGATTCAGCCGTGAAATCGCTGATGAGGATGTTCTTGGGTTTGTCGATCGTGGGTCTCGCACCGTCCTTTCGACCTATCCCGGTCGCGAGTTGGAGCACAACTACTCGCTAAATACCGTCGATATCTGCCCGGTCGGAGCGCTGACTTCGAACGATTTCCGGTTCCAGCAGCGGGTTTGGTTTCTTAAAGAGACTCCTTCGCTGTGCACCAGTTGCGGGCGGGGATGCAATATTAAGGTCGAAACCCGTGAGGGCGAGGTCTTGCGCCAGACTCCACGTGAGAACAACGACGTCAACTCGTCGTGGATGTGCGATCACGGCCGACTCGATTTCCACCACCTTTACGCGCCGACCCGTCTCGCTGATCACATGCTCAAAGAGCGCGGTGATCACAAAGTCGCGACTCACGGCGAAGCGATTCGCTATGCGGCTGCGCTACTGAAGGCATTTAAGCCCGGCCAAGTCGCGATTGTCGCCAGCGCACGGATGACCAATGAGGAGCTTTACCTCGTGTCGAAGCTTCAAGAGGTTGTCAAAGCGGACTTGGTTGATGTTGTGCCCCGCGATGGCGAAGCCGACGACTACTTGGTTGCCGCTGACAAGAACCCGAACACTGCCGGTGCGAAATTGCTTCTGACTGGCCGTGCGAATCCAGGTAGCAAGCTTTCAAAGATCCGTAAAGGAGTGGAGTCTGGCGAGATTAAGGCAGTTCTCGCTCTGGGTGAAGATCTGACAGCGGAAGGTGCTGGGTTCTCTGAGGAGATGCTCGGCAAGCTCCGGTTCCTTCTCTATCTCGGCACCGATGGTAATTCTACGGCCAAAGTCGCCCACGTCGTGCTTGCTGGCTCCGGTAGTCAAGAGAAGCGCGGCTCGATGATCAATGTCACTGGTCGCCTCCAGCGTCTGGGTGGTGGTGCAATCGCTCCTGGAAACGCCGCTGATGACTGGGAGTTGCTCCGCGACATCATCGCTGAACTTGGTGGTGGAAATGGCATCTACATGATCGAAGAATTGATCAAGGAAATGTCCGAAAACGTATCGAAACTCAAAGGTCTCAGCCTTGGTAAAATTGGGGCGCATGGTGTGCACTTGGTGGATACCGATGAGACAGTTCCAATGCTCGAAAGGGAGGCTGAACGTCGCTCGATGGGCCTCATCGTTTAGCCGCAGAATCCCGACACCTGACCAATGGACTTCGGACTCATCATTTCCAGCGCGATTAAGATCGTCGGCTTCGTCTTTTTGATGCTGATGCCGCTAATCGCCTACATTATCTGGGTTGAGCGCCGCTTTTTGGCTCTGATTCAAGACCGTGTGGGACCGAACCGCGTAGGTATTCCGTGGACGAAAATCGGCTTGTTTGGCTTAGGTCAACCGATTGCAGACGGAGTGAAGTCCTTCCTGAAGGAGGATTTCATGCCGGATCACGTGAACAAGTTTTACTTCGCTATGGCTCCCGCGTTAGTCATGGTTCCGGCGCTTCTGACCTGTGCGGTGCTGCCGTTCGGTCGTGAGTTGGTCTTGCCTTTCCTCGACAATCCGATCCCGCTGGTGATTGCCGATCTGGAAGTCGGTCCGATCTGGATTTTTGCGATCGCATCGCTCGGAGTTTACGGAATCGTGCTGGCTGGCTGGGCATCGAACTCGAAGTATCCGTTTCTCGGTGGTGTCCGCGCCACGAGTCAGATGATTTCCTACGAAATCGCTCTCGGACTGTCGATCATCCCGGTCTTGCTGATCTTCCAGCACCTCAATCTCAGTGATATTGTTACTTATCAGAGCGAGAACGGCTGGTTACTGCTCCCGATGTGGGGCGAAGGTTGGACAGTGGAACGTTGGCTCTACCTGATTCCTGCAGGGATCGCCTTCATCATCTTTGTGGTCTCGATGTTTGCTGAGACCAACCGGACACCGTTTGACCTTCCGGAGTGCGAAACTGAGCTCGTCGCTGGTTATCACACCGAGTATTCATCGATGAAGTTCGCCATGTTCTTTATGGGAGAGTATGCCGCGATGATCATTGGATCTGGTTTGGCCGTCACCTTATTCCTCGGTGGCTGGTCGTTGCCCTTCGGTCTCGATGGGGTGGTTGCTGGTTGGTTCCTAGAGAGCGCTTGGTTCTCATGGTTGCCAGCCTTGATCAGCATTTTCACTTTCTTCGCGAAGGTCGTCTGCTTCATGTTGTTCTTTATCTGGGTCCGAGGCACTCTGCCGCGTTTCCGCTATGACCAACTGATGAAGCTCGGCTGGATCATCTTCTTTGAGGCCGCCCTGCTCAATATCATCATCGCCGCCGCTATTCTGATGTGGGGCAAGTCGCCCGTTTAATTCCCGCCGTTCCTCACCGCAAACGCATTCCGAGACCATGGCAACCGTCACCGTAAAACGCCCAAAGCTCACTCTCGCAGAGAAGCTCTTCCTTCCGGGTATCATTAAAGGCCTGGGGATTACCCTGGGTCACGCCCTGCGTGCCCTCCGTGGTCAGAAGAAGGTGACGATGCAGTATCCCGAGGAGAAGTGGGACGACAATCTGCCTGAGCATTACCGAGGCGCTCCCGCCTTGGTCAAAGATGAGCACGGCCGCGAGCGCTGTGTCTCTTGCCAGCTCTGCGAGTTCATCTGCCCACCTCGAGCCATTTCGATCAAGCCGGAAGAGATTCCTGCTGGTGATCAGTGGGCGAAGGTTGAAAAACGCCCTCGGGAGTTTGAAATCGATATGATTCGCTGCATTTACTGCGGCATGTGCGAAGAGGTCTGTCCTGAGCAGGCGATCTTCCTGCGCAAAGACTACGCAATTACTGGCATCTCTCGCGAAGAGATGAAGCACGACAAGTCGAAGCTCTACGAAATCGGTGGAGTCCGAATCGGTCTTGTTAACAAGTGGAACGACCTTAAGTAGCAGACTAAACGACGATGCCTGCCCCACTTTTCATCCTTTTCGGCGCTCTGACGCTGTGTTTCGCGGTCGCGGTGATCGTGAATCGTAATCCAGTGACTGCCGCCCTTTGTTTGGTGGTTTCGTTCATTGGGCTCGCCGGGCTGTTCGTTGGCCTGAACGCTTTCTTCATCGGGATCGTTCAGATCCTGGTCTACGCCGGTGCAGTCATGGTGCTTTTTATCTTCATCATCATGTTGATGGATATCGAAAAAGAGGAGAAGAAGCGCTTTGAATTCCCCAAGATTCTAGTCGCCGCGTTGATTGGCTTCGGTCTGACGTTTCAAGTTGTCGGTGCTCTATGGGAGCTGCCCAACGGCAATCTGACCGCCGAGGAAGTTCCCCTCGACTACGAGTCGGCTGTTAATTTGCGCACTGAGCCCTGGCGCTCGAAGACCGCTACCGCAGCGCTCGAAGAGGGTCGACTTCCCGATGCCAAACTGATCGGCGAAAAACTTTTTAGCGACTACAACCTCCACCTTCAAATGATCGGGGTTCTCCTGCTCATCGCCACGGTAGGTGTGGTCGCCCTCAGTCGTCGTGACTCCGAAACCGGAATCGTTGATCAAGCCGAGCCGGATGATGCGAGCGACGCTGACGATACCGACGATGCTCCAACTGCGAGCGCCGATTCTCCGCAACCAGCCCCTGCCGAATAACGTCATGGTGACTCTGAATGCTTATCTCTTCGTTAGCGGTCTGCTCTTTGCGATCGGCCTAACTGGCGTGCTGATCCGTCGCTCGATCATTGTGATTTTCATGTGTTTGGAGATCATGCTCAGCGCTGCCAACCTATCGCTGGTCGCCTTTTCTCGTTATCGCCTGGAATCTGGCCTGCCTGACTACGATGGGCAGATGCTCGTATTCTTCGTCATCACCGTCGCCGCCGCCGAAGTAGCGGTCGGCTTGGCGATCATCGTCGCTCTGTTCCGTTCAAAGCGGACAATCGACGTCACTAAACTCAATAGCATGAGCCAGTAGGGTTTCGCCCTCACCACTGCGCCTCGTAATTTCCGACATGACCGCCCTGAGCCTCCTGCTGATCCTGCCGCTAGTTTCGGCGATCGTCATCACGCTCGTGACTCGTTGGATCAGTCCGACGACTAGCTCGTTGATCTCGACCGCTTCGGCCGTGACCACGCTGATTATTACTCTGGTTCTCTTCGGCAAAGATACCCACGAAGTCGCATTTAACTGGGCGACGATTGGTGATCTGAAACTGAATATCGGGCTCGAATGGGACCGACTCGCTCGGGGCATGATGCTGGTTGTGACTCTGGTCGGAACCTGCGTCCACGTTTTCTCGCTCAAGTACATGGAGAAGGACGAGTGCAAGGCCCGCTACTTCGGCTGCCTGTCTCTGTTCATGTTCTCGATGACCGGGATCGTGTTGGCCGACAACTTGGCCATGATGTTCATCTTCTGGGAGCTGGTCGGTGTCAGTTCTTACTTACTGATCGGTCACTGGTTTACCAAGCACACCGCGGCTGATGCGGCCAAAAAAGCTTTCATCACGAATCGCATCGGAGACTTTGGTTTCTTGATCGGAATTCTGATGTTGTTCGGACTGACGGGATCGCTCGCCTTCGATGAAATCGAAACGTTCTTGAAGGCCAACAAGGGAATTTCGGCGGGGCTCCTGACTGCTGCCGGTCTCTGTATCTTCTGCGGTGCAATGGGTAAGTCAGCGATGGCTCCGCTCCATGTGTGGCTTCCCGACGCGATGGAGGGCCCAACTCCGGTTTCGGCGCTTATCCACGCGGCTACGATGGTCGCGGCCGGCGTCTACATGCTCGTCCGGGTTAGCTTTCTTCTCGAAATGTCGCATACCGCGGCCAATGTCATTGCCTGGATCGGTGGCATCACAGCTCTGCTCGCGGCCTTGATGGCGACCCAGCAGAATGACATCAAGAAGATCCTCGCCTACTCAACCCTTTCGCAGCTCGGGTACATGGTTTTGGCTGTCGGGCTCGGGGCGATTGGTGCCCACTACTATGACCACAGCCAGTTCAATATCGGAGCCGAGGCTGGTATGTTCCACCTCTACACTCACGCCTTCTTCAAGGCGCTGCTGTTCCTCGGTGCCGGTGCTGTGATCTATGCCTGCCACCACGAGCAAGACATTTGGAAGATGGGCGGCTTGCAGTCCAAGATGCCGATCACCTTCATCACTTTCTTGATCGGAACAGCGGCCCTGATTGCGGTTCCGTTCACTAGCGGCTTTCATTCAAAGGAGACGATTCTCGCTCTGGCTTGGCACGAAAATAAGCTGCTGTTCTTGCTGACGGTTTTGGTTGCCTTACTGACTGCCTTCTACATGACGCGTTTGGTCGTCGTGGCCTTCCTAGGATCTTCTCGGTCGGACAACAGCGACCATGCGAAGGAAGTCGGGCCGATCATGTTCGTGCCGCTAATCGTCCTAGCGGTTTTAGCCGTAGCTGCCGGCTGGCCAGGAGTTCGCGATATCCTTCAAGCTCAGGTCCCTCATGGCCACGAGGCGCATGGCGGCATCATCGTTCTTCTGGCCTCGATTCTCTCTCTCGTCGCCGGTGTCGTGCTCGGTTTCGCTCGCTATCTCGACAAGCGGGCCGAACCCAAAGTCATCCCAGTGCTGGCCAACAAGTTCTATTTCGACGAGGCCTATGCCTGGTTAGTCAAGAACGTCCAAGACGGCACGGCGTGGATCGTCCGAGGACTCGACGCTTTGCTCATTGATGGTTTGGCCGTCGGTGGACTCGCCCGTATCACCGAGGGGGTCGGATCACTTTTCCGTCGCATCCTCACTGGCAACTTACAGACTTACGGCTACCTCTTCGGAGCCGGAGTTTTCGCCCTGATCTACTTCACCGTTTTCTACCGCTAAGCGAACCATGACCGACTTGCTCGCATCAGCCTCCGGAGCCGCATCATCTACGATGGGGGTTTTGGACGTCATGATCTTCGCCCCGATCCTGGCGGCGATCTTCATTGCTTTCGGCGCTCCCGCACGGAAGACGACAATCATCACCGCGACGCTCAATTTTCTGCTCGCGCTGTTCCTCGCCAAGTCGTGTTCGGGACTGACTCCGGATGAGCACGGCTACTTCTTCCGTGCCGGGACTGAGGTCGCCAGCATGCCGAAGATCAGTTGGGCCTTCGGGATCGACGGAATGGCTCTGGTGCTGGTTCTGCTAACTACGGTCGTCACGCTGGCAGCAGCGCTGTTCACGCAAAAGACCATCGCTCACGCTAAACTGATTTTCTCTTCGGTTTTGCTGATCTCAGCCGGAGCGCTCGGAGCGTTCCTATCGACCGACGTGTTTTTCTTCTACGCCTTCCACGAGTTGGCGTTGATCCCGACCTTCCTGACGATCGGTATGGCCGGTTACGGTGACCGAAAGGCGGCGGCTTGGAAGATCACGATCTATCTCGGTGTTGGCAGCATGATCTTGCTCGCGGGCTTGCTGGCACTGGTGGTTCATTCGAATGCAGGACAAACCATGACGTTCGACATGGTCGAGCTCATGAGTTCGGCTGGCTCGATCGATGGAGCGGCTCAGCACTGGATTTTCGCGGTCTTGTTCGTTGGGTTCGGCATTCTGATTTCGCTGTTCCCGTTCCACAGTTGGGCGGCTCCAGCTTATGCCTCGGCACCGACACCGATCACCATGATGCACGCTGGCGTGCTCAAAAAATTCGGTCTCTACGGTCTACTTCGCCTCGCCATTCCGCTACTTCCTCAAGCTTCGCAAGGTTGGGCAATCAATGTGCTCCTTGTGTTGTTGCTCGGAAACATCATTTGGGTCGGATTGATCACCATCGCCGAACGTTCGCTCGACACGATGCTGGCCAATTCTTCGGTCATGCATATGGGCTATCTATTCCTCGGAGTCGCGAGCTTTAACACTCTCGGAGCCAGTGGCGCCGTGATCCTGATGTTCGCTCATGGAGTTTCCATCGCACTCTTGTTCGGTCTTTGTGGAAGGCTGCGGGACGACTTGGGGACCTCCCGATTCGACATGCTCGGAGGTCTTGCGGTATCCGCGCCAGGTTTTGCCCTGATGTTCGGGCTTGCGGCTTTTGCCTCAATAGGACTTCCGGGTTTCGCCAACTTCGCCGGTGAGGTGATGGTGTTCTTGGGTAGCTTCAAGGATTTCGGCGGCCAGATTGGTCGACTTCAGATCAGCGCAATTTTGGCTGTTTGGGGCATCGTGATCTCAGCGGTCTACATGCTCCGCGCCTACCGCCATATTTTCCAAGGCGAGTCTCCGGTCGCCATGAGGGGAATCGATATCAAGCCGGGCTGGATGCTGCCTTCGACGTTGTTGGTCGCAGCGCTCCTGATCGTTGGTCTTGTTCCGAACACACTTCTTCAATACGGACTCGCTAGCCCTGATCTCCATGTGGCTTCCAGCGCCGATCCCGCACTCCCAGCTGAGGTCGCTCCAGCGAACCCAGATGCTCACGTTCACGGTGCTGATGCCGGCCACGAAAAGGTCGCTCCGCAAACCAAACCCGCCGCCCACTAGCGAGCCCCCGACGTCTTTCTTACGATGCCTGCCTACGCTCTCGAACTCATCGTCGTCGGACTTGGACTAGTCCTCCTGCTCTCCGAGGCCTTTATTCCCAAGTTGGGGATCCGGGGACTCGGTGCCATCGCTATCGTCGGCCTGTTGGTCGTCTTGTTCATGATCCCCGGAGCCGAGGGCCAACCCGGCGAGTCGGCAGGAATCATCTGGAAGTTCTACACGGCAGACTCCTTGGCGATGTTCTATAAGGGGATGGCCATCGTCTGCACGATCCTCGTTCTGGTTCTGGCGATCGAATACCGCCCTGTTCTCGAAGGCTACCTCGGAAAAGGTGGGGTGGGGGAATATGCCGTCCTGCCGGTCTTTATCTGTGCCGGTTTGATGTGGATGGCTTCAGCGAATGATCTGACGACGATCTTCGTTTCACTCGAGGTCACCACCATGGGCTTCTACGTGCTGGTCGCCTTCATGCGCCGCAACGTCGGTTCGCTCGAAGCTGGGGCCAAGTATCTGATCCTCGGTGCTCTCTCAACCGGGTTCCTGGTTTACGGCATCGCGTGGTTGTTCGGAATCACGGGACAAACCAACCTCGACGCGATCGAAACTGTTCTCGCCGGAATGCCGGGGCAGCACACAATTATCCTGTTCTCGTTCGCGCTGTTGCTGATCGCCCTCGGCTTCAAGATCGCAGCCGTTCCGTTCCAAATGTGGGTGCCGGATGTTTATCAGGGTGCGCCAACTCCAACGACGGCCTTTCTTTCTGTCGGTTCGAAGGCTGCTGGATTTATCGTCCTGAGTCGAATCGTCGATGCCTACCTCGGTGACCACTGGGTCGAGGCCGGAGACGGGTCTTACCAAGAGCGAATCCAGACGGTGCTCTTAGTGCTGGCTGGAGCGACGATCCTGTTCGGAAGTCTCGCCGCGATTCCGCAGATGAACTTCAAGCGTCTGCTCGCCTACTCGAGCATTTCGCACGCTGGGTTCTTGATTCTCGCCTTAGCATGCGCCTATCCAACCGGAGAGGGCATGCTCGCATCCGGAGAGGTGGTCGCGTTCTACCTCGCGACGTATCTGCCAATGACAATGGTCGCCTTCCTCGTCTTGTGCATCGTTCGAGCTCAGCTCGGCACCGAGGACATGAATGTTCTCGGAGGGCTCTCAAAGCGCAGTCCGTTTCTCGCCTTCTCCCTCCTAGTCGCGGTGGTCTCCTTGGCGGGATTACCACTGACCGCCGGCTTCCTCGGCAAGTTCTTCGTCTTCCAGAGCGCGATCGACCAGCAGCACTACATTCTCCTCGCCATTGCGATCATCGGAGCCGCCGCCGGCTTCTACTACTACTTCAAGGTCATCCGCTCGATGTATTGGGACGACGTCAGCGGCGACGACACCCGCTCCTTGACGATCAGCACCGGATCGCGCATCATCCTTGCCCTACTCATCGTCAGCATCTTCATCCTCGGAGTGAAGCCTGGAATCATCCTCGCGATGCTTCAGTAGACGAAGTTTGGCATGGCCGCGTAGGCCTTGAGTGGGGTCTAAGAATTCCCCCTACTAACCATGTCGAACAAGAAAGCGCTTATCACCGGGATCACCGGTCAAGATGGCTCCTATCTAGCCGAACTCCTTCTGGAAAAGGGCTACGAGGTTCATGGAATCATCCGCCGAGCATCGAATTTCAATACCGCTCGGATCGATCACATCTACGAAGACCCGCATTATGACGACAAGCGGCTGTTCCTTCACTACGGAGACCTGACGGATTCGTCGGCTCTGATCAAGTTACTCTACAAAGTCCAGCCCGAGGAAATCTATAATCTCGGAGCCCAAAGCCACGTGCGGGTTTCGTTCGATACGCCGGAATCAACGGGAGATATCGTCGGTCTCGGCACTTTGCGCATTCTCGAGGCGATCCGCGAAAGTGGGATGATCGGAGATGTGAGGTTCTACCAAGCCTCTTCCTCAGAGATGTTCGGGAAGGTGCAAGCCGTCCCGCAAGTTGAGGAGACTCCGTTTTGGCCGCGCTCTCCCTATGCCTGTGCGAAGGTCTACGGCCACTGGCTGACCGTGAACTACCGCGAGTCCTATGGCCTGCACGCCAGTAGCGGCATTCTGTTCAACCACGAGTCGCCCCGTCGAGGAGAGACGTTTGTCACTCGCAAGATCACTCGGGCGGTCGGACGCATTAAGCATGGGCTCCAAGATCGACTCTATCTCGGCAATCTCGATTCTAAGCGGGACTGGGGCTACGCCAAGGAATACGTTGAGATGATGTGGCGCATGCTCCAGCAAGACGAGCCTGATGATTATGTCGTCGCGACCAACGAGACTCACAGCGTCAAAGAATTCTGTGAGGAGGCTTTCGCAGCTGCTGGGATCGACGATTGGGAGGAATACGTCGACTACGACAAGCGCTATGATCGCCCGGCCGAGGTCGACTTGCTAATCGGAGATCCAGCCAAAGCGAAGCGGCAGTTGGGATGGGAGCCGTCGGTGAAGTTTGCGGAGCTGGTCAAGATTATGGTCGAAGCTGATCTGGTGCTTGCTGAGAAAGAGAAGGCAATCGGCGAAGCAACGGCGCACTTAATCTAAACGGTGCGAGGTTTCTTGACCTAAGAACCTAGTTCACAGGATTCATCCACGATGGCTGCAACCCAATCTGTTTTCGTATCAGGCCATCGAGGAATGGTCGGTAGTGCCTTGGTTCGCCGACTTGAAGGTGAGCCAGGTGTCCGCACGATCACGGCAGGGCGCGCTGAATGCGACCTGACTCGCCAGGCCGAAGTTGAGACATGGATGGACGCGAATCGTCCGGATGCGGTGATTGTCGCAGCAGCGAAGGTGGGCGGAATTTTAGCCAACGACACCTATCCGGCTGACTTCATCTATGAGAATCTGATGATTTCGGCGAACTTGATTCACGCCGCCTATCGGGCTGGCGTTGAGCGGCTTCTGTTTTTGGGGAGTTCCTGCATCTACCCTCGCCTTGCTCCACAGCCAATGCCGGAGTCATGTCTACTTGCTGGCCCCTTAGAGCCGACCAATGAAGCATATGCAGTGGCGAAAATCGCTGGCCTGAAACTCTGTGAATACTATCGGAAGCAGCACGGAGTGCTCTACCACAGTGCCATGCCGACCAACCTTTATGGGCCTGGTGACAACTACCATCCCGAGAATTCCCATGTGATTCCGGGTCTGATTCGCAGATTTCACGAAGCTCGAGAGGCGGGGCTTGAAAGCGTTACCATTTGGGGGACGGGAACGCCAAGACGTGAATTCCTCCATGTGGATGATCTTGCTGATGCTGTTTGGTTTCTCTTAGGGCAGGCTGATCCGCCGGATCTGGTCAATGTTGGGGTTGGGGAAGATATGGCGATCATTGATCTCGCTAGGCGTGTTGCCGGGGTTGTGGGTTTTGAAGGCCAAATCCTGACTGATCCCAAGAAACCTGATGGCACTCCCCGGAAGCTAATGGACACCGCAGTCCTCAACAGCCTCGGATGGAAACCGAAGATCGAATTGCAGGTCGGCTTGCAAGAAGCCTACGCCGCCTTTGTAGCTCAAAGTGAAGAAGGCAGCCTAAGAGGTTGAATTCGCTTCGGTGCGCATTATCGGTTGCCGCCCAACGTCGCTCGTTGTAACGATTGGCTAAGTTTTCCGTAGCATTATGGCACGATCTCAAAGGAATCCACTCGCTCTCTTGTTGGCCCTCATCTCCGGGCTCCTCTTGAATTCGGCTTCAGCCTTCATTGTTTTCGACAACGAAAACGGTGAAATTGCATTTACCGTTCGAGCGGGAATCGAATACGACAGCAACATTTTCGCCAATCGCAGCGAAGTGTCTGACACCGTTTGGGTCGCGACTCCAAAGTTTCAATTCCGCCGCGACGCGGGTTTGATCACCGTGGATGCCGACCTTGGTATCGATACCGGATGGTATGCTGATCACCCTTTCCAGGACTATGAGGACTTTAAGTCCGGCGTCACCGCGCTCTACGCGAATCCAGGCGGCAAGTTGGATGCCAGTGTGACCGCGAGATTTGACGAGAACACTCAGGCCGATGCCGTCGTAGGCAACATCTTGAGCTATGAAGAGACTCAGTTTAGGGCGAGTATTCGATATCAGCTTTTGGACAAAATCGCAGTGAGGTTCTTGCCAACCTATGTCAATCGGACTTACGCAAACCCTGAGAACGCCAACGAGTTCACTCGCTTCAACGACCTTACTCGGACGGGAATGCGGTTTGATGTCGCTTACAACTATTCTCCGAAGCTCGACGTCATCGCCGGATATCGCTTCCGCGACATCGATAATCCGGGGCGCATCAGCGTCAGTGGTGCCTCGAACCTGCTCCTCCTCGGTGTAGAGGGTGAGATCACGCCAAAGATCACCGGAATCGCCGAAGTCGGTTTCCAGAATCGGTCATTTGATTCTGGCCGGGCGGACGACTCCGCGACCTATTTCAATATCGGAATGTCGTATGCGCTTTCAGACCGAACTTCGATCGATCTGAATATCGAGCAGGACTATGAAGTCGCCGCGAATAACCTCGCAATTGACCCGTTTTCGATCGGTCTGTCGGTCTCCCACTCATGGAACGATAAAGTTGTGACCAATGCAGGGGTAGAGTGGGTCAAATACAACTACACAGGCCAGGATACCGATCGCTCAGATGACCTCTTCATCGGATCCGTCCGCGGCCAATACTATCTCACACCACGTTCAAGTCTCGACGCCGGCGTATCCTGGCTCTCAAGAAGTTCTGATAGTGAATTTGCTGACTACTCAAGGCTTCGCGGAAGTCTAGGTGTCAATGTCACCTTCTAAGTCGAAACCAATCCTCGTCCCCTTGCTGCTGCCATGTCATCTCTCTCCCTGCGGTTCACCGCCCTAGTCTCCATTCTTCTTCTGTCGGCAAGCGCCTGCTTTGCCCAGACCAACTACAAGCTATCCAAGCTCGATGAGGTCAAGATCTCCGTCTACGACGAGCCTGACCTTTCTGGTGATCAGCGGTTAGACGGCAATGGCAAAGTCAGCCTCCCACTGATTGGAGAAGTCAGCTTAGTTGGCCTTACCTTACGTGGTGCGGAAGATGTCATTGAGAAGAAGTTCGTCTCTGAGCGTATTCTCCGCGCTCCACAGGTAACCATCACCATCACCGCTCAGGTCGAGAAGACGATCACGGTTCTCGGTGACGTCGCCCGTCCAGGGCCGGTCGAGCTTCCAATGCAGATGAACAGCATCTCAATCACTGATGCAATCTCACGTGCCGGTGGTTTTGGCAAAGTTGCGAAGAAGACCGAGGTCAAGGTGACTCGCAACAAAGGCACCGCATCTGAGAAAACCTATCCGGTGAACGTCTACGACCTGATGCAGGGTGACAAGAAGTCGGCCGGAAAGAACTTCCTTCTCTATCCCGGTGATATTGTGTTCGTGCCCGAGCGGATCTTTTAGGTCTCTTGCCTTATAACCTCTATCCGTAGCACAATGTCGCAACGTAATAATCTCCGCGAATCTCAGCAAGAGCCTGAGCAGCAGGAAGTCCAAGGGGGAGAACTCGCCCTTGGAGATCTCTTGTTCATGATTAAGGAGCGTTGGGTGATTGGGGCTGGCATCGGCCTTCTCCTCAGCGCCCTATTGCTTTTCTATTTTCTCCGGCAGACCCCGATTTATCAGGGGAACACAACGTTGTTGTTCAATTTGGAATCGAACAACATTGTCGACATGGAGGAGGTTGTAGACAACAACATGGCGACTGGTAAGCAGCTAGATATTGAGTTGAACAATCACCTCGAAAAGTTGCGAAGCGGGACTTTCAGGGAGCGTGTTGCGAATGCAATGGAGGCTGAGCAAATGTCGTCATTTCTCAAACCATACTCGGACAAGTTTGCCGAGTCGACAGCGACTGACCGTGAGAAGTTGCTTCTAGGACTAAAGAACTGGAGCAAATTCGGTCGTCAGCGAAACACCCAAATTCTTCAAGTGGCCTTTGAGCACCGTGATCCCGTGGTTGCTGCGGAAGTCTCAAACCTCTTCGCTAAGGAGTACGTGCGGTATAATTTGGATGAGACAGGCGCTGGAGCCTCTGTCGCCGTTGAGACTTTAAAGGAGAGGGCTGCCGAGCTTCGCGAGAAGCTTACCGAAAGCGAGAAGGTCTTTCTCGAATTTCGTCGTAAAAATAACATCGTAAGTGAGGAGGAAGGAGCGTCATCATCGGGAGCTAAGATGATGGCTATTTCCGAGAAGATGACCGAAGCCGAGGTCTCTCTTGCTGACTATCTCGTGAGCTTGGAGCAGGTGGCCAGTGCGCGAGAGTTAGGTCATAACCCCTTGGAACTGAGTTTCATTTCAAAATACGGTAACATCGGTGCTCTGGTCGCGAAACGCCAAGAATTGGAGGCTGAAAGATCGCGATTAGGTCAGAAATACCTAGAAAAACACCCTTTGATGATTCAGAACGAACAGGCTTTCGCCGGTCTTCAGGGGGTTATTTCAAGGGCTGTCGACACTGCGATTGCCGATATGGAGGCAAAGGCCCGAGAGCAATCAAGCCTTATCGAACGCTTGCGCGATCAACTTGCTGCTGCCGAAGGCACTGCTCTCGATTTGGGCGGTGTGTCGGGTGAAGCCAATATTCTGAGGGAGCAGGTTCAGACGGATCGTTCGACCTACGAGGGTGTAATGAACCGTCTGAACGAAGCTTTGGTTACAAGTAAGATCGAGAATACGAATATTGATGTTGTCGATCGGGCTTCAGTTCCACAAGGACCGATTAAGCCAAATAGGAAAATGGCAGCCTTGGCTTCAGCAGGGGTTTTTGGCCTCTGCTTTTTAGGAGTCCCGTTGGCACTAGGACTAACTGACAACAAACTTAAGAGAGTAAGCGAAATTGAGAGCTATTTGGGTGTTGAGATTGCGGGAGGTATTCCGCTGATTCCATCAAAACAGATATCTAGCAAAGAGTTGGCCCACGCAGTTTACAAAGACCTTGATGAGAGTGTGACTGAGAGCTTTAGGGGTATTTACAGCTTTGTCGAACTTACCTCAGAGCTAGATTTTCCGAAGACCCTTTTAGTAAGCTCGACCTCGCCATCAGAAGGAAAATCATTTGTTTCAGGAAGTGTCGCTTACTTCTTCGGTCGGCATGGGAAAAAGACATTAATCATTGATTGTGACTTCCGGAAGCCAAGTCAGCACCGCAATTTCGGTATCTCGAACGATGCAGGAACGCTTCGCTGGATCAACAGTGATTCTGTCGCTCGAGATCCCGAAGAACTTGTTTTGAGCCAAGATCTTGGAATTCGGGAAATACCAGGGTCGAATGTTTATCTTCTTGCCGCGGGAGGATCATCGAAGAGTCCGACCGAAATGATCTCAGGAGACAAGTTCCGAGGATTGATCGATTCTTTGTCCACGCAGTTTGATCTTCTGCTGATTGATACGCCACCCGTTGGTTTGTTCCCCGACGCGTTATTCTTATCTGAATATGCTGATGAGATTCTCTATGTGACAAAGCACGCTGGATTACCGCGGCAGCAAGTTCGTTCGGCGCTTTCTCGGTTCGATAAGGCGCCCGCCAAGGTCTTGGGAGTGATTGTTAATCAGATGAAGTCTACCAAGGGAGCTGGCTATTCTTACGGCGACTATGGTTATGGATCGTATTCTTCACAGTACTATAGAAAATACTACGATCAGGAGAGATAGAATTTCAATGTCACCCGAGTATATTTCACTAGAGAAAGATCTTCTAGATCGGCCGAGGCGTTGGCTTGTTACGGGCGCAGCTGGATTCATTGGGAGTCACCTTGTGCAACGGCTTGCCGAGCTTGGCCAGCAAGTCGTAGCGTTGGATAACCTTGCTACTGGTCACTTTAAGAACATCGAGCCATACATTGGTGACAATGTCCGCTTCATTGAGGGCTCTGTTGGTAATCCTGTAATTTGCGAGGAAGCGGTTAAGGGATGTGACCATATCCTTCATCAGGGTGCCCTTGGTTCCGTGCCACGCTCAATCGAACACCCATTAGACTCGCATGAGGCGAATGTAACTGGATTCCTTGTATTGCTCGACGCCGCAAGACGGGCTGGAGTGAAAAGGTTTGTTTTTGCTTCAAGTAGCTCGGTCTATGGAGACGAGCCGAGTCTCCCTAAGGTTGAAGGGCGTGAAGGTGATGTTCTATCCCCGTACGCTGCAACTAAGCTAGTTAATGAGATCTACGCCGTCGCCTATCAAAAGAGCTACGGAATGGAATGGGTTGGCCTCCGATATTTCAATGTTTTTGGAGCTCGCCAGGATCCCAATGGTGCCTATGCCGCGGTCTTACCTAAATGGGTCAGCGCAATGATCGACGGTGAAGATGTATTTATTAATGGAGATGGAGAGACATCTCGTGATTTTTGCTACATCGATAATGTGATCCAAGTAAATCTACTGGCAGCGACTTCTCCGCATCCGGAGGCACCAAATCGACCCTATAATGTAGCCGTTGGAGAGCAGACGTCATTGAACGAACTGTTTGGACTGTTGCGGGACGCTGTTGCTTATCATTTTCCCGAAAAGGTGATTTCAGATCCAAAGTATCGGGAATTTAGGGCTGGGGATGTTCGTCACTCATTGGCTGATATTTCAACCGCCCGTGATTTTTTGGGATATGATCCTAGCCATATGATTTCTGATGGTATTCCTCTCGCTGTAGCTGACTATGTCGCTAAGAGGCGGGATTTCGAAACAACATGAGTTCCGAATCCACAAACCCACGAATAGCAGTCGTTGGGCTAGGGTATGTAGGACTACCTTTGGCTCTGAGGTTCGCCACGTTGTATCCGACGATTGGTTTCGATATCTCTTCACGTCGTATTGATGAACTGAGTTCGGGCTGCGACAGCACCGGCGAGGCGAGTTCGCAGCAATTGGCGGACAGTCGGCTCACTTTTACAAGTGAGGCATCATCCCTTTCGGCAGTCGACTATATCATAGTCACCGTCCCCACGCCGATTGATCAACATAAGCGTCCTGACCTAAGCCCTTTGGAGGGTGCATCAAGATTAGTAGGCCAGCATATGAAGAAGGGTGCTACGGTGGTTTTCGAATCCACGGTGTATCCCGGAGCAACTGAAGAGGTTTGCGTCCCTATCCTTGAGGACGCCTCTGGTTTTCTCTGGAAGCAAGACTTTTCAGTTGGTTACTCTCCCGAGCGGATCAATCCAGGGGATCGTACTCACACGGTTGAAAAGATCGTCAAAGTGACTTCTGGCGATAGTCCTGAGTCGGCTACTGCAATTGACAGTCTTTATCAATCGATCATCGAGGCTGGGACATTTTTAGCCACGAGTATTAAGGTTGCTGAGGCCGCAAAGGTTATCGAGAATTGCCAGAGGGATTTAAATATCGCCTTTGTAAACGAACTCTCTCTGATCTTTGATCGAGTTGGAGTGGATACTCTTGACGTCCTAGAAGCGGCGGGAACCAAATGGAATTTCCTGCCGTTTCGTCCTGGCCTTGTCGGAGGCCACTGCATTGGAGTTGATCCATATTACCTAACCTACAAGGCTCAATGCCTCGGCTATCATCCAGAAGTCATTTTGGCGGGTCGCCGAATTAATGATGATATGGGAAGGCATGTGGCGAACCAAACGGTTAAGATGCTCATCGACGGGGGCGGTCCGGTGAAGTCATCCCGAGTTTTGGTTTTAGGATTTACTTTCAAAGAAGGAGTTCCAGATATAAGGAATACACGAGTGATCGACATCGTTAAAGAGTTGGAGGAGTTTTCAGTCGTCTGTGATGTGTGGGATCCAGTTGCCGACAAAGCGGAGGCCCAGCGGGAGTATGGTATTGATCTCATTAACGATCCGCTTTCCGGTGCCTATTCGGCGGTGATTATTGCGGTTGCCCATCAGGGCGTCCTCGAGAAGCTAACTGAGAGGACGGCAAGACAATGGAGTTCGAATAACGATTTGCCCCTTCTGATTGATCTTAAGGGAACTCTCAGAGTTATTCCAAACCTAGCTGCTGACTGGTCGTTGTGATGAAAACTCAACCTCCGCAACTCATCCAACTTGGCAAGATCGGAGCTCCCGACCTTGGCTACATCAGCGTTGCCGAAGTTGACAGGGAGGTACCATTCCCAATTCACCGTGTGTATTGGACATACTATACACCAGACGAAGTTGAGCGTGGGCATCATGCTCATAAGGAACTCAAGCAGGTTATCGTGGCGGTGAGCGGAATCATTCACCTTAAACTTGAAAATCGAGAGGGTGAGATCTTCGAGTTTGAACTAGATCACCCGACGAAGGGAGTTCTGGTTTCTGAGGGATTCTGGAGAACGATGCGCTTTTCACATAGCGCAGTGTTACTTTGTCTGGCCTCTCACGCCTATGAGGAGTCGGATTATATCCGCGATTACGACACATTTAAAAGAGGGGAGAGCAATGATCCATCCCTTAGCTGATGTATCGCCGAATGCTACAGTCGGAATGGATACTCGGATTTGGCAGTTCTGCGTCGTTCTTGAGGGAGCGGTGATCGGTAGTGGATCTAACATTTGTTCCCATTGTTTGGTCGAGGGAGGATCCGTGATTGGTGATAGCGTCACGGTGAAGTGTGGGGTTCAGATCTGGGATGGAGTAGTCTTAGAAGATAGTGTTTTTGTGGGGCCGAATGTTACATTTACCAATGATCGCCACCCTCGATCGAAGCCTGAAAAATGGAGTTTAGAGAAGACTGTCGTTAGGCAGGGGGCGTCAATCGGAGCGAACGCTACAATCCTTCCAGGTTTAGAGATCGGTCACGGCGCAATGGTGGCTGCTGGTTCAGTAGTTATTCACAATGTGCCAGCGAACTGCCTCGTAGCCGGCAATCCTGCTGTGATTAAGAAGACCAAAATGCAATCAGACAAGTGAAAGTTCCCTTTCTTAGCTTCCAAAAAATGAACAGCGAGATCCGCGCTGACATTCTTGCAAGCCTTGCGAACAGCTTCGATTCCAACTGGTATATTCTGGGGCAATCTTTGAGGGCATTTGAGGCTGAATATGCGTCTTACTGTGAAAGCGATCACTGTATCGGCGTGGGCAATGGTATGGATGCGTTGACCATTGCCTTTAAGGCTCTGGACATAGGTGAGGGGGACGAAGTAATTGTGCCAGCGCACACGTTCATTGCGTCCGCACTGGCTGTTACCGCTGCTGGAGCTATACCAGTTTTTTGCGATGTTTGCGAAGACACTTTCAATATCAGTGTTTCCGATGCCGAACAGCGGATTACAAAGAACACGAAAGCAATTCTACCAGTCCATCTGTACGGTCATCCAGCTGATATGAAGGGTGTTTGCGCCCTTGCTGAGGCCTACTCACTAAAAGTCATAGAGGACAATGCGCAGGCACAGGGCGCGCGGTATAGATCTCGCGTCACCGGAGGGATTGGCGATGTTTCTGCCACAAGTTTCTATCCCGGTAAGAATCTCGGTGCCTTGGGCGACGGCGGTGCGATTACGACGAACAGCGAGGCTCTGGCTGCAAGTTGTCGTAAATTCCGAAACTACGGTTCGGATGAAAAATATGTTCACTCGGTAGAGGGGCTGAACTCAAGGTTGGATGAAATTCAAGCCGATGTACTAAGGGTGAAGTTGGCTCACTTAGAAAGGTGGAATGACGAACGACGGGAGATGGCTGGTCGATATGATCGACTACTTTCAGAAGCTTCAGATGAACTAAGACTTCCTAGGAGCTCAACTGGGGTTCAGTCTGTTTGGCACCTTTATGTCGTCCAGCACCCCAACAGGGATCGACTAATGTCGGAACTATCTGCTGCTGGAATCGGGTCACTGATTCACTATCCGATTCCATGCCATCTTCAAAAGGCGATGAGCCGACTCGGTGGTATGACGGGCGATTTCCCTGTGGCAGAAAAGATTGCCTCTAGATGTCTGAGCATCCCTCTCTACATTGGAATGTCTGAGGAGGACCAAAAATTTGTTTCAACGACTATCCTGTCTGCCATCTAACTACAATGTACAATGCCTGACGAAAATTATTGGGAATCCTACTATGCTTCCATCCCGCTAGCGACAAAACCAAGTCCGTTTGCGA
>ENA-ORXR01000488-ORXR01000488.1-marine-metagenome-genome-assembly--contig:-NODE-488-length-53721-cov-14.079450_pt1 | contig 53721 bp, 44 predicted proteins | sample MGYA00237866_ERZ511479 | MGnify/ENA metagenome assembly ERZ511479
TGGAATACAAATCCAATTGTCATGTTTCGAAATTCGGCAAGAGCTTTGCTTTTCATCTTGCCAACATTTTCGCCGTTGATCGTAACCGTTCCGGATGTCGGTTGATCCAATGCGCCAAGCATATTCATCAGCGTTGATTTTCCCGAACCGGAAGAACCGATAATAGCGACAAATTCCCCCTCACGAATGTCGAGATCAACACCGTCCAAAGCCCGCACTTCGGACTGACCCATCTTATAAATTTTGGTCAATCCCCGGCAGGAAATAAGTGTAGTTTTTGAAGAGGGCGCGCTCATCTTAACCTCGACGGCCTCGTCCCCCTCCAGGGCGTCCGCCGCCGCGTTGACCTGCACCGCCGCCAACTCCAATGGATGTGATAACTTTGTCGCCCTCGGACAGGCCTGAAATGACTTCGACGAAGGAGCCGTCCGATAGACCAAGTCCGACGTCAACAAGCCGCATCTTGCGTCCTGACCTCACCCAAATTTGCGCATCGCGGGTCTGGGCGTTGGCCTGTATAAGTCGTCTGTAGTCTTGATATTCAGTTGAGCTTAGATCCTTCTTGATGATGAGGTCGAACAATTCGCGAAGTTCTTTCAACCGCTGGACCTTCCGCCAGCCTTGAGTCGGATCGTTGATTTGTTCCCGCAAGCGAACTGAGTCGTCTGCCATGGTGTTTAGAATCGTATCGATACGCGCCTCCGGCAGACCTAATTCGGTCAACCGTTCGCGTGTTTTCGGGTCAACATCACCCGAGGCTTCAGTGGTAGTTTCTTCCTGCCATTCTTTGATTTGATCGGGTGTTGGGCGGAACCGTTCTGCTGTTGCAGGAATCCGCAGAATATCGGATTTAGAATTTGTCGTAATCTGAAGATTTGTCGTCATGCCCGGCATGAGAACGTTGTCCGCATTATCCGCAGCGACTACAGCTGTGTAAGTGACAATATTGCTTTGTGTTTCTGATTTCAGACGGAGTTGATCCACTGTGCCTTTGAAATTTCGGCCGGGATAAGCGTCTACGCTGAAACTCACCGGATCGCCTTGGCCGAGGCCGGAGACATCGCTTTCAACGATGGCGGCGTCGATTTTAATTTTGGACAAATCACCCGCGATTTTAAACAGCTCCGGGGCGGAGAGGGAGGCGGCGACCGTTTGACCGGGATCGACAAGGCGTTCCATAACGACGCCGTCAATGGGGGCGCGGATGACTGTGCGCTCTAAATCCACGCGGGCTGTCCGGAGGTCGGCTTGCGCTTGTTTCAGCGAGGATTGCGCCCCGGATAATCTCGCTTTGGCAACTTCCATGTCGGCATCGGCAAGCTGCATTGCGCGCTCAGTCTCTTCGAGTTGGGCTTTCGAGATTGCGCTTTCTGCGAAGAGTTGTTCCCGGCGGTCCAAGGAGCGTTTGGATTGCGCGGCATTGACCTCTGCCCGGCGGACCGACGCCTCATTAATATTGATATCCGACCTTCGGTTTTCGACGACGGCTTCTGCTTGGGATACGCGGTTTTCCAAATTTTCCGGGTCAATGGTTGCAAGGACGTCTCCCTTTTTCACATTGGAGTTAAAATCGACATCAACGGTGAGGAGTTTGCCTGAGACTTCCGATCCGACTTGAACCGTAATGTCAGGCCGAACGGTTCCTGTTGCGTTGATGATTTTCGCGATCTCGCCTCGGGTTACATTCCCGGATTGAAGCCTTGGACCTTGCGGCGCTTCGGCGTTTCCGGCCCCCGGTCCGCCGGGACGACCCTGCGTCGCATCCGCTTCACCGCATCCATAGAGCAACATCGAGGCGCCGAGAATGGAAGCTGCAACATAGAAGTATTTCATTTTGGTGCCCTAACGAAATTCGATTTTTCTTGGAAATCTTACGTCTGATATAGGGGACCTGTTTCGGCGTTTAGATATAATATTACAATAGTCTTTGTGTCGCATTACCTCAATTACACGTCATCGGATTGAATAGCCTTACGTGTCACCCGGACATGCGAAATTTTCCGCTGCCCTTAATTTTTCAAAGCGGGTCAGCCAGAATTCAGTATAAAAGCAGGACATGCCCGCAGAGCTGATCTTTCTGTCGGAATACCGGCAGAAAAGTAGAGTTTTGTTTTACAGAAGGATCGTAAAGCTGATTGTAAGACAACTTCACAGGCTCTGCGGCGATGGTTTTTGATGCAGCGGCCAGTCATAATCCCCACAGGTCATGCCATTAGACAAGGTGGTCGGCTCTCACTCCAAAAGCCCCGGCACCTTCTTAGTTCTCACACCAAGACGCTCAGACCCATCGTCTCCCAAACGGCAAGCGAGGCCTCGCCTGTCCCGTGTTTGAAAGAACTTGCCCAATTTATCATGGGTTTTCGAATCGAGGATTATTCTCTTGAGATTTCTTGTAAGTCGTTGAGATTACGTGGTTTTAAAATTTCTGAAAGCGGGATAGAAATTAAAACGCTATGGATGAAGGCAGCTTCGGGGGCATTGCGGACCTCAGCGAGTGCGATATCTCGAACTTTACCAGCGGGTTAGATGAGACGATTTTAGGACGCTCACGAGGTCATTTGCATAGGCGAGTAATAGGAACGTAGCGAGCCTTTCAGGCTATTTCACCTATTTAAAAATTTTGGGAATAACTTACCTGCGCTCTGACGATAATTTAAATAAGACTCGCCATGCTCGGCAATCAGGTCACGCTCTTCAAACCACAAGCCAATGAAAATATAAGCTGTAAACCCGAGGCTTAAAACAATCTGTGTCATAGACATAAGTGGCGTCACCCAGACTCCAATGAGAACGCCTGTCTGAATCGGGTGACGTATATATTTATACATGGCTCGTTTTACAAATGGCAGAGGTGGACGGGGCTGATTTTTGAAGTTTAAAAACACTTGCCTTAAACCAAAGAGATCAAAGTGATTGATAGCGAATGTTGAGGCTAGCAAAAAGGCCCATCCAAACCAGAAAACACCTAACAATAGATAAGCTGCCCAGCTTGGCCCAATGTGCCAAATCTGACCCGGCACGGTCATCCAATACCCTGTCAGAATGATGCTTGTTAAGCCAGCTACAAGCACATAGGTAGCCCGTTCAGCAGATTCAGCTATGACCATAGTTAAAGCGGCTTTGAACCGGGGCCGGGCCATGATTGAATGAATAACTCCCCACCCAGCAACCAAGCTAATATTCCAACCAATGGGATTGATAGGGATGGTTCGTTCATTCCACAAAAAACCATAGGGTATCAGTCCAGATAGTACCGCTATGATGCTGATGAGGCCAATGACGCCAACGACATATGAAAATACTCCATATATTAAAATCAATAGTTTCGACATTTCCTAGCCTCCAAAGTAATTAGCCACACCTATAAATCCAGAGGCCTAAACACATTCTCTCAAATGCAAGCCTCATATTACTCAGTAATGAATAGCAACGAACTATAATTGGCGTAGTAATCCACTATGGAATACGTAGTAACGTCTAATCTAATCGGTTTTCAGGACTCTTGGTCAATCTCACCGCTCACGAAGCGTTTGGGGCGCACATCGGCGTAATTGGACTTAGGGAACCAATGCGGCACGCTCCGTATCAAATATGACGCTCCTGTGAGCTTCACATCTTCACCTTTTATAGCGGTGGTAATACCAGTATCGCCCATCCAGACTTCCGCGAGTACTGGAAGGGTAGAAAAAATGAAGAGATCGACATCCTTGCCTGGATCATCCATACAGAGGTCAACCATATCACCTTGTGCGACAAGCCACCATTTGCAGTGCGCGTCGAGGTTAGAGAACGTAACGCTGAAAACCGTCTCCCCATCTGGCAATTCAGATGTATTGAGCGTGCGGTGAAAATCCCACATGAATGCACCGACATCCAAGTCCTCCTCATCCATCCGTCGTCGCGCCCAACGTAATCCCCATTTCGCCATGTAATCGATTAGGGGTGCCAGTTCGCGTCCGCATTTAGTCAACTTGTACACGGTCGCTTTCTCACCGGTCACAGTTTTTTTGACAATTAGCCCGTCTTTTTCCAGCTGCTTCAATCGCTTACTAAGGACTGATGGAGAGATGCGAGGTAGGCACGTTGAAATTCATTATATCGATTGGCCCCAAGAAATAACTCCCGCATCAACAGCAAAACCCATTTGTCGCCAATCATATCCGCAGCTTTAATAGCAGGACAAAGGCTTCCGCTCTGATTGAGTTTCCTCTTTTGGTCCGTAGCCTCTAAATCTATCTCTGACACCGTAAGACTCCTGACGCTTGCAATAGCATAATTTGATAGTATCGCATTCATACGACGTTGACTATGCCCGTGTAGTATCTCAGCAGTTTCACCAATAATGACATGAGTACCAGCCAAGTGTAGCCGTCAATTTGTAGCTAGATCAGCGGATTTACTCCTTTAGATTAGTGTGCTTCGAACGGTTAAATCCGCCTAAGTGAAAATCTGAGTTAATGCCCGAAAATACGGATTCGAGAAATTACTGAGTGTCCTATTTTTGACGAGTGCTGCCATATCCTCAAACATTACCAGCGGCTGTTTTTGGGCGGTTTAGGACTCAGATCTAACGTCCCCCTTGAGGATATCTTTACTCAAATCCCCCCCCCAAAACACATCCCACACATATGTCCCATTGAGGCGTCGCGCGGTTCTCGCTAGAGCCACCCCATGACCGCAGAACTTGGACATATGGCGCTTATCCTCGCCTTTTGCGTGGCGATGCTTCAGGCGGTTATCCCGCTTGTTGGGGCGCATCGCAATTCTGCGCGGATGATGGAGTTTGGCGACCGGGCGGCGGTTGGACAATTCTTGCTCATTGCGTTTTCTTTCCTCGCCCTGACCAGCGTGTTTCTGTCGTCCGATTTCTCCGTGAAACTGGCGGCCTTGCACAGCCATTCCGAGAAACCCCTGCTTTATAAAATTAGCGGTGTGTGGGGCAATCATGAAGGCTCCATCCTGCTTTGGGTTTTGATGATGGCGGGATATGGCGCGGCGGTGCCGATATTTGGCAAGAGCCTGCCGCCGGGATTAAAGGCCCGCGCGATAGCCATACAAGCCCTCGTCGGGGCGGGGTTTTTGGCCTTTATCCTCTTTACCTCCAACCCGTTTGAGCGGCTGAACCCCGTGCCGATGGACGGCAATGGATTGAACCCCATCCTGCAAGACCCCGGCCTCGCCTTTCATCCTCCGTTTTTATATCTCGGCTATGTTGGGTTTTCCTTGCCGTTCAGTTTCGCCGTTGCCGCGCTCATCGAAGGACGTGTGGATTCTGTCTGGGCGAAATGGCTGCGGCCTTGGGTTTTGGTCGCGTGGAGCTTCCTCACTATCGGCATCGCGCTCGGCAGTTTCTGGGCCTATTACGAGCTTGGTTGGGGGGGCTGGTGGATGTGGGACCCGGTCGAGAATGTCAGTTTCATGCCATGGCTCGCGGGGACGGCCCTGCTGCATTCGATATTGGTTTTAGGGACGCGCCACAGTCTGGCGGGGTGGACCGTCTTGCTCGCGATTACGACATTTGCGCTCTCGCTCATTGGGACGTTTGTGGTGAGGTCCGGCATTCTGGTCAGTGTCCATGCCTTTGCGGTCGATCCCGAACGCGGCGTGTTTTTACTCTTGCTGCTGGGCATCGCGACGGGCGGCGCATTGACGCTTTATGCGCTGCGCGCCCATACGCTGCGCGACCCTGTGCCGTTTAACGCCACCTCCCGTGACGGCGCATTGGTGATGAACAATCTGCTTTTGACGGCTGCCTTGGCAACCGTCTTCCTCGGCACGTTTTATCCCATTTTTATCGACGCGCTGGATGGGTCCAAGATCAGTGTCGGTGCGCCCTATTTCGAGCTGACCTTCACTCCCATCATGTGTCTGCTCATTTTGTTTATGGGCATTGGTCCCATGCTGAAATGGCGCACGGATACGCTCAAACGTTTGCGCGTGCCGATATTGCTCGCCCTCAAAGTCGCGGCCGTAATCGTCGTGCTGACCGCTATTATCGGGAAATCTATCCTCGGCGCTCTAGCATTGGGTTTAGCTGGGTGGCTGGCCTTTGGGACTGTGGTCGCCGTGGGCCGCAAAGCGAAGTGGAGCCGCACCGGGCTGCGCGCACAGCCTGCGTCAACTTGGGGTTTTGCTGGGGCGCATATGGGCGTCGCCATATTCACTGCAGCAGTCACAATGATGAGTGTTTGGGCAACAACCGATATCGGCACACTAAAGGTCGGCGACAGTCTCTCGCTCGGCAAATATACCTACACCTTGCAAGATGTTGGCGGCGGACAGCGAGACAATTATAATTATCTTGTAGGGGAAATTTCCGTCACGAAAGCCGGGCGCGACGTCACGACGCTATCAACAGAACGCCGCTTCTACCCCGTGCGAAATCAGCTCACCACGGAGGCAGGTTTGCATCTCTCATTCGGGCAAACTCTCTTCGCCAGCATTGGCGAAGGTGACCCGGAAGGCGGATTTGTTGTGCAGGTTTATCGCCATCCCTTTGTCGTGTGGATTTGGCTCGGCGCGCTGCTCATGGCGCTATCAGGCTTTACCGCTTTGGCGGATCGACGTTTGCGATTACCGTTAAGTAAAGAGACGGCGGAATGAAACTGCGCGGGCTCATACCTCTGTTCGGATTTCTGATCCTTGTCGGCGCATTGGCCTTTGGCCTCACCCGCGACCCTCGGATTTTACCGTCTGAATTAATCGAAAAATCCTTCCCCGAATTTGCTCTGGAGAATTTGGAGGGATCTCAGATTATCGATCCAAACGTTTTGCAGGGAAAAGTCAGTCTGGTGAACGTCTTCGGGTCTTGGTGCGTGGCCTGCACAACCGAGCATCCGCAGCTCATGGCGCAGCGAGATAATCCTGACATTCAACTCGTCGGAATAGATTGGCGGGACACGCGAGACGCCGCCAATCGCTGGCTAGTGCGGTACGGCAATCCCTATGATGTCGTTATTTTTGACCCCAATTCTAAACTCATCGTTGAACTAGGCGTAACGGGCGCGCCGGAGACCTTTATTGTCGATAGGGACGGGAAAATCCGCTATAAACATGTCGGGATTATCACACCGAAAGATTGGAAAGACACCCTACGGCCGCTCGTGGAGAGTCTGCAATGAGATGGACCCTTATCATATGGCTCTGCTTTGCGGGGGCAGTTTTCGCGCAAACCTCACCGACTGAGCAGCGCGCGCGAGATATTGGTGCGCAGCTCCGCTGTGTGGTCTGCCAGAACCAATCTATCGAGGAATCCGATGCGCAACTCGCACAAGACATGCGCCGCGTTGTTCGCGAGGAACTGGCCAAAGGCGCATCTGATGAAGCGGTGATTGAACATATCCGGGAGAGCTATGGCGATTACGTTTTGCTCAAACCGCCCGTGCAATCCAATACATATGTGCTGTGGTTCCTTCCCGCGCTTCTTGTTCTGCTCAGCTTGGGTTGGTTCGCGTTTCGGCAGAAGCGATCAGCCACACCAGCCAGCGTCGAGCCTCTCACCGCAGACGACGAGACGCTGCTAAGCAAACTCATGGATGATGACGCATGATTTGGGTCCTCGGTATATCTCTGGCCGTGGTTGTCGGTCTGTATCTCGCAGCGCCCTTTCTCGCGAAAGAAACGACTGAGTTTCAGACAAGCGAGATTGACGCCTACCGAGATGAACTCCGCGCGATAGAGCGCAGTGAGGAGCCGGACAAAGCCAAAAAAGCAATTTTGCAATCCCGCCTTCTAAAAGCCGCGAAATCCAATGCGCCATTGGCAGGCGCACGGTCTTTCGCTTTCGCGGTCGTCATATGCCTGAGCTTGGTCGGGGCGAGTGCCGGGATTTATGGTCTCATCGGTTCGCCAAATTTCACACCCGAGACAAGGCAATCCCCGCCGATTGTTCCGGACATGTCTTCGACTGATTTCGGAAGCCTGTTGCCGCGTTTTGAAGCTCGCCTCGCAGAAAACCCCAATGATCCGACAGGCTGGACGCTCTATGGCCGCACACTCATGCTGGCGGGTGATACGGCGGCAGGATTACGCGCCTATGAAAAAGCACTGGAGCTGACCGATACGCCGGACATTAGAAAAGAATATGACGCCGCGCTCAAATTTGCTTCAAGACTTAAATCCGGCCCGAGCGCCGAAGATATTGCCGCTATGCAACACCTCTCACCGGAAGACCGCACAGCCGCCATTGAAAGCATGGTCGAAAGCCTCCGGGCCCGCTTGGAAACCGACCCTGCAGATGCCCAAGGTTGGACGCGATTGCTCAGATCCCGTAAAGTATTGGGACAAGAAACGGCCGCGAGAGTCGATATGGAGGCCTTGCGCAGAGCGCTCCCGAATCAAGCCGAAGCTATTATCGCGCAATCCGGCTGGACTGATTAACTGGCCCAGACTTCTTGGTAATTGACGCGGTTGACGCGTCGCATGGGGCGCTTGTCCAAGAAGACCTCAACCCCGCAACTCGAAAACAGCGCGCGGACCGCGGACTTGTTTGCATCCGAGCAGCTATCAAAATGATCCCATAAGCGCTGCGCCAGATAGAAACGATAGGCCATGACGACGGTTCTCAATTCATGGCCGCGCCAATCAAAGCTCGCAAATCCCATGCTGCGTTCCGGCTCAGTTTCCGGTCCTTTCGTTTGATTTGCGAGCCACTCATCTGCAAAATCGACATGGGCGGCGAACTCGGCTCCATATTCTTCACCAACATATTTCATTAGATTCTTTAACGTCTCGGGAAGGGCGGCCCCTTCCCACAGACCCAAAGGCGGATTTTCCACCGTGTGTTCCTCAACTTGCTCCGGGCGGTTCATGCGCTCCACCCAATTATAAACGCGGGGCGCTGTGGTTTTCATCACATTCGCAGGTTTTGGGTCGCGGGCCAAATGTGCGTAGAGCGGATTAAATAGGCCGTAATCCGCCACAGTTGGAGCATCACCCATCAGGTAATAGCTATTCGTGAGATGCGCCTCATAAAGCGACAGAAACTCTGCATAGCTCTTCTCTATCGTCTCAAAGGTCTCGGGCCTGACGCCAAATGCCGATGCGGCTTTGCGCATACGGCCCGATGCGTGGTCGAACAAGGCCGCCCGCTCGGCAGCGTCGAAATGCGCGGGAAAAGCGTCTTGAAAACTGAATGTGATGAAATCCAAATTCTCCGCATCAAAATTCCAGCGATAATGCATGGCGGGGCGCAGTAGGCCTTCATTTCCGAAGAGTTCAAACAAATGCGCGACGGCGCGCGTGATGGCATCTTCGGGATAAAGCGGTTCATAGGTCAGTCCCTGCTCTTCCAAATAATCCAAAATATCTGTGCCATCCTGGACAATCTCTCCGGCGGGTGTCTCGATGACCGGGATGATAAAACGGCCAATCAGGGGCATAATCTTGCCGGTATATTCCGGATGCCCGGCTCCGCGTTCAATTACGCCAATCCGGTTACGTCGCATAAAGGCGCGAACCTTGCCAGTATAGAGTGAGGCCTGCATACCATAGAGGCTGAAATCTTTATTCGGCATTATATCTCTCCTGCGTCATCGTTCACGGCGCGGCTATTTGCGTGACCTGTCTGAACGCGTAAATCAAATAACGAAACTGAAAGCGGGCTAAATGGGATTGAAATCACTTATCGTCCCGCGCGTCGCAGAAAAAATGCTGAGCCGGAAAACGTTGGAGAAAATTCGCGCCAAGTTTGAGCGGGAGCGGTTAAAAACCGGCGCGGCTAATATAGTTGAATTTTTCCATGACCCGTCTGATCCCTATTCGCAGCTTCTTGAGAAGGCCCTTACAGATTTTCCGGCCTATTATAATGTCGACCTCAAAATCCACCTTGTCGGACCACCGGGTGCCGATGCCGCGCCGGAAGCCGAAAAGCTGCGGGTCTACGCCAAAAAGGACGCGGCGCAGCTCGCGCGCAAAGCCGGGATTGATTACACATTCATCAAAACCCCACCCGCGAAAAATACTGCGCAGGCCGATGCACGATTGAAAGCGTTGGGTCATTACCTGGGCGGGATGCTCTATCATGGCGGGGAATGGTATTGGGGGTTGGACCGCCTACATTATCTGGAGGAGAGACTAGCGGATTTAGGCCCGGGCTCCCGCCAAATTGCCTACGCGCCGCCTGTTGTACCGTCGGGCCGCGGAGACACAGGCGCGGAACTTCATTGGTATCTGTCCTTTCGGTCGCCCTACTCCGCCATTGTGCGCGACCGGGTGAAAGCCTTGGCCGACGCTTATGGCGCGACGCTAAAATTACGGTTCGTTCTGCCCATGGTCATGCGCGGCCTGCCCGTCTCGCCCTTGAAGAAGAAATATATTCCGTTGGACACCGCCAGAGAGGCGCATCGTTTGGGCGTCGCGTTCGGGCGGATATGTGACCCCGTCGGAAAACCTGTCGAACTCGCATATTCACTCCTGCCTTGGGCCCGGCAGCAAGGGCGCGATTATGAATATGCCCGAAGCTGGCTTTCCGGCGTCTGGGCGCAAGGCATAGATGCGGGGCGTGAACGGGGCTTGCGCAAAATCGTCGAGCGAGCAGGATTGGGTTGGACCGAAGCGAAGACCGTCCTCGGCTCGGAAAACTGGCGCGAGGAAGCCGAAGCTAACCGCGTCGAAATGTTGGATTACGGCATATGGGGCGCGCCCAGCTTTCGCGTAGGAGATATCATCACTTGGGGGCAAGACCGGCTCTGGGTGATTGAGGACGCTCTCAAATTGATGCCGAGTAGGCGCTAACTAACGCGATATATAAAGAGCCTCACCCCATAGACATCCGCAATCCGCATATTTAGAGAATATTATTTCGAAATTAACGGAAAAGTAACTGTGAATCCGCTAGGTTTTGAATACGCCTTGCTTGAAATTTCGCCTTATTGCAAAAAAGTGCAATCTTTATTTTCACTTATCCCTTTGAAATATAATGGGATTTAAAACCTTGAAATTTCAACTCTTGAAAATTCAATCATTATTTACACTTGCCTGTCATATTCAGCTCATAGGAAATGGGCCAGTCAAAAAATTGACGGCGAAAGGGTAATAAAATGAAACTGATTAAAACAGCCATCGCTACTGGAATTCTAGTTCTCAGCGGAACATCTGCATTTGCAGGCACTGCAGACACATTAGTCAACACATCTGAAATCACTCGTCAGGTCCACGTCGTGAAGGCGCCGGTTTTACTGGAAACCCGTTCGGCCACGCCAAGAAAAATTAAACGGATCGTCATTGAACCCGTTGAAACACTTGTTGCCAGAGACGCTTCAACAGCTGATCATAGCCCATTTGTTTTTCAAACTGGAAAGCATGCCAATACAAAATCAAAAATGTATCGCCCGGTTATGCCAAAAACCAAGGCCATGCCAAACCTTTTCAAGAAGTAGAGCTTAATTCACCCTAAGCTCTCTTCTTGGAGATCACGATATGCGGTCCCCTCTTCGGGGGTGCCCTCAACTCAAAGGCTTTCCCTTCCTAGAAAGCCAAAATGTTAAACATCCATAACCCCCTTTATCCTTCCAAAGAATATCACCCTAACCAGTGGCCCACACGCTTGTTAGGGTGATACTTTTTTATGTCAGAGCGTAATTTTCCGACAGCAAAATCCGAGAGACCACGGATGATATGATGGCGGCATTGCAGCCAGACCGTCCGGCAGACCTCAAAGAGCCGTATAGGACGATCCTGCCGCATTGTGTATTCCAGCGGCGGCCCGCTTTATGACTTCACCATGACCTCTAATTGGCAGGCCTAAATGTCATGTCCGGCTGCGAATTACGCCCTCTCGCAGCTCTACAAGTTATGTTAATGCGCCGAGAGACGCAACAAGCTATCAGGTCATCGACGGACCTATGCCGCGGCCTTCGACCTTAGGCGCATAATTTTAAGCAATAAGTGGGAGGACGGTAAAATGAAGGCGACACAATATCGCCTCTAAAGAGGCTTCGGATTATTGGAAATAAGTTTCGCTTCTTTTCAATTCTTAACTGAGAGGGGTCTAGATGATCAACGCCCAACTTTGGTCCAACTCGTCCAGGGCTTCCCTGAGACTTTCAACAAGATCAGATTTCAGAAGATAACCCGCAATTTCATATTTGTGAGCGTCGACGATGTCTTGATCAGAATCGGATGTGGTCATCACAAATATCTTACACGCCGGCCGATTTTCGACGCTATGGAATTTTTTCAGAAATTCATGTCCGCTCATCCGCGGCATATTTAGATCAAGTAATATGATATCCGGAAATTGATCGAGAGGCTTATCCTCGTCATCGAAGAAATGGTTCCATGCCTCAACGCCGTCAACGGCACGGATAACGGGATTGACAAGCCGTATTTCCTTCAGCGCCCGTTTCAAGCTCATCAGGTCAACGTCATCATCTTCTACGGCAAGTAATGTGAGGGGTGTCATCGTGCTCTCACCTAATTAAAGGCGACGGGTGTGACGGTCGATGAGAGCATACGGCGAAGGTTGCGTTGCGATTGGCGAAGCAACTGTGCGCGCTGTGCAACCGTTTGCAAAGACTGCATCAAAGTCGCGTTATCATACTCAAATTTAAATGTGTCCGATGACTCAGCAGCCTTGTCGATGATCTGGCCGAATATCTGCAGGAAGTGAGCGGCTGCGGCTTGACCTTTTTCTGTTGGCCTCAGGATACGGCTGCGCCCGTCGCTGAAGTCTTCTTCCGACAAGACAAACCCTTTGCCAATCAAGATGACGAGAGAGCGCGTTATTGTCGCCGGATCTTGGCGCAGAATTTCAGAAATATGCGATGCCGTCGGGTTCTTTTCATCCGAAGACGCAATAGCGTTCAAAACGCGAATTTCTCTGATTTTGAGTTTATAGGTTTTGATAAAAAACGGCACCACTGATTTTTTGACAAATTCGTGATAGTCGCCGGAAATCCATTCGGCAAAGGAGAGATAGCGTAAGTCCGCAATATCCAGCGTATTCATAATTTTCTCCCGGCACCAAAGCTCACTACTTCCAGATCAACATAAGACTCTATGATGAACAAGGCCTTACAAAACACGCTTCGATAGCACAGATTCACTCAGTGTCATTCTTCACCGACGATTATATTTCCCGATTCGTCTTCAAATCAGCGGTTACACCCAAATTCCGTGCTAAAAAATCTTTTTTTCAGCGATTTGGACGCGTGCTTGGCTTTGTCACATTTATGTCGGTTCTCAGAAATCCCGCTAAGCATACAATGCAAATGGAAGCGGGCGGCATCTCGTTCACAAGTATTTGAGTTATTTCCAAGCCGAGATTCTCATTAAACTTGTAAGAAGCTTCAGATCTTATCGGGTTCTCATAAGAGTTCTGGAGCAAAGATGTATATCATGGACCACACCAAAAATCCAATCTTCCGCCACTGTGGTTGTGCGACAGTCATGTCAGGTTTCTTCAACGTTATATCTACAGATGAGGCGCTAATCTTGTAATTTAAAGGACAGTGTCCGTTTATATCCTTCACCGGTTGCCCCGCCAGTGACACGACCTCCCAGTTGGCGAACGGTAATATCGATCAACCTTGTTCCGAAACCACCTTCACCGCTATCACCGCCGGATGAGAAAGATCCGATTTCCGACCATGTTATGCTGACAGTATTTTCAGAGACCGTCCAATCTATTTTCAGCTCACTGTCCTTGGACGACAGCGCACCATATTTGGTAGCGTTAGTGGCCCATTCATGGAAAATAAGAGCTAGCGAAGTAATAAATTGCTGCTCAATTGCAACTTCAGGCCCCTCAACACTGAGAGATTGTTGACTCAGCGTCGGCGCTATGACGACTTCTAACATGTCTTTCAGAGACAACGCAGACCCTGTGATCGTCTCAGTGGTCAGAGAGTGCGAACGCCCTAAAGAATGGATGCGAGCTCGGAGGTCTTTGACGAAGTCTTTGACGTCGGCAGCCTCACGTGCGCTTATAGAAACAATACCTGAGATCACCGCGAAAAGATTTTTCACGCGGTGGTTCATCTCACGGATCATCAGCTCACGATTTGCAAGTCTCTCGCGCTCGGTCGTAATATCAAACGTGACACCAATGAACTTATTGTCCTCATCCACGACCAATCGACGGCCCAAACCGTGGAGCCATCGAACACCCCCATTTCGCAACGGGATACTAAATATCTCATCGAAATCTTTGTCCCCGTCCATGGCCTTCCGAAGTGCAGTATTGATACGGTCTCTGACATCAGAATCCATTCGGGCAAGAATAGGTTCCATTGTGGCACCTTCATCGTCCTCGTCCAGGTCGAGTAGCGCTCGCTCAGTTTTGTCTAGAACCGTCCGATCTGTGGAAGGCTCATACTCCCAAATTCCAATTTTTGCGACTTCCAGAGCTAGGCGGAGACGCTCGCGCTCCTGCTGCAAATCGCTTTCCAGCGTTATGACCTTCGTGATGTCAGTCATTATGAGGGTGGCGCCCTCAGAACGGCCCAGAGAATTTAGATAGGGTATTACTCGTACAATGTATTGAGACAATCCATCCAAAACCGAAGCCCGATATTCATCAGACTTACCGTGTGTCGATGCAGCCTGAGCCATCGCTATAAAATTTTGAGATGCAAGTTTCGTTTTCAAGCCACCTAACGGCTGCCCGATAGACTTATGCGAAATATCGAAAATTTCAGTCGCAGCATCGGTGAAGCTGCGGACACGAAGTTTATCGTCAAGCACAATCACGACAAGCTCAGTTGAGTCAAAAAAGTTCTTAAGATCCGAGTTGGCCGTCGTGACTTGATCGACTTTAGTTTTTAACTCGTCGTTGACAGTGGAGAGCTCTTCATTCGTCGATTGAAGCTCTTCATTCATCGACATCATTTCTTCATTGCTACTCTTGAGCTCTTCATTGGTCGTTTCTAGCTCTTCCACAGTTGTCCTGAGTCGTTGCCGGGTCGCTTTCAATTCTTCTTCCAGGTAACTTGTCTGACCTTCTGCTGCGTCAAAATCCTCATCAACCCCGATCGCAAATTGTTCCAATTCACCATCATCTTTTAAGACAAACAAAAACGCCCCGTCCCCTACCGGTTCGCAAATCACCAAAGTTCTTAGTGTTCCGAATTCAGTTACAACGTTCACATCGCTTTGTGCCAGGCGCTTATTTGTGTAGCGAGATTCGCGAAGCATCGGTCCGATCAGTTCACGCAGCCCCGGGCGCGCCAAACTTGGGACGTGGATGTTTCGTTCAAGCTTCTGAGGAAAATCCAAGAATTTGCCAGCTTTTCCCCATCGGTCGAGAAGTAATCCTTCGCCGTCAACGAGCAAGGTTACGGGAGCGTATTTTTCTGCAATACGGTTGAGTGCAGACGTCTCATTTGTCCGGGCAATGGTAGGTTGAGTCGTTGACCTATTGTAGGCATGCCTGCGCGCGCTTCGTGTTGTATTTCTGGGGAGATGCATGGAAAACTTGCTGCGGCCACTTTTCCTCTTGAAAATTCGAGACGACTGATCGACCACTTCAAAGAGGTCATCAAACTTTCCGATCGTCTCCGAAGACCCGAGGAAGAGATGACCGTTGTCATTATCTAAAGCAAAGTGAAAAACAGGGAAAACTCTTTGCTGCAAGCTGTCGTCAAAATAGATTAGCAAGTTACGGCATGAAATCAGTTGAACATTTGAGAACGGTGGATCAGACACGACATTGTGGACACTAAATCGGACCATATCTCTTAGTTTTGGAACTATCGAAAAATCGTCGCTGCCCGCTATAATATATTTGCCTGAGAAAGTTGACGGTAAGTCACCGAGTGCTGATAACGGGTAAGTCCCCCGTCTGGCGATGTCGATCATTTCAATATCTATGTCAGTCGCAAAAATCTGCACGTATGGGCTGACGCCAAATCTACCGCAGGCATCATCAATCATCATTGCCAGGGTGTAAGCTTCCTCACCGCTGGAACATCCAGCCACCCAAACCCGGAGATCGTCGTCGTCCTGAGAATTTCTAACCATAGGGTCGACGACCATCTGTTGGAGATCATCAAATTCATCTTTGTCGCGATAAAATCGCGTGACGTTTATCAAGAAATCACGAAAGAGGGCTTCACATTCAGGGACATCTGATTTTACAAGTTTCATGTATTCGGCTGTGCTGTCGATACCCAAAACCTGCATCCGCCGTGCTATACGTCTTGTCAAAGTCGGCTTCTTGTAGCCGTTGAAATTATGCCCAAGCGTTTCGCGCAGCGTATCACATATCTCATCAATATAGTCGACGACCTCGGAAGCGTATTGCCCTGCCTCCTCTCCCATAGGGTAGCGGTCAAAAAATTGGCGCAGTAATATTATGATTTCATTGGGGGGCAGGATCATATCGACGAGGTTTGTCTCGATAGCGGCTACAGGCATTCCGTCATATTTTGCGGTTTCCGGGTCCTGAGCCACGCAAACCCCGCCAAGTTCTTTTATAGCCATTAAGCCGCGACTTCCGTCAGACCCAGTTCCCGACAATATCACGCATGCAGAAAGGCGCTTTTGATCCTCTGCGAGACTAATGAAAAAATCATCGATTGGACGTCTCAACCCTCTTGGGTTCTCGAATTCTGTGAGGTCCAGAATCCCATCATTGAGCATAAGACCAAACCCGGGCGGGATAAAATAAACATGATCGGCTTCAAGCCTTTCGCCGCCTTTGGCCTGCGTTACTTTCATTTTCGTGTGTTTTTCTAGTAACTGCGCCATCAGGGAATCGTAAGTCGGATCCAAGTGCTGGACGACAACAAATGCCATCCCCGTAAGTTCATCAAACGCCTGAAACATTTCGCGTATCGCCTCTAACCCGCCGGCAGAGGCGCCTACGCCAACGATTGGGATTATATCCATGTCTTTTGTCATAGTATGAAGAACCTAATCCAACTTCGCTTGGGCAATCAGGGCGCTTGATGATGATAGAGCATCAGAGCTACCGAGGAATATCCAGCCTGTCTCATTCGCTAAAGAGTTCAAGTTATCCAAGTCAGACTCTAACGCTTTTTCATAGACATCAATCCCAGACCTACCAAATTTGGAAAAGTTGAATTGAGACGCCAAATAGTATGAAATTATTCCATCTGTTTTGATCTTCGAAATGTACAGGATGTTTACAAAGCGCGAGCCATCTTTTCGAATATTTGGAATAACAAACCTGTTGCTCATAGCGGAATCATCAGCGAGAAAATCCCGTATCGCCGAGCACACAGGCGGCTTTGTCGATTGAGGTTGAAGAAACCTACAATTTCTCCCAAGCACTTCCGTAGCTGAATAACCAGTAAGTTTACAAAAAGCTCGATTAATGCCTACCAGAGAACTGTCATTTGGTAGCGCATTGCTAATGGAGAGTGCCACTGACGAGCTCATAATAAACTCCCTCAACGGTTGCGGTAATCCACTCTCCGGGGTGAAATATTCGACCAAAAACTTACCCCTCTTCTGCCCAAATTACATATATTAAAGCGACATTAGGGTAAGTCGCGGCATTTGAACTTTTCAACTCTCTATCCTGTTACTAGCAAACCACATCAATGTATTTACTCTATGTTAAATATGATGAAAATCCAGTCTTCGGCCACCTCTGTCGGAACGAATAAGGATTTTGGCTGTTTTAGCTACTATAAATTCGCAAAAAGCAGTCTGTTATACTCCTGCAGACGGAACAATTTGAGCACCATACATGACGTCCAAAACTGCGTTTGTTATAGACGATGAGATATTTATTGCTCTCGATGTCGAAGCCCACATATCCAGTCTTGGGTACGATGTCATCGGCCCAGCATATACGATGAAGGAGGGTTTCCAACTCATTGCCGACAATCACTCTCCCCCCACAATTGCTCTTTTGGATATTAATATTGGAGGTGAATTGGTCTGGCCTTTGGCGAAGGAGCTAAAGTCTCTAGGAACAAAGATTGTGTTCATAAGCGCAAACAATCAACACGCGGAGCTTAAATTGTCATTTGCAGACAGTCCTGTGATCGATAAGCCAGCATCAGAAGAAAACATTGCTGCTGCCGTTGCGAGCATACTAAGTAGGTAAAATATATTAGTAAATGATCTAGAGATGGTCTTACGCAACATCTACACGGGGCCTTCAACGATCGTAAAGCAACTTGGTGCTTACGCCGAGCCGCTCGGCATCCGATGTGACGCTATGGACCTTATCTGTGACCTGCGCCACAGCCCATAATTTAAACTCCTCTGTATATCGAATACGGCCGCCCATAAGACACTCTCTTTGCTCCCAGTTTTACCAAACAAGGTGTCTACAAAGCTAGGGGCACTTCAATGCTCTTCATCAACTTCTAGGGAATGGCGGGCGCCGCCCGAAAAATGTGTGCATCAATCGATACGCGGAATTGGCACAGTTTTCACGAGACACGAACCAAAAAACTGTTTAATAACAAAATGGAACATATTGCGTCCACCATCTTTCGAGGTGCTGTGATGTAAAAAGACTCTGCCAAGGCGCGGGATGGAGTGTAATGTATGGCTACAATAGACGTTCGACCTGCCGTGATTGGTACGATTGAGGCCCTAGGCATGGGTCGGATCTATCACAACTTATGGTGGGACAGAGTCAGCCGACAGCGCTCTCCCTGGACGGATTGGTCCCAAAAAAATCGCGTTGTATTCATCCATGTTCCCAAAAATGCCGGCACGAGCCTCTACGAAACGTTCGGCATGGATGTTCCTGACAATACGCATTGCCCCGTAACCGGATATCTTGCCTCTGATGCAGCTCGCTTCCATGACTCTTATTCGTTTGGTTTTGTTCGCAATCCCTGGGATAGAATAGTCTCGGCCTTTCAATATCTTAAACATCAACCGATTAGCGATGACGACAAGCGCTGGGCGACCCAAACGCTCGCCCCCTTCGAGACCTTTGAAGACTTCATGGTCGCAATGGAACGCCGCAGTTTTCGTAATCGTGTCGTGGGATGGCGGCATTTTAAACCGCAATGGCATTTTCTAACTGATTGGTCGGGGCGCAATGCCGTTGATTATATTGGACGGTTCGAAACCTTAGCCAAAGATGTCGACATAATTGGGGACGCCATTGGCGTAAAGCCGCAGCTCACGCTCAAGAACAGCACAGAGCGGAAACCTTATTTCAACTATTACTCGCCTCAAAGTCGCAGGCTCGTTGCCAAGATATATGCCAAAGACATCACACGTTACAACTACGCCTGGCAGAGTTGAAATGAGACTGGGGCAAATAAAACAGGGGCGCGCAAACATGACGACAGACTCAATATTGGAAAGTTCATCTCCACCGGAGGCCGAAAAGGACGGTGATACGAACACGCCCGCTTCTGGCGTTAAGGGATCTGATCTTATTCGCGAGCGGGGGTTCTGGAAGGTTGTCCGCGAAGATTTCCGCACGCATCGCAGAATGGCGCTCGCGCCGGGATTTCACGCCATCTTCGTTTACCGTTTCGGAACTTGGGTAGACACTATTAGGTTCAAACCGCTCTATGCCTTGCTGAATGTCATTTGGCATCTTGCCTATCGTTGGGTACGGAATTTTTACGGCATAGAGATGGAAAAGACCGTCAAGGCCGGACGACGCCTTGAGCTAGGGCATCAGCACTGCATCGTCATTCATGCGAATGCCATGATCGGCGACGATGTCCTTATCCGCCACAATGTCACCTTCGGCATGGGCAATGAATGGATTGAAGGCAAAGGTCCCGTCATCGGAAACCGTGTCGAGTTTAGTCCCGGTGTCGTCTTAGTCGGCAATATTACAATCGGAGACGATGTGTCGGTCGGACCGAACTGCACTGTCACGACAAATGTCCCAAGCAACCGAACATTATTCGTGCCGCCGCCGCGCGTCATGCCAAAGCAAGGTCCACCGCCGAACCTCGCCAAAAACGTAGGACCTATAAAACCCTAGAATTCTCTGAGACAAAATTTTCACTTACTTCGAAAGGAACCCATATGTCCCTCTCCCGAGACCAAGCCGTTACGGCCATTTATGAAGCCATCGACGAGCTCAACCCACAACTGGACGGCGTCACTCTGGAACGCTCTGAAGACACCATACTCTTCGGTGAAGGCGCAGTGCTGGATTCGCTAAACCTCGTCAATCTCGTCATGATGGTCGAACAGAACATCATGATGGAAACCGGCGCAGAAGTTTTGCTAGCCAGTGAGGCTGCTATGTCGCGCAAGCGTAGCCCTTACCGTTCGGTCAAAGCCCTGGCTGATTATGCCGCAGAGGTAGCGGCGTGAGCGACGAAAAACCCGTTATGGCTATCACCGGAACCCGCAAGGGGATCGGACGTTTTCTAGCCGAACATTTTCTAGAACAAGGCTATATCGTTGAAGGCTGTTCCCGCGGTGAAGCGGATCTGGAACATGACGACTACCGCCACCATTGTCTGGATGTCGCAGATGAAAAAGCCGTCATCAGCATGATGCACGCTATCTATCGCAAGCATAAACGGCTCGACGTGTTGATCAATAATGCCGGAATCGCAAGCATGAACCATATCATGCTAACCCCAAAATCTCAGATTGAACGCATTTTTGAAACCAATGTATATGGAACTTTTCTCTTTGCGCGAGAAGCTGCCAAGCTGATGGGTCGCCGGAGATATGGCCGGATCGTCAATACGGCGACAGTAGCCACACCGCTGAAACTCGAGGGAGAAGCTGCCTATGCCGCTTCGAAGGCTGCCGTCGTATCCCTGACAGAAATTATGGCGCGCGAAGTCGCAGGATTGGGAATTACCGTCAACGCGGTCGGACCAACACCTGTCCCAACCGACCTTGTCGGATCTGTTCCTCAAGCAAAAATGGACGCCCTGATTGCTCGTCAAGCCATACCTCGATACGGCGAGATGGCCGATGTGTTGAACGTCATTGAATTTTTCATTCGCAAAGAATCCGATTTCGTAACAGGGCAAACGATTTATATGGGCGGCGTCTAGTACTGGCATGATCGAGCGCCTTATTCAGCGAATGGAAACTGTCCAAGGCGACACAGCCGTTTTCGCCGCCGACGCCCCTGTCACTTATGGCACATTGCTGGAGAGTGTTGTCGACTGGACCGAGCGATTGGACAGCCAAGGTATCGAGGCAGGTCAAGTTGTTTTGCTTAAAGGGACTTTCTCGCGTGCGTCAATTTCCGCGCTCATCGCCCTTTTTCAGAAACAAGCTATCGTGATCCTGCTCTCTCCGACATCCTATGAGAAAGAAGCCGAATTCATGGAGGTCGGCTTAGCCCAATGGCAGATTCAAGCCGATACAGGCGAGATTATTCAGCGTAAGACAAAAGCCGACCATCCGCTTTACGAGAAACTTCGTACAGCGGGCGAACCCGGCCTTGTGCTGTTTTCTTCAGGTTCATCAGGTGTGTCCAAAGGTACAGTCCATAGCGCGGCGCGGTTGCTGAGTAAGTTTGCTAAGCCCGGAAAAAACCTGCGCACGCTGGCATTTCTGTTGTTTGATCACATCGCCGGAATCGACACGCTTTTCTATAGCTTGTTCAACCAAAGTACGCTTGTGTTGCCCGAGGACCGTTCACCAGACGCTGTTTGTGCACTGATCGCCAAACACCAAATTGAGGTTCTGCCGACTGCGCCAAGCTTCCTCAATCTGCTCCTGCTGTCAGGCGCGCATAAAGCCCATGACCTTAGCTCGCTGAAGATAATCACTTACGGCTCGGAGATGATGCCTGTCTCGACATTGGAGCGATGCGCGATGGCCTTTCCGCGCGCTCGGTTAATTCAAAAATATGGAACATCTGAAATCGGGGCCCTTCCTTCACGATCTAAATCCAATGCATCGACTTGGGTCAAACTTGGTGGGGACGGATTTGATTGGCGGGTTGCAGACGGAAAATTGGAAATAAAGGCTAAGACCGCCATGCTTGGCTATCTCAACGCACCCAGTCCCTTTACGACTGACGGCTATTTTATGACGGGCGACGAAGTAGAAGTGGACGAAGATTGCGTGCGCTTTCTTGGACGCGATAGCGACATCATCAATGTCGGTGGCCAAAAAGTTTTTCCAGCTGAAGTCGAGAACCTTATTCGCAACATGCCTGAGGTTGAAGACGTAGCGGTTTACGGCGAACCTCATGCTATTCTTGGTGCCGCGGTCGTCGCGAAACTGAAGCCAGTTGATCCAGTCATCTCGATTAAAACCTTGCGCATAGCCGTTAGGGGCGCGCTCTTGGGGCAGATCGAGCCCTATAAAATCCCTCAAAAATATGTGCTGACCCATGACAGTCTGACGACTGCGCGAGGTAAGCAGATCCGTCGAGCACGGGACGGTTAAGATGCCCCGCGTACCAGACAGCTTCAGTCCAATGCCACCGCGCGGCGCCTTCATAGAAGCGAATGGACCGTTTTATCACGACGGCCAATTACGGTTTGGATTTATCCCCGAAGATCAGCACTGCAATCTTTTAGGATTCGCACATGGCGGCATTATTGCGACACTCCTCGATAGCGCTATGGCCCATAGCGTTGTCACTGCACACGGTTACGCCGTTGTGACTGAACAGCTAAAAATTAAGTATGCCTCAGTTGTGGCCAAAAACCGCTGGGCCGAAGTTGACGTCAGTTTGAATGAACGCGAAGGCGAGCAAATTTGGGCAAAAGCCGTCTTGAGTTCCCGAGGTCAAATTTGCGCGGAGGGTCAAGCCAGTTTCAAACTGTTACTAAGACGACCAGTTTTAAATGGTGGGCGACAAGCTTCGAATTAATTAGAAATCATTGATACGCTCGGGATGAATCCGCCCGCGAACCCAGTCAAACAACCCCATCCAATTCCCTTTCATGCGTCCCTTACGGTCAACCCACGCTTCGGGGCGGATCGTTTTTGCGTGATTTGCGAAAATATTACGCCCCATCATTCTAGCGCTATGCCGCCATTTCATGGTGCCTTTTCGCGCAAGAAAAACGGGATTAGCAATTTGAGAATATCCGAATTTTACACCTGAAACCCGACCGCTTTTCGTTCCAAGATGCACACCTTTACACGCACCCACACCGATGACGCGGCCTTGTGCCAAGGCCTGTCCAGTATAGTCACGGTCTTCCAGCCAGCCATATGCAGGGAGATGTTCGTCAAAACGGTAAGCGCGAGTTACGGCGCCATTAAAAGCCATATTGCACCCATAGGCACTTTCTAGGGATTGCCCGATATGGCTGCGCGACTCATGTGGTTCCGGTGGTAGCTCACCCGACAAATAGCGTTTGGCAACAGCCTCATTAATGCCAGGCCCTGTGATTCCGTCTGCTAGTACCCATCCCGTCATGCCAACGATGTCTTGATCTTGGAAAGTGGTGTATGCCTGTTCAATCCAATCAGATTGCGGACGATAATCATCATCGAAATAGGCAATGAAAAACGCATTATCCTCGGAACCATGTAGTTTTAAGATCGCCTCTATCCCGACATTGCGCTGGATCGGTAATCCTGGACGTTTGGAGATTTCAAAGCTAATCGTTGAATCGTCTTCAGCCATACGACGCCCGTTACCCAAGTCTTCCTCACTCGTACCGACGACAACGACATGATCGGGTTTCATTGTCTGGGTTTTCATCAGATCTAGGATGACTGGAATATCCGACGGTCGACCTTTTGTGGCTAAAACGACATATGCTTTCATGAGGCTACTTCCAATAGGATGGGGTCAGGTTGGACACTGCGGTAAAGCCCGTCATAGGCATCGAGCCAGCTGTCTAATGTATTGGCGAGCGTGGCCGTGTTGCTATATGCAGCGCGGCTCATCTGTTTAACGCGCGGCGTATTATCACGAATTTCTACTAGGGCAGCGACAACCGTATCGATCTCTAAGGGATCGAAGGTGAGGCCGGCGCCCGCATCGGCGATATCGCCAGATAGGAAAGCGACCCCGCTAATTAACACAGGTAACCCGCTCCATAAGGCCTCGCCTGCCACGAGACCAAAAGGTTCGGCTAAGCGGCTCGGGACTATGACGCACCTGGCATTTGCGGCAAGTGCCGCAAGTTGATCTCGATTACAAAATCCTGCGAAATGCGCCTCGGGGTAGTCGCGCATTAAGTCCTTCAACATTGGTCCGGACCCAGCAAAGACCATCTTCATTCCAGCTTCTCGCGCGGCTTCAGCAGCGATGTCCGCGCCCTTCTCGACCCCAAGACGACCAATAAACAAGACGGATTCATTTTTCTCAGCTCGGATGCGAGTGGTTGAATAGGGCTCTATCGGATTGGCAATTGTACGGATACGTTCGGGCGGTAACCCGGCACGTTCAAAGAATGGACCTTGGCGGTGATGGATCACAGCGACCTGCCCGCGAAAGCGCTTGAGCGGAAACACATTGGATCGAACCGCATGGCGAGCCACTCGCCAAACTTTGTGAACCGCAGAGTGTCTATCGCACTGGGTCATCAAACAGGGCAGCGAATTTCCAACGCGCGTGCAGACTTCGTTTTTCTGGAAATCATATTGCCCGCCATTGCCACAGGCGAGGAAATAGTCATGCGTTGTTAGAACGAGACGGTCTTCAACAAGGCGAAGCGCTTTGAAAATCGCGGGCGAAAGAAAATGTGCCCAATTGTGCAAATGATAGACCGTGTTTGGCGTATCGTGTTGCACGATAAAATCCGCAATCGCGTCCAATGCGGCCTTGTTCCACAGCCCTGTTCGCATTGCAGCGCGAGGGCTATCTCTTGAGACACGTGCACCTATAATGCCGTGAACTTTGACACTTGCAGCAGCTAATCGAGAATCCATGTCTCCAGCTTGTGTTAGATAGGTGACGTCCCAACCACGGCCGGCTGCGCCCAGAGCTGCATCGAGTGCAAGCTTAGTAGCGCCTCCTGCCGTCACGCCGCTATCGTTTATAATCACGAGACGACCAGTCATCGCGCTGCCTCAAAATCAAAATCTGCAAAGGCGAACTCTGACCCAAACAGACTAAGGTGGTTATCGTCTTCATAAAGTGGTTTATCATCGACAACGTAAACACAAACCTCTTTGCAGAAACGCTGCATCGCCTGATGACGATGCGCGCCAGCGGCATCAATGACCGGACCTATCCGATCAAAAAGGCGCGCGCGGTGCTGCGCATGGGCTGTATCAATGGCGGGAGGTAAATCAGCGCTAAAACCTAAGTGTCGCCCGACAGCATAGGATACTTCGAAGGCTTGTTCTGGCACACCTTCCACAACATGGACGATCTTTCCTGCTGCCCTGAGCCTTGTTACTAACGCCAGCAAACCTTCGTCGAGATAATTCCGTGAATAGCCTTCCCCGGCCAAAGGACGAAGCGTAGGATCCAGCAATTCAAAAGCGGGCGGCGCGCCAATTTCCCACGCAAGGCCAGGCTCGGAATAACGGGCCCAACGGGCGTGCAAAATGATGTCCGTAATCGCATCATCCGCCAATATTATCTCCAAGATATTTTGACGGAACCGTTCACAAGAGGAACCATTATGAAGCGGCGACCCGCTGACACCAATTACAGACGGACAATCAGAATGAGTAGCAAGCAGACCGCGTCGGCCTTGGGATTTAGCGGCGACGTCAAATCCCTGCGCGGCTGACATGGCATGAGAGTCGCCCCAAAGCACGAAGCTAGGTGAACTGGTCTCATCGCCTATCTGGCAGAGCTCTTCGCGTGTCCTAAGCCCCATGCAGCGTTCACGATAAGGATTTCCTTCTGCCGCATGGAAAGCCGCATTTGTCTTCGGGTTAAAGCGGGTATCGAAACCTTGTGCAGAGAATAGAACAAGACCTGCGACCGTGAATGCAGCAATTCCAGCGCCAGAAATTGTAAATATCTGCTTTCGTGAATATCCACTGCTAGACCGAAACGGTTGCTCTACAAAGCGCCACGACAAACAGGCCAGCGCAAGAGAGAGAATAACACCACTCGCCATTGCCCAAGCAGGGACATGATGTAGGCCAAAATGGATATTTAAGAAGACCAGCACGGGCCAGTGCCAGAGATAGAGCGAATAAGAGATCAAGCCTATCCATACGAGCGGCTTCCAAGACAGTATTAGTCCGGCAATATTCGCCCCGCCCCGCCCGGCCGCGATAATCATCGCCGTACCCAAAACAGGCGGCAGCGCCGACATCCCGGGAAAAGGCGTAAGCGGCGTATAAAACACCACAGCAAAGAGTATCAGCGCTAATCCGCTTAGTCCTATCATATGCCTAACATGTGCAGACCAGACTGTCCCAATCGTCGAGAGCGCCACGATGGCCCCTAAGCCCATCTCCCAAGCCCGTGTTGGAAGCCAGAAAAATGTCGGATTAGGCGCGTTGCGCACGCCCCATTCCGCCAAAGCAAAAGAAGCCAGACTAATTAGGGAGACAAGCACCAGCGGACGGCGCTTGAGACTCTTTGTGATCAGTAGCAATAAAAGAGGATAGAAAATATAGAATTGTTCTTCAACCGAGAGGGACCACATATGAAGCATAGGGTCATATTCTGAAGAGCTTTGGAAATAGCCGCTGCGTGACCACATCAAGATGTTGGCGACATAGAAGACAGTAGCAACAATAGCTGTGCCCATATCGCGATATTGGACCGGGGACATAACAAAGAAACCGACAACAAGGCTAAAGGCTAAAACTGCGAACAGCGCGGGCAACAGACGCCGCGCCCGGCGTTCATAGAAATGCGTAAAGCTAAATGTATCTTTCTCTATCCCGCGCATGATGACGCTGGTGATGAGGAAACCGGATATGACAAAGAAAACATCCACGCCCACATATCCGCCAGATACGGCTGCCAGCCCCGCGTGGAAGAGCACCACTGGGATAATGGCGACAGACCGGAGCCCATCAATATCCGTACGGTATTTCATGGCGCCCGACATTTCCTAAGCGTACCGTGGTTGTTTAGAGCTAAAGACGACAACCACTGGCTTTCGCGCCGCAACCGATAGCGCTGCCAATAAGGCGAAATGTAGTCCAGGGTCCGGGGTCGTGGCTGTTGTTAATCCACCAATAATTAACGCAGTCAGAGCCACGCCAGATGCCGTAAAATATTTCTTATACTCAGGATTTGCGAAGGAGGACGCGCGCGCAAACAGTAGATTTTTATAAATCCACAAGAACAGAAGCGTACCAATCAAACCAAAATTAGAAATCCAGACGGAGAGAATTCCATTTGATCGGGTCGACCCCAAACCGATTCCTAGACCGTAGGACTCGACACCAATCTCAAGGCCGCGCATCGCCCACTTACCACGTTCAAACCCCGAAACAGAGTCGGTTTTGCTAAAGATGAGATGATCGACAAAATCGAGTGCAACGACCCCGGCTGGCGTGGCGCACATCGCTAGAGCCACAAGGCTTCCGCATAGGATGAGAACTAAGACGAAGGGCTTGGACTGTGCGGAAACTCCATTCCCATGCAAAAGATAGCGCACAAACTGCGCCCCCAGAACCAAGCTCATACCGGCAGCGACGACAATGAAAGTAGACGACAAAGACAACATGCCGAAAATCAAATTGACCCCGCCTAAGACACCCGTGAACGTATTGCGCGTTGAGAACCACATTCGGATAAAATAACCGGCCAGCACAGCCGTGAAGCCGCCAAAACTTGAAGCCTCTGGGAAGCCGCCCGTGACGCGCTGAACGCCAAGCATTTGGATGTCGGTTAGATAGCTGTAAGTTGCCGTTTGAACAATCGAGAGCAAAACCCCTCCACCCGCAAAATCGATTGCAGCCAAAATTATGTTGACGATGGCCGCTCCAACCAAAGCTTTGTGTATGAGTTCCGGACCTGATTTGCGTGCCAGAGACAACGACATCAGAAAGACCGCAAATGTCACAAGAAAATAAGCTAGTTGTGAAATATTTCCAGTGGTCGGTACAAGCGGCGACAAGCCGGAAAAAACATCCCAACGAAGCCGATAGCCCCTCACGTCGCGATCCATGGAGAACACCATGATTTCGCCCATGAAAAGACGAGGTCCGACCATAGTAATCAGCAACGCATAAATACAAAGCGCCACCACAAGCAGGCTGGTAAATTCAAACCGGATCGCTGCATTCCGGCCGGAAAGGCTTTTGACGGTCCAGAGGCCGAGCAGCATGAGATAACTAGCAGAAAAAACGAGGACACTCATTCCGCCAACAATGGCCACAGCTGCCGCACCAAAAGGTAGGAAAGCAGCCGCCGCACGATACCCCTGATCAAGGCCGCGCGTCGCGAAAAATGCAAAAATCGCAAACATCATCAAACCTGAGAGGACCAGCGTCATGAGCCGTCCTTCATCGCGGTTATTTCAGCCTCGATAATCGTCTGTATCTCAGCCTGAAAACGGGCTTCGTTAAAACCGTGCGCATGCTTCAATATTGCGGCCTGATCCAGTTCTCCTAACATTTCGTCCTCGAAGCGCTCAATGGCAGCGTTCAAACCCTCAACCGAAGGGTCGTCAAAGAAAATACCGGTGACGCCGTCGACCACAGTATCCAGCGCCCCCCCTCGTCCGAAAGCGATTACAGGACGTCCGGAAGCCATCACTTCGACTGGCACAATCCCGAAATCTTCTTCCCCCGGAAAAATAAGTGCCCGACACCGCGCCATATGGGATTTAAGGGTTAGAAAATCTGTTTTCCCAAGGAACGTAATATATTCGGATGTTATCTTTGACAGTCCCTTAATCGCACTGTCAGGTCCGCCGATAACAATTAGGCGGCGACCCGATTTCGCAAAGGCTTCGACCATGATGTCGGCGCGTTTGTAAGAAACTAGTTCACCCACCCAGAGGTAAAAATCTTCGACCTCGTCTTCTGGAACGGGTGCAAAGTCCTCAACAAAAACAGGCGGATAAACCACGCTGGACTCGCGCCGCCAGAATTTACGCACTCTTCGGCGAATAAAATTTGAATTTGAGATGATATGATCAACTCGAGCGGCACTGGTTACGTCCCAACGACGGAGTGCAGGAGAAATGAAAGGCATCATTAATTTGGCCAAAAACCCGGCTTGTTTGCGGTACACATGATACTGATCCCACAGGTAACGCATTGGCGAATTGCAATAACAAATATGTACTGCGTCCGGCGAGGTAATGACCCCCTTGGACGGCCCGGACTCGATCGAAATGACCAAATCATAAGGCGTAAGGTCCAACGCCTCCAGCGCAGCAGGCATCAACGGCAGATATTTCTGATATAGGCGGCTTGCGAACGGAAGGCGCGCGATGAAAGTTTCAGTAATTTTATGCCGCTGCAAGGTTTCAGACAGCGCCGATGGATTTGCGATATGCGTGAAAATATCCGCATCCGGATAGATTCGGCATAATGACTCCACGACTTTTTCGCCGCCCCGCATATGGAGTAACCAGTGATGGACTATTGCGACCCGCATAACTAATTCGAGTAATATTTCCGATAAGCACTATGGTCCAAGGCATATGACCCAACTGCGTAACGCTGGTTCAACTTGGTCTGAGTCATAATCAAGCCCAGAATATTAGCGCGCGCATCTTTCAATATCTGATGAGCCAGAATAACTGAATCCTTCTTCGTTCTACGCCAGCGAGTCGTGAGGATGACTCCATCCGCAAGGTTAGCCAATATGCGTGTTTCGGCCACTGGCAAGACAGGCGGCGTATCAAGAAGTATCAGGTCATAGCTTTCGCGTAACGTGTTCAAAACCTCGAGAAACTTCTTTGACCCGAACAGATCACGCGGCGAGTTTTCGCCCCTTGAGAGCGTGATTATATCTGTATCGGTTAGTTCATCACGTTCAATATATTCAGCGAGTTCCTCATCATCGGATTGTATAAAACGCGCGAAATCATGCTGGCGTTTCGCGATTACGTATTGTGAAAGGCCACGGCGCCGCGTATCGCAATCTATGACGATCGTCTTAGTACCCGACATGGCGGACAGCCGGGCAAGACTAAGCGCTGATGTTGTTTTACCGTCACCGGAATTTGGCGAGACAAATGCGATGAGCTGCAAGGGCTTGCCGTTAATCTCGCCTAGCTGAATTGATGTTCGCACGGTTCTGTAGCTCTCCGCATAGGATGAGAACGGTTTATCGACGATATAATCATGCGGTTTGTTGTCCAATCGAACCAGGCGTCGCAATGTCCCTCGAATTCCCGCATTCACCTTCGGTACAAATCCCAAGAACGGTACACCAACGTCGGTCTCGACCTCTTTTGCGGAGGCCAAGCCATTATCAAAAATTTCCGCTGCGACCACAGCAGCCATACCCAAGAGTGACCCCAGCACAAACGCCAGTAAGAGATTAAACTTCAGCTTCGGCGAGCTTTGCGAAAACGGCAGCGTTGCTCTTGAAACGATGCGAGCATCAGCTTCTATGATTCCATCTTGCCCGTCAGTCATTTTGAAGCGCTCAAGAAAATTATTATATAGATTTTGAGAACCCTGTGCCTCACGCTCCAGCTCACGCAGGCGAACAAGTGAACGATTATTACCATCAAGCTGGGCTTTCATTCCATTGAGCGCCTCTTCAAGCGATACAACACGTTGTCGATCAATTTCATTTTCGGTTTCCAAACTCGAAACGATCCGGCTTATTTCGCGCTCAAGTAGTCTATCGATATCGGCAAGTTCCTGATCGACCTTATTAATTTCGGGATGCCTTGCTCCATAGCGTGTCGAAAGTTCCGCTTTACGGCCCGCGATCTGCGCTTGCTCGCGGCGCAGATCGCTGATGACCGTGGATGACAGAACCTCAGCAATACTATCGGCGCTAGCGCCCCGGGCGATTTGACTGCGCACACTATTTAAACGCGCTGCGCTTTCGCTAAATTCCGCGCGTTGTACAATCAGTTGTGCATTAATGTCGGATATCTGTTGCTCGGTCAGAGAAGACCCTTCGGCAGATAAAAGCCCGGTCCTAGCGCGATAGGCTTCAACCGCATTTTCGGCTGCGCGCAGGTCCGTTCGGAGATCGTCAAGTCGTTCCGTTAACCACCCATTGACCCGCGACGTCGCGTCAAACTTAGCATCGAGCTGTTCGGTCAAATATTGTTGCGCAAAACGATTGGCGATTAAGGCCGCCTTCTCAGGGTCCTCGCTTCGAAAACTAATATCAATGACATAGGTGAGGCCTTTTCGCCCGACCCCAAGGCGCGAGATCACTGCCGATACGACACCATCCTCAACGACGTCTGCTGGAATAATTTCAGGTGTCGCGTTCTCCAAACCGACTGAATTCTTAATGAAGCCAGTGACTTCGCCTCTTAATTTAGCAAAACCTTCGACCTCTCGCAGCGTTCCGTTGAATTCAGGGTCAGCTGTCAAGTCCAGCGCACGGACGACTTTTTCAGCCAGGTTGCGACTACGGATCGACTCTACTTCAGTATCCACTAAGGACGCATCTGGCGCGAGACCGGACAAAACACTGGTAAAGTCCGGTTGTGCCTTATCCCGAAAATCCATCATGACACTGGCCATTGAGGTATATTGCGGCGTCGCGTTCAGCGTGCCGAATATAACAGCGGCAACAACGAGTGCAAAAGTTGTTAGAAATAGCACCAACCTGCGCCGAAATGCCATAAGAATATCGCGCAGGTCGACAAAATCCTGCGAATTTTTCGCAAGCAAACTCGCATTAGACACGGACGGCAATATCGGCATACGCATTTCCATTGATCAGCCCCTAAAGTTGCCAGCGCAGACCGAAAAGCAAACGCGTTTCATTGAAATCTGACTGTGCAAGCGCCCCATTTGAATCCAGCGAGCGCCGCGATATACGTGTTTCTAGTCCGACATTCGGATTGAGCAGCACCAACCCCGCCGCATAAAAATCATTGCGCACATCAGAGCGGTCGACAAAATTAAAGTCATCGTCAAAGAAACTATATCCAGCAGAGAAAATAACGTTGCGACGATATTCGTAATCAGCCTTCAAACCGAATTGCGTCTGTGTCGTAGCAGGCGAAATTAAGAGTTCAGATGAGCGCGTTCCGCGTTCTCCAGAAGCTGTCAAAGTTATCAGCGGTGTGGCAAACCATTCCAGTTGCCCGTCGAAACCAAAGCCATCCACGTCGTCCAATACGGCTCCAAGAAAATCTGTGCTGAAGTATCCCAAACCGACCTGCCCGCGCAGTGCACTTGTTAATTCAAAGTCAACACCAATACGTCCGGTGATTGTCTCGCGGTCACGATCCAAACCCGTTACTGGCAATTGATCATGATCCACATCAGTATAGGCGACGCGTGCGAAAATCGCTGTTTCAGGGCTAATCGCGTAGTCTGCGCGGAGGGCGATACCTGCCTGGGTCTGGTCTCGAAAATCTTGATCAATTTCTGTACCATCTTCGAATGCAGCATCATCATAATTGGTGCTCAATAGCTTACCGTCAGCAGATAATCGGCTTCGCCCAAATTCGCGAACCGCACTCAGAAAGACGTTACTTTGGCGGAATTCTATTGGATCGACGGAGACCTGACTGGCACCGATCGCGGTCCGTCCTTCAAAAGCACGTCGATAATCTGCGCCCGCCTCGAAACGAACAGCGCGACTGGCATCCAGTTGCCCGCCTGCCCCCAAGGCATAACCCGTTGTGGATTCACCCGCATTTTCGAAATATTCTTGATGCAGGAGATTGGCGAAAGCATCTATTCGGTTGGATTGCCAATCCGAGGTCACCCGAATTTTGGGTTGCAGCGTAAGAATGCCATCACCCTCCACGCCCTCTTCAGTCGCAAAGAGATTATCCGAATAGGCCACGAAACTGTTCAGGCTTGGACGCCAGATGAATGCCCCACGGCGAATGCCTTGGCTTTCATACTCCGGGCGCGCGCGATCTTGCACACTGATGTTCCTGTCGCGATTAAAAGCAGATTGCGGCTGCACTTCAGTCGGTGTTTGTGCAGTACTCGGCACTTGAAAAATGGCGAGGGTCAACAAGCCGATAATACCAGCTGCGCGAAACGCACGAGCTGTCTGGCAAGAGGTCATGCCCCTATGCGCTTTAGATTTTACATACATGTCAGGTTGCACCCCTTTGACGTTGCCTTGTAATTTACATTCCGTTTTCACGGAATTCTTCCTCATTTTAGAATAAACGCTCACCAATTCGAATTGTGTCACCAGGCTGGACGGGTGTTGTCGCTGTCAGAGCAAAACGCTCCTCAGCCGCAGCGCCTGCCCGTTTGATAAATACCGATTTCTTGTTGGCTCGATAAGTAAATCCGCCCGCCGTAGCCACAGCATTAAGAACTGTCATATCCTCAGAATATGGGTACTCGCCAGAATTTGCGACTTCGCCCAGTACAAAGAAAGGACGGTAATTTAGAAGTTCAATATTGACGCGCGGTGCTTTTAAATAGCCTTCTGCGAGTGCGGCTTCGATATCGGTTTTAAGTTCCGCAGGGCTTTTACCGGTGGCCTGAACTTCCCCGATTAAGGGCAATGAGACAGTCCCTTCCCCGCCAACTACAAACTCTCCTGAGAGGTTATCCTCCCCAAACACATTGAGTCTTAAACGGTCACCTGATCCAAGTCGGTAGACTTCAACCTGGCGCTGCAGCGTTTCATCAGAGGAGCCAGGAGCGATACCGCCCGTCGAGCAGGCTCCCAACATCGGCACGAGGAAACACATCCCAACTAGCCACGCGAAAATACGATTACGTAAAGTTGTAGGTCCTCCGACCTTTGTTGCGCCCATTATATTGCCCCAAAACGATGTGGTTTCCGCGCCCTCAACCTCATGTCGAGATGAATTCCACCTGCTTCCCGTGTATCTTAGCACTATTTAATCGGTTTGTGAAGTAGGCACCTGTGTCGAGGCCGATTCTTCTTCCATCCCAGCTAGGTTCGTCTTGCGGCGTATGACCATGTACGATAATGGACTCCAAGGGTTTTCGGCTACTCAGAAACGCCTCGCGAATCCAAAGATAATCATCATCACCCTGCATATTCAACGGCTTCTCCGGGTCTACCCCGGCATGCACAAAAAAGAGCGGCGCACGTTCATGATAAGAAGGAAGGTTTTCCAAAAAAATCCGATGGTCTTCCGGAAAATTCTTACTGAATGTTTGCCTTGCCACCTCTAACGCATCCGGTTCAGCATTCGGATCAACAGTTACGCCATATGAAATCAAAGTCTCGACGCCGCCATGTCGCAGCCAGTCCCTAAAAACAGACGGGTTTTCCAGAACTGACAGCATGACCGCCTCGTGATTTCCCTTAAGGCAATTAATATCAATGCCGGGCGTATTCAAAGATAGAAGCGCCGAAATAACGCCGCAAGAATCCGGACCGCGGTCAATATAATCACCTAAAAACACAATCCGTCCTGCAAGCGGGAAACTGACCTGCGCCTTTGATTCAGCGAAATCTGCAAGAATGCTGGACATTAGCTTGTCCAATAGGTCCTTGCGTCCATGGATATCACCAACGGCGTAAATGACTTCATCGAAAGCGGTCAGTGGCCTATTGCGCAGTATAGTCTTCAGCGATGTCTTTCGGCGTAACCGGCGCATATTTTGCGCCTCCCGCGCCTTCGCGCTACAGGTTGTGTAGCGCTTTTTTATCTTCTGAACCCTATAGAGAAAGCGTGCCAAAACACAATGTGGAGAGGCCTGGTAATTAAATATGCTATAGGTTTTTCAAATTTTTACTTCCCCGAAACGCTGATAGTTGTATGGAACATGTTATCAAAGGCGGGTTGTGACCTGCATTCGTAGGGGCGCGACCCAAAGACGAAAAACTTTGGGGGCAAAATGAATACTAACAAAGTCGCCTATGCGACGGTCATTCACGTATGCGACCGGCTTCTAAGCCGCATTCTAGATTTTGCAGGCGCATTAATCGTAGCGCGCATCTTGGCCCCGGAAGCTTTCGGCGTCGTTATGATCGGCGTTTCTGCATTGACAATGGCCCGGGGACTTACTGAGTTTCCCGTCGCAAATGCGCTAATCCAAAAAAAGCGCGTAGATGAAAGTGATTACGCAACTGTATTTGCCCTGACAAATGCGCGTGGCCTTCTGCTGGCGCTTGCGCTGGCCGCCGTCGCTGGAGTGCTCGCAAACATATTTGACGAGCCCGCCGTCGTGGCCATTATGTATTGCCTTGCTATCGCCCCCTTAGCCGAAGGTTTCGGCAGTCCGATGATGGCCAAACATTTGCGAAATATGAATTTCGTCCCTCTTGCAATCGCAAGTTTGGCGGGCCGCTTGGCAGGATTTATCGCTACAGTCGTCATTATTTTATCAACGGGGTCAATGTGGGCTTTGATCATAGGGATTATCACAACCCCCATAGTGACGACCGCTTTGACCTATATTTTGGCGCCGTCAAAAATCAGTTTCTCCCTTGCGCACGGCAAAGAATATTTCGCGTTCTCAAGTTGGATGAGCTTGGCCGGCGGCGTGCTAATTGCCTATGCCGACGGGGCAAAATTCATAGTAGGTCTCTTTGTTAGCACGGCCGCACTGGGTATTTACACCGTTGGCTATAGCTTGGCCAGAACGGCAATTTTTGCCTTGGCTGGGCCCACTGTACAAACTTTCTTCGTCGGATTTTCTACGATCAACGATGAGCCGGAGCGCTTACGGTCCTCCTATTTAAAAGCGCAATCCGTACTTGTCACATTGTTCATGCCAGTCGGGATCGGCTTAGTGATTATATCTGAGCCGTTGATTGAGCTATTATTAGGACCAGAATGGTCAGACGCAGCTTTCGTTATTGCCTGGCTTGCACCGGGTATGGCTTATTTCGTTGGAGCAGCCCCGGCTCAGGCGATGGCAATGGCGGTTAATGAAACACGTTCCATGTTCTATCGTAATCTTGCGGTTGTAATCATCAGCCTACCTTTGCTTATCTACGGCGCGGCTTATCATGGCCTCTTCGGCATCGTAATCGCACGGCTCATCGGTTCAGTTATTAATACCCTTGCAGGCTTTGCGTTGATACAAAAACTCATTGGATTACCATTCACGAAGCAAATGATAGCGGGTTGGCGCAGTATGGCCGCGTCGGCGCTGATGCTTATTTTTCACAAGCTAATTATCGCGCCTCTTGTCGAAACGTCCGGTCAGTCAATCATGGCTCAAAGTAGTATCTTGATAGGAATCATGGCTGTAAACGGCGCAGTTTTTTTGACAGCTATTAGCGGACTTTGGGTGATATGCGGCCGACCCGCGGGTCCGGAGACGGCGCTTGTCGCCATGATAATGCAGAGGGTGCGACCGCTACTTGACCGCGTTTCCTGATCAAAATTTTGCATTAAGGTCCCGTTAATGTTTGCATTAGTAGTCTGTGTATAATGTGACCAGTTGTTGCTTTCTGGGAACTTAATTGCAAAATCACTGCTGCACAGGTTTAAAATTAAAGAATAAATACACGCAGAAGTGCGAATGAGGCCTAAGGCATGAAAGACCAGCTGCAGTCAGGGCCCGAGCCTGACATGGGAGAGACTTTATGAATAGAACGCGCCCGAGCCAGTCACTGAAAAGTCGAGTGACAGGTCTTCACATCGCCATTCTATTCTCTGCTGCCGTCTGGTTCGGCATTTTCAAATTTGCCGGTGCCCACGCTATCGCAAATGGTGTCATATGGTTGACCATTTTCGCAATCATCGTTCTAGAGTTTTATTTGGCATGGGCATATGCGCGTCGCAAACCCAAGCCTGAAGCACAGACAGATGTCATCGCAGATTAGTCGCTAATTAACCTTTTTCTCCTGACCATATAGTAACGACGCCCTCTGGCCTTCCTCTTAAGACCGGCAAGAAGGCGCCGCACCGAAGACCTGCATTTTACAGGTCAGGGGGCATATCTGACCCGTGACAGACGCTCCGGCTAGCTAACGTCAATCCCGTCTCAAGGGCTTTAAAACAGGAAATCGTCAGCAGTTAGGTCAGTAATGTCGGACAAACCTTCAAAGGTAATTGTGCCGCCATCCGCGAATGTTAGGACTAAGTCGTCGCCTGTATCTGTAATCAAACTGGATAATTCCGCGAAATCGGAAAATCCCAAATGTGTCAGATCAATGAGGTCTGTGCCATTTTCGAAATCCGTAATAACGTCATTTGCAGTCGTAAAGAGGAATTGAAATATATCCGCACCAGCACCGCCTGTCATGATGTTATCCGTCGACCCGCTTAAGAACACATCATCATAGTCACTACCAATGACGTTCTCAACAGAGGATAGACGGTCGCCCTCGGCATCTCCGCCGGAGGCCTGACCATTTAGCAGGTTGACGGTGACGGCCGCGTCAGAATTCGCATATGTAACGGTATCATTACCTTCCCCCCCGTTGAGCTGGTCAGCTCCGGCGCCTCCATCAAGAAGATCGTCTCCCGCAACGCCGCTGATTACGTTATTGCCGGCGTCGCCTGTCAATATATCGTCATAGTTACTGCCAAGAATATTTTCGATACTGGTCAAAGTATCCCCTTCCGCATCTCCACCTGAGGCCGTGCCATCCGCAAGGTTGATGGTTACAGCCGCATCGGAGAGGAAGTATGATGCGAGGTCCTGACCTTCGCCGCCGTTGAGCGTATCGCCCCCCTCGCCGCCGAGAAGAACATCGTTCCCACCTTCCCCGTTCAGGACATCATCTCCGGCATCGCCGTCCAACCTGTTCGTGCCCATGTCTCCAGTCAACGTGTCGTCAAAAAGGCTACCGATGAGGTTCTCGATAGAGTTCAGCACATCGCCTTCAGCTGAACCTCCAAACCCCATTCCAGTTGTGAGATTAACGTTCACTGCACTGCCCGAGCTGAGGTAGACTGAGAAGTCAGCGCCTTCGCCGCCGTTTAAAGTGTCAGCACCATTTCCTCCGCTGAGAACGTCACCGCCTTCATCTCCATCGATTATATCATCTCCATCACCGCCAAAGACGAAATCTACACCACCGAGTGACATAATTGTGTCTGCAAATTCAGTTCCATAAATGCGGTCGCCCAATTCCGTACCCATGATGATACTCGGTCCTTGGTCGCCACCCGTGACAGTAATGGTAACCGTGGCCTCATCGACATCGCCGTCCACATCGGTGACAAGGTATGTAAATGTCACATCTTCTGTTTCACCAGGGGCAAGATGCGTAAAATCATGGCCTGCATCGAAGCTGTAAGTGCCATCGGAATTAAAGACGAGCATACCTTTAGAGGTCGTGTGAAGCAATTCGACAGAGCCCAAGCCGTTTTCAAAACTGTCATTGTCTAGGACGGTAGCAAAATGCACAGCTCCCTCTCCTGTTTCAACCGCACCGAAGTCGTCATGCGCAATAACAGGCGCATCGAAATCGGTATTTGTAAGGTAGTCGACAGAGGCACAATCCAAGCGGTGGTCTGTGATGCCATCATCGCCAATGACGCCTTCCAATCGAATTGAACTCACCGCATATCCATCTTCGTCACGTAGGAAAACAAATATAAGATCGTTGCCGTCGCGAATGGCATCTGTGTCTCTGTCGCCGTCATGTTCGATATAAGAGACGAATTTTATTAAATCACGGCCTGTCGAAAGATTAAAAAGCTGACCATCAAAAATAAATTTCAGCTTATCGAAGTTCGACTCTCCACCCCAAAAGTTATTTGTGTCGAAATCGGTAATGACATCATTGCCCGCATAGACCGACTCTGTCTGGCCCAGATAAAAAGTGTCGCGGTCATACCATCCCCGCGAGCCATTCGCGGCATCGCCCGTCATTATGTCATTGCCAGCACCACCCTTGATGAAATCGGATCCGTGTCCACCAATCAAGATATCATCACCGGATCCGCCAGATAAATAGTCGCGGCCGCCGCCTCCAAACACTATATCATCTCCGTCTCCGGCGAAAATGATATCTCGCGAAGCGCGACCAATTAGGGTGTCGTCACCGTTAGTTCCGTATTTATATTTGCTGTATCCGTAAGTCATATTAAGTCCCAAATTTTTCCATAAGGGCGCTCACGCTGAAATCTATCCGATCGGAAATTAAAAGCGGATTGCGCCCCGCATTGAACCCAGTTGGATTCATATGAGCGCTAATAAGGACATTATATCAAATCGTCAACAGAATATTAACATTTAACAAAAAGTGACAAAAACAATTGAATAGATTCATTTCAAATAGGCGTTAATCGCACCATAAGGGAGTCCAGTATTTCTAATCGCGCTGCCAAGAAGACAGCGAGTTTTATTTTTGATTCCGCAAACTAATTTTAGTCGCTCTTCGGAGGTTTCTCAGAAAATAGACGGCCTCCATACTGAATTGAATTGGCCAAGCCGGAATGGAGAACAGCATGTGCGCAGCAGCATTTTTCCAATGAGCATGTTTAAATCGCAAGGACCGGCTTTCATTCAGATTACCTGTATCGCTAGCAAAACCTTCCAAACCAAAGTCACGTGGACGTAAACCCACTGACATATATTGCGCCTCCTCACGCGTTGGATAGATGATAATCCGCTTGAAGTTTTTCCATGCTACCTGTTCATCCGCGACTATGCGCGGAAGATCGCCCGGGGTTAGCGTTTTCAAATAAGATTGAGCGCCGAGGAAAACGGGATGTTCATGATCCGAGACAAGTTGCTGCCATCCAGGAACTTGAAGATCTGCCGTCACTTTACTGTCGACTTCTTTGAAGCCCATAACGCTGGATAATGATGGCTCGAACATCTCTTCAATTAACTGCCAATAACGTAAGATCGAGGTATGCGAGTCGAAAGGATCATAAGTGTCTTTTTCTGACAAAATCCCGATAACAGCAGGGAAATGATCCACTGTGAAATTCTTGTAATTACTCCGAGCAAGCAGAACAGAGGTTACATCCACACTCGGCATCAGATTTTGCAGAAATAACTGAATCGAACCATATAAGCCAGTATCCACCAAAACAGCACGGTCAGATTGACCAAGAACATCATCAAAATGTTTTCGAAATAGACGGTCATGTTCCGCGAGATGCGTTTTAAAGTCCTCAGCATCGGGAGACGACAAGAATTTTTTCATGGCTTCAACGGTGTAGAGGATACGCCATTTTTTCGGTATATCTATTTCTCCATTAGAGAAGCTACTCACAACTTGGTCCAAACGGCGCCCGGCGTGCTCGCGTTCTATTTCGCGCAAGACGGCAGCATCCGCTTCACAGAGACCTGATTTCGCCAAAACAAACCGCGAGATCATGATATCTTGGCTTCGCGCAGCATTGGTCAACCCCAAGCCTTGCAAGGTCGTCTCATAAAGAGCGCGCATGACAAGACCCCCGCGCGCGCAAAACAGCGCGACGGGATCAGCATGGTCTTCCGACATTCTGAGATACAACCAAAGCTGGACGCAAAATGCTGCGTAGATTGGACCGATTAGATTTTGACCGAATGTAAAGAGGTCCTCAACGGGACCGGCAGGTTCCTTGCGACCACGCGGACGGCTCAATTCGAATCTTACACCCTCGACTTTTGTCCGCAAGCGATGGCTTTTAGGACGCGGTACAAGATGCGACTTCAAACCTGCGGCCTGCGCACGATCTCCATCGGCATGTGCATCATCGCCGACATGCAGAACCTCCGAAGCATTCAGGCCATTTTGCGCGAGAATGTGGCCAAAGAGGCTCCCCTCGCGTTTAGATTTTCGTTCATCTGCGCTGGAATAGATGCATGTGAAAATACTTGGGTCGACAAAATGGCCGATGAGTTCAGTCAAACTTGCTGTGTCGAGCATCGTATCGCTGACAGCATAGAGCGCCGCACCGGCCGACACAGCAGCGCGGTATTCCTCAACAAGAGATGTGTTCAAATGCAGCGAGGTTTTCTCTATGTCTAGCTCTGCGCGCCGTAAGCCCTCGACGGCAGCCTCGCCTACTCCCAACAGAGCAGACTGAGCTGCCAGCACAACAGATAAGCGAACCTCATCCTTATCACCATGCGCCATCAATCCACGAAACGCGAGCGCCTGTGCTTTCCGACGCGACCAATAGACAGCTTCGATGCAAGCTTGGCGGGACTCGACAGCGCGCGCACCTATATGCCCGGCATCCACGAATAACTCCGCTGCTTTATATTGCCGCCGGCGTTCGCTGATTGGCTTACGCAATAAGATTGTGTCGAATACATCTGTGAATATGACATCATGCGATGCAACCAATTTCTTTAACTCAGCCCCCTTCATTTCAAACCATGAAACACTGCCGCGCACCTTTTGCGTTGCGGTCCCCTTCCTTTTGGTAGCGCAAGACGCCTAGCGCTTTGAAGATAAGGTCGTAACGTTTTGCCGTATTGCACTCATGAAACACGCGGACTTCACGGCGGGGCACTGACGTCGCTCCTAATTGCAGATTTGATTTGAACGAATTCAATACTGAAGCTGTCTTCCAGTGCATAGAGCTTGGCGAGCGTAATATCGTTTTTCGGGTCGACCAGATATATCCCCCTCTGTCCCCAACCCTTTTCAAGCAAACAGCCCAATACACCGTTTGCAATTGCATCAGCTCGCGCTTTCGACAGCGTCGGCACAGCGCAATTTAAAATAATTTTTCGATCAAGAAAAAGTGGATTAGCCTTGCAAGTGAGACCGGTGAACAACGGTTCGCGCAGGATGAACCCATAACCGGACTTACCGGGTTTTAGTGGCCCTTCATCATAGGCAAGCGAGTCTGGACCCTCTATCTGACGATCGATTTGGGGCAATAGCTCATGAATACCCGCGAAATCTGAGCAGTCCTGCGCAGCCGCGGACATACTCATGACAAAGGTCGATAAGAAAATTGCTAACGGCCGAAAAATGCCGTGATAGTTTAACATATTGCGCCCCAAAACTTGACTCGGAGATGAGGTGCTGAATCTCACATCGGAGCACGCATTGCAAGAGACACGCCAAGCGTTGATTTAGAATAAGTCTATATAGGGACTATCAAAATTGCCCAAGAAAGGGAAAACAGATTGAAGTTCTGCATCATTGAGACCGAACCAGCGCCCGAGCGTCGCTGCATATTGTTCTACAGAGATGGTCGGAATCATTCGCGAGGCAGTCTGCGTATAGCGAGGCGAGCTGACAGTATAGTCTGGAATATCACCGACGATGCGGTTGCCGTTTACAGCGCCACCAATCACAAAATGATGGTTGCCCCAGCCATGATCGGTACCATTTCCGTTACTTTGCATGGTTCGGCCAAAATCTGAAGCCGTGAAGGTTGTGACGCTATCCGACAAATTCATCTCTGCCATCGCCCGCTGAAAGGCGCCCATGGCTTCAGAGAATTGTCTTTGCTTGATAGGGAGTACATCCCGTTGCGCGTCATGGGTATCAAAACCATTCATATTCGCGAAAAATACCTGACGCCCGACGCCCAATGCGCTGCGAACATTTATCGTCTCCGCAATGACTTTAAGCTGTTGAGCCAAATCTGATGCAGGAAACGCCGCCGAAAGCGGAAGCGCACCGCTGAGCGCCGCAAAGTAGTCTTCGTTGCTATCTCGTGCGGCTTCGAAGGATTTAGCCAGATCACCGATCAAGAAGTTGTCACCGCGCGTATCTGTGGAAGCGAAGTGGCGACGCAGAACATTCTTGACAACAGCGGAGTCACTCGCAGAGCCGAGGTCTGTATTATTCGTTAGGATACGTGGCTCCTGCATACCGCCAGACCGGGCGACATACTGGCTGATGCCACCACCGCGTAGGAAGATATCGCTATAGGTCGCGGTTACAGCCGAAAAGGTGGCATTATTGGACGGATCAGCCAGAATAGCCTGCCTCACAAAATCCGCACCCCATCCATTTCTTAGCCCCTCTAAATCGCCTGACATCCAAACCGATTGCTGATCATTGTGCGAAAACAGATTGCGCGGCAGTGGCTTGGACTGCTGCAAAACATCATTGCGCTGAACAGGTACAATCAAGGTTCCGACATTGCCGACGACAGCCATGTCACCAGCCTTATATAGCGCTGCAAGATCTTTCATCTCCGGAGGCAAACCGAAGCGGCGCCCTCCCGATCCATTCAACCCGCCCAGCTCTAACAAATTATCGCGGTCTCGACTCGATGTGCCCGAACCTTCACCATAGGATCTAAAGATGTCCGGCCGTACGCTTTTCATCGCATCAAAGGACGGTTGGTCCGTGGGCAATACAGTATCAAAATTATCAATACCGCCCTTAAAGAAAATACAGACCAACGCCTTATAGCCGGATGTGTCTGCTGCTTGGGCAGCTGTATGAGTACTAAGCGCGCCTAGTAGGCCGCTCGCCGCGCCAAATGTTGCGGCGGAAGTCAGGCCGAGAAAACGGCGTCTATTATAATATGCCATGATAGTAACCTATTGCTGGACGCTGAATTCGGGGGCGGTCACGGCCAAAAGGACGGCGAGCTGTGCGCGCTTAAGCCTGTCTTCATCGACATTAGTGCCACGGATCGGCACATTATCGTTGACCTCACGAATGTTCTGTCGTGTCTGATCGGACATCCGTCCGTAAAATAGAAACTCATCTAAGTAATCAATCACCGCATCGCTATCTTCGACGAGCGGTATGAGCGCGGAATAATCCGGTAGAAAATTATTTTGGTTCTCTCCAACACGTTTACGGCTAGTGCCCATGACAAAGGTCGTCATGAAATTCACATATCCGGCTCGCAGGGATCCGTCGACGAGCTGCATTTCAGGCATCGTCAAATTTCGGTCTCCTGCTTCTGTGCCATCGGGGATAAAACCGGGCCGGAAGAAGTTGAACACGCTCGGAGCAGCAAAGGCTTGCTGACCTAAACCTTGAACTGGATCTTGCGTCCCAAAGATAAGCAGGTCTTCAATCGCGCTATTGGGCGGGGAGACATCGAAAGCGCGCGCCCAGTGAATGAATGACAGAACAGGTTCGCGAACTTTGCCGGTATCTGTCAGGTCCGACATTACTAAGGCATCATCGTGCTGGCTTTCATCCAGCAGAATAGCGGCTAGTGTCGCTTCCAGATCGCCGCGTCCGGTAGATCCGTAACGTGTGCCATTCGGCGCAATAAAGATACCGGTCTCGAAGGCCGTCGCAACGCGCTCAACATAGGCGGGCTCAGGATTAGAGGCGGTGAAGCGCTGGATCAATTGACGCGATACAAAAGGCGCGACATTTGGATGAGCAAAGATAATATCGAGCGCTTGGGTAACCGAAGCCCCACCATCTGTATTCGCAGGAATTGTGCTGCCAATAAAAGTCTTCTCAAGATCAGAGTGACCTTGCGTGGTCATAATGAGGCGTGTCGCATAACGATCCCCGATTGCACCGCCGGATTCATCAAAGGTCAAACCTGTAAATACCCGCGCGAGACCTACGATATCATCATTCGTATAAGTTTCGATCGGTGTGCCGTCGGAATTTAATTTCATGGTACCATCCATATTGAGCTCATTGATACCAATCGAGAATAATTGCAGAATTTCTCTCGCGTAGTTCTCATCGGGCAAGCGTCCTGTCTCTGGATCGCCCTTTTTATTTCCGAGATAGGTCAAATATTGAGCCATTGCCGGTGTGTAAGTGACGTCGTCTAGCAGATCGCGATAATTGCCGAACGCATTTTGACCGATTGCATCCATATAGAAGGCCATGCGCCGAGCATCGTTCACTAGCGTCATTTCCGACGCCACTACGATTTGACTAAGCGCGAAAGTCATGCGGTGACGCAGCGGGTCAGGACCCGCGACGACATCGTCCCAAAAAACTACGCGGTGGCTTCCGGCGAACCGGAGATCACCGCCATAAGCCGCGATCCGCGCTTGCGTCCTATTTAAATAGCTGCGGCGGGGTATGGCGAGTTGTGCATCCAGCCATTGTTCTGCGCGTGTACCGACCAGTGCGTCGAGATCATCCGAACTGCCGCCAAAACTTGCGACAGATAAAAACCGCGCAGCTTTGGCCCGCGTGTCGATCAGCGTGTCAGCGACACCAGTTGGCGGAGGCGCAACACCCGTTATTGAGACCGTTAGAGTTGCTTCGCCCTGATTACCGGCGGCATCTCGCGCAACGGCTGTACAAACGCTCGTAATGTCCTGCGTTGTGCGAGGGGCTGTAAATTGGTTGTTGGCGAATTGAGCGCCCGCCGTACAGGTGACAATCGGGCCAAAGGTTACAGCGACATCGTCGTTGGCCGTAAGAGTGGCAGCCTTCGTCTCTTCAGAGTCGACCCTTAGCGTATTTGGCGTAAAGCTCAGAACAGGTGGAGTTGTATCCTCAGAATCAGGAATTGGGATAACAGTGACCTGTAAGGTCGCACGCCCAGTGTTACCTGCCGCATCGGATGCGGATGCCGTACAGACACTCGTAATATCGGCCTCAGTGTCAGGCGCGGTGAAACGGTTATCTGCCCAAGACCCGCCATTCGTGCAGGTCACTTCCGGGCCGGAGGTAATGCCAACATCATCGCTGGCATTCAGTATAGCATCCGCAGATGCATTTGACTCAACTGTGAGTATGTTAGGGCTAAAGGACACTGCTGGGGCGGTGGTGTCGACGGGCGCATCGCCAGTTATGTTTACAGTCAGCGTGACCGTGCCGGTGTTGCCCGCGGCATCTGAGGCCGTTGCCGTGCAGACACTGGTAATATCAGTCGCAGACTCAGGCGCCGAAAAACGGTTATTCACCCAAGTCCCACCATTCGTGCAAGTTACGTCTGGGCCCGAAGTAATGGCAACATCGTCGCTAGCATTCAGAATAGCATTTTGTGACGCGCCCGAATCTATAGTGAGTGTATTTGGATTAAAAACCAGGGTAGGCGCCGTTGTATCGACTGGAGCATTGCCAATGATCGTCGCAGTCAGCGTAACCGTGCCGGTGTTACCGGCTGCATCCGACGCAGTGGCTGTACAGACGCTGGTAATGTTCACCTCCGTTTGTGGCGCGGTAAAAACACCACCGGCGAACATTCCGCCATTTGTACAAACAACTGTGGGACCGCTCGTCACGCCGATATTATCCGAAACCGAAAGGTTCGAAAATGAACTAGCTCCAGAGTCCAAAGTGATAACATTTGGAATAAATACAAGACGCGGAGGTTCGACGTCGCTCGGACGCGGTCTGGTTTCAATCACGCCATTGATATTGGCGGTCAGAGTTGCCGTCCCCTCATTACCGGCAGCATCGCGCGCGCTGGCCGTACAGACGACCTGTATATCTGACTCACTAGAAGGCGCAGTAAATACATTATTAGAAAACATGCCCCCATTCGTGCAGTTTACTGTGGGACCCGACGTGACACCGATATTATCTTGCGCGGTAACGACAGAGGCCGCTGTGGAAGCCGCATCGAGTGTCACAACGACTGGAGAAAAAGCTACGATAGGGCTTTCGGTATCAGGGCTTGGTCCTGGGGGGAATGTTTCGCCCTCAGTGATCTCAAGCATCAGGCTCCCCGATGCAGCATTGCCCGTCCCGTCAAACGCAGTGAGTGTAAGATTCGCTTGCTGTACCGAGCTGGATATGCCTGTCAAAACGCTGTCAGTAACGCTCAGACCTTCGGGCAGACCTGCAGCTACGACGCGGCTGATTGTATCGTCTGGGTCGGAAAAATAGGTTCTTAGATCCACAGAGATAGTTTCGTCTATTAATGCTTCAATTACATCGCCCTCGCCTGTAAAATCAGGCGCGATTCCGGAAACTTCGCCGTTGGCCGTTAACGGGGCAAGCACTTCAGGCGCTGGCAGCGTTGCAGCATTCCGACCGCTATCCTCAAAGGCAATTGCACCTTCCAAAATGAGAGCCACTCCGGCATCAGAAAGCGTGCCAGTTGCGGCGTCATATCCCGCCAAAATGTTGGTCATAACGCTATCGACTCCGCCTGCACCGGAAATCGCCGCCAAGACAAGACCGAAACGCTCGCCTGCACTATCTGTGCGGTCACTTTGCGTATCGGTCGCGATAATAGGGTCGGCCGTGGCTGGGTCAAAGGTTGACCCGCCAAAGAGAGCCGCGAAACGCTCGCTTTCTTCAGAAAGAATACTGGCGGAAACATCGTTCACCCCGCCCGCTCGTTGTATGGCGCTACGAAGGCTCATCTCGCTAATCGGAGAGATGTTGATACGGATCGTCTGGTTCGCGTCACTTTCCGAGAGAATTACACCTGCGCGGAAGGAAGCGCCCGTCACACGATTGCCTGTCATTTCGTCCTCATAGTCACAAGACGAGGCAGATAATATATAGACGCCTGAATTTGCAGGAGCCGTCAAAACATATTGACCCTCCGCATCTGAACCATCGCTATCGCTTGCTATCACGCTGCCATTTAATTGCTCAAGAGCAACATTACATTGCGCGAAGCCAGCAACGACAACGCCCGATACGTTTACGGACTGGGTGGTTTGAGGGGGCGTAGGGGTAACACTTTGCTGCTGCGAAAACGTAGAGGTTTCTCCACCGCCGCAAGCGACTAAAAATTGTGATGCCAAAGCCGCTAAAGCCAAGGGTCTTAAGAGTCTCATAAGCAACAATCCGAACGTGCGCCGTTCTATTCAAATATGCCCTAAAAATATGCCCTTTTAATACATCACCACAAAGACCAGTTTCACACACAAGTTAAAAAAATTTTAACGGGTAAGTGTCGATGACTATATCGAGATGTGCGGCGGCGCTATTGTTCAAAAAGGGCAAGAATAAGGCTATTTCGGCTACCCTTCAGCTGTATTACAGTTGGAATAGGAGCTTTTCTCAGAGCCAGCGGAGTAAAAGTCGACGGATTACACGCGGAGCTTGATATTCTGCGTGTTGAGGCCACTTTTAAGCTACCATTTATTACGAAAAATTTACCTCTGCCATAGCTCGGAATGAAAGTTTAAAACCAAAAATTGGTCTAGAAAAGTAAATTACGTGCATCGTTATTATGTTTTCGAATCACTCAGAAAGCTTTGAGGAGGAATTTTTCATCTGTTTTAAATTCGTCACTTCCACTGAACAGCAGACAATGATGGGCAAAAGAGTTTGGTTGAAAATTAATTCTTCATAGCCGTATAAAATTTCCAAATCCCGTCAAAATTTGTCTTTTTAGAATGTAGTGCTTGCCGTTTTCTTCTCCGTTTCGCGCTGCTCGCGAGTGCATATTGGACAAATCGTGTGCAGAGTGAGCAGAAGTGGAATTTGCGCGTTCTACGCGCGTTAATAGTTGACAAGAGGTTAATAGCCATGCTTTGAAGCAGCTACTGCACAACTAAAGCGGGGCGCTTTTTTCTGAGCTGTAGGCATCGCTGGGATGTCGCGTGCCCCCTATTCTCTGATTGTGTAACATACATAGGGGCGCAACCATGAGCTATGAAAACTACGATACTGCTTGCCATACGATTGATCGTATGGGCACCAATACTTATTCAAACGTGAGTATAATCGAACCCAGAATTGTCTCTGCCACTGACGTCGTCGAGACAGCTTCAAATCAGAATTTCATACTTCGTTTCCAAATGAAAAGTGTTTTAAAGCGAACGTTAGACCTATGCATCGCCATTTCAGCTTTGGTCTTTTTAATGCCATTCATGGTATTCGCCGCCATTCTGGTGCGCTTGGCTGATAAGGGCCCTGCCCTCTTCAGCCAAGACAGAATCGGACGCGACGGAAATACTTTTAAGTGCTACAAATTTCGGTCTATGATCACGAATTCTCAAGAGGCACTCGATCAACTTCTTGCGACCGATCCTGTGGCAGCAGCTGAATGGGCGGCGGATCAAAAGCTCCGAAACGACCCTCGCATTACAATGATTGGCGCATTTCTGCGTAAGACAAGCTTGGATGAACTTCCTCAGCTGATTAATGTTATTCGCGGAGACATGTCTATCGTCGGACCGCGTCCTATCATACAAGCAGAAATCCCAAGATATGGTCGCGCGTTCAAGGATTATGCATCCGTTCGTCCGGGATTGACCGGTCTTTGGCAAGTAAGCGGCCGCAATGACACAACCTATCCGGAACGTGTTGCAATGGACCAACAATATGCGCGAACGAACACCATAATCGGAGATATAAGTATCATTCTGCGGACGATCCCTGCCATGCTATTTTCGCGTGGTGCATTCTAACCTGTCAACATAATCTCGGATTAGGATGATGTGACTATGGATAATGCCGAACAACATACACTCAAAGGCCAAGACATTCTGGTTGTTGGCGGGGCGGGCTATATCGGCTCCCACGTCTGCAAAATGATTCATAGCTTGGGCGGACGACCTATCACGATCGATAATTTTTCGTGCGGTCATGAACACGCTGTTAAATGGGGGCCGCTAGAACGCGTCGATATTCGCGACCACAAGGCGCTCCACGCGGCATTGTCGCGATGGCCATCCGCAAGCTGCGTCGTGCATCTGGCCTCGTCTATCGAGGTCGGTATCGGCGAACGCGATCCAGCCAACTTCTACTCCAACAATGTTGTAGGCGCGTTAATCCTTCTCGATGCCATGCGAGCGGCAGGGATTAATCGCCTGATATTTTCCTCAACTTGTGCCACTTATGGCGAGACAGAAACCATGCCGATTGCGGAAGACGATCCGCAACAACCGACATCTGTCTATGGAAAGACAAAGCTCGCCGTTGAGCATATGATACAAAGCTATCACGCTGCTTACGGACTGAACTATGTAACCTTGCGTTACTTCAATGCTAGCGGCGCTGACTCGGAGGCAGAGATCGGGGAAGAACACGATCCAGAAACGCACCTCATACCCATCGCAATGCAAGCTGCAGCAGGTAGACGCGGGCCGTTGAAACTCTTCGGGACAGACTATGATACGCCGGATGGAACCTGTGTAAGAGATTATATTCATGTCAATGATATAGCGCGCGCGCACATCTTAGCGCTAAAGCAGATGGATGCTGGCTTAAGCCGCGCTGAGGTCAATATCGGTACAGGCGTAGGAACCAGCAACCGCGAGGTTCTCGCCGCAATCGGACGCGTGACTGGCCATCCCGTCCCCTATGAAGATGCGCCGCGTCGCGCGGGAGATCTTTCCCGGCTCTATTCTGATGAAGGTCAAGCCAGAGACGTCCTGGGATTCACCCCGCGCTACTCTGATTTGGATACTATCATTCGGACGGCATGGAATTTTCACAATTCGCGATGGAACGCATCTAGGGCGAATTCAACAGAATCAAATAACTTGCGGGCGCAAGTGTAACCATATGCGAGGGTGCAGTGACTTTACATTCTTCAGCTAATTTTAGCTCAAAATACTCTATAGACGATATAAAACTGGCATCAGGACCCTCGCAAGGCGTGTCTTTTGATGGCGGCATTGTTCAGATTTCCGAAAGTCTCTGCGCCGACGTAGCGAAAGGCGAATATGAAACCATCGTGGTAACATATTCAGTAGCAGGAATTGGGGGTCTCGAAATACCAAGGACAGCCATTTTCAATCTTTCAAATTCAGACGAAGGTCCTGAGATTAATAGCCACTTAGTCGTCAAACCCTTTTTAAAAAATGGGGCTTTCTGTTTCGATTTACACTCTGACTACTTCGCTTGAGCATCATCATGAAAACAAAAGTTGCTGCTATGTCGAGTAAGATGAATTGAAAGTTACTTATATCCAGGTTTAAATTTCAAATATATATAAACCTCATTCCGCGATCAAATCTTGTCGCTAATCCATAGCATTTCGTCTTCAATATGGATGTTATAACTCTTTCCCCGTTTTGTGAGCCAAAACAGCCTCAGAAAATTCTCATGGAAAGTTTGTCAGTCTACAGCATCAGTCAGAGAACGAGGATCTAAGTCAATGTAGAGCAAATTTCTTGTCGGAGGACGAGAATTTTGTGTCCCATCAACAAACATCGCAATCCGTCATCAAAACCAGCCTCAAGCAATCGCTTTTCAAAGGAATGCCGCAACGAATAAAGGCGATGATCCGACGCTTCATCTTGCCATGAGCGTAGATCCCTTTGTAAGTCGACGTGTAGGTCAAAAGCCGTAAGAAATCGCAGAGACCTGAAAGTGAATAGGTAAATATAATGATTTCAGGGGCTAGACCCTTTGATATCAAAGAAATAATTGGTGCGGCCGAGAAGACTTAGCGCTTTCCATTAAGTATATAATTACAATGAGTTAGAAGGACGCGCAAGTCATTTGTGAGGCAAGGAGTCAGGTTTTTTGTGAGGCAAAGCTTGACCTTTGCGGGAGTATTCTCCGTCCGAAAAGTTTAGGAATTCCAGTTAGTTGAAAACCCTAATGCTTTTGTAAATCTAAACGTATGCATGGAAGTAATTCCAAGTGCAGTGCAAACGTCGGGGACTTTTTTGTTAGAAGGTGCAGTAATGGATGGCTTAGAGTTTTCAGTCGTAACCACAATTATATTTCTTGCATCAGCTAAAGCGTAAGAGATCAGGAAAGGATCGCGGCCAATTTTTTCAATCTCAACATCGTTCAAGTTTTGCCCATAACCGTTATCTAGCACTTTCGAGACCAGCTGGGGGTCGGCGTTTTCAGAATATAACAGGGCCTCTTCAACTTCCGCTGTTTTAACCCATGCCGCTAGGACGTCATTACCAACTTTCAGTTCTTCATAAATTTCCAGAGGTATTTTAACCGAGCCTTGCTGGCCCATATGAATCAGCCATTCCCAAAATTGAGGAACGCTATCTAGCCCATAGTAATCTCTATTGGCGTCTATCAACGTATTTGCATCCAGCAAGTAAAGCATCAGCGGGAACCTGCCGCTACGACTTTCGCCTGCGGGAATAACTGCTGAACATTTTTAGGCCGAACATCTAAAATTTTACCTGCACGCGTTGTGGACAAAATCCCAGAAGACATCATTCTATCAACAACATTTACTAGAGAGTGTCCCAGTTTATATCTTTTTACGACGTAATAAGACGGCCCAGGCGCATCGCGATCTCTAGTCGCTTTTCGGTTGTCTCTTGCGGTAAGCCAAAACCTTCGGAAAGCGGCGCTTAAGGCACTCCACATTCTTTCCTCAATCATTCCCATTCTGTATAATTTATAAGCCAGCATAGACGCACTTACGTTCCGTGTCTGGGCATATTGGCTTATGATATCCCTAACAGCGTCTTGCTTGAGGGTTGCAAAGTTTACTTGACCGAACAATGCGTGAATGTCTTCCGTAGAAAATAAGAACTCGCTCGCCACATCATTACAGAATTTTTCAATCCGTGTCTCAGCTCTGGCGCCACTGACGCCAGTTTCGCCCAGCAACAAATGGACTAATTCATGAAGAAGCGTGAAAGACAAAGCCGCTTTAGAGTCTAAATCGTTTACCACAATGAAAGGAGCAATTTCATCGGCTAAGGCAAAGCCTCTGAAAATTTCAGTATCTAAATTGGTATGATGAGACCCAAGATTGCCAGCCAGCAAGACAAATACATTTTTAGATTCAACTTTTTCTCTTAAATATTTGAACGCGTCTTCTGGTGTTCGCTCACGTCTAAAATTAGCTACATCAATGTCAAACGTTTCGGATAATCTATTCTTAGCGGCAGTGATCGCTGTTTTGAGTGGAAGACTTCCAATATATTCTAGCCTCTTATTCTCTTCCGCCTCAATGAGCGCAGCTTTGACCATACTCTGCCTAGCTCTGGTTTGTCTTACTAAAGCATCAACCAATGCATTCTGAGACGGAGGTATTGCATCAGGTAAGGTTCTAAAGTCCTCCCCTCGGTCACCCCTTTCAGGAACATTACTCATATAAAAAGTTAGTAACGGTCTCCTGTAGTGCTTTGCCATTTTAACCAGCAAGGCCCTAGACGGTTCATCCTCCCCGATTTCCCATCTTTGCATACGTTGAGCGGGCGTATGGCCATAGGCAGAGTTTACGCTAAGCTTATGGGCCGCGTCTTCTTGGGAAAGACCAGCGGTCTCTCTGGCCCAAACAAGTATATCTGGATTCACTCTTGGCATTTTGAATAATCGGTTTCCTATCTAGTGCGCATCATTACACATTTTGAAAGTATAGAACATTAATTTTTGCGGCGCTTCGAGCCGCTCTCCGAGTAGATTGGTCATCGTCCGATTCCTCTTGTCCGCCCTGTATCCCAATCAATGCCGCCACCGCTTAGAACACGTCTTTCACGCGCTTGCCCCACTTCTGCGCGTGAGTGCTCTCCCATGGGACGAGGTAGAACGCCCGCTGCGTTTCAATCATCGCGTGGGGGCCGTGGGGGAGTTCGTATTTCTGCGAGACAGTGCCTTCAATCAACCGTCCTGACTGCGCTGCGACATGCGCCTTACCAGTCATGCTCTCCAGCTTCTCCGTGGCGGCGTTGAACCCTTCCGTCTCCAAGGCTTTCATATAGCCGCGCTTATAGATGATAGACGTCTTCTGCTCGTCTTGGCGTAGCTCTGCATAGCCTCGCTCAATCAGCCATGTTCGGCGCTGCTGGAACGCTGTGTCCAGCTCTTTCGTAAATGCACTCGACCTTGTGCTGATGCCTGCTATGTCGCCTCTGCCCCAGCTCACTTGTGAACGGTCAAGCCATGTCGCACCGGGGCTTGCGAGCTGTGCATTCAAGTCTAAGCGGGACAGTAGCTTCACACCTGACGCGCGGCCCTGTTTCAAATCCAATGCGATAGCCCGCTCTTCAAAGTCCTCCGGAACTTTCCACGCTAGAGCCTTGCCATCACGGCTGCTGTGCTCAACGGCTGTGACGACACCTGTCTTTGTGAGATTTGCCAGCCGTAACTCGTGGGAGCGTCGATGCGCTGCGAGTTGCCGATCACATGGGTCATGACCGGGCCTGTAAGCGCTCATGTCGATTTCGAAAATACTGACGTAACCGTTGTTAGGTTTGCCCTGATAATCTGTGTCTTGTGCGATGTCGCGGATAGAGCGGTCAACTTTGCGAAGGCTCGGCGGCGAGACTTCGATGATAGAGCCAACCTTG